>Ga0114938_1002172_pt1 | contig 12635 bp, 9 predicted proteins | sample AshMeaBigSpring_FD_88675 | JGI IMG/M metagenome (GOLD analysis project Ga0114938, IMG submission 88675) | Groundwater microbial communities from Big Spring, Nevada to study Microbial Dark Matter (Phase II) - Ash Meadows Big Spring | ecosystem: Environmental > Aquatic > Deep subsurface >...
CGCAGATAAGCATGAATCTCACCAATATCAATGTAACACCAGTTCATATTGCATTTGAGGAGTGTGCAAAGAGTGCCACTCGCAGAGGTATGCGAGTTACGGGTTCCGAACTAGTAGGTTTGATTCCATTACAATCCATGCTGGATGCAGGTAAATACTTTTTGCGAAAGCAAAAACGCAGTGTAGGAGTTTCTGAAACTGAATTGATCAAGATTGCTATTAAAAGTATGGGGCTTGATGAACTTGGGGTATTTGATCCTAATAAAAAAATCATAGAATATGCCATGCGTAGTGATGAGCAAAGACCCTTGATAAAGATGAATCTAATAGCATTTGCTGATGAAACAGCAAGCGAGAGCCCTGCACCTGGAGGGGGAAGTATATCTGCATATATCGGGAGTTTAGGTATTTCGCTTGCTACCATGGTAGCCAATCTCTCATCACATAAAAAGGGATGGGATGAAAGATGGGAGGAGTTTTCTGCATGGGCAGAAAATGGACAAATATTAAAAGATAAATTACTATACTTGGTAGATGAGGATACATTTGCTTTCAATGCTATAATGGATGCATTTGCTTTGCCCAAATCAAGCGAGCAAGAAAAATCGGCTAGAACAATTGCCATACAGCATGCTACTATTAATGCTATAGAAGTACCTCTAGAAGTAATGCGTACTATAGCAAATTGCTTCCCTATAATCAAGGCTATGGCCACTATTGGCAATGCTAATTCGGTAAGTGATGCTGGGGTAGGTGCTCTCTGTGCACGAAGTGCTATGATGGGGGCTCATCTAAATGTAAAAATAAATGCAATGGGTCTGAAAGACTTGGATTACAAAAATAAAGTATTGGTAGAAGCTAATTTATTAAGCGAAAATGCGATTGCAAATGAGAAAGAAATCCTTGAAATAGTAGATTCTAAAATACAGAATCTAAAAAGTTAATTTATCAGTTATTTTATAAGATTTATGTTTTCTAAATAGACTCCCCTACTGCTATCGAGTTCAATTCATTAGATATATTTATACAGAAACGATATATCCCATACCATTAGAAAAATGAAATGGATTCTGTTAACTTATAAAAAAAAAGCCCCTACTTTATTCGGGGTAATATATTGCTCAATTATAAGATTGCTCATCATTCCAATTTGAAATTAACGGGAACGGAATAATATACACGTACTGCTTTACCTTGTTGCTTACCAGGTGAGAATTTTGGTAAACTCTTTATAACACGTACCGCTTCTTCTCTTAGTCCACCTTCTTCGCCTCCTCGTATTGCAGTAACCTCATCTATACTGCCATCTTCCATCACTACAAATTTCACAAATACTTTACTTTCAATGCCATCTTCCTTAGCACGGGTAGGATATTTGATATTTTTACTTAAAAAAGCATAGAGTGCTGCATCTCCGCCAGGGAATTGAGGCATTTGCTCTACGACTGTGAATACCTTAGGCTCTTCTACTATTTTAGTTTCTACTACATCTTCTACCTCTTTGCCTCTGCCTTCTATTATACCTACTTCTGGTTCTGCATTTTCGTCACCTTCTTGATTGGATGTAGATATTTGAGCATTTGTTTCTTTGAGTGAATCAATTATTTGAACAACTTCTTCTTCTTGCTCTTTAACATCTTCATCTTTCTTTACGTCAGGTGCTACAAATTTTACAGTTTCTTTTACTGGAGGAGGGGGTTCTACAGGCGGGGGCTCTGGTTTATTTTCATCCAATGGTGGCGGATCTACAAGTTCTACTGTAGTTACTATCATTTCTTCTTTAGGTGGTTTGGGAAATAAGTTAAATTTATTAGCTATGACAGGAAAACCGCCAAACAGCAAAAACAAGCCTATAGCAGCTATCATTGCGGTAGTCATAATACGGGAATACTTGCGGCGGAGTTGATACGCACCATATTCTTTGTTGCGGGGTTCAAAAACTATTTCTGTGAGATCCCAGTTTTTGATTAGATTTATTTCCATGATATTTTTATTTATTTTTAGGATGCGAGAATATTACATTTCCATACTTTTATTTTAAAAAAAAAAAATTAATTACCTACGCTCCCTCCCTGCTGCATCGCTGCTGGTGCCTGTATCAAAATTTGGATCAGCATATAGTTTTTCTACCATTTCCTTCTCTGGTGCTGCCAGGTCTACTATTGCGTATCGTTTAGTGTCAGTGATGGGCATTTCGTCTAGTATAGCTACAAGATTCTTATACTTAGCGTCATCCATAGTTTTGATGAGGCAAATCATTTCATCCTTGTTGCCCCATTTAGCTGCTACAGCTTTTTGTTTATCAAATATTACTTTTTCTATATCTTTAGGGTCATTGAAATCTGCTACTTGCATCTGTGGTGGTTGTCCCGGATCCACATGTTCATACCAATATATTTTATCCTCTTTTCCTAAGATTAATGAGATTACCTTAGATGCAGGTACATCATCTTGTGTATCATCTTGTAAGTCTTCTTTGGAGGGCATGATGACATCCATAGCTTTGGGCTTATTGAATGTAGTAGTAAGCATAAAAAAAGTAATAAGCAGAAAACCAAGGTCAACCATGGCAGTCAAGTCTACACGACCTGCTGATTTTTTGGATCTTTTTTTTCCGCCTTTTTTCCCTCCGGACTGGGAGACATCTAATTCTGCCATTGTTATATTTTTATTTTACATTTATTAAAAAAAACTACTTCATAATCACTCGGTGCAATATGGTATGGATTACCTATCATTTTATTTTCTTGGTTAAAGCACTATTATTGATTGGAAGCTGTACGTAGTGTGGTGATCAAGTTAAATTTATTGGCTTTGCGTTCCTGTAAGATAGCTATAACTCGTGCTATTGCTGGCATTTCGGTCTTTCTATCTCCTTTTATTGCTATACGCATTTTGGGATCTACATAACGTGCCTGTAATATCCAGTCACCTAATTCATTATTGGTAGTATCCATTGGGATACCGTTTTGTACGAAATTCTTTTTTTCTTCTGCAGACTCTATATCCAATAGTGCAGGTAATTGGCGTATAGGCACACCAAATGTTTCGGTCAGTTTGAAATTATTTTTTTGTTTGTCAGTAAATTTCACATTATATATTTCACTCATTTTATCCAATACATCAAGGCGAGCTTGTTGATTATCAAGAGAGAAATAGGCTTTGCCTCCGGCTTCTAAATTGATATCCATAACTCCTTTATCAGGCATTATCAATTCAGATCGAGAGGGAGGTATATCTATCGATACAACTTCCTCAGGCTTAAATTTTGTAGTAAGCATAAAAAAAGTAAGTAATAGAAATGCCACATCACACATAGCAGTCATATCTATAAGTGTACTTTTTCTCTTTATTTTAATTTTTGGCATTTAAGTTTTGTTTTGAAGATGTTATTCAATAATTTGAAAAAAAGCTAATTTGCCTTCTTATCCTGCTAAAACGTTTTAGTCAAAAATTAATGTTTAGAAGCAAATGTCTGAGCAATAGATAATCCCGCTTCGTCAATTTTGTAAGTCATACTATCTATCTGAGAGGTAAAGATATTATACATAATAATAGCTATAGCGGATGTGATGATACCTAATGCCGTATTTATTAAAGCCTCAGAGATACCATTAGCGAGCGCTACTGCATCTGGAGATCCAGCATTAGCTAGAGCTTTGAAAGCTTTGATCATCCCGATTACCGTACCAAATAATGCTAATAAAGTACCTACAGAAGTTATCGTAGCTAATATCACAAGATTGCGCTCCATTATGGGCAATTCCAATGCTGTGGCCTCTTCTATTTCTTTCTGGATGGCTAATACTTTTTGATCTTTGGCCATGCCTGGTTCATTGGCCATTTGTTTGTATTTGATCAATCCTGCACGTATCACATTTCCTACAGATCCTTTGTTTTTGTCACATTCGCCGATAGCAGCATCTATATTTTCATTAGCAAGGTGTGTTTGTACATTCTTTACAAGGGCACTCAGATCACCTTTACCTTTGGCAGCTGATATAGTCATAAGCCGCTCTAACGTGATAGCAACTACTATAATAAATAATGCCATCAATACGGGCACTACAAATCCACCACGATATATGATACCAAAATAATTGTGTGGGTGTGCATTATTCCAATCCTGACCCAGAAAGCGATCCACCATACCTGAACTCTGAAGATTTTGTCCTTCAAAATTGCTGGAGTCGCCAAATAAAAACATATATACCATAACGGCTACCAGATAAGCCAATGGAATAAGGAGTCCAGCAAAGATTTTAGAGAATGGACTTTCTTGGGTCTTTTTAGTAATACTCATTTTTTTTTACAATTGGGTTTAATGAATTAAAAATTTATTAGTTTAAGGGTGACAAATTTAATAGGATATTTTTTATTTCCAAACATTCATTTTACATTTTTTTAAAAGAAAACGTAAAAAATTAATTAATTGATATATACAATTTCATTTCAATAATTATTTTGACAATTTTATGACAGTGTTAGTTATAAATATTATTTTATACTAATTTCGCACTTCGTTTTATAAAATCTAAAATTAATAAATTGTCTAACAAATACACTGTACTTCTAACTGTTAAAAAAAAACTAAGTATTATATGAATGAAATTATGATTTATCTGCTTCCAACATTTGGAGTTATTGGGCTTTTATATATGGTATATATACAAAAATGGGTTATCCAACAAGATGCTGGTGATGAAAAAATGAAAACTATTGCCGGACATATTGCTGATGGAGCGATGGCTTTTTTGAAAGCTGAATATAGTATACTTACAGTTTTTGTAATAATGGCATCTATTGCATTAGTATTCTTAGCTACCATTACTAGTGCAGCTTTACATTCCCATTGGATGATAGCGGTTGCTTTTATTATCGGAGCTATTTTCTCAGCATTAGCAGGCAATATCGGTATGCGTATCGCTACCAAAGCTAATGTACGTACTACTCAAGCAGCTCGTAGTAGTTTGGCAAAGGCTTTGAAAGTATCCTTCTTGGGCGGTACTGTGATGGGCTTAGGTGTAGCGGGTCTTGCTGTTATGGGATTAAGTGCTTTATTCATTATATTCTATACATTTTTTTGCAATGGAGCATATAACTATACTGAGATGATACGTACTCTAGAAGTATTGGCAGGATTCTCAGTTGGAGCCGAGAGTATAGCTTTATTTGCACGTGTAGGTGGTGGCATCTATACTAAAGCAGCTGACGTTGGTGCTGATCTCGTAGGTAAGGTAGAAGCAGGAATACCTGAAGATGACCCACGCAATCCGGCAACTATAGCAGATAATGTAGGCGATAATGTAGGAGATGTCGCCGGTATGGGTGCAGATTTATTTGGCTCTTATGTAGCTACCGTACTTGCTTCTATGGTGCTTGGCAATTATTTGATCAATGATAATGGCGGCAAGCTAAGTGGATATGGAGGTATAGGTCCTATATTACTTCCCCTAGCGATAGCATCAATAGGTATAATTGCCTCAATACTGGGAAGCTACCTAGTTAAGATAAAAGATGATGTTACTGCCAATAGTGATAAAGTACAAAAAGCTCTTAATATGGGCAATTGGGCTTCCATTGTGCTATCTGGAATAGCTTCTTTTTTTCTTATTAACATGATGTTACCAGAAAGTATAAATATGAAAGTATTCAGTAATGGCGGATTTACGAGTATGAGTTCGAGTTCCATGAATGTATTTTTTACTGTCATTATAGGTATGGTAGTAGGGGCATTGATATCTTTTATTACTGAACATTATACCGGGTTAGGCAAAGGTCCCGTGCTGTCCATAGTGAAAAAATCAGGCACAGGTGCAGCTACAAATATTATTGCAGGTATTAGTGTGGGAATGATTTCAACAGCTGCCCCTACTATATTGTTTGCTGGTGCTATTTGGGCTAGTTATACATTAGCAGGGTTTTATGGAGTGGGTATTGCCGCTTCGGCCATGATGGCCAACACTGCTATGCAACTAGCTATAGATGCTTTTGGTCCTATAGCGGATAATGCCGGTGGTATAGCTGAGATGAGCGAACTGCCCAGAGAAGTACGTGAACGCACCGACATATTAGACTCTGTAGGAAATACAACGGCTGCTATAGGTAAAGGATTTGCAATAGCATCTGCAGCGCTTACAGCATTGGCGTTATTTGCAGCTTATGTGACATTCACAGGAATTAATGGTATCAATATCTTTAATGCAAAAGTATTAGCAGCCCTTTTTATTGGAGGCATGGTGCCCGTGGTATTCAGTGCATTGGCTATGAACTCCGTAGGTAAGGCTGCTATGTATATGGTAAATGAAGTACGTCGCCAATTCCGTGAAATACCGGGTATACTCGAGGGCAGCAGGAAACCAGAATATAGCAAATGTGTAGAAATATCCACTCAAGCTGCGTTGCGTGAAATGATGTTGCCGGGTATCATTACAATCATAACTCCTATCATGGTGGGTGTAATAATGGGCGCTGAGGCACTAGGTGCATATATGGCTGGCGTGACTGTATCGGGAGTATTATGGGCTATATTTCAAAATAATGCTGGTGGCGCTTGGGACAATGCAAAAAAATCTTTTGAAAAAGGAATAGAGATAAATGGAGAAATGTATTACAAAAAATCAGAACCTCACAAAGCAGCTGTAGTTGGCGACACAGTAGGAGATCCTTTCAAAGATACCTCCGGACCAAGTATGAATATATTGATAAAATTATCGTCATTAATAGGACTTACTATAGCCCCATTGATCGCAGTAAATACCCAGACTAATCATAGTCAATCAAAACCTGAAATTAAGAAGGAAATAAGCGTAAAACCCAATATTCAAAATACTTCTCCAAATAACGGTGCAATCTATAAGCCCAAATAATTTTGAATATTACAAGGTAATATGTAACATCTCGTAACTAGAATGTTTTATTATTTAGGTAATAAATATTTTTATGTATTTTGATGGTGCTAATAATTTCCTCCCTTATAGTAAGACTATAGTATTATTTTATATGAATTAAACCAATGTGATTTATAAATTATGCTACTAATTATATAGCTTACAGTGGTAAATACCGATTGGATGGATGTTAAGATCAATATAATTTTAATAGATTAGTTTATTACATATATCCTTTCGATATTAAATTCTTTTTCCTAATTAGATTACCCTATAAGGTCTCAAATAAGTCACGAATAAAACAAGGGACACTAAAATTATTGTAAATACAATATATATAAAAAACCGAAATAGGGATTTGTTTTTCATCGAAGTATATACTAACCCCAAAAATATACCTGAGATCAATCCCCCAAAATGAGCCGCTGTATCTATAGAATGATCATAAAATTGTGAGAATCCCCAACCTATATACATACACAAAAATACAAACAAGGCGATACGATGATTGCTATGGACTTTACTATGTGGCAATAACCCTATGAGAAAACCATACATACCGAATACCGCCCCTGAAGCTCCGGCTGATACAGTTACATCATGATACCATAAGCTACACGCACTAGCACATATACCTAACAAAATATATATAAATAAAAACTCCCACTTACTTACAAGTTTTGATGCAAGAGCTCCTACTATAAATAGTGCGCTTATATTACTAGCCAAATGACTAGCATCAAAATGAATCCAATTGCAAGTAAATAATCTCCAATACTCTCCATGTGCTGTATAAGGTGTATAATTGGCTCCATAATATATCAAATCTTTGATATCAATACCATTCCAAATTGATGCACTTATACTTTTCAATAATATAAATATCACTACTAAAATTATTATAATCCAGAAACTACTGAAATTGTATGATGATAAGATAAGGAGATCGGTAAAATCTTGCCACCAGGTTTTTGACTTCTGTTTTACTATTTGTCCATCAGTTATTTTATATCCATGTTGCAACATAAATTCTAGTAAAAATCGCTGCCAGCCTTCAGTACTTTTGGTGTTTATAATGGTATGATATGTATTATCGAAACTATCACAGTTGCTTTTATTTATTTCAGTATTATAGGCATAATTGCCCAATATACTACTTTCTATAATAATACGATTACTAGTAAATTTTATCGCTATCCTTTCGCTTTCAGTATTTGCATTTATTATATTTAATGTTAATGCCTGATGTATATCACTCAGTTGCCATCGGAGTTTATGTAAAGTATAGATTATTATGGCCCTAGTAATGGACGTATCCATATATTGATTTACTATAGTAAGCGTATAAGAAGAATTCATACTTCGTGCTTATTCGATTTGTCTCTTTGCTTGCGAAATAGATATATACTATCATTTAATTCATATCCGACTAATATCATCAATGAATTGAGTTGTATCCATATCATCATCACGATGATGGTTCCTATAGCGCCATAGACTGTATTATAATGACTAAAGTTATTGACAAAAAAGGAAAAGCCCAATGATGTCATTACAGAGAGTATCATTGCCAGTGTTGCTCCTGGTGATAGAAACATCCATTTGCCTTTATGTCCGCCTCCATAATAATATAAGCATGCATAAGAGAAAAAGAAAAACATAACTATCATAATCCATTTCAGTGCACTGAAAATAAACATAGTATAAGCATTCTTTATTTCTAAATAATTAAGTAGTGCTCGTATGAGTTCATTACCCATTATTATGAACGAAACAGATACAACAAGCATAGAAAATAATAATAAAGTTAATTTCAATGAAAGCCATCTGTTTCGTATAAACCCCCTCTGTCGGTATTCTTTTGAGTTTTTGTGAAATGATTGAATCAAGAAATTGACACCATTAGTGCTAAAAAAAATAGTTAATAAAAAGCCCAAAGAAAATAAGCCACCTCTCGGTATATTAATTATATCCTGAATGGTACCATTGAGCATCTGATAAGCATTATGCGGTAAGATCTCCTGCATGAATGCATATAAATTCTCTTGAAAATGGGCTAGAGGAATATAAGGAATTAAGGTGAAAAAACAAATTATAGAGGGAAAAGTAGCCAGTATAGTGTGAAAAGAAACTGCCGATGCTCTTATCATGAGTTGTTCTTCTTGCAATTCATTAAAGAAAAAACGTAGCGCATGATAAATACTGATATTATCAAGTCCCGGAAAGGTATGTGTACGCATAAATCTTTTTAAATTTGCTACCCAATTAATTTTATCGATCCAGTTTCTTTTTTTCATGTATGTATTACTTTATACCTCGTGAATTCATAGCATCATGAAATTTTTTACTATTACGTTCATGTTCGGCATGTGTCACAGCAAAATTATGTAAACCCGAAAAATCCTCTTTGGCACAAAAGTAAATGTAATCATGCTGTTCAAATTCGAGTACAGCATCTATTGACTCTATAGTAGGTACACAGATGGGTCCTGGTGGCAGACCGTAGTTCTTATAGGTATTATATGGTGAGTCTGTAGTGAGATGCTCATTTAATATTCTTTTTAATTCAAAGTCTCCTACAGCAAATTTTACTGTAGGGTCTGCTTGTAACATCATATTTTTACGCAGTCGATTGATATATACTCCTGCTACTCTTGGTTTCTCTGATTTTGTTTTAGTTTCTTCCTCTACTATAGAAGCTAATGTTATCACTTGCTCTCGTGTGAGGCTTATATCATTAGCTTTATCTATTCGTGCATCGTTCCAAAATTTTTCATTTTCATCATTCATACGTTTCATAAATTTTTCTGCACTAGTATTCCAAAAAATTTGATATGTATTGGGTATAAATCGTCCTATCAAGTTATTTGTATCCGTTTTATATGAATGTAAAAATAAAGAATCACGCCACAGTGTCATAAGTGTATTACTATCTATCTCTAAATAGTTATGTATAATGCCTGCCAATTGAGGTAGTTGTCGTATATTACTACGTATTACTACATTTACCGGATCCTGATCTCCACTGCGTAGCTTCTGTATAAGCTGCTTATTGGACATTCCTTTTTTCAATATATACTTGCCCGCTTTCACGGCATCACTATATCCCATTTTCAGGGCCAAATATTCAAAACTATTTTTATCAATCAGTACATTATCAGTCTGCATGGTATGTAATACTTTACCATAATCACTTCCGCTAGCAATATAGAGCGTATATTTTTCTTTAGCTATATTATTGCGATAGAGCAAATGATATGCAACATATCCTAGCCCTACGCCTAGTATAGCAATAATAAACATAATCCATTTCCACATAAATAATTTCTTTTTATATTTAATTTTTCAAAAATATTAAATCCCTTTCAATTGCATTTTAAGTTGTATTAAAATTGGATTTTCGTTATTAATCAGTTCTGCTCTTTCTATATAATGTTTGGCTTCTGATTTCTTGCGTTGCAATAATAATAATCCAGCCTTATTAAATAAAGCTTGTAGATAATCAGGATCTATTTCTAGTGCCTTGTCGTAACATAGATGAGCATCATCTAATAAGCCTTTGTGTAAATATACAAAACCAAGATTACACCATGAGGATGCAAAAGAGGACTGTAGTGTGTTTATGTTTTTAAAAATTTCTTGTGACTCATTGAATTTTTTCAGTTGTAATAAGGCTATACCTTTTTTATTTAGAAAGTCAATATGTTTAGGTTTTGAGTATAAAGCACGATTGAAATAATATAATGCATGCTGATAATCTTGTCTATTAAGATAAGCCTCGCCAATGCGGTACAAAGTCCATGCATCGTCATTATTTTTAGGCATCTCTATTGACTCTGTTTCTCTTATAATGTCATCATATTTTTCATATAAATAATAATACCTGATAAGTGTATTGAATTTATTACTTGGTGCATCATTGGATTTGTCTATATAATATTTTGCCGAATCAAGAAAAACTGGCGCAGGTGTATATTCTTCGTAAAACGACAGGTATCCCTGGGCTTGCAATAAATATGATGGGCTTGATTGTGTCACACATTCCAATTTTATAAATTGGCTTATTGCAGTAGGGTTTACTTTATTTATATGTACTCTAATTTTATGATCGTGTATTTTTACATGAGGTATATCTATACTTTCACTCCAAGGCATGTGACACGCTACACAGTTATTACCTTTATTATTTCTATGCGAATTACTAGCATTGCAAATGGTCTTAGGAGCTGTATGGCATTGGAGGCATTTGGTCTGCCACCAATCTTCACTTGTCTGTAATACACTTATATGTGGATTGTGACAAGTAATACAAGTCATATCCGATTTTTGAAAACACTGGCTTTGTCGCATTTTATCAGCTTGCGATGCCATAAGAAATCGCTGATCACTATCCGTATAGCGTGGTAAAAATACATTCATAACATCCTGCAGATTCATGCCCGGTTGAAAACTCTTAAAAGTCTTATCATCATTCAATATCGTAATACCTTGCAGATGGCACCGCTGACATACATCTAGCTGCTTGTCCCTTTCCAAAGCACGTGGATTTACTATACTATAATCAAAATATTTGCTGGTATCAATTATTACCCCCGATTCTTTCAGATGCACATGCACACTTCCAGGTCCATGACATCGCTCACAATCTATACCTTGAGCTATGACTCCAAACTTATTCTCAGCATTCGTGTCATATTCCGAATATCCATTGTGACAACTCATACATTCATCGGTAATGATACGGTTAAATCTTGTATTCCTTCCCTTTTCAAATCCAGGTGCCAAGTCCCATTTTTTTTCTTGTGTATAAAATGTAATAGGGGCTTGATATATATATCCATTTCTATTAATTAAATGTGAATTGGTGTGCTGACCAGATCCTATGATATAGGCTATAGCCACTTTTTGCATATAGATAGTATCGTTATTATGCTTTCTAAATTCTTTTATGTACATCGAATCTCCTACAAAATAAGGAGCGTAATATAAATTATTTATACTATCATATACGGTATGATGGCTCGTATATGATGCTGCACTTTTATGCGGACTTGCGTCTCCAAAAGAACTGCCCATACCTGTCTTGATATAGGTCTCAAATATTTGTGAGTGACATTGCTTGCATTTGTGCATACCCACATATTTTGCACTATCACTTATATTCATAAATAATGTATTATTTATAACATTACTTCTCGGTTTATTACAATAATTAAAAAGTGCTATTACTATAATTAATAAATAAGATATAAATATAGTTTTCTTCATTTCTGTCTTACAAAATTATGCTGAAAACAAATATTAGTATAAGCGGTAATGAGATAAATTTTAATCCGATAGGCTATTTGTAATAGATTTATTATTATTAGCATAATTTATAAATCACATTGGTATTAGCCGCAAAAACTTGAATTTGCAAATTCTTAATTTGCAAATTCGTCGGACAGCTTGCGTCTTTTTACGACAAATATTGTTATTTTTTTTACGCAAATCTTACAAGGGCTGTTTTTTTTATTTTGTGCTATTTTTTTACGCAAATCTTACAAGGGCTGTTCTTTTTATTTTTCGTTTTAGCATCCGAAGAAAAGTGATGATATAATAAAATAATAATTTTTGTTATTATTTATTTGTTCTTTTTGCTTGATCAAAAAGAACCAAAAAATCAAGCCTGTGTAAGATTTGCTAAAAATAACTTCTATTTGTCTAAGCCGCAAAAACTTGAATTTGCAAATTCTTAATTTGCAA
>Ga0114938_1002173_pt1 | contig 12634 bp, 7 predicted proteins | sample AshMeaBigSpring_FD_88675 | JGI IMG/M metagenome (GOLD analysis project Ga0114938, IMG submission 88675) | Groundwater microbial communities from Big Spring, Nevada to study Microbial Dark Matter (Phase II) - Ash Meadows Big Spring | ecosystem: Environmental > Aquatic > Deep subsurface >...
AGAGCAGCTCATCCCGGCCATCCACGCCGTGATGCGGGGGGAGAAGTGGATCCCGGCGGAGGTCGCTCGCAGTTTGGCGAACCGCTCGCTGCGTGAAGAGCTCAGCCCTCGCGAGATCCAGGTGCTCCACGAACTCGCCAGCGGCGGCTCGAACAAGGAAATCGCAACCGCCCTGAATATCACCGAGCATACGGTGAAGGCGCACATCAAGAACATCCTCGCCAAGCTTCCGGCCCGCGACCGGACGGAGGCCGTCACCGTGGCCCTTCAACGCGGCATCATCCACCTTTGATCCCTTCTCTCCAACCATGATTCCCATGCGCCTCATTCCTGTCATCCTCGCGGCCTTGATCACATGGCCGCTGCCATCGTCATCCGCCACGGTTCCCACCGAGAAACTCTCGCTCGACCGCGGGTGGAGGTTTCATGAGGGCGACATCCCATTTCCCGAGATCAAGGGCCACGGAAATTCCTACAACAACGCCAAGGCCGGCAAGGCCTGGGGTGCGGCGGCTCCGGAATTCGATGACAGCCAGTGGCGCGTCCTCGACCTGCCGCACGATTGGGCCGTCGAGCAACCGTTCGATCAAAACGCAAACCTCTCGCAAGGCTACCGCGCGCGCGGCTTCGGATGGTACCGCCGGAGTTTCAAACTCGATCCCGCGGACCGCGGCAAGGCGCTCGAACTCCAGTTCGACGGCATCGCCACCCATGCCACCGTCTGGCTCAACGGCACGCTCGTCCACCGCAACTGGTGCGGCTACACCAGCTTCCAGATCGATCTCACACCCTTCGCGAATTTCGGCGACAAGCCGAACCACCTCGCCATCCGCGTGGACGCGCAGGCCATGGAAGGCTGGTGGTATGAAGGCGCGGGCATCTATCGGCACACCTGGCTGGTGAAACGCAACCCGCTCCACATCCCCACCGACGGCGTCTTCGCCCATCCTGTGAAAAAGCCGGATGGCAACTGGGAAATCCCCGCCGAAGTCACGCTCTCCAACATCGGTGACGAGGCCGTGAGAGGTGAGGTCCACTGCGTCCTTCTTGATCCCGCCGGGAAACCAGTCGCCGAGGCAAGGACGTCCACCGAGGTGCCTTATCTCAACACGGCCGTGGTGAAACTCGGCATTCCTGTGCGCCAGCCGAAACTCTGGTCGGTGGACACGCCCACGCTCTACACCGTGCGGACCACCGTGCTCAGGGATGGCGCGGTGTGCGATGTGGTGGAGACGCGCTGCGGATTCCGCACGATCCGCTTCGATGCGAAACAAGGGTTTTTCCTCAACGACCAGCCGCTCAAGCTGAAGGGCACCTGCAACCATCAGGACCACGCCGGCGTGGGTGTGGCGATTCCGGATTCGCTGTGGGAATTCCGTGTCCGCCGCCTCAAGGAGCTGGGTTCTAACGCCTATCGCTGCGCCCACAATCCGCCCGCCAAGGAGTTTCTCGAAGCCTGCGACCGCATGGGCATGCTGGTGATGGATGAAAACCGGAATTTCAACGTGTCTCCGGAGTATGTCCGGCAGTTGGAATGGCTGATCCGCCGCGACCGCAATCATCCGAGCGTGATCTTGTGGTCGGTCTTCAACGAGGAGACCACCCAGGGCACCGAGATGGGATATCAGATGGTGCGCCGCATGGCCGCCGTGGTGAAACGCCTCGACAAGACCCGCCCCGTCACCGCCGCAATGAGTGGCGGGCACAAGGCTCCGATCAATGTTTCGCAAGCCGTGGACGTGGTAGGTTTCAACTACAACCAGAACGTCTATGACGAATTCCACAAGGCGCATCCGGATCTGCCGATCACCAGCTCGGAGGACACTTCCGCCTTCATGACCCGTGGCGTCTATGAAACCGACAAGTCGAAGAACCTGATCGGCTCCTACGACGACCAGCGCGCGCCATGGGGACTGACGCACCGCTACGCGTGGCGCTGCATTTCCGAGCGGCCTTTCGTGGCCGGCGGCTTCGTCTGGACCGGCTTTGATTACCGTGGCGAGCCCACGCCCCTGCAATGGCCGTCCGCCGGATCGTTCTTCGGCATCATGGACCTCTGTGGATTTCCCAAGGCCGCCTACTACCTGCACCAGGCGCATTGGATCGAGGACGAGCCGGTTCTCCACCTGATTCCGCATTGGAACTGGCAGGGCAGGGAGGGAACGAACATCAAGGTCATGGCTCTCACCAACGCCGACACCGTGGCGCTGTCGCTCAATGGAAAACCGCTGGAGGAAAAGAAGGTGGACCCGATCGACATGGTGGAGTTCCAGATTCCCTATCAGCCCGGGAAACTCGAAGCCGTAGGGAAGCAGAACGGCCGGGAAGTCTCGCGTTTCGCCGTGGAAACCACCGGCAAGCCCGCCGCGCTCGAAATCATTCCCGACCGCAAGGCGCTCGCGGGTGACGGGGCGGACGCCATGCCCGTGACCATCCGCGCGGTGGATGACAAGGGCCGCGAAGTGCCGGACGCGAACCTGATGGTGGATTTCGAAACCAGCGGAGCGGGGGACATCATCGGCGTCGGCAATGGCGATCCGAACTGCCACGAGGCGGAGAAACTCGTCGCGGCCAGCACCTCCCGCAACGCCGCTTTTAATGACGCTTGGAAATGGCTCCCCGTGAAGGACTACGCCGCCGCAGACATGCCAGAGGTGAAAACCGACTGCGATGATTCCTCATGGAAGACCGCGGACATCACGCCCGAGAAGGGACCCGTGCCGGAAGGGCAGCACGCCGTTTTCCGCAGGAAGATCACACTTTCAGCAGAGGATCTCGCGGCATCGAGCATCGTTCTCACCCTCGGCACGATCGATGATGTCGGGTTGGTGTTTGTGAATGGCCGTAAGATCGGCGAGTCCAAGAGTTGGTCCGAGCCATTTGTGCGGGACATCAAGTCCGAGCTGCATGAAGGCGGCAACGTGATCGCCGTCAGCGTGCTCAACAAGGACCACGACGGTGGACTCGGCAAGGGCGCGTCGCTCCAGTTTTCCGGACAAGGTCGGATCGAAGGCTGGAAGCGCAGTCTGTTCAACGGCCTCGCGCAAGTGATCGTGCAATCACGGCGCGATGGTTCCGGCACGTTCGTTCTCCACGCCCGGGCAGAGGGTCTCAGACCGGCCGAAGCGCACATCCGGATCACCGCGGCGAGCGCTCGTCCCTCTGTCGAGAATCCCTCAGGAGAACTGGCCCTCATCCACTGGATGCAGTCGCCTGTTTCCGCACAGGCTCCCGATCCCAACGCGAAATTCGCCGACAACGACATGAACACCTGGTCCAGCGTGCAGGCCGGGACCGCCCAGAACTTCTCCGGCGGGTCATGGGCGCTTTTCCGCTGCCAGTTCACCCCGGTGTCCGCCGTCGCCAAGGCCGGCGGCAATCTCGTCTTCAAGAAGATCTCCGGCACCGCCGAGGTTTTCATCGATGGCGTGAGCGTGGGTAAAAAGCCGACGTCCGCCGCCGCTCCGTTGACCGTTTCCCTGCCGGCCAAGGATGGTCCGCGCACGATCTCGGTGGTCGTGAATGCCGGTGGCCAAGCCAAGGCAGGATTGACCGGCGGCGTGACCGTGACGGAGCGTTAGTCCGTTCGCCAGAAGTCACTGCCGAAACGCAAAGCTTCAAGGAGCGGCGGAATCCGATCCGCCGAAGCCCATGAGGTGTTGATAGGCGGAGCCGAACAGCGATTCATCAGCGGTCCATGGACCACGGCGATTCAGAGATCGGCGGTCCATATTCCCGGCGTGGGACACCGTGAAGTCCGCATAGCGGAAACCACTTTTGGCAATCGGCCTGGTCCGTTGTTGCTCCGTCTCACTCGTCGAACATGCGGGATCTTCGAGGCCGGATCAAGGTGCCGCGGAGAGCGCCTCTTCCTTCGCGGCGGTGGCCAGCACGTCCTCACGGATGCTCCTGCCGCCGCGCTTGCTCCACCACAGCACCACGGGGGAGGCGATGAAAATCGAGGAGAAGGTGCCGATGATGATGCCGATGAAGATGATGAAGCCGAAATCGCGCAGGGCCGTGCCGCCCATGATGCTCAGGATCAGCACGCTCAGCAGCGTGGCGGTGGAGGTGAGCAGGGTCCGGGACAAGGTGGCGTTGATCGCCTCGTTCATGATCTTTTCCACCGAGTCCGTGCGGATCAGCAGCATCTCGCGGATGCGGTCGAAGACGACGATCGTGTCGCTGATCGAGTATCCGGCGATGGTGAGCACCGCGCCGACGTGGATGAGCGAGAGCTCGCCCCCCATCATGACGACGATGCCGACGCAGATGATGACGTCGTGGAAAATGGCGATGAATCCGCCGAGCGCGAACGAGAACTCGAAGCGCATCGTCATGTAGAGGATGATCAGGATGAAGCCGATGACGATGGCGATGAGCGACTGGGTGAGGAACGACCCGCCGATGAGCGCGGAAACCTCCTCCTGGCTGGCATCGATGGCGTATTCCGCGGCATCGGACTTTTCGGCGGAGTTCGCCTTTTTCGCGCCGAGTGCGGGGATGGATTCACGCAGTTTCGCGGTGATGAGCTGGGCGTCCTTGGTGGCGCAGCGGACGGTGAGGAGGGAGCCGGTCGTCGGGTTGGATTCGATCTGCGGATAGGCTTCCTTGGAGAGTTGCGGGCGGATGGAATCGATCACCTTTTGCGAATCCGCCTGGGACACCGTGCTGTTCTTGCCGAGTTGGAAGAGGATGCGGGTGCCGCCGGTGAAATCGACGCCCAAGGCGCGCTCGCCGCGGATGCCGAAGGCGGCGAAGGAGGCGACGATGGTGGCGACGGCCAGCCAGATGCAGACCTTCCTCTTGCCCATGAAGTCGTAGTTCTGGGCCTTGATGAGGTCGAGGAAGGTGAGCTTCTTGAACCAGCCGAGGTCGATGCCCCAGCGGAAGATCACGCGGGTGACGAGGATGGCCGAGAAGAGCGAGGCGGTGACGCCGATGGTCAGGGTGACGGCGAAGCCCTTGATCGTGCCGCTGCCGAGGAGGAACAGGGCGACGGCGGTGATGAGTGAGGTGACGTGGGAGTCGAAGATCGCGGAGAAGGCGCGGTCGTAGGAGGATTCGATGGCGTTTTTCAGGGACTTGCCGGCGGCGATTTCCTCGCGCAGGCGTTCGTAGATCAGCACGTTGGCGTCCACCGCCATGCCGATGGTGAGCACCATGCCGGCGATGCCGGGCAGGGTGAAGGTGAAACCGAACATGGCCATGATGCCGAAGAGGATGATCGTATTCACGACCAGGCCGATGTTGGCGATGAAGCCGGAGGTGCGGTAGTAGAGGAAGACGACGAAGAACGTGACCAGCAGTGAGAGCAGGCCGGCCTTGATGCCTTGTTCCACGACGGCCGCGCCCAGGGTGGGGGAGATGTTGCGCATTTCCGCGACGACCAGCGGGTTTTCCAGCGGGTTCATCAGGGAGTTGGCGAGGCTCTGGACCTCGCCGGGTTCGCGCAGGCCCTCGATGATGAATTGTTTGCCGAGGGGCACCTGGTTGACGGTGGGCGCGCTGATGACCTCTCCGTCCAGAACGATGGCGATGCGGTCCCGGCCGGGCTGCATGTTCTTGGTGAGAGCGATCATCTTGTCCGTGCCATCACCATTTAGGGTGATGGCCACGGCATCCGCCTGCTGCGGGGAAGGCACGGCATTGGCGATGTCCGAGCCGCCCAGCGCCATGCGGCGGTTGAGGAGGATCGGCTGCTTGTATTCCTTGCCGTCCTCGTCCTTGCCCTTGAGCGTGTAGGCGCGGTATCCCGGGACGATCTCACTGCCGTCCTGGACGCGCTGGGCGAGGGATTTTCCGTCCGGGCCGGGCTCCTCGTTGCGGGAGCTGACCTCGCGGAGTTCGAGTTTGGCGACTTTTTCGAGCGTGGCGCGGATGCTGGCGGATTCCTCGGGTTCCACGCCGGGCATCTGGACGAGGATGCCGTCCGCGCCCTGGCGGGCGATGAGCGGTTCCTTGGTGCCCATGGCGTTGAGGCGTTTCTCGATGACGAGGATGGCTTGTTCGACCTGCTCCTTGGTGATGGGCATTTTCTCACCGTGGTCCCCCTCGCGTTCCTGGATTCGGAGTGAGAAGGACGAGCCGCCGATGATGTCGATGCCGCCCTTGAGCCGTTCCTTCGGAGGGGTGGCGGCGAGGATGCAGAGCGCGCAGACGCCGATGGTGAGTACCGTGCCGACATTGCGTTTCCTACGCTCGATATCGGTGGCGAAGTACCAGAAGAAGAGGATCATCAGGACCATTCCGGTCACGAACACGGTGAGCGGATCTTCGTAAAACGAGGTGGCGGCGAGCATGGCGGGTGGCGGAAGGGATACGGAAGGCGGTGTGCGGAAAGCGGCGGAGCCGAAGGGTTTTTCGACGTTCGATGATCAACGTTGGATGCTCACTTCGCCGCGTCCTTCTTGTGCACGGTGGTGATGGCGAGCTTGTCGAACTCGATCATGGTGCCCTCGGCGACCTTGACCACCACGGTGTGTTCCTTGACGTTGTGGACGATGCCGTGGATGCCTGCGGAGGTGACGACCTTGTCGCCGGACTGGAGGGCGGCGATGCGGGCCGCCTGTTCCTTGCGCTGGCGCTGCTGCGGGCGGATGAGCAGGAAGTAGAACATCACGATCATCAGGCCCATCATCACGAAGGGGCTCCCGAGCAGGCCGCCGGGGCCTTGGGGTGCTGCGGTCTGGGTTTGGGCGAGAAGGGCGGTAATCGAGGTCATGGATGGTCGGATCGGTGGTAGCGGCGGATGAAGGAGTCCTTGTATTCCGGGAAGTTCCCGGCGGCGATGGCCTCCCGGGCCCCGGCGACGAGGCGCAGGTAGAAATGCAGATTGTGAAAGGAAAGCAACCGCAAAGCGAGGATTTCCCCAGCCCGGAAAAGGTGGCGCAGATAGGCCCGGGAGAAGCCGGCGACGTGCGGATGGGCGGATTCGCAGACCGGCCGCGGATCTTTGGCGTGGACCAGGTTCTTCATGTGCAGCGGGCCGTCGAGGGTGAAGGCCACCCCGTGGCGGGCCATCCGGGTGGGCATGACGCAGTCGAACATGTCCACGCCGCGGGCGATCATTTCGAGGATTTGCGGCGGGGTGCCGAGGCCCATGGCGTACCGCGGCCGGTCCTGCGGGAGGAAGGGCACCGCGTTTTCGATGGCGCGGAACATCTCGTGCTCCGGCTCGCCCACCGAAACACCGCCGATGGCGTAGCCGTCGAAGCCGAGTTCCACGAGTTCCCTGGCCGATTGTTCGCGCAGGTCCGCATAGACCGAGCCCTGGACGATGCCGAAATGGAGCTGTCGGCCGCTTCCCGAGCGGGGCTCGTGGGCGGCCACCCATTCCTTGCAGCGGCGGGCCCAGCGGGTGGTGAGCGCCAGGGATTTGGCGGCGTAGGCCTCATCGCAGGGGTAGGGCGGGCACTCGTCGAAGAGCATGGCGATGTCCGATCCCAGCGCGGCCTGGATTTCCATGCTCAGCTCGGGGGTGAGCAGCATCTTCGAGCCGTCGAGGTGGTTTTGGAAACGGACGCCCTCCTCGGTGATCTTGCGGAGCTTGGCCAGCGACCAGACCTGGAAGCCGCCGGAATCGGTCAAAAACGGCTTCGTCCATGTGGTGAATCCGTGCAGGCCGCCCATGTCGCGGATCAATTCATGGCCCGGCCGCAGCCAGAGGTGGTAGGTGTTGCCGAGGATGATTTGGGCGCCGAGTTGCTCCAGTTCCGCGGGATGCAAGGTCTTGACCGTGCCCTGGGTGCCCACCGGCATGAAAATCGGGGTTTCCACCGTCCCGTGCGGCAGGGAAAGCCGTCCGAGGCGGGCGGAAGTCGGGGAATCTTTGGAAATCAAGGTGAAGGACACGGCGGCTCGGATCGGGATAGGGGAGATGGGCATGCGGGCCAAGCGGAATCGGCGGCGGATCGTGGCGGGCATCCTGCCCGCCGCCTCGGATGGCAGACTGATCATCCGATCAGTGAGCGCGTCTTCGGACGGCTCCGGCATGCCTTTGCAAATCCTTTGGTTTGAGGATTTCAGTGATGGGGGTACGCGCTGGTGTAAAGGAGAGGCGAATCATCAGGCCGCGGTTGGTGCATTTCCGGGGTTTTCCCACGGAAAATGGCGGTTTCAAGACTTGCCCGCGCCCGCGAGGAGGAGTACACGCCCGCCATCATGGCCAAGAAACCGGTAGTGCTCATCATTCGCGACGGCTGGGGTTTGAACCCCGGGGGTAAGGAAACCGCGGTTAAGGACGGCAACGCCGTGCTGCTCGCCAAGACCCCGTTTCACGACGAGGTGCTCGCCCACTATCCGAAGGGCCGCCTCAGCGCCTCCGGCCTCGACGTCGGCCTGCCACCCGGCCAGATGGGCAACTCGGAGGTCGGTCACCTCAACCTCGGCGCGGGCCGCATCGTCTATCAGGACCTCACCCGCATCAACAAGGCCATCGAGGACGGCTCGCTCGCGAAAAACCCGGTCTTCACCGCGCTGGTGGAAAAAGCCAAATCCTCGCGCCTCCACTTCATCGGCCTGGTGTCTGATGGCGGCGTGCACAGCCACCAGGACCAACTCATCGCCATGGTCAAGCTTGCCAGCCAGTCGGGCGTGTCCGACATCATGATCCACGCCATCACCGACGGCCGTGACACCTCGCCCACCGGTGGTGAGGGTTATCTTGCCAAGGTCGAGGATGAGGCCGCCAAGTGTGGCGCGCGCGTCGCCACGGTCGTGGGCCGATACTTCGCCATGGACCGCGACAAGCGCTGGGACCGCGTGAAACTGGCGTGGGACGCCATCGTGCTCGGCAAGGGCGAGAAGCGCGACGTCCTCGCCTCCGAGGCTGTGGCCGATTACTATCGGCTCGACAAGACCGATGAGTTCATGCCCGCCATGGTCTTCACCGAGGCGGACACCCAGCGCGTCCGGGACGGCGACGTGGTGCTCTTCTTCAACTTCCGCGCCGACCGCGCCCGCGAGATTTCCGACGCCTTCCTCAAGCCGGACTTCAGCGGCTTCGACCGCACCGTCACGCCGAAGACCCACTACGTCACCCTCACCGAGTATGACGAGACCTACACCTGTCCCGCCGTCTTCGGCTCCGAGAACCTCGAAATGGTGCTTGGCGAGGCCGTCGCCGCCGCCGGCATGACCCAGATGCGCATCGCGGAAACCGAGAAATACCCGCACGTCACCTACTTCTTCAACGGCGGTGTGGAGGCCGCGAACCCGGGTGAGGACCGCGTCATCATCCCGTCCCCCAAGGACGTGCCCACCTATGATTTCAAACCGGAAATGAGCGCCCCGCAAGTGACCTCGACCGTGGTTTCCAAGCTCAAGGACTACGATCTCGTCATCCTCAATTTCGCCAACCCGGACATGGTCGGCCACACCGGCGTGGTCGAGGCCGCCATCAAGGCCGTGGAAACCATCGATGCCAGCGTCAAGGCAGTGGTGGAGGAAACCCTCCGCCTCGGCGGCAAGCTGCTCATCACCGCCGACCACGGGAACTGCGAATACATGCGCAACCCCGACGGCTCGCCGAACACCGCCCACACCACCAATCTCGTGGAGATCATCTACGTCGCGGAAAACGCCGAGGGGCATCGGGTGAAGGACGGCATTCTCGCCGACGTCGCACCCACGTTGCTCGACATGCTCGGACTCGCCAAACCGGCGCAGATGACCGGCGGCAGCCTGCTGGCCGCCAAGTGAGTCCTGCCGGCTCCGCAGCGGTCCGGCGGGCGATTTTTCATCCGTTGCGTGATTGCAACTGGCACGCGGAATGCCTAGCCTGATTGGGATGTGCTTGAATGGAACCTTGCAGGCGGCCACCGGCTGGCTCGAACTCGGATTGGCCGACGAGGCGCTTCTGGAGTTGGCATCCCTGTCTGCCGAGGACAGGTCGGGCCGCGACGCACTGGAACTCACGCTGGCGGCGCAGATGGTGAGCCAGTCGTGGAATTCGGCATCGGATACGGCGCGACTGCTGTGTCTGAAGGCGTCGCATGAGCCCATGTTTTTTCTGCGCGCGGCATTCTGCCTGCATGAGACGGGCGACACGCTGGCGGCCTGCAATTGGCTGCTGCGCGGGCCGAAGTCGCTTTTCGAGATGGCGATCTTCCACTATAACCTCGCGTGTTACCTCTGGACCCTGGGGGAGGGGAACCGCGCGCGCAGCCATCTCAAGCAGGCGATCACGATGGACGGATCGTTTCTCGAGGCCGCCCGCGATGATCGGGATCTGGCGGGCATCGGGCCGCTGCAATGATGTCCGGATGGGCCCGCCAACCTGTCGGGCGACGGAGACTGTTAAGGTGCGCGCGGTGGAAAAGAAAAGCGCGCGTTGGAATTCCCCCCGGATTTCGCAACGCGCGCATTTTTTGGCCTTCCGGCTCCGGCCTGGCTCCGGTGACTTCCCCCCGGAGGTCATTCGGTTCCATGTTGGCTTAGCGCGTCGGGTTGGAATTCCCTAAGCTGGGAAGCTCACGACGGCAAGGAAAATTTAGATCGGTTAATGAAATTAATTTTTTTCATGCGGGTCCGGGCCCGGCGTTGAGGGTGGGAGTTCGTGTGGAATCGCAGTCGGCCGCGGATTTCAGGATTTCAGGGGAAACCAAGCCTTTATGCGCTGGCGCGGAGGCCGCATACGGGTGAGCATTCCGGCGAGCATCGTGTCCGACCTCTTCGCCATGCCCGCGGCCTCGCCGCACAAGCCGAACCCGCCCGAGCCGCTCGCCGCGCGGATGCGGCCCCGCCTGCTGTCCGAGGTGGCGGGGCAGCGCCACATTCTCGCCGAGGGGAAATTGCTGCGCCGCGCCATTGAATCGGACCGCTTCACCTCGCTGATCTTCTACGGACCGCCGGGCACCGGAAAGACCACGCTGGCCAGCGTGATCGCGCGGACCACCGGCTCGCGCTTCGAATCGCTCAACGGCGTGGAGTCCAACGTCGCCGAGATCCGCGCCAAGATCGACCAGGCCCGCACATGGCGCGAGTTGCGCGGAGAGACGACGATCCTGTTCATCGACGAGATCCACCGCTTCAACAAGGCGCAGCAGGATGTGCTGCTGCCGCACATCGAGCGGGGGATCGTCCGATTCATCGGGGCGACGACGCACAACCCGTATTTCCATGTGAACTCGCCGCTGGTTTCGCGATCACAGATTTTCCAGTTGGAGCCTGTGCCGGTGGAGGATGTGGCGGACCTGTTGAGGCGCGCTCTTGCCGACGGGGAGCGGGGGCTGGGCGCGCTGAGGATCGAGGCCGCGCCGGAGGCCTTGCTGCACCTCGCGGAGAAATCGGACGGCGACGCCCGCAAGGCGCTCACCGCCTTGGAACTGGCCTCGCTGACCACGCCCGCCGGCGATGACGGAGTCATACACCTCACCCTTGAGGTGGCGGAGGAATCGATCCAGCGAAAAGCGGTGGTCTATGACGCCGATGGCGACGCCCACTACGACACCGCCTCCGCGTTCATCAAATCCATCCGCGGCTCGGATCCCGATGCCGCGCTCTATTGGCTGGCGAAGATGCTGCATGCGGGCGAGGACCCGCGTTTCATTTCCCGCAGGCTGGTGATCGCCGCCTCCGAGGACATCGGCCTGGCGGATTCGGGTGCCTTGAGGGTGGCGCTCGACGCGCATCACGCGCTGGAGTTCGTGGGTCTGCCGGAGGGCCGCATCCCGCTGGCCCACGCAACCGTCTATCTGGCCACGGCCCCCAAGTCGAACACGGCCTACGCGGCGCTCGGCAGGGCCCAGGCGGACGTGGAGAACGGCCGCACGCTCGCTGTTCCGCCGCACCTGCGCACGGCCACCCGCAAGAAACTCGCCGCCGCCTCCGGGGAGACGGCGGAGGCGATGAAATACCTTTATTCCCACGATTTCGAGGGGGCCTACGTCCCGCAGGCTTATTTGCCGGAGGGCCGCGTTTACTATCAGCCCGGGGACCAGGGCATGGAGAAGCGCATCCGGGAGCGCCTCGATTTCTGGCGGGCGGGCATGGAGAAGCCAGGCGGCGGGGTGAGCGCGCCCGGTGCCTGACGCTCTGAAGTTTTCTCTGGCCCGCAGGCGCTTTTGCGCGTTGATTCGAACTGTTTGAAGGATTCGCCACGACGATGATCGCGCCAGACCAAATGTTGGAGACGGAGGACCCGCCCGCCTCGGGCGATCTGTTGGTGATGGTATACGAGGAACTGCGCCGTTTGGCCGCAAGGCAGATGGCCTGGCAGGGCGGGGGCCAGACCCTGCAACCCACCGCGCTCGTTCACGAGGCGTGGATGAAACTCGCCTCGAAGGATGAGGACACATGGAAGGACCGCACCCATTTCTTCCGCACGGCGGCCGTGGCCATGCGGCGCATCCTGGTGGACCGGGCGCGTGAGAAAAGCAGCCTCAAGCGCGGAGGGGGCTGGGTGGATCTCCCGCTTTCCGGGGAAATCGCCGCGGAACAGGATCCAGAGGCCCATATCCTCATCGTGGACGAGTGTCTGGCGCGCATGGAGAAGGAACACCCGGATTGTGCCAGGGTGGTGCAGTTGAAATTCTTCGCGGGCCTCAGCAACGAGCAGACCGCCGGCCTGCTCGGTTCCAGCCTGCGCACGGTGGAGCGGCAGTGGGCTTTCGCCCGCGCCAGGCTCTATCAG
>Ga0114938_1002174_pt1 | contig 12632 bp, 9 predicted proteins | sample AshMeaBigSpring_FD_88675 | JGI IMG/M metagenome (GOLD analysis project Ga0114938, IMG submission 88675) | Groundwater microbial communities from Big Spring, Nevada to study Microbial Dark Matter (Phase II) - Ash Meadows Big Spring | ecosystem: Environmental > Aquatic > Deep subsurface >...
AAATCGAAGAATGACAAAAAATATCGTTGGTTATTTGGGGCGTCAGGTTTTGTTCAACAATTTGATTCACGCGTTTTAGTTGATTTTTACAAACCGAGAAACAATGTAAAATATACAAATGATAAAACATACGACCATATTATTGCGGGTGGAGCTATTTTTCATCAATCAACAGTAAGAGATTTTCCGATAAAAAATATGGAGCTTTCGGCAGGGTTTAGAATAGAAGGTGAGGCTGATCAATTGGATTATAAGCATGATTCAATTTTGATGGTATCGAAAAAAGTTTTTAATAAAAAGGATACTTCCTATAACTCGCTAAATTCAATACAATTTTTGCCTAAATTTTCGATCAATTACAAATTAGGAAATACAAATATCTATACTACAGTTTCGAAAGGTTATAAAACAGGAGGGTTTAACAGTACCTTTCAATCGTATAACGATTTGACATTCAAACCTGAATATAGTTGGAATTATGAACTTGGTGCTAAATCAGAATTATTTAATTCAAAACTGTTTGTTGAAGCTTCCTTATTTTTGATTGACTGGAAAAACCAACAAGTAACACGGCCTGTTAGTACAGGAGGAACAATGTTAAAGAATGCAGGATATTCGAAAAGTAAAGGGTTTGAGCTTACAGCATCTACAGCACCCATTTATGGTTTTGAGTTAATTTCGGCATATGGATATACTTTCGCAAAGTTTGATAAATATATTTATAGCTCTGATAGTAAGGGTGTTGTTGATTATTCTGGTAATTACATACCTTATGTTCCGCGTCATACTGTTTCGGCTCAATTACGCAAAACAGTAGTTGTTCGTCAACCTGATTTATTAGATAAAGTGGTATTCAATGTTATATACAAAGGTGTAGGAAGTTTGTATTGGAACGATGCAAATGCTGCAAAACAAGATTATTATAATACAATTGATGCACGTATTAGCTTTATTCGCAAGAATATTCAATTAGATATTTGGGGAACAAACCTCAGCTCAACCGATTACATTGCGTATTATTTTAAAACATCTAAAGATTTTGCACAATCAGGTAAACCACTTCAAGTTGGAGCCAAATTGGCATTAAAATTCTAATTACATGAGCGAAAAAAATTGGCATAAATTTCCAGTGCTATTCAGTTTGTATATTGCACAGTCCATACCGATGAGTTTTTTCTCAACGGTAGTGCCTGTCATTATGCGTCAGGAGAACTATTCGTTGTCGTCGATAGGACTATTGCAGTTAGTAAAATTGCCTTGGACCTTGAAGTTTCTGTGGGCGCCACTGGTGGATAATAAAGCCCGCAGTACCAAAGAATTAAAACGTTGGATATTGATTTCCGAACTGTTTTACGCCGCAATTATTTTCTCCATCGCATTTTTTAATTTACAAACCGATTTTAAACTGATCATCTTTTTGGTTGTAATTGCGTTTATTGCATCAGCAACTCAGGATATTGCAGTGGATATTTATGCTATTTTATCGCTAAAAAGGAAGGAGCGAAGTTTAGGTAACAGTATGCAAACGGGTGGGAGCTTTGTCGGTTCATTTTTTGGAACAGGTGTTCTACTTGTAGCATATCACTATTATGGATGGTCAAATGTGTTGATTATGCTTTCGGTGTTTGTATTGGTGGCTGTAGCGCCATTGTTTATGTCGAAACGCGAAATTCCAGCCGAAAACATTGAAAAGGAACGTGTTACGCTGAAAGATATTTTATCTTTTTTCAATCAAAAGGGGAAAATTAAACAGATATTGGTTTTGGTATTTTATTATTCGGGAATAATTGGAATAATGACCATGCTTAAACCTTATTTGGTTGATTTAGGGTATGATGTGAAGGACATAGCCTTTATGTCGGGAATTTTTGGAACACTGACAGCTGCTTTATCATCTATAGCTGGTGGTTTTGTAATGCGAAAAATATCACGCAGGACTGCCCTGTTTTTGTTTTTAATTTTAAACTTAACGGCAGGCTTCTATTTTAGGTACTTGGCTGGTATTGAGCCTTCGCAAATGGCTCTTTATATCGGTATAGGCCTTTTGTGGGGCGCTTATGGCTTTTCTACTGTTGGTATTTACACCATTTCGATGGATGCTGTACGTAAAGGACGCGAAGGAACAGATTTTACCATACAGATAGTTATTACACACATTGGAAGTTTATTGGTGGCTACCGCCAGTGGTAAAATTGCTCACGAGCTTGGTTACAGCGGTTTGTTTACGGCCGAAATTGTCATGTCGACAATCGTTTTTCTCATTTTAGTGTATGCTTTTCCAAAGAAAATAAAAGCATGAAATATGTCCAAATTTCTTGGACACACTAGATTTTTAAAATCTCACAAACCGCTCTCATTTCCCCCTTCGGGGGTTAGGGGGTCAATTTTAAACACATGAAACGTCCATGTTAAAATAATTATTAACACACAAAGCAATGATTATTTTAACATGGTAAGTTCCATCTGACAACTAAAAAATCAAATATTAACAGATGAATATAGCAACATCACTTTTTCAGAAATACAATTTACCTGTTCCACGCTATACCAGCTATCCGCCTGCAACAGCCTTTAATTCGACCTTCACGAATAGCAATTATGTTGAACATATTACGCTTTCGAACGAGGCTCAACCTCAAAATATATCCATCTATATTCATATTCCATTTTGTACGCAACGTTGTCATTTTTGCGGTTGTAATACAGCACTTTCGCAATCCGAAGATATTATAAAAAGATATGTGTTGGCTGTAATCGCAGAGATACGGATGGTAGGAAAACTGATTGATAAAAAACGGCTTGTAACTCAAGTTAGTTGGGGTGGAGGAACACCTAACTCAATAAACTTAAGCTATGTACAGCAGATTATGGATGTGCTGCACGAGGAATTTCTGTTTGCTGATTTTGCCGAAATAGCTATGGAATGTAGTCCCGCGTATCTTGACTTTGAGGATGTAGATGTACTCCGTAAAATGGGCTTCAACAGACTTAGTTTAGGCATTCAGGATTTTCATGCAGATGTGTTGAAAGCCATTAATCGAAATGCACCCAAACATGATGTTTATGAAATGTTGAATTATATGCGAGAACGGGGATTTAGAGGCATAAATCTTGATTTAGTTTACGGTTTACCACTTCAAACAATTGATAGTTTTAAGGAAAATATTCAACAGATCATCCAATTAAATCCTGACCGAATTGCTACTTTTTCGTATGCTCACATTCCATGGTTTAACGAATCGCAAAAACTGATGGAGCATCACCGCTTTCCAACACCGGATGAGAAGTTGGAAATGTTGGTTTATGCTATCAACAAACTTTCGGCGCATGGTTACGACGTAATTGGTATGGATCATTTTGCACGCCGCGACGACGACTTATCCATTGCGAAGCAAACCAACATGCTTCAACGCAATTTTCAGGGCTATAATACGCGTAAAACAACAGGACAGGTGTATGCCTTTGGTGCTTCGGGTATTAGTCAGTTAGATGGCGCTTATGCACAAAATATTAAGCAATATGCCCCTTATATGAAGGCAATTGAGTCGGGCCAATTGGCGGTAGAGCGTGGCTATGCACTTTCAAAAAATGAGATCATTATTCGTGACACGATTAATGAAATAATGTGTAATGGTGAATTAGATTTTAACGTTATGGCATCAAGGTTTAATTGTAGCAAACAAGAATTTTTAGCCATCACTAAGTTTGATAAAATTAAGCTCGAAACCTTGCTATCAGACAAGCTAATTGAATTTAATGATGATAAGCTAAGTGTAACTCCTCAAGGGATGATGATAGTTCGAAACGTAGCTGTGGCTTTTGACCCTGCTTACGTATTTAAAGAAGGTCAATATTCAACTACAATTTAAAATGAAACGAGCAATACTTTTGGCTAACATGGGTGCACCCATATCAGAGCCCGATATGAAAGTGTTTTTGAAACGCATGTTTAACGACAAGGCCATCATTTATGCACCAACTCTGGTTCGTAGCGTTTTGTCAACAGTTATCAGCAATGTGCGTTACAAGTCATCGTGGCAAAAGTATGAGCAAATTGGCGGTTCACCTTTACAACGCTCGATGAAAAAAATGGCAGCCGATTTACAGCTTTTAGTAGGCGATACGGCCCTTGTTTCGGCTGTTTATTCGTATTCCGAACCCTTTATTGAGCATAAAATTTGTGAGTTGTATCATGCAGGGATAAAAGATATTACCATACTGTCAATGTATCCACAAGCCAGTTATTCAACAACTGGAAGTGTACAAACGTCGCTGGATGTAATGAAGGCTAAATTTGCTGATATTCAATTTCAATTTATCGAAGATTATTTTGATAACGAGCAGTTTATACAATACTGGGTGCGATTAATTCAACAGAAAATTGATACCGAAAAGTACCAAAATCCAACTATCTTGTTCAGTTCTCATGCTATTCCACAGTCGTTTATTAAACGGGGGGATAGCTATGCCGAAAAAATGCAAGTTTCAGCTCAATTAATTGCGAGTAAATTAAATTTGCCCTATACGCTTGGCTATCAATCGAAAATTGGCCCAATAGAATGGACACGACCCTATACGGTGGATGCTTTAAAAGCTTTGAGCGAGAAAGGTGTAGATGAAATAATAGTTGTTCCACTGAGTTTTGTGAACGAAAACCTTGAAACACGATTCGATATAGACACAGAGTTAATCCCTTATGGATTAAATGACTTAAAGTTAAAGAGCATTTGTAGGGTGTTTTTGCCCGACAGTGACGAGATTTTAACAACTATGTTTTATAGCTTTTTAAAATAATACGGATGGGTACAAATTCAAAAGAGGTGGTGATAATAGGAGCAGGGCTTACGGGTTTATCGCTGGCTTATTATCTCAAAAAAGCGGGTAAAAATGTGCTTGTTATTGAAAAAAACAAAAGCATTGGTGGAGTTATAAATACCAAAACTGAAGCCGGATTTACCTACGAAACAGGCCCTTCTACAGGCGTGTTGGGTTCGCTAGAGTTGGTTGAGTTACTTGAAGAACTTAGCTCAAATTGCCAACTTCAAACGGCCGATAAAAGTGCTGAGAAACGCTATATTTGGAAAAAAAATCGTTGGCATGCTTTGCCTTCTGGGCTGCTTTCGGCTGTAGGAACACCACTTTTTAGCTGGTACGATAAGTTTCGTATTTTGGGTGAGCCTTTTCGCCCCAAGGGTGGATATCCCGATGAGTCTTTATCAGAGTTGGTTGTAAGAAGGTTAGGCAAAAGTTTTTTGGAATATGCTGTAGATCCTTTTCTTTCAGGTGTTTATGCCGGAGACCCATCGACACTAATTACGCGATTTGCTATGCCTAAATTGTATGCGCTTGAGAATAACTATGGTGGCTTTGTACGCGGGGCAATTGCGAAAAGGAAAGAATCGAAAAAATATGAGGCTTATTCGCAAGCAAAGAAAGTAACACGCGAAGTGTTTTCGGTGGCTGGCGGATTGAAAAATTTGATTGAAGCGTTAGGTGTCGAAATTGGTGTGGAGAATATTGAATTGTCCTGTCAACGAGTGTCAATTGAGTTGGTGGATGGCAAATATCAAATTACTTTTCAAAATCCAAATGGACAGCTACAGGTGTTTTATTCGTCAACTGTAATTTCAACAGTTGGAGCATCGGAATTGCCTAACTTGTTGCCATTTGTTGATGCGAGTAAAATGGATCATATTGCAAACACAACCTATGCGCCGGTGATACAAATTGCTGTCGGTTATACGCATTGGACGGGTATTCCGTTAGATGCTTTTGGAGGTCTTGTCTCATCGAAAGATAATCGAAAAATTTTGGGCGTTTTGTTTCCTTCGGCAATTTTTCCAAATCGAGCACCTGAAGGTGGAGCTTTGCTGTCGGTGTTTATGGGTGGAATGAAACGTAGTGAAATGCTCTCATTATCAGATGAGCAAGTTATTGAAATTTTGCTTGAAGAATTGAAAATAACGATGAAAGTGACTTCTGAGCCTGATTTAATACGTATACATCGCTATCAACAAGCTATTGCTCAGTACGATATTAAAACCGAAAAGAGGTTAAATGCCATTGCCGATATTGAAACTCAATACCCAGGTTTACTTATTGCAGGCAGTTTGCGCGATGGAATAGGTATGGCCGACCGAGTAAAACAAGCAAAACAAATTTCAGATTTACTAGTTAAATAACTCTTAGCTTAATACGCAAAAATTCTGAAAAACAGTATCGAATGAAGCTATAATTCGTATCTTTGCACTTATAATATAATTAGCAGACATAAAAATGAATACTCAAATACAACTTATAGTAACTCCCGAACAAGCCGAAAAAAGCGAATTGTTGTTGGAGCAAGTTGCAAAAAAACTAGAAATTAACGCTAGGCAAATAACATCCATCCGAACTTTAAAAAAATCTATTGACGCTCGCTCTTCATACCCGAAAATAAATTTAACACTACATGTTTTTGTCGACGAAGTAGCTCCTGTAGATACCTACGAGCCTTTTGACTATCAGGATGTAAATGAAAAAGAGGCCGTGTTAGTGATTGGTGCAGGCCCAGCGGGTTTATTTGCTGGACTTAAATTAATTGAAAATGGACTACGACCTATTCTTATTGAACGTGGTAAAGAAGCCCAAAAACGTAAAATTGATATTGCACATTTAAACCTCAATAAATGTTTTGATCCAGAATCAAATTATTGTTTTGGCGAAGGTGGAGCTGGAACTTTCTCGGATGGTAAATTGTATACACGTTCAAAAAAGAAAGGCAACTCGCAGCGAATTTATGAAATTTTTCATCATCATGGTGCTGCCGAAGATATTTTGTACGAAGCGCATGCGCATATTGGTTCCGATAAGTTACCTTCGATAGTTGGTAGTATCAGCGACACAATTCGTAAGTGTGGAGGTGAGATTTATTTTGAAGAAAAAGTAGTTGAATTATTAATTGAGGATAATTCTGTAAAAGGTTGTAGAACTGAAAGTAACAAGATTTTTAATGCAGATGCTTTGATACTTGCAACTGGGCATTCTGCACACGATATTTATGAACTTTTGCACAGTCAAAACATATTGCTAGAGCCCAAAGGCTTTGCTATGGGCGTGCGTGTAGAGCACCCTCAAGAACTTGTTGACAGTATACAATACCATACCAAAACCCGAAACGAATACCTACCTGCTGCAAGTTATAGTTTAGTTGAGCAAGTGGAAGATAGAGGTGTTTATTCGTTTTGTATGTGTCCTGGAGGTCGAATTGTACCTGCTGGTAGTGGATTAAACGAGATTGTAGTTAATGGCATGTCGGCTTCAAAACGCAACTCGCCTTTTGCCAATTCAGGTATAGTAGTAGAGATTCGCCCCGAAGATATTCCTGAAGAGTTTAAAGAATATGGCGTGATTGCAGGTCTAAAATACCAGCAATATGTTGAGAATTTAGCTTATAAAAATAATGGCGGTTTAGGTCAGAAAGCTCCTGCACAACGATTAGTTGATTTTGTACGCGGACGTGTTTCGGCAGATCTACCTGAATGTTCGTACATGCCAGGACTAATTTCATCGCCACTACATTTTTGGTTACCTGAGTTTATTTCCACGCGCCTACGCGAAGGATTCAAAAAATTCGATCGCAAAATGCACGGCTACCTTACCAATGATGCCGTTGTAGTAGGAGTGGAGACGCGCTCATCAGCAGCTGTGCGCATTCCTCGCGATCCAGAAACAGGCTGTCACCCAGAAATTGCAGGACTTTTTCCTGCGGGCGAAGGTTCAGGCTACTCCGGTGGTATCACATCATCGGCTATTGATGGCGAAAATGCAGCTTTAGCGGTAGCTAAATGGATTGCAAAATAGTAACAGCAGTTAGTTGTAATTTTTGAAAAATATAAAGCCGTTCAATTAATAAAAATACAAAACAGTCCTATAAAACAATAGGGTGAATTCTAAAAGCAGCAATAAATCGATATCGATTTATTGCTGCTTTTGTTTTGTAAATATCTAAAATTCATATAATTGAATTTTCTACTGTGAATTCTACAGCTCTATCTTGTAGTAGTTATTACTACATTAAATACTTTTATTTGCGACCATGTTTTTCGATATAGTGTTACAGTTTAGCTTTTTTATGAATCGTATATTTGCTAAAAACAAAAACTGAAGGATACATATGAAATATAGCATACATCATAAAGAATTTGTAAAACTAATCATTTTATTCTTTTCCATCTTTCTAATTTTTTATGGTTGGTATGGCTTTCAAAATTATGAATTCATTGCATCAGTTTCGAATATTTTTAATAATAGTGTTGGGAGCATTATCAACCTTCTTGGTACAGATTTGAGATTTCAGAATTCAACATTAATACTCAATGGTTTAGCAATTGACAAAAAGCTGATAGTTTCTGGGTTAACATTCCCAATTTTGTTTTCGCTGATACCACTTCTTTATCTTTATGTCAAAAAGTACTTTGCGAATTTTCTAATTATTTGTCTAACTACAATCTACTTTATTTCAAGAGCTGCATTTATTACCATTTTATTTTATAGCGATGTAAATAAGAATCTTCATGTTTTGTTGAGTTTGCTCGACACAATGGAATTTATACCATTTTACTTGATCGTTTTTTACATTATTAAAAACAATTCATATATTGAATCTTACTATCTAAAACTGAAAAAGAGAGCTGATGCTGTTCTTCAGTTTGATATAAATATTGTAATTATACTTTTGATATTAAGCTCATTACCTAGAATTATAATTACATTTGTTTATCCTGAAGTATTAGATGCTATAACTGTTTTAATCTTAAAAATAAGCCAGACTACATTTAATCTCTTTGGTATTTCAACAATCATTGATTTTAAAACAATATACATTGCAAATAACGGAGTTTATTTAGGACATGGTTGCTTGGGAATAGGGTTATTGACAATGATATTAATACTGATTTCGGCTACAAAATCTAGAATTGAAAATAAACTTACATTTGTAGCGCTGTTATTGCCACTTCAATTATTCTTCATTTCGATTCGAATTGATTTATTTTTGATATACTTCTATAATAACTGGAATGTATACTTTCATCCGATGATCATGCATGATTATAGCAATCTATTTATTTATGCTCTTGGCTTCGGGATGTTTTTGCTGTATTATTTTTGGTATCAGGATGTTAAAATATTGGGGAGTAAATAAATGGCAATTAATCAATTAAAAGCTGGTGCGGCATTATCATATGTGGTTTTAGGTTTAAATAACCTCGTAGCTTTGCTTTACACGCCATATATGTTGCGTATGCTTGGCCAAAAACTCTATTCGTATAAAATATAAATTATAGAATCATTAATTAAGAGACTAAAATGGAGAGTAAAAGCATAATTATTAAGAATACGTTTTTGTTATATATAAGAATGTTTTTCACAATGATTATATCTTTGTATTCATCTAGATTAACACTTGAATTATTAGGAGTTACAGATTTTGGTATTTTTAATATTGTAAGCGGATTTGTTTTTATGCTTACTTTTTTGAATAGCTCTATGTCTAATACCACTCAAAGATTTTTTGCATTTGAATTAGGTAAAGTTAAAAATAAAAGTTTTATCGAGGTTTTTAGAGTTTCATATACAATTCATTTTTTTATAGCAATATTGATTTTGATAATTGCAGAAACAATCGGACTTTGGTTTGTAAATAATAAACTGAATATACCTTTTGATAGACTGTATGTTACAAATATTGTTTATCAATTAACTGTGATGACAGCAATTGTAAACATTATGCTTGTACCTTATAATGCAGTAATTATTAATAATGAGAAAATGAACTTTTATGCTTTCATTACTACTTTTGAAGTCGTTCTACGTTTATTATGCTTAATAGTATTAGGTTATTTGAAAATTGATAAATTAATATTATTCTCTACTATGATATTACTTATCACAATAATTATTAGAATAATCTATGTGTTATATTGTCGAAATAAATTTAAAGATTGCAAATATGGTTTTGTATATGATTTAAAAAAATACAAGGAGATTATTCAGTATTCTGGATGGAGTCTTTTTGGATCAGTCGCAACTATTGGAAGTTTACAAGGAGTAAACATTTTATTAAATCTTTTTTTTGGAACAACAATAAATGCTGCGAGAGGAATTGCATTCCAAGTTCAAGGAGCAGTTAATCAATTTGTAGTGAACTTCCAAACTGCTATAAATCCTCAAATTGTAAAATCTTATGCATCAAACGATTTTGAGTATATGAAAGTTTTAATTTTTCAGGGTAGCAAATTTTCATTTATAGTATTGTACCTAGTTTCTCTACCAGTTATAATTGAAGTTGATTTTTTGATTAATTTATGGTTAAAGAATATACCTTCATATACGACATTGTTTTGTAAATTAATTTTAATAAATTCATTAGTTGTTTCTATTTCAGGTCCTTTGAGTATAGCTGCACAAGCAACAGGGAAAATTAGAAAGTATCAGATAGTAATGGGTTTACTTTTGCTACTTAACTTACCCTTTTCTTATCTACTATTAAAGAGAAACTTTCCACCTCAAATAACTATATATGTTAGTGTTTTAATAGAAATCATTGCTTTAATAATTAGGTTACAACTATTGAAGAGTATGATTTGCATTTCAATAACTCAGTTTTATAAAAGTGTGTTGTTGAAGTTGATCTATATTATAATTCCAAGTCTAACTCTTACTCTGATTACTAAACAGATAATTAATTCTGAAATTGTTAGTTTTATCTCAGTAACTTTAGTGTCTACACTAAGTATCTTGTTTTTCTCATATTTTTTGGGAATTTCAATGAATGAAAGATTATATATAAATCAACGAATTGAAAAATTACTCAGAAGAATTTAAAAATAGGTATAAATCATGGAAAAGTTAGTCAGTATTATAACACCTGGTTGGAATGGAGTGACATTTATTCATAGATTGTTAGATTCAATTCTAAATCAAACTTATAAGCATATACAATACATTTATGTAGATGATGGTTCATATGATGGGACAAAAGAAGTTGTTTTGAAATATGAACAAAAGTTCATAAAAAATGGCATTGAATTTTTATACGTATATCAAGAAAATAAAGGAGTATCAGCTGCAATTAATACAGGACTTAAATATGTTAAAGGTGAATTCTTGTGTTGGGTTGAATATGATGATATTCTAACCGATGATTCTATTGGAAAAAAAGTTAATTATTTGTCAAATCACATCAATTACGCAGTTGTAACTTCAGATGCATATATTGTAAAGGAAGAAGATATTAGTAAAACGATCGGCTTACTTGCAAATAATAACAAAAATAGATTTGAAACGAATCATTTTGTTCACCTTATTATGAATAATAGCATTTTTGTTGCGGGTACTCATATGGTAAGAATGGATATATTTGATGAGACACATAAAAATAGGACTATTTATCCATCAAGAAGAGGCCCTAACTGGCAAATGTTATTGCCATTATTATATAAATATAATAGAGGGTTTATAGATGAACCATTACTTTATTATGTAATTAGAAAAGAAAGTATTAGCCATAGTGTAAATTCTGTTGATAGTGCGATTGAAGTCTTGGATGATTTTGAAAATACGCTTTATTGTGTGTTATCAGAAATTAATATGGAGAGTCATGAACGGGAAAAGTATAAAAAATTAGTATTGTTAAAGTACGCAAAAGAAAGATTTATTTTGGCATTAGAGTGTAAGAATAAGTTATTGATAAAAGAGCAATTTTTGATATTGAAAAAAAATAATGCGATAACATTGTACTTTCTAATTAAATATTTTGTTTCAAAAAGTGAATTGTTAGAATTTGTATTTAAAAAAATTTGGCGAATACTTGTACAACCTAAAAGAAAAATTTAATTTATACAGGGTTTTGTATTAATTTTAAATGTATATTTATAATTTGTTAAAAATATGAATAAAAATATTGCATTATTAACATTTCATTTTTCAGATCATAATTATGGAGCTGTGCTTCAAACGTATGCATCTGTAACTATGCTTAAGAAGTTAGGTTACAAGCCTTATGTGGTTAACTTTGGAAAAAGTAAAATGACAAAAGATAGTCGCTTTTTGATTAGATATATTGACCAATTTTTAAATCCATTTAATAGATTCAGAAATAAATATTTGCCATTAACTAACTACATTCAATCTGAAAGAGAACTAAACGCATTAAACAAAAAATTCGAAGTGTTTTATGTGGGTAGTGACCAAGTCTGGCGGCAGGAATTTGCTCAAGACAAATTACTTGCCTATTTCCTGAATTTTGTTGATAATAACAAACTTAAAATCTCATACGCAGCCAGCTTTGGAAAAGAGCATATTGATTATGCTGCTGAAACGAAAGCTGAAGTTGCAAAATTGATTAAACGATTTGATGCTGTCAGTGTTCGCGAAGATAGCGGAGTTGAAATATGCCATAAGGAATTTGGAGTTAATGCAGTAAAAGTTTTGGATCCAACGTTGATGTTAGATGAGTCTGATTATAAAATGATTACAAAGAATGGAAAATCGAACTCTAAATCAAAATATATTGCATATTATGAATTAGGATACTCAACTTCAGTTTCAGAAAGAGCTCAAGAGTTTATAACAAACTTAAACCTATCAGT
>Ga0114938_1002175_pt1 | contig 12608 bp, 8 predicted proteins | sample AshMeaBigSpring_FD_88675 | JGI IMG/M metagenome (GOLD analysis project Ga0114938, IMG submission 88675) | Groundwater microbial communities from Big Spring, Nevada to study Microbial Dark Matter (Phase II) - Ash Meadows Big Spring | ecosystem: Environmental > Aquatic > Deep subsurface >...
GCCATCCCACCTGCTTGACCGCAACGGCCCAGGGGTAGAGAAAGATCAGCTCCACATCAAAAATCAGGAAGATCAGCGCGAAAAGATAATACCCCACATTGAACTGTATCCAGGTCTTACCCTGCGTGGGGATGCCGCATTCGTAGGCTTCGCCCTTTTGCGGGTTGGTACTGGGTTTGAGCACGGTCCTCGATAGCAGGATGGCGATCACCGAGAAGGTTACGGCGGCAAGAATCAGCACAATCATGGCTACGGGGCCCATACGTCAGGTAGTTTAAGTGCAGCTGAGCGCCATGGGCGCCTCACGCTTACGAATATAAGCAACCGAAACAAAAAAACACGGTTTAAATATCCCTTGCCGGGCCCTGCATCGATTCATGCAAAGGGCCGGACAGGATGCAAAATAATGGATGCCGCGGAGTGGCAACGATGAGAAAAGTTGCTTGGGCACATGATGGAAATCATCCGGGGAATACAGGCACGCTTACTTCGAATACACGATCAACCGGACGGGCAGAATGTAGTCTGGCCTGAATACGATGGTGTCCCGATGCGTGTAGTGGCGGGAGAGTACCTTATCGATCTCGGGCAGCCAGGTCCTGTTCTGCCTGCCGTCCGCTTCCCTGGGACCGATATTGCAGATCAGGAAGGAACGGTCGCGGTGGGCCGATAATGAATCAAGCCGTGCCAGGTCCGGGTCCGGGTCGCGGCCACCACCGCCGGGAAGATAAGGCGCTGAATGGATGGGTACGGGACTGAGGTATTGCTTGCTGGGCGACTGCTGGCCGAGGTAAAAAGAATAATGATCGGCCCTGAAGAACGGGTAGGCGAGAACCATATCCTTCGGACCCGCATTGCGATCGATATAGGCCGTAACCTGGTCGAACCCCGAACCTTTCTGATCGAGGGTCTGGTGTACGTTGAATGCCTGGAAGGCCAGCAAGACAGCCAGCAACCAGTGAATGGGCCAGCCCGAAAGCCTGCTCTTGTGCATCACATGCCCCGCCAGCAGGGCTGCTGCCGGTATGCTCGCCACCAGGTATCGTTCCTGGAAAACAGGCTTTACCAGCAGGGAAAAGAAAAAGGTCAGCGCCAGGGGCAGGAATATCCAGGTCAATGCCAGTAAAGCGAGATCCCTCACCGCCCTTCCCGCACGCATGGGTGCCTTGATGCGGAAATAAGACCAAATACCGGCCAGCGCGATCATGATCCCGGCGCTCCCGAACAGGTGAATGGCGGCAGCGATGGCTGTTTTCAGGTCCGGCCGACCAATCCAGTTAATCTGTTCCGTAGACGCGGGCCGGAAGATGGCCAGTGGGCTGACAGACAACGCTACCAGCGCCCAGGTCATCACCATGTCTTTCCAGGCGCCTGGGCGGGATCGCCAGAAAAGCATCACAGCGGCGTGCACGGGTATCATCAACGCCCCGAAATAATGGGAATACACGGCTGCAGAAAGGGTTAGCCCGTACAGCACGAAATGCCAAGCCTTTCGCTGGGTAAGAAGTCGAAGAAATAAATCGGTTGACACGATACCCAGGAGTATCATTAAACTGTAACTGCGTGTTTCGATGGAGTAACACAGGAACAAAGGGTTCAGCAAGAGCACAAGACCGGATAGGAAACTGATGTTGCTGGCAAAAAACCGGTTCGCGAGGCGCTGGTAAGCAACCAGGGATAAAATGGCGAATATCAGCGACAGGCTGCGGGTAGCGATCTCGGATACCCCGAAGAGTTTTATCCATCCCAGCAACATCCAATAGTACAGGGCCATGTTGTTTTCATACTGGCGAAACGTGTCCAGCATGGTATTCAGCCCGGATGCCGTGCGGACGCTGAACAGCTCATCGTCCCAGTATGGCCTGCCGATGAACGGCAGCACGAGGACCAGCAATAGGCCGCCGGAAAGCAGCGTATACGCGTATGCGTTACGATGCGTGCTCGTGCGTTGCACGATTGTTCTTTCTGCCAGGTTATCCGCTATTATTCCGTATTTCATTTCGGTACTGCTTTTTTGCCCGCGGGCGGCAGCGGCGGAAGTACTTCCTGTTCCCAGGATGCATATGCTTTTTGCAGGTCAGCAAGCCGGGCAGGGTAAAGCGCCTTCAGGTCCTTGTTTTCAAAGGGATCCGTCGCGAGATTGAATAGATAAACGTCATTTTCGGCAACTAAGTATTTCCAATCTCCTTGACGCATAGCGTGTTGCTGCCTTCTTTGCGATACCCGCCAGTAGAATGTCCGGGCAACGGGGCCGGCATCCTGGGTAGCTAAATGCATGATATTCAGGCCGTCCAGCGGAAAAGCGGGATCTGGTTTGGCCCCGGCCAGGGCCAGAAAAGTGGCGGTAAAATCCAGATGGATAATTGGTTGTGCCGATACTTTTCCGCCATTGATTCGGGATGGCCAGCAAAAAATGGCCGGTACACGGATACCGCCTTCCCATAAAGTCATTTTTTTATCCCTGAGGCCGCCCATGTCCGAGAACCGCTCGCCGCCGTTATCGCTGGTGAACACCACCAGGGTATTCTGCTCCAGCCCGGATTGCGCAAGCGCTTCCGTCACCCGGCCTACCGCCTCATCCATCTGGGACACCATCTTCGCGTAGACTTCACTCGATCCGCCTTCCTTCCATGCCTGGTCTCCCCGCGGGTAGGCTGCATCGCCCCTGCCCTGCCAGGGCCAGTGTGGGGCGTTGAACTGGATGCTCAGGAAAAAAGGACGATCATGTTTGCCGCGGATGAAACTCAGGGCTTCGGCAGCCAGGATATCCGTCAGGTAACCCTCACGGGTAATCGTTGTTTCATTTTCATACAGGTCGGGGCGTCCTACCGGGTCGGTATGGCTGGTATAGTCCACCCCTCCACCATGATATCCGAAGAAATAGTCAAAACCGTTTGCGCGCGGGCTGAATGCGGGCGCAAAGCCCAGGTGCCATTTGCCGATGAGCCGCGTATGGTAGCCCGCTTGTCGCAACAGGGCAGGCAGGGAGGGTGTCTGGGGCGATAGTCCGACGGCACTGTCGGCGGCGGTCCAGTCCAGCGGTTCCCGCAGCCCAACGGCCGTGCGGGCGGGATAACGGCCAGTCATGAAGCCGGCGCGACTGGGCGTGCACACGGGCGCCGCGGCATAGGCCTGCGTGAATCGAATTCCCCCGGCCGCCAGTTTATCCAGGTTGGGTGTGGCGATGTTTTTGCTGCCGTAGCAGCTGAGGTCGCCATAGCCCAGGTCGTCCGCCACGATGAAGATGATATTGGGTCTTTCCTGGGCGTATGCCATGCCGCAGGCTAGGACCGACAGGATCGCCAGCAGGCCAAACTGCCCTGCAACCAGCAAGGAAGCAGGGAGACGGTGCCGGTTAGATTCAGTCAAAACCATCCCGCAAGTAACGAAATCTTACCGGATGTGGATCGCCGCGCCTCCGCCTGGGGCCAACGCGACCGCCAGCGTTGATTTTGAGGTCACTTTCTGCCGGCTGATCATGTAGCTTTTGGGGTTCTTTTCCCAATGTGCGTCCTTGCCGTCCTGGTAGATCACGGCTTCATAGGTTTTTCCGGCAGGCAGGAAGTCCAGCGTAAGTTTCGCCGTGCGGCCATTTTCATTGGTAATCGCCCCGATAAACCAGTCGCTCTTCCCTTTGGCCTTCCGGGCGATGCTCAGGTAAGCACCGGGTTCCGCTTCGAGGTATGCCGTGCTGTCCCAGTCCACGGCCACCTGCCTGATGAACTCAAAAGCATCCATATGCTTTTCGTAATTCTCGGGAAGATCGGCGGCCATCTGGAGTGGGCTGTACATGGTTACATAGAGGGCCAGCTGCTTTGCCAGCGTGGTATGCACCTGTTCCTTTTTGTTCGGATCGTAGCTGCTCATCTTGATTTCGAAGATGCCCGGCGTGTAATCCATCGGTCCGCCCATCAGTCGCGTAAACGGCAGGATGGTTTCATGGGCCGGCGGGTTGCCCACGCTCCAGGCGTTGAATTCGTTGCCACGGGCGGCTTCGGAGGCCAGCCAGTTGGGCCAGGTGCGGTGCAGGCCGGTGGGCCTTACCGGTTCGTGCGCATCCACCATGATGTTATATAACGCAGCTTTCTTGATCTGCCGGTTGTAGTGGTTGATCATCCATTGCCCGTCGTGCCATTCGCCGCGGGGGACAATGCGACCCACATAGCCGGTCTTCACGGCATCATAGCCATGATTTTTCATGAACCGGAAAGCCGTATCCATCTGCCGCTCATAATTGATGGCCGAGCCCGAAGTCTCATGGTGCATGATGATCTTCACATGCTTCGATGCCGCATAGCGCTGCAATTCCTTCACATCAAAATCCGGGTAGGGCGTGACGAAATCAAATACTTCCTCTTTCCATTTGCCGAACCAGTCCTCCCAGCCCACGTTCCAGCCTTCCACCAGCACGCCTTCGATGCCGTGCTGCGCCGCGAAATCAATATACCGCTTCACATTGGCCGTGGTGGCGCCGTGCTTCCCGGAAGGTTTCGCTTCCACGCCGGTGGTGGATGCGTTCTGCGTGCCCGCGTAGTCCCAGGTAGACTTGCCCACATGCATTTCCCACCAAACACCCACCATTTTCTGCGGCTTGATGAAGGAGGGATTGGCTATCTTATTCGGCTCGTTCAGGTTGAGGATCACCCGCGAGGCCAGGATCTCCGTGGCTTTATCGCTTACGTTGACCACGCGCCAGGGCGTATGGAACGGCGCCTTGAGATAGGCTTTGTTGCCTACGGCATCGGGGACGAGGTGGCTGCGCAGGGATGATCCGTCGATCTCCAGCTGCATGGCCGGGTAGTCCACCAGGGCCGCTTCATGGATATTGATATAGAGGCCTTCGGCGGTCTTCATCATCAGCGGGGTCTGTACGCCTTTCCTCGACCATACCTTACGGGTAGAGATCTCCGTGGCATTGCCTTTGGCGATGGCGTCCACCTCACTGAGCCGGTTAACCGAATAGAAATACTCGTTGGTATCATAATCGCCCGGAATCCACCAGGCGGTATGGTCTCCTGCCAGTCCGAAACTGGTCATTTCATCTTTGAGGATAAAATACTGGAGATTGGGCTGCCCCGGAAATTCATAACGGAAGCCCAGTCCATGGTCGAATAAGCGGAAACGGAGGAGGATCTGCAATTTCCTCCCGTCCTTCTGCGCAAAGCGGAGGGCCAGTTCATTATATTGGTTGCGGATGCTTTTTTCTTCACCCCATACCGGTTCCCAGCTATTGTTGACCGAACTGTTGTCCGCGGACACAAAAGCCAGGTTCTGGTCAAACCCGCCATCGTCCTGGGTCTGCAATCCCAGCGCGCCGCTGGTGATCACGGGTTTACCCTTGAACTGCAATTGATAGGAAGGCCGGCCATCGGGCGAAAGCGTCACTTCCAGCGCCAGTTTTTTTTGGGGCGATTGGAGTTGCCAGTTTTGTGCCAAAAGGTTGCCGGCGAGTACGATGCCGATAAGGGTTGTCAGGAATTTCATGATCACATTATTTATTGCGATGCGAAGCTAATGGAAAATGGACTCCGCCGGGATGACTTCGGTCAGGGGAAAGGTTTCATGCCTGGTTCCGCAAAATTTCTCTATCTTTTTACCGCACTACAATCCCATCCTTCGAAAACATCGGCGAGGTCCTGTCCCACAAACGTTACGCTTCTCCTTAGTAGCCAAAGCCTCCGTACCCCCGACCATTACTCAAACACTACCAACATGAATTCCATTTCTTCCCTGTACCAGGACCAGTCCGGTTTGGCGCATCCGGTCGCACAGAAAGAGCGCATCGTCCTGCTGGATATCATCCGTGGCGTGGCCATCTGCGGCATCCTGTTGATGAATATCACCTTTTTCGGGATGTCAGGCTACACCGGCGACCCGCGCGTGATGCATGAACTGTCCAGTCCGCTGAACATGCGCAGCTGGTTTGTCATGAACTACCTCCTGGAAGGTTCCATGCGTGGCCTCTTCTCGATGCTCTTCGGCGCCGGGGCCTTGCTTTTCATATCGCGACTGGAAAAAAACGAACCAGGCCTCCGTCCCGCCGAGCTGTACATCCGGCGCCTGCTCTGGCTGCTGGTCTTCGGCCTGATCAACGGCTATGTGCTGCTCTGGCCCGGGGATATCCTTTACCATTACGCCATCGTGGGCCTCATGCTCATCCCCTTCCGCAAAGCGCCGTTGAAAGTAATCGGCATACTCATCATATTCTTCATCGGGGTGACCATGCTGCAGGCCTGGCTGAGAAACGCAGACATGAACCAAACCCGCGACAAGGGCATCGTCGCGGAGAAACTGGAGAAGGAAAAGAAAACACTTACCGAAGAACAGAAGGCCGACCTCGAAAAATGGCAGGGCATGCAGGAAGAGATGAAACCGGAGACCAACCGGAAAAAGGCGGAGAAGGACCACAAGGAAATTTCCACCGGCAGTTATGCCACCGTCTGGAAGAACATGACGAAATGGACTACGATGCTGGAGACCACCAAATTCCACGGAAATTTTTTCTTCGACATCATCATTTTTTTCCTCCTCGGCATCCTGTTCTTCCGGACCGGGATCATGACCGGTCACCGATCGGAAAAGTTTTACTGGATACTCATGATCCTGGGCTATGTTATTGGTTTCGGCTGGGGATACCTGCAGAAAACGGCTACGCTCCGAGCCAACTTTGATCCCTTCCGCTTCCAGGAAGAGACTCTTTTCCCCGTTAGCCTCTATCAAATACACCGGATCGGCACCACCCTTGGCCATATGAGCCTGGTAATCCTGATATGGAAGAACGGGCTGTTTACATGGTTACTGACCCCACTCAGCAAAATGGGACAGATGGCATTTACCAACTATCTCGGTCAAAGCATCATCTGCAGCCTCATCTTCTACGGCTACGGACTTGGATACTACGGCAAACTGCAGCGGTACGAACTGTACTATGTTGTACTGGGTATCTGGATATTTCAGATGATCTTCAGCGTGGTCTGGCTGCGCTTCTTCCGCTTCGGCCCGCTGGAATGGCTGTGGAGGAGCCTGACGTATTGGGAATGGCAGCCGATGAGGAAATCACAAGGATAACCAGGGTTCTTAAAACTGACATAAGAAAGATGCGCTTCCGGTATTATTATTTGCTATTCCCCTTACTACTAAATTTCCTGGCAGGTTGTGGAGACAAGCGTCAACCCGGTAATGGCGCCGGCAGACAAGCGGACAAAAATGTACCGGACGCCTTTAACAAAAACGCCTCTGCCATCAACCTCATGTTCAGGCGTGGAGTTTTCCCGAATGATAATGAAAGGGACTCGATCATTCGAAATAACTCTCATATTGTCAACACGGACACCAGTACACTAAATCGATATTACGCATCATCGATAGGCTGTACGTTATATTTCGACCTGAATAATGACAGCGCGTTATATTATGGACGTAAAGCCTACCACTATGCGGTTGAATTGCACGATGATCTGCTGCAGGCTCGCGCACTCAATCTGATCGGTGTGGCCACCAACCTGAGTGGAAGATCCTCGGCAGCGCTCGATACACTTTTCCGGTCGAGAGCGATACTGGCCAATCTCAAGGGACTTAAAGACTCCGCGGCATGGATCATTACGTACCGGCAAATCGGTGCCGTGTACTTGTTCACGGGCGACTACCAGGCAGCCTTGCCGTATTATCGCTCAGCGCTTCATATCAGGCCGGGAATGTACATGGACTCCCTGTTTCATTCCTTTGCGCTGATTGATATGGCTTCACTGCACCTGGATCAATCAAGTGATTATCCAACCTATCTCGACTCCGCATTTTTCTATGCAAACCAGGTAATGCTTTTTATGAAGATGCTTTGCTACGACTGCGAAAATCCATTCAGCCCTGAAGCATTGAATACATTGGCCCGTACACAGTTCCTTACAGGTGATACGATAGGGGCCATTCGGAAACTACACGCCGGGCTGTCAGCATTTGGGCAAAACCCAAGACACAGGTTTGCAGGTCAATTCTACCAATCTCTGGCAGAGATTTATAATCGGTTGGGGCGTACTGATTCAGCTTTATTTTTTGCTTCAAAATCGCTCTCAATCGCGAAGGGTGTTAATAGTCCAAAACTCCTCGAATCATCCAGCCAGTTGCTCATGGAATCCTATGCAAGCAAAAGGAATCTGGACAGTACGTTCGCGTACCTGTCCGTAAACAAAGCTGCCCGCGACAGCCTGAACAGTACTTTCAAAGCTAACCGGATCAAGCAACTGTCCATCGACGAATCACTCAGGCAAAAGGAGGAAGCAGCCCGGTTACAGGCTTATCAGGACCGGGTACAGCGACTGGCACTACTGTTTATTGCCGGTGTATTTCTGATCGTCGGAATCATACTTTGGCGAAACAACCGCCTGAAACATCAATTGAACCTTCAGTTGGCAGATCAACGGAATAAACTCCAGCAGTCATTGGAAGAACTGAAATCCACCCAGGCCCAACTCATCCAATCCGAGAAAATGGCCTCCCTCGGTGAGCTCACCGCAGGCATCGCCCATGAAATCCAGAACCCCCTGAACTTTGTCAACAATTTCTCGGATCTCAATGCCGAGTTGCTCGAAGAATTACAACAAGAACTGGGGAAAGGCGATATTAAAGAAGCGTCCATCATTGCCTCTAACCTCCGGGAAAACGAATCCAAAATCAATATCCATGGCAAACGGGCGGACGCCATCGTGAAATCCATGCTGCAACACTCCCGGATCAGCAGCGGGCAGAAAGAACCTTCGGATGTAAACAAGCTGGTGGATGAATACGTGCGGCTGGCCTACCATGGCTTCCGGGCCAGGGACAAGGATTTCAATGCAACCCTGGACCTGGATTTCGATCCGTCGGCCGGCTCAGCCCCCATGGTGTCCCAGGATATCGGGAGGGTGCTTCTGAACCTGCTCAACAACGCCTTCTACGCGGTGCATGAAAAAGCCAGGGCTTCCGGGGCCGACTACCGTCCAACCGTCACGGTGCGCACCCGCGGGGGAGAAAAGCGGGTATTCATTACCGTGGAAGACAACGGTAATGGGATCCCGGACCATGCCCGGGACAAAATCTTCCAGCCCTTTTTCACCACCAAACCCACCGGCCAGGGGACGGGATTGGGACTTTCACTTAGCTACGACATCGTCAAAGCGCATGGCGGCAGCCTGCGATTCGAATCGGGACCATCCGCCGGGACAAGTTTTACCGTGGAAATGCCGATGGGAAACGGAGACGAAGGGACCAGGGGTTAGGTTGGCAACAGGGAACATCGCCCTATTATTCATACCTTAAAGAAGTGAAACCTTTCGCATACACGGGTTTAACATGGGCCACCTGTATCGTCCTGTACGGAACGGTGTCCGGCCAGGTGGAAGAAAAAGATTCCCTGATCGCGGTGATCAGTCGTGCAGTGCACGATAGCTCCCTGGCGGATGCCTATACCCGGCTCGCCATTATCCACTATGAAAATGATCCTGAACAGTCGGTGCGGTACGGCATGAAGGCCCTCGAAAAATCCGAAAAGTTGGGCGACCGGATCCGCATCGCGCGCACTTGCCAGGCCCTGGGCGTTGCCTACGATTATGGAGGTAAGCTCGATTCCTGTCTGTATTTCCTGAACCGCGCGGTTGCGATTTGTCGCGATGAAAAACTGCCGGACAAGGAATCCCACGCGGTCAGCGATATCGCCCTGGCGCATTACCTGCGCGGCAACTATGAACTGGCCCTCCGGAACCACTTCGAAGCCCTGAGACTGCGCCAGCAGTTCGGCGACAAGCGATTTGTCGCCATATCCTACAACAACATCGGGCTGGTGTACCGTTCCCGAAAAGATTTTCAGAACGCTATCCGTTACTATAAAGAATCCCTGGCCATCAAGGAAGAAATGGGCGATGAAAAAGGGATCCTCAATACATTGATCAACATCGGCAGCGCTTACCAGAGCAATAACCAGTTCGACAGTGCACTGTCATTTGCGAAAAGGGCCAGGGAACTTGCTTTTTCACTCCACTTGGACAATGACATCCTGGCCGCGGAAAGCAATATGGCAGCCGCCATGGTCAACCTCGGCAGACTGGACGATGCCTTTTCCCTGTTGGCGTCCGCGGAGAAAAAAGCCGTGGCGGCAGGCGATAAAAAAAGCCTGCTGACAATTTATGAAACCTTCGGAGACGCCTGGAGGCGCAGGGGCAGGCCGGCAGAAGCACAAAATAACTACCTGAAAGGGCTGGACCTTGCTTCGGGGAATAAACGCCGCGAGTACATGGAAGTATTCATGCGTAAATTGTCCGCAACCGCCTACGCGTCCGGCAACTACAAAATGGCCTGGCAATATGCGGACCGCGGCCGCCTGCTCCGCGACTCCTTATGGAACGAAGAGAACAGTCGCCAGATAAACGAAATGAGCGCTGTATACGAATCCGCGGAAAAAGAAAAGCAGATTGAAACACTCAACAGCCAGAACAAAATCAGTCTGGCGGAAGCGCGTGCCCGCATGCGCGAACGGAACTATTTCATCCTTTCATCCTTCCTGCTACTGGCTGTTTCGGCTGTAGCGTACATGGGCTATGCATCGAACCGGAAAAAGAAAAACATGCTCAACCGGCAGAACGCGATCATTGAAAAGCAATTAAGGGAAAAGGAATTCCTGGTCAAGGAAATACACCACCGCGTCAAGAACAACCTGCAGGTGATATCCAGCCTGCTCAGCCTGCAAAGCAGGTATATAACCGACGAACAGGCACTGGATGCGGTGAGGGAAAGCCGCAACCGGGTACATTCCATGTCCATGATCCACCAGAACCTGTACCAGGAAGAAAACCTGGCCGGTATCGAAATGCAGGAATACATCACCCGGCTATGCGAAAATCTATTTCAATCCTACAATATCAGCCCGTCCCGGGTAAACCTGGAGACGGATATAGACCCGGTAGTCATGGATGTGGACCTGGTGGTGCCCCTGGGACTGATTCTGAATGAACTCGTGACCAACAGCCTCAAATATGCCTTCCCTGGCAACCGGGGTGGCACGCTCCGCATCCTGCTGAAGCATGCAGGCAACGAAGTCCGGCTCCTCGTCCAGGATGATGGCATCTGCTTTCCCGGCGAAACCCTGCCGACGCAAGATGCATCCATGGGCGCAAGGCTGATCCGGGCCTTTGTCCAGAAACTGAAGGGCGATATGAAAGCATACAACAAACAGGGCGCCGTGGTGGAAATCCAATTTCAGCAACCAGGCATCGAAAAATCATGAGTGATATCAGGATATTAATCGTGGAAGATGAGCCGCTCATCGCGGAGGATATTGCCGCAGCTCTTACCCAGGTGGATTTCTCCGTCACCGGGGTGGCATACGACGCCAATGAAGCCCTGTTGCAGTTGTTCTCCAATACCCCCGACCTGGTACTATTGGACATCAACCTCGGTGGTGGAGATGAAGGCCTCGGTGTTGCGGAGACCATCCGTGAAAAATATGCGATCCCATTTCTCTTCCTCACTTCCTATACGGACAAGGCCACGGTAAACCGGGCGAAAACCACAGAACCCGCAGGTTATCTCGTGAAACCATTTACCGAAGCCTCCCTGTACACCTCGATTGAAATAGCCTGGTACAACTACCAGCAAAAAAATGCTTCCCGGTATCCTCCATTGGACCTTGCACGGATCAATAAAAAGCTGGCCCCGTCGCAGCCGCTGTCCGAACGGGAGTTCGAAGTCCTCCAACGCATCTACGAGGGGAAAACAAACCAACAAATCGCGGATGCCCTATTTATATCGCCGAATACCATCAAAAAACACATCAACAACGCATACCTGAAACTGGACACACCCACCCGGTCCGCAGCGATCGCAAGACTCCGGTCGTTGAACAAATGACCCCCCTGTTTCGATGAACAACAGCCGGGTGCCCCCTTCCGGCAACCGATGCCTTCCGTGCAACCACCGCCCATCCAGCCGAATTGGCAAATAGTCTCCTGCACTTCCCAAAAACTACCCGAAAGGGTAATGGAATCGGGGCTTCCCTGTACAAACTTTACGGGAGCAACCAGGTATCCTACCTGATGCATTCAACTCACCGTAAAAAACACAATCATGAAACAGAAAGCTCGACTGATGCTGGCCATCGCCATTGGCATGATCTCCATTATGGCCTGTAAAAAAGATGAAACGGAACAGGATAAATCCAATTGTTATCTCTGCCGGGCCATTTACAACAACGGAACCGTGGTGAAGAAGGAATTGTGCACGGCAACGGACAAAACCAATTTCCGGAACGAAAACGCGGGAGCGGAAATTGACTGCCCCTGAGGGTAATGCCTTCCAGACACCAGGCTGATTTTGGGGGTATGTATTTATATTAGGTCGAGGCCTCGGCGCAGGTCATATTGAAGATCCTCATGCAGGGCGTCAATCGCCTTCGAAGCTTTTTCGCGCTGGCCCTCGAAGATATTCCGGACCACCGGGTATTTGTCGATCCTGATCCCGGTTTCTTTCAGGAGAAAACAGAAATGCATCAGCAATTCCGCCTCCACGGTCTTCGACCCGGAGAACCGGATATACTTGTTGGTGATGCGCAACACTTTCCGGATGGTTTTTTTGGCGAGGTATAC
>Ga0114938_1002176_pt1 | contig 12606 bp, 11 predicted proteins | sample AshMeaBigSpring_FD_88675 | JGI IMG/M metagenome (GOLD analysis project Ga0114938, IMG submission 88675) | Groundwater microbial communities from Big Spring, Nevada to study Microbial Dark Matter (Phase II) - Ash Meadows Big Spring | ecosystem: Environmental > Aquatic > Deep subsurface >...
GGTCTTGCGCAGCTGGCCCACGTAGTCGAGCGCGCGGGCGAGCGTGTCGTCGCTGGTCTTCTTGCCCACGATGATCTCGACCAGCGGCATCTTGTCCACGGGCGAGAAGAAGTGGATGCCGATGAACTGCGCCGGGCGCTTCGAGGCCTGGGCGAGCCCGGTGATTGGCAGCGTCGAGGTGTTGCTCGCGAATACCGCGTTCTTCGGGATCACCGCCTCGGTCTTCGCGGTGACGTCGGCCTTGATCTCGCGGTTCTCGAACACCGCCTCGATCACGAGGTCGGCGCCGGCGAGGTCGGCGTAGCTCGCGGTCGGCTTGATGCGCGCGAGGATCGCGTCGGCGTCGGCCTGGGAGCGCTTGCCGCGGCTCACGTCCTTGGCGAGCAGCTGCCGCGAGTAGTCCTTGCCCTTCTCGGCGAGTTCGAGCGTGCTGTCGAGCAGCACGACGTCCATGCCCGCGCGCGCCGAGACGTAGGCCACGCCCGCGCCCATCATGCCGGCACCGAGGATGCCGAGGCGCCGCACCTGCGACTTCGGCGGTCCGGCGGGACGGCGCATGAGCTTGTCGGCGAGGCCCTTGTTGACGAACAGCGTGCGCATCAGGTTGCGCGCCACCGCGCCCGCGAGCAGCTTGCCGAAGTACTTCGACTCGAGCGCCAAGCCCTGCTCGATCGGCACCTGCGTGCCTTCGTAGACGCAGGAGAGGATCGCCACCGGCGCCGGGTAGTTGCGCATCGTGGCCTTCGCCGTGAGCGCCGTGCCCGCCATGAACGCCTGGGCCACCGCCGGCGAGGTCTGCCCAGCGCCGCCGGGCACCTTGAAGCCCTTCTTGTCCCAGGGCTGCACGCCTTCACCGCCCTTGAGGATCCACTGCCGGGCACGCTCGACGACCTGGTCGGCCGGTGCCACTTCGTGCACGAGGCCCTGCTTCAGCGCGTCGGCCGGCGCGAGCTGCTTGCCTTCGGTGATCAGGCGCAGCGCCGCGGGAATGCCGATCAGGCGCGGCACGCGCTGCGTACCACCCGCACCCGGCAGCAGGCCGATCGTGACCTCCGGCAGGCCTACGCCCGCCTTCGGGCCGTCCTCGATCACGCGGTAATGGCAGGCGAGCGCAAGCTCGAGGCCGCCGCCGAGCGCCACGCCGTTGATCGCCGCCGCGAGCGGCTTGCCGCAGGTTTCCATGCGGCGGAACAGCTGGTGCAGCTCCCAGCTGAACCCGGACGCCTCCTTAGCGGTGATGCCGCGATCGAACGCGCCCACCATGTCCTTGATGTCGGCGCCGGCCATGAAGCTCGACTTCGCCGAGCAGACCACCGCGCCGCGCACGGCGGAATCGGCCACGAGCTTGTCGATGCACGCCGCCAGGTCGGCACGGAACTCCGGCGTCAGCACGTTCATCGGCCGGCCGGCCACGTCGATCGCGAGGATGGCGATGCCGTCGGCATCGACGGAGTAACGGATGTTCTGAGTCATGTGTAACCCCAAGTCCTGTGTGCGCCGCGCGTCAGACGCGCTCGATGATCGTGGCGGTGCCCATGCCGCCGCCCACGCAGAGCGTGACCAGCGCCGTGGAGAGGTTCCGCCGCTCGAGCTCGTCGAGCACCATGCTGAGGATCACCGCGCCGGTGGCGCCGAGCGGGTGGCCGAGGGCGATCGCGCCGCCGTTGACGTTGACGTTGTCCATGGTGAGGTCCATCTCGCGGATGAAGCGCAGCACCACCGAGGCGAACGCCTCGTTGATCTCCCACAGGTCGATGTCCTTCGGCTTCATGCCGGCGCGCTTCAGCGCCTTGCGCGCCGAGCCGGCCGGCCCAGTGAGCATGATGGTGGGCTCGCTGCCGATGGACGCGAATGCCCTGATCCGCGCGCGCGGCGTGAGGCCGGCCTTCTTCGCCGCCTTCCGGCTGCCGACGAGCACTGCGGCGGCGCCATCGACGATGCCGCTCGAATTGCCCGCGGTGTGCACGTGGTTGATCGACTCCACTTCCGGGTAGCGCTGCAGCGCGACCGTCGTGAAGCCGCCCTGCTCGCCGAGCATTGCGAACGCGGGCTTGAGCTTGGCGAGATCGGCCATGGTCGTGCCGGGGCGCAGGTACTCGTCCTTGTCGAGCGCGACCTCGCCGATGACGTCCCTCACCGGGAACAGCGAGCGGGCGAAGTACCCGGCCGCCTGGGCGTGCGCGGCGCGGCGCTGGCTCTCGACCGCGTAGGCATCGACCTGCTCGCGCGTGAAGCCCTCCATCGTGGCGATCAGGTCGGCGCTGATGCCCTGCGGGATGAAGTGCAGCGGGAAAGCGACCGCCGGGTCGATGCCCCACGCGCCGCCGTCCATGCCCATCGTGCAGCGGGACATGTGCTCGATGCCGCCGCCGATCACCATGTCGGACTGGCCCGCCATGATCTGCGCCGCCGCGGTGTTCACGGCTTCGAGGCCCGAGGCGCAGAAGCGGTTCAGTTGCTTGCCCGGCACGTTCTCGGCGTAACCCGCCGCGAGCGTCGCGATGCGCGCAATGTCGGCGCCCTGCTCGCCCACCGGCGTGACGCAACCGAGGATCACGTCGTCCACCTGGGAGGTGTCGAGCGACGTGCGGTCGCGCAGCGCGCCGAGCGTCTGCACAGCGAGCTGGATCGGCGTGATCGAGTGCAGCGAGCCGTCCGGCCGGCCGCGGCCGCGCGGGCTGCGCACGGCGTCGAGGATGAAGGCGTCGGTCATGTCGGTTGTCCCTGAGGGTTGTTGCAACGCAATACTACATCAGCGATCGAGACGGGCCCGGCGCAGTGCTGCACCGGGAGGCCCGCCCGGGCCCGGAGGCCGGCCGGGCGCGTCAGCCGAAGTTCGGCTTGCGCTTCCCGAGAAATGCCGCCACACCCTCCTGTCCGTGCGGGTGCAGCGCCTGGGCGGCGATCGTCCGGCCCTCGAGCGCCATTTGCGACTCGAGGCCCGGGTCCGCCGCGTCGATGAGTCGTTTCACCGCGGCATACGATTCCGTGGGGCCCGCGGCGAACCTGGCCGCGAGTGCCCGGGCCTGCGACAGCACGTCGGCGTCTTCCACCACCTGGTTCACGAGCCCCCACGCGAGCGCCTCGTCGGCGCTGAGGGTGCGGTTCGTGAGGAATAGCTCGATTGCACGGCGCCGCCCGACGATGCGCGGCAACAGGAACGACGTACTGCAGTCCGGCGCGAGGCCGACGCCCGTGTAGGCGAGCGAAAAGCGGCTGCTGCGCCCGGCAATGGCGAGATCGGTCATGCAGACGAGGCCGACGCCGCCGCCCGCCGCGGTGCCGTTCACTGCGGCGATCACCGGCGCCTTCATGCGCGTGAAGCAGCTGATCGCACCGTGGATGTTCGTCGTCAGCTCGTTCAGGAAGGCGCCCACGCCGGCCCCTTGTTGCGCCATGCCATTCAGGTCGCCGCCGAAGCAGAAGTGCTTGCCGGCACCCGTGACGACCACCGCGCGCACGGCTGGGTCGCCCTCGACGCGCAGCGCGGCTTCGAGCAGGTCGCGGCCCATGTCCATGTTGAGCGCATTCGCCCCTGCGGGGCGGTTCAACGTGACGGTGGCGACACCATCGCGCACCTCGACCCATACGGTCTTGTCCATCGAGCCTCCGTGAACGATCACATGCGGGTGTCGTGCGCCGGGCGCCTCGGGCCGGCCGGCTGCATCGAGCGGCCTTCGCGGGCAAGGTCGGCCAGCTGCTTCTCGAGGTAGCGGAAGAAGTCCTCGCTCGGCTCGGCCCCGCCCGGCGCAAAGAGCTTGAGGGCCATCCCCCGCAACGTGCAGGTGGCCAGTTCGTAGCCGATCTCGAACTGCGGCCCGGCGAGGTTCCACTCCGGCACGACCTCGCGGGCCGTCTGCCGCAGTTCGCGGGCAAAAGCCGCCTCCGCAGGAGCCAGGATGTCGGCGAGTTCGGGATCCGTCCTCGCCGCCACCTGCAATTCGATGAAGACCGCGTAGAGCGGATGACGGAGCTGGTCCCAATGGGCGCGCAGCGCCGCGTACGCCCGGTTCTCCCCGGGTGGCAACCCCTCGACGGCCGCACGGAACGCCTTGAGGCGCTTGGCGTGGAGATGAGCGATGGCGGCCTTCACTACGTCCGTCCGGGTCGGAAAGTGGTGGAGCATGGCGCCGCGCGACAAGCCGGCCTCGTCGGCAATCGCCGGCGTCGTGGTGTGGAAATAACCGAGCTTGGTGAAGCAACGCAGCGTCGCTTCAAGGATCTGCAATCGGGTCGCGGCGCTCTTGCGCGCCTGCCATCCACTGGGCGCGGCGACCGTCGGGGCGGCCGCGGGCTCGGTACGGTCGGGCATCCGGTTCCTCTGGGCTGGGTAGCCTTCCGAGGATGTTGGCGCCGGCGAAAAAAGTCAAAGGTGCCGGGATTCCACGCGCCCGGCCCGAGGGTCACTCGTCCGGGGCCACCTCGAGGCGCAGGCCGTCGAGCTCGGGCGTGAAGTCGACCTGGCAGCTGAGGCGCGAGCGCGACGGATCGTAATGCTGGAGTTCGACCAGCAGTTCCTTTTCGTCACCCTGCGGCGCCGGCAGACGCGGCATCCACTCGGGATCGACGAAGATATGGCAGGTGGCGCACGAGCACAGGCCGCCGCAGATTGCGGTGACGCCGTAGTCGTACTCGCGCAGGGTTTCCATCAGCTTCACGCCCAGCTGCCCTTCGATCTCGTGCTCGATCCCTTCCCGGTCCAACACCCGCATCTTGGCCATGGTTCACCCGTCACCCGGTTAAGCGCTCAATTATTGCAGCGCAACAGCCGTTGCGCCAAACGTTCTGCGTACCATGCGTCGTCGCCGACCGGGTCGGGGAACCGGGATCGATACCAGAGCCACTGCACGTAGTCGAAGAGCCAGCAGGCGTGCTCGAGGTGGCCCCAGTCTGCCGGAGGCAGCCGGCCGTAGGACTCGAGGAATGCCTCGGTCGGTCCCGGACCCAGGTTGTGCAGGGTGACGAAACCCGCCACGTCGAACAGCGGGTTGCCGCACCCGCCGTATTCCCAGTCGACCATCCAGAGCTGGCTGCCATCATCGAGCACGTTCAGGTGGTGCAAGTCGTTGTGACACAGAGTCATCGCGTACCTGCCGTCGCCGATGCGCGCGAAGGCCGCGGCGGCGCGTTCGGCCAGTTCGGCGCCTGCCGGATCATTCGCCGGCAGGGCCGCCGCAAGCCGTTCCGCCTGGCGTCGGTAGTCGACCTCATGGACGCCGTCGGGCACCGGCAATTCGTGCAGGCGACGCAGGTCGGCGGCAATGCGGCGGAGATTACCGGGCGCCCTGGCGTCGGCCGCGCTCCAGGTGCGGCCTTCGATGAAGCGCGTGACGAGGACGCCTTCCTCCGGTTCGCACACGTGCACGCCGGGCGCAAGACCGGCGGCCGCCACGGCCTTCAGCACGGCGCACTCGCTCCAGCGGTCCACCCCGAGACGCGCAGCCTGCGGGTGCCCGAGACGGACGAACCAGCGCTCGCCGTGCGCTTCGAGGCGCCAGGCACGATTGCTGAGTCCGCCCTCGATGCGGGTGACTCGTCCTTCGGCGAGCGGCCGAGTCGCGACGCACGCGCGGAGCTTCGCGCGCAATTCACGTTCGTCCAGGTCGATCGCCATTGCGGGCTCAACCACGGGCGCTCCCCGCCGCCGTGCCCGAATGGCTGTCGGCATCGGCCTGCCACGCGAAGTAGCCCCGGACCGCGATGATCACGTACGCCACGAACAGCACGGCCGTGGCGTGGAAACCCTGCGACCAGTAGAGGGCGGCAGCCACGGAGTCCACGACGATCCAGTACAGCCAGTTCTCGAGCACCTTGCGCGCGACCATCCAGGTGGCGAGCACGCTCACCCAGGCGACGAACGCGTCGACGTACGGCACCCAGCCGCCCTGCGCGCGCGCGACGATCCAGCCGTTCACGGCAGTTGCAGCCAGCAGTGCAGCGGTCGCCACCGCGTGCTGAACCGCACGCCAGCGCGACACCGGCAACGCCGTACCCTGCGCCGAGCCACGTCTCCACGCCCACCAGCCGTAGGCGCCCATGCCGATGTAGAACACCTGCAGCGCCGCCTGCATGACGAGGCCCCCGCGCGCAAACAGTACGAGGAAGATGGCCGAGCTCGCGATCGCGTACGACCAGCACCACGCGTTCTGGCGCACCGCGAGCAGCAGGTAGCCGAATGCGAGCAGCACCGCCACCCACTCCGCGGGCGGAATCGCCGCGAGCGCCGCGACGACGGCGTCGAGCGCTGCGGCCAGCATCATCCGTGCTCAGCCGGTGACGGCTCGCCGCCGAGCACCTTCATGACGAACACCGCGCGCGAGTTGTTCGCGAACGTCGTGCGGGTCTCGGCCGCGAGCGCCGCGAACACCGCGTCGTGCTCACCCGCGACTTGGGTGCTCATGGCGTTGGTCTCGACGCGCAGGCCCGGCGTGCGGTTGAGCCGCTCGATGAAGTCCTTGATCGGCGGCACGTAGACCGCGTCGAGTGGGTACAGGCTGATGTCGACCGCGATGCGCATGCGCTTCTCCATGGTGTCAGGTTTGCAAGATCGGCAAGATTGCCTCAGCTACACGCGGAACTTCCGGGCAATCCCGCGATCTTGCCGATCTTGCAAACCTGACACCATCTAAAGGGACCAGGTGACGGTGATGCCGAACTGCCGCGGATCGCCCTGCTGCACGTACAGCTTGTCGGCGAAGTCGGGCGGTTCGAGGCCGAAGTAGAAACCGCGCACAGCGTAGCGCTCGTCGAGCACATTACGGCCCCACGCGTACGCCGACCACCGGTCCGCCGTGTAGCCGGCCTTCAGGTTCAGCAGCGAGTACGCATCCGACTGCTGGTCATGGCTCGCGTCGAAATAGAACGCGTCGCTGCCGTGCAGGTCGGCCCGGGCCATCCAGCCGCGCGGCGAGTGCCACTCGGCCGACAGCGAGTACTGCCAGCCGGGCGCGTGCGCCTGCTCGCGTCCGTCGAGGTCACGCTCACCGTACCGGTAACCGACGTACTCCGTGTGCAGCAGGCCGAGCGTCGCGCCGATCGTGAGCACGTCCACCGGACGCCACGCCAGGGTCGCTTCGAGGCCGGCATTGCGGCCGCGCGCGGCGTTGTCCGTGTAGAACACATACGAGAGCGGATCGCCGGGGTCGAGCTGGAACGACGTCGCCACTTGCTGCGACTCGCGCCACATCTGGAACACTGCGACCTCGGCGGATACACGTCCGTCGTCGCTCAGGCGGTGCAGGCCCGCCTCGAGGTTCCACAGGTACTCGGGCTCGAACTCGCGCCGGTCATCGGGCACGAACAAGCCGATGTTGAATCCGCCGGCCTTGTAGCCGCGGCTCGCCGTGACGTACCAGCCGCTGCGCGAGGCGAAATCCCCCGACAACGACAGGTGCCCGCCGGCCATGGTGTCGCGCGGCGCGAACGACGCGCCGTCGCTGTCCTCGTAGTCGGCCGAGCGCGTCTCCACACGCAAGCCGGCGGACAAGACGAGACTGCCGCCGAGTCCCCACTCCGTCTCGCCGTACGCCGCGAGGTTCGTGGCCGAGTAGTCGGTGTCGAGCAGCGGCCGAAGCAGTTCCCCCGCGAACTCGTCGCGCTGCAGGTTCTGCTCGTCTAAGTGCAGCGCATAGACGCCCACGAGCCAGCCGAACCCCTGGTCCCGCGCCGTCGAGTCGCTGACGAGCCGCAGATCCTGGCTGAACGTGCGCCGCTCGCGCTGGTAACGCGAGAAATAGTCGTACGGTGCGTACTCGCCCCAGTACGGGTCATTGCCCCAGTCGCCGTCGAAGCTGTAGACGATGTCGGAATCGGCGTAAGCCGTCGTCGAGCGCAGCGTGGTGCGATCGAGGTCGCCGTCGACGCGCAATGCCGCGCCGCTCGAGCGCTGCGCGTCCTGGCCCGGTCGGTCGGAGAGCGTGTCGAACGAATTGTCGGGCGCGAAGGCATCGAACCCGTTGTCCAGGTCGGCGTGCAGCAGCGTGAGGCCCAGCTGCCACCGAGCCGCCGGCTCGAGTGCCAGCTTGGCGCGAACGGTCAGCTCTTCGCGGCCGTTGGTGTCGTCACGGCCGAGATACCGGTTGTGGCGGAAGCCATCGCTTTCGGTCTGCTGCATGGCAACACGCCATGCCCCCTGCTGCGGACCGGAGGCGCCCCATGCCCCGCCCGCTACGATCCCCGCCGACAGCATGCCGTCCTCTCCCGCCGACAGTTCCGCGTGCAGTTCCTTCTCGGGGCGCGCGTCGCGGGTGCGGACGTTGATGAGCCCGGCCAGCGCATTGGCGCCGTAACGAGTGCCCTGCGGCCCGCGCAGCACCTCGACCTGTTCGACGTCGAACGAGGTCGCCGGCATGCCGACCCCGCTGAAGTCGATGTCGTCGATCAGGAACCCGACCGACGGGTTGGGCGCGCCCTGGTACTGCTCGAGCTCCCCGACGCCGCGCAGCTGGAAGTACCTCGGCCGGGAGGTGCCGCCCGACCAGCTCAGGTTCGGCACGAGGCCGAGCACGTCCTGCAGGTGCTGGAGCCCGGCGGCCTCGAGCACCCCGGCATCGAGCACCGTGGTGCTGACCGGGAAGTCGCCGATCCCGGCCGGACGCAGCGAGGCGGTGACGACGATTTCCTCGAGTTCCGCCGACTCGGACGCGTGGCCCGCCGGGGCCGCCAGCAGGGCCGCCACTGGCGGCACGGCGGCGCGTACGATGCAGAATCCGTTTCGGAATGCACCGCAAGCCAATGAATTAAAAAGATAAATTAATCGACTGGCGGCCACGGTACCTGCTCCCTACGCCGGTGCTAACCGGATCAGGTTCAACGGGTTCGCCGATGAGCGGCTGGCGCCGCGGTCGACATCTCAGGCCCAGTCAGGCCACCCCAAGGCGACGCGCAGTATACGTTTGCAGGCGCGATTCGGAAATCGGCCCGGTTGACGGCGGCGGCGGCGTGGGGACTAATGCGCGTCCCCCAGTCCCGGATCGAAGCACGCATGTCGAAGCGCAAATGCCGCCTGTTCCTCGTCGATACGTTCACTCGCGAGCGCTTCTGCGGGAATCCCGCCGCGGTGGTGCTCGATGCCGAGCAGTTGAACGACGACGAAATGCGCCGCATGGCGCGCGAACTGCACGGCACCGAGGTCGCGTTCGTCCTCGCCGCCGACGCTCCCGACCACGACCTCGAGATCCGCTTTTTCTCGCCGCGGCGCGAGGTGACCTTCATCGGCCACGCGGCGCTCGCCGCCCACTACGTCCGGGCCATCGCCGATGGCGCGCCCAAGGGCAAAGTGCGGCAGAAGTCCGGCAACGCGATCATCGAAGTCGAGGTGACGGGCAAGGCACCCGACCTGCGCGTCACGCTGCACCAGAGCCCGGCGTCGTTCGGCCCGGTGGTACCCGAGGAGCGCCGCGGTCCAGTGCTCGATGCGCTCGGCATCAGCTCGGCGAGCCTCCACCCGGCCTGCCCGATGCAGGTGATGAGCAAATGGAACTCTCGCCTGCTGATCGGCCTCAAGTCGCCGGATGCGCTCGAGTCATTGCAACCCGACATGCAGGCACTGATGCACCTGCCACCGCGCGTCGGTGCCGACGGGTTCTTCGTCTTCGCCCTGCGGCCCGGCACCGACCCGCTCGCGACCGAGTCGCGCATGTTCTGCCCGGTCATCGGCGTGCCGGAGGACCCGGTCAGCGGCAACGCGCACGCGATGCTCGGCGTGTACCTCGTGCACCACGGCCTCCTCGCGTCGAACGGCCACCCCGCGCGGCTGATCGGCCACCAGGGCCGCTTCGTCGAGCGCCCGGGACAGGTCGAGGTGCAGGTCGCGGCGTCCGGCAAGCGCGCCACCGCGGTGCAGGTCGCGGGCGACGCGACGATCGTCTACCAGGCCGACCTCGAGTTCTGAGACCGTGCCCGCCGCGGGCAGCCTCGCGACGGCCGCAGGCATTGCCGCGCTGTGCGGCACGGGGCCGCTCGACATCCTCCTCACCAACGACGACGGCGCCGGCGCGGCCGGCATCCGCGCGCTGCGAGCCCAGCTCGCGGCCGCGGGACACCGTGTCACGCTGGTGGCGCCGGACCGCAACGCCAGCGGCACCGCCATGAGCTTCGACTGGGGGCCGGTGCGCGTCACCCGCGACCCGGGGGACCCGACGGTCTTCGCGGTGAGCGGTTCGCCTGCCACCGCCGTGGCGCTCGGGGCAAGCGCGCTCTATCCCGCCGGCCGGCGCCCCGACCTCGTGGTCTCCGGCATCAACCACGGGCCGAACAAGGGCTCGCTGCTCGTGCTGTCGGGCACCGTCGGTGCCGCACTCGCCGGCACGCTGCTGCTCGATCCGCCCGTACCGGGGTTCGCCGTCAACGCCGAGCGCCTGATGGCGGGCGAACCCGTGGACTCACCGACGAACCGCCCGCAGTTCGACGCGGTCGGCGCCCACTTCGCGCGGCTGGTGAGCGAGACCCGCGGCTGGTTCTGCGAGGACGGCCGCGTCGCCCGCAACCGCACGGTGCTCAACGTCAACTACCCGGCCCGTCCCGTGAAAGACCTGCGCGGCACGGTCGTCGCGCGCCAGGGCAGCGCGACCGACCTGACCGTGACGTTCTCCGCCACGGGCCCTGACGAGTACCGTGCCGACACCCGGCGCACGGACGCCCCCGGCGGTCGCGACAGCGACCTGCACTGGCTGGAACTCGGCTATGTCACGGTGACGCCGGTGAGCGGGGAGATCGATGCCGGGGAGGTTCCGAACGGCAGCCTGGCCCGCAGGCTGCGCCGGCTCTAGCAGCGACGTCCGGCCGGCGTCAGTCGCCGAGCCAACGGTAAACCTCGCCCTCGACGCGCGCCCGGCCCTCCTCCACGAGCTTCACCGCGTGGGCGAGCAGCGAGTGGCGCGCGTAGACGTGCATGAACTTCGGCACGTCGTCGTACACGTCGGGCAACACTTCGTCGAGCGAGGCTACGCGCCGCAGGCCGAGCGCGCGCGCGAGCTTCTCTTCGCGCGCCAGCCGGTGGCCGATGACCCGTTCGATCTCGGCGCCCGCCTTCGGCATGAGTGCGCCGTGACCCGGTGCCAGGGTCGCCACCGGCAGCCCACGCAACTCCCGCAGCGAGTCGAGATACTGCCGCATCGAGCCGTCGGGCGGGATGATGATCACGGTGGCGCCGCTCATGAGGTGGTCACCGGTGAAGAGAAGCCCCGACTGCTCGAGCAACAGGCACACGTGGTTCGACGCGTGCCCAGGCGTGTGCAGCGCACGCAGCGCCTCGCCGCCCGCCTCGATGCGCTCGTTGTGCGCGAGCCTGGCATCGGGCGCATAACACGGGTCCTGGTGCCCGTCGTCGGGCGCCGGCAAGCCGAGCACCGGCGCGCCCGTGCGCTCCTTGAGCCAATGAGCGCCCGGTGAGTGATCCGGGTGCGAGTGCGTGCAGACGATGCGCGAGACCTCGGCGCCCGCGACCTCAAGCACGCGCTGGAGGTGCGCCGCCTCGTCACAGCCCGGATCGATGACGACCGGCCGCTCGGTGCCGACGACGTAGGTGTTGGTGCCGGGCCCGGTGAGCGGGCTCGGGTTCGGCGCCACTATCCGCCACACCGCGGCACCCACCTGCTGGACGGCGCCGGTGACGGAAGGCGCCCATGGATCGAAATCGGCCATGGTCGCCATTCTACGCGGCGGACCGGTTCAAGGATCCTCGACCACGTAGCCCTTCGCCCGCAACTGCGCGACGTAGCCGTCGGGCTTCAAGATCTGGTCGACCGACAGCACGGCAACCGTCGAGGCGTTGCGCGCCAGCGCCTGCTCCACGGCGGACAGCCAGGCCGCAGCCCGTCGCGCGGGCCAGTCGGCAGCGCCGCGATCCTGCATGGCCTGCGCATTCAGCACGACGGCGATGCAGGCGCTCGCGTTGTCCACCGGCGCGAGCTCGCGCAGTTTGGCAATATCGCCGGTCGCCCACGCGTTGGCACGCACCTTCATCAGGTCGAGGTCGGTCTCGAGCCGGGCGATGGTCTTTGCGAAGCACTCGACGTCATCGAGGGGGGTCCGCTTGAAGTCCTTGATCGCATCCCGCGGCTTCTCCACTTTCACGGCAACGTCGGGCTCGGTGACCCTCACCTTCGCCTTGCGCGCGAGCTTCTCGACGGCCGGCCAGATGACGCCGAGCGACTCGAAACCCTCGGAGCGCACGGCCTTTTCGTAAAGTGCCCCGGCCGCGAAAATGGGGCGCCATTCCTCCACGTCGTCGTCGCGGCCGATGTAGCGCTCCTTGAGGGGCACCCAGCGCGCGTACAGATCGGCGGGCACGAGGTCCTGCAGGCGTTCGCCGTTCGGGTTCTTGCGCAGCCCGACGAGCGACGGCAGCAGCGTGAGCCCACCCAGCGGGCCGACTTTGGCGCTCATCGTGACCGGCCCGATCACCTCCTGCGACCCCGCCAGGACCGACTCCAGTTCCGTCGAGCGCCACTGCATCTTCTTCGGCAGCGGTCCATAGCTGCCGAGGATCCAGAGCACGTGATCGTGATCGGCCGACGGGTGGGTGACTCTCCACAGACCCGGCCCCGGCTGCTGACCGGTCACCAGGACTTCCTCGATCGTTGCCGACGCGGTCTCCTGCACCAC
>Ga0114938_1002177_pt1 | contig 12605 bp, 12 predicted proteins | sample AshMeaBigSpring_FD_88675 | JGI IMG/M metagenome (GOLD analysis project Ga0114938, IMG submission 88675) | Groundwater microbial communities from Big Spring, Nevada to study Microbial Dark Matter (Phase II) - Ash Meadows Big Spring | ecosystem: Environmental > Aquatic > Deep subsurface >...
AGCCCAGAATGCCCTGGGCGTTGTTGTCCAGCTCGGCCTGCTTTTCAGCAGCAGACCAGTTGGGGTTGGCGGTCACGGGCACGGTCAGCAGACCCGTCAGCAGGTTGTCGCGTTCGGCGTTGGCGTCGATTTTTTCCATCTCGGCCTGGATGTCGGACACCAGCACCTGGTGGTAGTGCAGCGCGTGCAGCGTGGCACCGGTGGGGCTGGGCACCCAGGCGGTGTTGGCACCGGCCTTGGGGTGGCCAATTTTCTGGTCCAGCATGGACTTCATCAGGTCGGGCATGGCCCACATGCCTTTGCCGATCTGGGCCTTGCCACGCAGGCCACAGCTCAGGCCGACGATGACGTTGTTCTTCTCGTAGCTCTGAATCCAGGCGCTGGTCTTCATGTCGCCCTTGCGCAGCATGGGGCCGGCCAGCATGGCGGTGTGCATTTCGTCGCCGGTGCGGTCCAGGAAGCCGGTGTTGATGAAGGCCACGCGGCTCTTGGCGGCTTCAATGCAGGCTTTCAGGTTGACGCTGGTGCGGCGCTCTTCGTCCATGATGCCCAGCTTGACGGTGCTGTCGGCCAGGCCCAGCACCTGTTCGACGCGGCCGAACAGTTCACACGCAAATGCCACTTCGGCAGGGCCGTGCATTTTGGGTTTGACGATGTACACGCTGCCGGTGCGGCTGTTGCGGATGCCGTTGGCACCATTGCCCTTCAGATCGTGCAGCGCGATGGTGGTGGTGACCATGGCGTCCATGATGCCTTCGGGGATTTCTTTGCCTTCCGCGCCCCACAGGATGGCGGGGTTGGTCATCAGGTGGCCGACGTTGCGCACGAACATCAGGCTGCGGCCATGCAGGCGCACTTCGCCGTTGCCGCTGGCGGCGGTGTACAGGCGGTCAGGGTTCAGGCCACGGGTGAGCGTTTTGCCACCCTTCTGGAACGATTCGGTCAGCGTGCCCTTCAGGATGCCCAGCCAGTTGCTGTAGCCCACGATCTTGTCTTCCGCGTCCACGGCGGCCACCGAGTCTTCCAGGTCGAGGATGGTGGACAGCGCGGCTTCCAGCACCACGTCGGACACACCAGCGGGGTCGGTGCGACCGATCAGCGTGTTGCGGTCCAGGATGATGTCAATGTGGTTGCCGTGGTGCTTCAGCAGCAGCGAGGTGGGCTGCTCGGCCGGGCCCTGGTAGCCCACGAACTGGCTCGGGTCCTTCAGGCCGGTGGTCTGGCCGTCGTCCAGCGCCACGGTCAACTGGCCGTTGACCACGCTGTAGCCTTTGGCATCGGTATGGGACTCGGCGGCCAATGGCGCAGCCTGGTCGAGGAACTGGCGGGCAAACTCGATGACCTTGGCACCGCGCACAGGGTTGTAGCCATGTTGGGCGAGTCCTTGCTGCCCGACCAGCCAGATGCCGATTTGCATGACGTGATGCACGCTGCCCGCGCCCACATGAAGCAGGCCGCTGACGCACGGGATGCCAAGGCCGCCAAACGCCAAGCCAAGCGCGATGCCAAGCACGCGGCAAAAAGCCAAGCCGAGCAGGCCAGTCGGGCCGGTCAACCTCCCAACCCGGCCCAGTTGCTGCAAGCCAGTCTGCAAAACGAGGCCGACACAAGCCTGCGGAACCTGTACCGCCAGCTGGCCAAAGCCCTCCACCCCGACCGCGAAACCGACCCCGACGCCCGCCTGCACAAAACCGCACTCATGAGCGAGGCCAATGCTGCCTACGCCCGCAAGGACTACCTGACCCTGGTGGACATTCAGCAGCGCGCCGCCCTGGCCGAACCGGCTGCCGTGGCCAACCTGCCCGACGACAAGCTGCAAGCCCTCACCCTGTTGCTCAAGGCCCAAGTGGCCGAGCTGGAGCGCCAGCGCGCCCACACCCAGCAGGGGCTGCTGCACGAATTCGACGTGCCCGACGGCATGGGCCTGAATGCACACACCCTGCAAACCCGCTTGAACGAACAGCAAGCCGATCTGCAAGAAGCCGTGGATGCGCTGCAGTCAGGCTTGGAGCTGGTTCAGCAAGAGGCCGGGTTGAAGCGTTGGCTCAACCAGCAGCGCAAACGCCATCAAGACCGCGAGCGCCGGGTTTCCGACCAAACATTCAGGTAGTTGCCCGCAAAAATGATGGCGGCCCCCACCAGCACCGCTGCATCAATGGCTTCGCCGTACAGCACCGCGCCCACGACGGCGATCAGTGGCAGGCGTGCAAAGTCGATGGGCATGACAAACGAGGCCGGTGCCAGCCGCAGCGCGCTGGTCAGGCAAAAGTGAGCCACCACCCCGGTGATGCCAATCAGCACCAGCCACGGCAGGCTGGCTGCGGTGGGCCAACGCACCGCGCCGTCCCACGCAGCCATGGCCGAACCCAGCACCAGTTGCAGCACCGTCAGCCAGAACATGATGGAGACGATGCTCTCGTGCCGCGTCAATGCCTTGGTGGTGATGCTGGTCAGCGCGAAGCACACCGCACTGGCCGCCGCCGCGGCCATGCCCAGGTTCACGCCGCCCACGTCGGGTCTGGCCACCACCAGAATGCCCGCAAACCCCATGGCCGCTGCCAGTACCCGCAGCCGGGTGATGCGCTCGCCCAGGAAGAAGGGCGACAGCAGCAGCACCCAGATGGGTGTGGTGAACTCCAGCGCAAACACCTGCGCCAGCGGAATGAGCGTGACCGCCAGAATCCACAGGTTCTGCCCGGTGAAGTGAACGGCATTGCGCAACACGTGGCCACCCAGCCGGTCCGCGCGAATGTCCCGCAAACGCCCAATGGCCAACGCGGCCACCAGCACAATGAGCAGCCCCACCGCTGAACGCACCGCCATGATTTCAAACGTGTCGTGCGCTCCTTTCAGCTCGCGCACGGCAATGGCCATGGCGCTGAATGAGGTGATGGCTCCGGTCATCCACAGCGCCGCCCGAAGCGGGTTGTGTGCAGGCAGTGCCGGAGAGGCAAGTGCGGCAGGTCCGGCGGTACTCATGAAGCGGGCGTTGATGGGTATTGCCGCTTGATTTCCGCCACTTCCACCGTGTAGCCGCTGTACCAGCGCTCGCGGCCCATTTGCTGGGCCATCAGGTGGTCGGCGTGTTGCTTCCAGGCGCGGATGCTGGCTTCGTCGGGCCAGTACGACAGCGCCACCTCTTGGGCGCCCTCGGTCACGGCCACAAAGTCCAGGCAGCCAAACTGCGTCAGCGCCAGCTCGCGCAGGCGGGCGGCGGTGGCACTGTATTCGGCATCCAATTGGCGGGCGGTGGCCCTGAAGATCACAACAAACATGTTCAGAGCGTATCCCACTCGTCGTGCCGCTGGCGGCGCTCCAGCCGGTAGTTGGTGATTTCCAGGCGAAGGCCGTCGGGGTCGGTGAAAAAGGTGGCCCAGTAGTCGGGCGCGTATTCGGGGTACAGCTGCGCATCGGTGGCGGCAATGCCTGCGGCTTGCAACGCGTGGGCGGCTACTACCACGTTGGCCACGGTGTCGACCCGGAAGCAGAAGTGGTGCAACCCTGGCGAATAGGGTTCGTGTGGGCGGGCCACGCGGGCTGGGCGCAGCACGTAGCCGAAATGGCGGTTGTAGAACTGCACATGCGGGTCGCCTGCCAGCGTGAACGTGTTGTGCCGAAATCCGAGCACGTCACCCAGCACGGTGGTGTAAAACGCTTGCGAGCGCGCCAGGTCGCTGACGGTGATGTAGATGTGGTCGATTCCGGTCACTTCAGGCATGGGGGTCCTTTTTGAAGAAAAAATGGCCTTACCCGCTTATTCTCATTGTGATTTCAGCTATGTTTATTTTGAGTCAAACGAGTCATGCCTACGGTGTTTGAAAAGCTGCTGAGCGGCGAATGGCCTTGCGCCAAAGTGTACGAAGACGAACATGTGTTCGCCTTCATGGACGCCGGCCAGGTGAACGACGGCCATGTGATCGTGGCCACCAAGCACCCGTTTGAAACGCTGATGGACATGGACGAAGACACCGCCGCCGCCCTGATGCGTGCCGCCTGGAAAATTGCCCGCGTGGTGGAAGCCGAGTTCAAACCCCAGGGCATGACGGTGCTGCAATGCAACCGCCCCGCCGGGTGGCAAACCGTGCCGCACGCGCACCTGCATGTGTTGCCACGGTACGAGAACGACGGTGCCACCCTGGGCTGGCCGCGTAAGGAGCCCGGAATCGAGCGCCTGCGGGAATTGGCGGCGCGAATCCGGGTGTGACGGGCGTTGTTTAATCCATCCACTTGGGGTAGCTGAGTGGCGCACCCCTGAAGAAGGGACATGGAACAACTGCTGCTTCACGCCATTGGCGACTACATCACCCAGACCGACTGGATGGCGCGCGAAAAGCTGCGCCGCTGGAGCGTGGCCTGGGTGCATGCGCTGGTGTATGCCTTGCCGTTTTGGCTGCTGGCGCCCTCCTGGCCCGCCTGGCTGGTGATTTTTGGCTCCCACGCGCTCATTGACCGCTACGCGCTGGCCCGCCACCTGATTTACTGGCGTGCCAAGCTGTTCAACCCCGCGCTGAACTGGGCCGACTGCTGCGAAACCGGCTTTGGCCCCCACATGCCGCCCTGGAAGGCTTTTTGGCTGATGGTGCTGACCGACAACGTCATGCACCTGTGCATCAACCACGCGGCGCTGCGCTGGCTGTAGGGTGCGTCAGGCACCGGTGTCGCTGGCGGTCAGTGCGGCGAGTGCTTCGGCATCGGTGGTGTGGATGTGCAGCAGCGTGTGGGGCTGCAGGCCACCGGCGCGGCGCAGCACCTGCTCGGCCGGCAGCTTGATGCCGCTGATGTGCAGGGCAATGCCTTGCGCATGCAAATGGCGGGTGAGGCGAAGCAGGGTGTCTGCACCGGTGGCGTCCATGCGGTTGATGGGTTGGGCCATCAGGCAGACATGCCGCACATCGGGGTGGGCGCTGAGATGGTCCACCACATGGCGCTCGAACTCGGCGGCGGCGGCAAAGTCCAGTTCGGCATCCATGCGCAGCGCGTAGGTGTGCGGTGCAACAGGAGGCAGGTGCCACAGGTGGCGGTCGCGCAGGCGGCCGTCGGCGTGCAGCCCCAGCTCAATGATGCGTGGGTGCAGGTGGTGGTACAGAAAATGGCTGAGGGTCATGAGCACCCCCACCAGCACCCCCCAGTACAGCCGTGGCGCTGCCAGCAGCGTCACGGCAAAGGTGGCGGCTGCGCACACGGCTTCCACCCGGGACACGCGCCACAACCGCACGAACTCGCGCGGCTTGAGCATGCCCAGCACCGCAGCCAACACAATGGCTGCCAGCACGGCGCGTGGCACGTGGTGCAACACCGGGGTGAGCACCAGCAAACCCGCCAACACCACGGCCACGGTGAAGAGGGTGGCCCAGCCGGTACGGGCGCCGGTGTAAAGGAACAGCGCCGAGCGCGAGAACGACGCGCTGGTGGGCATGGCCCCGCACAGCCCGGCGGCCAGCTTGGCCAGGCCCTGGCCAATGAGGTCTTGGTTCTGGTTCCAGGGGCGGCCCAGCCGCTCGTTGTCCACCTTGGCGCTGGAGGCGGTTTCCAGAAAGCTCACCAGGCTGATCACCAGCATGGGCATGATGAGTTGTTCCAGTTGCCGCCAGCCTGGCCACTCGGGCAGCACCAGGCTGGGCAAACCGGCTGGCAAGGTGCCCACCACCGCGCCGCCGCTGGCCTCAAAACCCAGTGCGTAGGCCACCCCTGCACTGCCCAGCACCAGCACCAGCACCGAGGGGAAAGCAGGCTTCCACCGCCGTGCCAGCATGAGCAGCGCCAGGCTGCCGAGCCCAAAACACACGGCTGGCCAGTGGATGGCCAGAATTTGCGGGTTGGCCAGCCAGCCGCTCTCCAGGCGCAGCCCCAACAAGTCGGGCAGCTGCGAACTCACAATGAGAATGGCGGCGGCCTGGGTGAAGGCCATCAGCACCGGGGTGTTGACGAGGTTGAGCAGCCAGCCAAAGCGCGCAAAACCCAGCACCACCTGCAACGCGCCCGACAGCAGCGCCAGCCACACCGCCAGGTTGACCCACTCAGGGCTGGCGGGGGTGGCCAGCCCATGGAGCGAGGCTGACACCAGCAAGCAGGTGAGGGCCGTTGGGCCCACCGACAGCCGCAACGACGCGCCCCACAGCGCCCCCACCAGCGCAGGCAGCAAGGCCGCATAGATGCCCGTGACCAGTGGCATGCCCGCCAACAAGGCATAGGCGACGCCTTGCGGAATCACCATCAGACCCACGGCCAAACCGGCCATCAGCTCGCCGCGCAGCAGGCCTCGGTTCAAACGGGGCCAGTTTAAAAAAGGGAGCAATCGAGCCAGGTAATTCATGCGGTGCATGGCCCAATCATATGAAAAATGTGGGCGTCACCGCTGCGGCATGTCCTTCAGTCCATAGCCCAGGCTCACCGTGGCATCGGGTGGAATGGGCGGCACGGTGGCTTCCCAGTCCAGCCACTGCTGGCGCATGGCGGCCAGGCGCTCGGGCTCGCGGGTGGCGTGGTTGGCGCGTTCGCGGGCATCGGCGGCAACGTTGAACAGGTACTCGTGTTCGTCCACCTTCAGGTATTTCCAGTCGCCGTCGCGCAGCGCACGCTGCTGGCGGTGGTTCATGCGCCAGTGCAGCGGGCGGTGGAAGCGGTGGGCGGGGTCGTGCAGCAGGGCTTTGAGCGACACGCCGTCCAGCGGCCAGTCGGGGTGGGGCTGGCCGCCGCCCACGTCAAGCAGGGTGGCGGACCAGTCCATGGTCATGCAGTGCTGGGCGCTGGTGCTGCCGGGGGGAATGGCGGCGGGCCAGTGTGCAATCCAGGGCACGCGGATGCCGCCTTCGGTCAGGTCCATCTTGCCGCCCACCAGCGGCCAGTTGTCGGAGAAGCGCTCACCACCGTTGTCGCTGGTGAACACCACCAGCGTGTTGTGGTCCAGGTCGTGGTGCCGTAGGGCGTCCATCACCCAGCCAATGCCTTCGTCCATGTGATGGATCATGCGTCGGTAACTCTCCACATTGCCGCCGTGCAGGTGGAACAGGTTGGCCGCCACCTCGGGTGCCACATGGGCGTCGTCGCGGGTTTCCCACGGCCAGTGCGGTGCGGTGTAGTGCAAGCTCAGAAAGAAGGGCTTGCCGTCCTTGGCGGCGGGTGCGGCCCGGGCGATGTAGTCCACCGCGCGTTTGGAAAACACGTCGGTCAGGTAGCCCACTTCGCGGTGCTCGGCTTCGCCCATGTACAGGTCGTGGTCGCCCTTGCTGGAGCAGTGGGTGAAATAGTCCACCCCCCCGGCCATGATGCCGAAAAACTCGTCGTAGCCCGAGCGCAACGGCCCGAAGGCCGGCGGGTAACCCAGGTGCCATTTGCCCACTAGGGCGGTGGCGTAACCGGCTTCGCGCAGCAGGCTGGGCAGGGTGGGCACCTCGGGCGGTAGGCCCAGCGTGGTGCTGCCTTTGCTGCGGCTGTTGATGGGTTCTTCCATGGCGCCGCGAAGCCGGTACTGGTAGCGCATGGTGATCATGGCAAACCGGGTGGGCGAGCACACGGGCGAGTTGGCGTAGCCATCGGTCAGGCGCAGGCCGTTGGCGGCCAGCGCGTCGATGTGGGGCGACACCGCGCCAAAGCCCGCCTGTCGGCCGCCGTAGCAGCCCAGGTCGGCAAATCCCAGGTCGTCAGAGACGATGTAGATGATGTTGGGGCGTGTGTCGCTGTGAGAAGTGGTCATGGTGCGTGCGCTCGGCTCATTCGACTTTCATGCCGGTGGCCTTCACCACCTTGCCGTATTGCGCATGCAGGTCGGTCAGGCGTTTGGTAGCAGCGGGGCCAGTGAGGTTTTCGGCCACCATGTCCAGCGTGGCCAGGCGGGCTTGCATGGCCGGGGCCTTCATGGCTTCCAGCACCGCCTTTTGCATGGCAGCAAGCAGCGGCTCAGGGGTGTGACCCGGCACCATGGCCAGGGTGATGACTTCATTTTGCAGGTCGGGGTACCCCAACTCGGCCACGGTGGGCACATCGGGCAGCAGCCCACTGCGCTTGCGGCCCGTGAACGCAATGGGCAGAATTTTTCCGGACTTCACATGCGGCAGCATGCCGCTCAAAGACAGGATGCCGCCATCCACTTCGCCCGCCACAAGCGCCAACACGGCGGGCGAGTTGCCACGGTAAGGGATGTGGGTGATTTTGATGTTGGCCGCCTGAGAAAAAATCGCCACGCCCAGGTGACCCGGGCTACCCGCACCTCCGGAGCTGAAGTTCACGCCGCGCGATTTGCCGGCACCGATCAGCTCGGGCATGGAGCGGATGTCTTTGGCGGCCGATGTGCCCAGCAACAATCCGTTAGATGCCAGCACCACCAGCGGCCTCAGGTCGCCAGCCTTGGTGCCCAGTTTGAACGGAATGCTGGGAAAGATGTGGGGGTTGACTGTGAAGGCGGTGTCGATGCCAAAAAACACGGTCCGCCCGTCGGGTGCCGCCCTGGCCACCTCAGCGGCGCCGATGTTTCCGCCCGCGCCAGCCTTGTTTTCCACAATCACCGGCTGACCACTGCTTTTTTGCAGGGCTTCAGCCACGGCGCGGGCAATGATGTCCGACGGTCCGCCTGCCGGGAAGTTGTTGACGATGCGCACTGGCTGGGTGGGCCACGCGGGTACTTGTGCCAAAGCTTGGGGTGACTGGAGCGCTACCCAAGTAAGGCAGGCCAATGATGTGATACGAAAAATGCGCATACGTGTCCTTTCGATTTTGGAAATCCAGCCTTGGAAGGTGGGGAAACGATTTCAAGGGGTTTCCCCACATCAGTACGAGATGCTATGCACTGACAATCAATTGCAGAAATCAATCAAAGCAGGGGGTTTCCCTGATCTGTTAGCTTGCTTCTGATGCTGTGATCGACACCCTTTTCAACCCTTCCCGCCAGTCTGAGCTATTGCTGTTTCGTCTGTACCGCATTCATGCCACCGCTGGCGCAACCGTGGTGCGTATCTGCGAACAGGATGCAGGGCTCACCCGCAGAGAGTGGCGCGTGTTGGCCTTCGTTGTGCAGAACGAGGGGGTGCTGTCGTCTGAGTTGGCTGAGCGCGCGTTGCTGGACCGGGCGCGCACTTCACGGGCCCTGACAGTATTGGAGTCAAAGGGGCTGGTGGAGCGGCGGCCCCGACCGTCAAACAGGCGCGAGATCCAAATGTTTGCCACAGATCTGGGCCGAGATACCCATGCAAAGCTGTTTGCCAGTGTGTCGGTTATCAACCGCCAACTGTTGTCCGCCCTCACCCAGACCGAGCGTCAACTGCTGGATGGCTTGCTTACTCGTTTGCAGGAGCAATCAGAAACGATCGCTGAAAGCCGGTATCGGACATGATGGGTGGCTGTCGCTGGAGCATCCCTATCAAGTTGATTTGTTGCGATTCGGTGTTGATGCCAAGACCTTGATTCCAACCTTGGCTGTTTGTTTATTGGCTGCCTTGGCCGCCGCCCCACTGGCCTCTTTCACCGCCTCGCGCTGGCGTTTGGCTTCGTCCAGCAGGTAGCGCTGGTAGTCGTCCAGGTCGCCGTCGAAGGGTTCCACGCCGCCGCGTGACACCATCCAGAACTCGTCGCACACGCTGCGCAGCAGCGCCCGGTCGTGGCTGACCAGCATCACGGTGCCCTCGAACTCGTTGAGCGCCATGGCCAGTGCTTCGCGGGTGGCCAAATCCAGGTGGTTGGTGGGCTCGTCCAGCAGCAGTAGGTTGGGGCGTTGCCACACGATCATGCACAGCACCAGGCGGGCTTTTTCGCCGCCGCTCATGCTGCCCACGGCCTGCTTCACCATGTCTCCACCAAAGTTGAAGGTGCCCAAAAAACTGCGCAGGTCTTGCTCGCGCGTGGCCTGGCCCGCCAGTTTGCTCGCCGCGCCCAGGTCTTTGGCCAGCTTGATCATGTGCTCCAGCGGGTTGTCGGCTGGGCGCAGCACGTCCAGCTCCTGCTGGGCAAAGTAGCCAATGTTCAGGCCCCGGCCCTCGGTCACTTCACCGCCAATGGGGGCCAAATCACGCGCCACGGTTTTGACAAGGGTGGATTTGCCCTGGCCGTTGGCGCCCAGAATGCCGATGCGCTGCCCGGCCAGCACCGACTTGCTCACGTTGCGCACGATGACGGTGGGGGGCGTGCCTTGCGGTGAGCCCTCGGGCGCCGGGTAGCCAAAACTCACGCCCTGCATGGCCAGCATGGGGTTGGGCAGGTTGGCGGGTTCTTTGAATTCGAAGGTGAACTCGGCATCCGCCATCAGCGGGGCCACTTTTTCCATGCGGTCCAGTGCCTTCACGCGGCTTTGGGCCTGCTTGGCTTTGCTGGCCTTGGCCTTGAAGCGGGCAATGAACTTTTGCAGGTGGGCAATTTTGTCCTGCTGCTTGGAGAACGCGGTGGCCTGCAGCGCCATTTGCTCTGCGCGCATGTCTTCAAACTTGCTGTAGTTGCCGCCGTAGCGCACCAGCTTGGCCGCGTCGATGTGCAGGGTGACGTTGGTCACGGCGTCCAGAAACTCGCGGTCGTGGCTGATGACCACCATGGTGCCTTCGTACTTTTTCAGCCAGGCTTCCAGCCACACCAGCGCGTCCAGGTCCAGGTGGTTGGTGGGCTCGTCGAGCAGCAGCAAGTCGCTTGGGCACATCAGCGCACGGGCCAGTTGCAGGCGCATGCGCCAGCCGCCCGAAAAGCTGTTGACGGGGTTGTCCAGCTCGGTGGTTTTGAAGCCCAGGCCCAGGATGAGCGCCTGCGCGCGTGCAGCGGCGTCGTAGGCCCCGGCGTCGTGCAGGGCCATGTAGGCGTGGGCCATGCGGTCGTGGTCGTCCAGGGCCTCGGCTTCGTCCACCTCTTGCTGGGCGGCCAGCAGAACCGTGTCGCCTTGCACCACAAAGTCGGTGGCGCTTTGCTCGGTTTCGGGCATGTCCTGGGCCACCTGGCCCATGCGCCATTGGGTGGGAATGTAGAACTCGCCCGCGTCTTCGTGCAGGTTGCCGTTCAACAATGCAAACAGCGACGATTTGCCTGCGCCGTTGCGGCCCACCAGGGCCACCTTTTCGCCGGGGTTTAGGGTGACGGATGTGCTGTCCAGCAGCACCTTGACGCCACGGCGCAAGACGATGTTTTTGAGGGTGATCAATGGGGGACTTCAGAGAGGGTGGACGCGCCTTGGCGTAAACCCGGATTGGAACATGTGCTCCGTTTCAGGCGCCGGCGGTCCATCCGGGACAATGCAGGCTTTGTTCACTGTTTGCTTTTCTTGCCATGACCGACACCACCGCAGCCAGCTTGCCCACATTGCCCGACCGCCTGTCCCAAGACCCGCGCAGCCCGCACTTTGTGCGCGAGCTGTTCCAGCACAACATTGGCATTCGCGTGAATGGCAAAGAGCGTTTTGATGTGGCCGAGTACTGCATCAGCGAAGGCTGGGTGAAAGTGCCTGCCGGCAAGACGCTGGACCGCCGGGGTCAGCCCCTGTTGCTGAAAATCAAAGGCACGGTGGAGGCGTTCATCAAGGTGGCTTGAACCTGGCCCACCACCCACATGCAAAACGGCACCCTTGGGTGCCGTTTTTCATGCCGGGTCTGCAGCCTTTTCGCTCGCTCCCTGACAAATGTCAGAGCCATTTCAGTGATGAGCGTTAACGTGATGCGCTCCAGCAAACCATGGAGGAGGGTGTGATGCAGGCGAGGATGTTTGGCGTTGACTCCAAAGTCAGAACAGTGGTTCGGGACCGCGGCCTTTGGGTGATGTTCCTGACCGGTGCGTTGTTTTTGACGGGATGCGTCACCCAAAGCACGCGTTCGGATGGCGGGCCGATTCTTGCGGATGGCGTCAACATGGATCCCCCCAAAGTGCACCCGGGCAGTTCCACTGAGATCAGGGCCTACTGTGACTATCGCGCCAGCAGGGAGCGCGGATTGGACGGTGCCAACATCAGAAAACAGACCGATAGATGTGTGAGGCAAGCCACCAGCGATCTGGCAGAGCGTCGCAAAATATGCAATGTGAGCTCAAAGGTTGGTGCTTCTCGGAGCGACCGAGCAGAACAACAAGGCAAGTTAGAGATGTGTCTGCGGTATCAGACCGAGTTCAGCTCTTCCATGTCCAAGCTCAAGGAATTCCACGCCTTTGCGGATGCAAAAACGGGCGCCGAGTGGATGACGTTCATCGATCGATACGGCGGAAACGACCGGTTGCGACTTGCTACATCGGCGCGCGCCAACGCCAAAGCCGCATGCGAAGCCGACTTTGCCTTGACAAAAACACCCAAGATGCTCGCCGAATACGTGGCGCTTTACACGCCGTTGGCCGATGCAGCCTGTGCCGAGAAGCTGACCGAGGCCAAGCGAGTCATTTACCGTGCTGATTTTGCCGATGCCAAAACGGTGGCGGAGTTGGACCGTTTCATGGCGAAGTACCGGGACCAGGATCCCGAAGGTCTTGTCACCAAGGCGCAGGTTGCGCGGCTGGAGCTTCTCAAGCAGCAGCAGCGGGCGTTGTTTGATTCGGCCAAGTCATGGTCAGCCTGGGTCCATTTTTTGGAACAGCATCGTGCAGACGATCCGGGCGGCTTGGTGCCTGAGGCAAGGGTGCGTTTTGCGCAGTTGCGACAGGAAAAAATGGCCGAACTGGAT
>Ga0114938_1002178_pt1 | contig 12602 bp, 12 predicted proteins | sample AshMeaBigSpring_FD_88675 | JGI IMG/M metagenome (GOLD analysis project Ga0114938, IMG submission 88675) | Groundwater microbial communities from Big Spring, Nevada to study Microbial Dark Matter (Phase II) - Ash Meadows Big Spring | ecosystem: Environmental > Aquatic > Deep subsurface >...
GTCTTTTTAAACGCATCAAACTGCTCTTGCGGATCAAAGCTGAAGTGCTCATTGCTTGCATCCGTATTTTTCATAGGGATGGCGTATTTCACTTCGCCGTTGATCCCAGCAAGATAACCACACGCTTCGATGGGGTTGTCTCTAAGTGCGTGTGCGACGATCTCATCGTACACATTTTGGGGCATTTTAATCATAGCTTTGCCTCACAGACTACCGCTTCGTAATCTCTGATTTCTTTGATGCCTTCCCCACCGCAGACGCGACACTTTGGGTTTTTCTTGAAATTCACATTTCTAAAATTCATCGTTTTTGCATCAAAGGTTAACAGCCTATTGTAGAGTGGTTCACCCACACCGACGATGTATTTGAGTGCTTCTGCAGCTTGGATGGTTCCTAGCATTCCCGCAACCGCGCCTAAAATGCCCGCACTTGAGCAGGTTGGAATGGCATTGGCTGGAGGAGGTGCGTCAAACACACACGCGTAACATGCGCTCTGTCCAGGTTTGATGGTCATCGTTTGTCCGCCAAAACGCAAAATGCCACCATGTGAATAAGGGACTTTGGCTAAGATGCACGCATCGTTAATCAGAAATTTCGCCGAAAAATTGTCCGTTCCATCAATGACAAAATCATACCCTTTGATGATGTCCAAAATGTTCGAAGCATCCAAAAACTTTTGATACACGGTGACTTTTACATTCGGGTTGATCGCTTCCATTTTCGCTTTTGCCGAGAGCACTTTAGGCACGCCGATGTCTGTTGTGGCGTGAATGACTTGACGTTGAAGGTTTGAAAGATCAACCACGTCGCCATCGACGATGCCGATTTCACCCACACCTGCCGCGGCTAGGTAAAGTGCTACGGGAGAGCCAAGTCCTCCTGCCCCGATGACTAAAACTTTAGAATTCGCAATTTTCTCTTGACCTTCGATCCCTACATCTTGAAGAATGATGTGGCGTGAATAACGCTCTAATTCCTCATCGCTAAACTCTTTCACGCGCCACCTCCCATAAAGTATAAAAAGTTGATCTCATCGCCTTCTTTAAAGACAATGTTTTTGTGTTCGTCTTGTCTGATAAACTCATCATTGATTTGAACAGAAACCATGTCAGGTTGTTCAACATTTTCAATAATCAGTAATTCAGGTAAGCTAACGCCATCCTTAATCTCTTTTGCATCGCCGTTAATGGTTAATTTCATAGGTTATCCTCTTAATTAAATTGATGTGGAAAATGTTTACGAAGAAGCGCAAAAAGCTCCTCTTCAAATTCTGCGCTGGTACTTGCTTTTTCGACCAAAACATCGCTTACATGTAAAGCTTTTGTGCGACGTGTTGTGTATTGTTCCAACACTTCAGTGATGATGCCTCCTCCTGCGATGTCGTACTCATCAACGATGACAAAACGACCGAGTTTTTGGTTCTCAGCGAAAAGCTCCATCGCTAACAAATCATGAACTCTAAAAACCACACATGCCGCTTCATGACGACCCACACTTGGCTCATCGGCGCGGTCTAACGTATCGCCATCGATGACGCGCTTGATCTCTTCAAGGTAGATAGTGCTTTGTGCCGAGCCGATCTTGATTTTGTAGGGTTTATCAAGTTCCAGTGGTTTTGCACCCAACCAAAAGAGGTTCGCCTCAAAACGGTTACTCACCTTGGGTACGCTTTGATCTGCCCTTGCAACCACCTCACCATTTCGTACATAAATTTGCGTTTGAAGCGTAAACCCAACCGCCTCGCTCTCTTTGACACCGATTTTAACAGGCGTGTTAAAACTTTCAATGCTCGCCACACGTGAGCGTTTCAAAGAGGGGTAAAAGATGACTTCATCGTTTACATGTAATTCTCCGCTGGTCACGGTTCCCGCATAAATACGACGGTCATCGTTGTCGCGTGTAAACTTGTACACGTCTTGTAATGGCATTCTAAAATCTTCGTTTGCTTTTTCTTCCACGCTGGTGAAACTGTCCAAAACCTCTAAAACGGTTGGTCCTTTATACCACGCTGTTTGTGTGGAATGCTCGATCAGATTGACACCCTCGCGTGCACTGATAGGGATAAACACATCGGCTTTCACGCCCAGCGTTGCGAGGTATTCGCTGTACTCGATTCTGAGTTTATTGAAAGCGACTTCGCTGAAACCAACTAAGTCCATTTTATTGACCACGATCGCGACTTGTTTGATGCCCAAAAGAGAGAGCAACATGCCGTGACGTTTGGAGTTCTCCGCTACACCTTCTTTCGCGTCGATCAGAAGCAGTGCCGCTTCCGCGCGTGACGCTCCGCTAATCATGTTTTTCAAAAATTCGATGTGACCAGGGGCATCGATGATGATGTACTCTCTTTTTTTACTTTGAAAAAAGACGCGCGCACTGTCTATCGTAATGCCTTGTTTTTGCTCATCGGCTAAAGCGTCAAGCAAGAAGGCATACTCAAACGGACGTGCGTTATTCTCACACATCTTTTTCACACTCTCTAGTTTTCCTTGTGGCAATGAGTCAGTGTCGGCAAGCAGACGCCCGATGAGCGTGCTTTTGCCGTGATCGACGTGTCCTGTGATGACAATATTGAGTCTTTGCATTACATATATCCTTCTTTTCTGAGTGCCTCTAACGTTCCGCCGCCATCTTTATCTTGGGCGCGACCTGAGCGTTCTGCGATGTCTTTGAACTTCCCACTTGTCAGTTCTTCAATGATCTCATGTGGGTTACGCGCCTGTGAATCTACGGGAGCAGTACATGGAAAACACCCTAAAGAACGGTAACGTTTGCCATTTCCTTGGTCAAAGTAAAGCGAGATAATCGGAATGTTTTCTCTCTCGATGTACTCCCAAATATTGAGCTCCGTCCACTCTAAAAGTGGGTGAATACGCACATGCGTTCCGGGTGCAAAGTCCGTTTTATACTGATTCCAAAGCTCTGGTGGTTGCGTGCTCGCATCCCATTCGCTCTTCTCATCACGCGCTGAGAAAACACGCTCTTTGGAGCGACTGCCCTCTTCATCTGCTCTAACCCCAACGATAACACCCGTATACGGTGCTCCATTTAACTCATCTTCCCATGTTTTTTTATACGGATTCCATTTGCGGCGTGCCCATGTACCATCTAACGTGTACTTGAGTGCGTCGCTTTTAAGCTTTTTACAGCAGCTGAGGCGATCAAGTCCATTGACAAACGTTTCGCCTTTCGCAAGCGCTTCTTTGTTCTGCCCAACGACTAAGTTCAAGTCCCATTGAATCGCGATTTCGTCGCGGTATTTGATCATCTCAGGAATTTTAAACGCCGTGTCGATGTGTACGAGCGGATAGGGCACATGCCCAAAAAATGCTTTTCGTGTGAGCCACAACAGTACCGTGCTATCTTTGCCAATGCTCCAAAGCATGGCAAGGTTTGGGAAGCTTCGATACGCTTCTCGCAAAATATAGATACTCTGGGCTTCAAGTCTGTCTAAATGATCCATTACTTATTTCTCCTTATGCAGATGCAATCCGCACTCTTTGTGTTCGGGATTTTCCCACCACCATCTGCCTGCTCGTATGTCTTCGCCTTCTTTGATGGCGCGTGTACAGGGTTTACAGCCGATGCTTTTAAAGCCTTTGGCGTATAAGGCATTGCTTGGGATCGCGCTTTCGCGCATATAACGCTCCACCTCTTCATCGCTAAAGTAAGCCAGTGGATTGAATTTTAAACGTTCAAATTTACCATCGAACTCAACCAGTTTTGTATCGCTTCTGGTGATGGATTGTGCGATACGAATACCGCTTATCCAGCCATCATACCCTTCAAGTGCTTGTACCAACGGGAGAAGTTTGCGTACATGGCAACACTCTTTGCGTAAGTTAATGTCATCAAAGATGCCGTATTCTCCGACTTTTGTTTCCAAAGCTTTGATCTGCTCATCGCTAGCACTGAAGCGTTTGATCTCTAGACCAAAAAAGGATTCGACCTCTTTTTCATAAGCGATAGATTCATCAAAAAGCTTATGGGTTTCCAGTGTAAAAACATCAAAATCAATCCCTGCTTTTTGTGCAAGTGCGATGTTGATGGCATCTTCATTTTGATGGCTAAACGCAAGGGTAACTTTAAGAGCTTTTTCTCTGACGAGTTCTTGCAATATTTTAATCGCTTCGGCGATTTTGGTTTCGTATGCGAGGCTCATATCTGATACTCCAACTCTTTTTGGCGACCAAAATTGATCTTGTTCCATGCGCGCTCATGAAAATAATAAAGCAAGGTTTTCGTAATAAGCTCAAATCCTCCGATGGATACGGCAGCAAGCGGACTTCCCGTGACGATAAAACTAATCAACATGGTATCAACCGTTCCAAGTGTTCTCCATGAGATTGCTTTTACGATACTTCGTTTTTTGTGCTCTATCATGGCACTTCCTTTGAAATTTTCAGAATAATATCGGGTTTTTTAAATAATGTCAAGTAAACTTATTAAAAAAGTCAAGATTAAAATCGGAGCAAAATTTTTTGCGCTTATGCAAATGATAAGTGACGAAAAAAATAATTCAAAAATGGATGTTAAAGGTGGAACCTTCACCGACAACGGAGCTGATTTCGAGTCTAAATCCGTTGCTTTTGCAGACGGTGTTGACGATGTCCAAACCAATGCCGAAGCCGCCTTTATCGCTATTGGCGCGTTTGTAGCGTTTGGTGATGTCGCTTAGTTTGGAACTTTCGATGCCAAAGCCATTGTCTTTAACACTGAGTCTATCACTTTCCAAAGTAATGTCGATGCGTCCTTCAAAACGGTTGTATTTGATCGCGTTTGAGAGCAGGTTGTCGATGAGTTTGGTGAGACTCTCTGTGTTTACATGTAGCGTTTTTTCTTCCAGTGTAAGGCTTAAGTTGATGTGATTGCTTGCCATCAAATCGGCAAAATATTCGCCCCGTTCTTCTATGAGCTTTTTGACATCCACATCGCTTTTATCTTCGTTCTGTTTGTCGTGTAAAAGCATGTAACTCAGGTTCCCATAGAGCGTGGCGATGCGTTTAGCACTTAGTTCGATGCGTTTGCGTTTCTTCTCATCGACATCTTTAAGCGTGCTAATGCTCATCAAAATCGCCGTAATGGGCGTGTTAAGCTCGTGCGTCGAGTCTTTGATGAAGGTATCGAGCGTTTCGATCTCCGCTTTGATGGGTTTGAGAAACTGTTTTGCCAGCACGTAGCCTAAGAGCGTGGCAAACAGTAGGCTGAGCGCAAAGTAAATGAGCACTTCGTAGCGAAGAGCATTGATGGCATCGGAGATGTGCGCGTGTTTGAGCACGATGGTGTGAATGCCCAGATGCTTTTGCGTACTTTCATCCAGCGCGTAAAAACTGTCATTGGCAAGGTAGAACGTTTTGGTAAAATCAATGGGTTCTGTAAAGCTTACATGTAAAGGTACATTTCCCTCTCCAAAAAGTCCGAGTTGGTAAGTTTTTTCAAGCCCAAAGCACTGCTCGGCGGGTGTTTTTTCAAGGCATTTTTGAAGCGTCTCATCTTCCATCATGTGTGCGGTGACGATTTTGTGCGCGATCGAAGAAGCGGTAGCGCGCATTTTAAGCGCATAATTTTCGTGTAGATTCTTGATCTCTATCGTGTAAAACATCCACGCGAGTAGGCAGATGAACGTATAAATGGAGCCAAGGTAGATGAGTAAAAACCTCGTAAGCGAGTGTTTTTCATGCGCACTTAAAACGATAGCCGACTCCTTTGATGTTTTCGATCAAATGCTCCAAAGCGTAAGAGCGCAAATTTTTGATGTAGGTGCGCACGGTCGCGTAGGTGGGCACTTCATCAAACCGCCAGACCTCTTCGATAATCTCCTCAAAACTGACCAGACGGTTGGGGTGCGCTAGAAAATACTCCAAAAGTTGCGCCTCTTTTTTGCGCAGGCAAAACGTCGCATCTTTTGTTGTGATGGAGTGGTTTTTAGGATCATACTGCACGTTAGAGCAAAGGCGAACATGCTCTTCATCATCGATGCGGTGCAGTTTTTTGGTGCGTTGGATGCGCACCCAAAGCTCTTCGAGCTCAAAGGGTTTTTTGAGGTAATCTTCCGCACCCAAAGCAAAGCCTTTTTTCACATCGCTGATCTGATCGAGCGAAGTGATAAAGATAACAGGCGTTGTGATATGCGCCTCTTTCAGCGTTTTTAAAAGCTCAAACCCGTTCAGGCTTGGGACATTGATGTCCAAAACCAAGATGTCAAACTTGTCCTCAAAAATGGCATGAAGCGCCTCTTTGCCATCAAAAAAGAGTTTTACATGTAAACCATGCTCGACTAAAAACTCTTCGATAATTTCGCTAAGAACGGGGTCGTCTTCTAGGAGTAGGATTTTCATAAGAGCCATTATACACTAAACTATTTTGCTTCTTTAAACGGATTCATAACCAAAAATAGCGAGCTAGTTGACATCTTTTGAGAGCAGGGCATTGACTACTTTCAAGGCTATCTGTAGAGTGAATCGCAACCGTTGCATCAGCTGAAATTGTGATCATCTGGAAAACCTCTTACGACTTTACGGTTTCATCGGCGTAGAATTGGTATTGATCTTTTCCCAACTGTTTCGCATGGTACATGGCTTGATCGCTTTGGCGCAACAGTTGCTCGTAGTCGAGAATTTCATCTTTTTGAGGATAAAAAGTAACACCCCAACTAGCAGAGATGTGTAAAGAGATCTGTTCAAGTAAAAAAGGGTTGGCGATGGCGTTCAAAAAGCGCTCAAGAATCAACCGTACATCCGAAGTATCGTGCAGATTTTGTAAAATAATGACAAATTCATCGCCTCCAAGTCTGGCAAATGTATCTTCCTTTTTCAGGAGTTTTTTAAGCCGTTGCGCAAAAGCGATGAGCACTTGATCGCCCATCTCATGACCGTAGGTATCGTTGATCTCTTTAAATCCATCGAGATCAACGTAAATAATGGCGATCAAACAAGAATGTTGCCTTGTTTGTAGCATGGCTTGTTGTAGACGCTCATAAAAAAGTACCCGATTGGGTAGCTCGGTTAACTGATCGTAATAAGCGGCCTTTTGAAGCTTCTCTTCGGTGAGCTTGTAGCGTGTTATATTGCGTGCGACGCCTAAGATGCCTAATAGTGTATTTGCGTCATCTAATAAGGCTGTTTTGGTAATTTCAAATAATTCTCGATGCCCATCGGTGAAAGTATTCCACTCTTCGAGCGTGAGTGATTGTTTGGTGAGTGCAATCGTTTGATCTTGTTCACGAAAGAGATCCGCTACGCATTTTGGAACGAAATCATAATCGTTTTTTCCAATAATATCTTCTTCTTTTTCACCGTAAAGTTGTACAAAACGGGAATTACACGCAATGTACGTTCCCTGAGGATCTTTCACCCATATCGGATCGGGGATCGTTCGTATCAACGTTCGTAAGAATTTTTCTTGGATGTAGAGTTTACGTTCCGTTTTTTGTTGGAGTGTGACTTGATGCATGAGTTGCAATGAATTTTTTGAAAGAATTTTATAAATCCCTTTAATAATATCCGTCATCGCCTGCATCTTTTGTTGTGCTATTTGTATCGCTTCAGCATAGCTTTTACCTTCTTGAATCGCAAAAACGAGGTATGCCATATAACGATCAGCCTCTAAGGTGTGTTCTAAAAGCCAAGGGATAAGAAAATTGAGTGTGTTTTCAACAACTTGTTCAATACTCTTGTCATGTTTTCGTTGTATCAGGGATTTGAGGGTTTGAATAAAGTCCTTATGCCTCTCTTTGTGGATGATTTCACTAGGCGCATTGGAAAAATAATGATTCCAAATCTTCTCTTCCGTCTCAAAATGGTACTGTGTATAGGCAATTAACTCGTCAAATATGACCAAGATGTCTATAGAAGCATTTAAAAGGAAATGCGCTGTTAATCGATTGATAATTTGGACAAGCTTACAATGCTGTTGGTCAATTTCTACGATCCCGATATTGAATGTATCATCCCAAGGGATAATGTCAATTTCGGGTAAGTGCGTATTCCATTGAGTTGCTTTTTCACCGCATTTTGTATGGACACCTTGAAATAATTCAGAAATATCGACGTCCAGTACTTTGGCAATTTTGTACAGATGATCGATACTGAATTTTTTGTCTTCAATCCCAATTTCTGCTTTTGCGTAAAACGATGCAGAGGCATGACCGATTGCCAATCCAATACTGAGTTGAGTTATTTTTTTCTGTGTACGAATTCTTTTAATATTATTACGAATAATCGTATGGAGATGATCGATTTCTTTTATGTGTTCTTGTTTCATGGATTACGCACCAAAGCCAATTTTTAGTCAAGTCTATAATAATTTATCACGGAGTATCAAATCCCTATAGGTCATAAGTTTTTGAGTGCATTCTAATTATGCTAATAATTTATCAATAAACTATTTTACTGAAAAAATTGGATATAAAAAAGACGAAAATAGTTTAACGAATAACTCGCTCCACAAATATTCCACACACACCCTTTATACTGCTTGCATCATTTCACAAGGAGTATAGATGAAAAAGCTATTCGTAGCGATTTTTGCGGTGTTGTTAGGACTAAGTGGGGCATTTGCGGCAGAGGCGTTGTCTAAAAAGGGAATGGCGGGGCCATTGGAAGTTGAGTATAGCAGTGAGAAGCCTTTAAGTCAGGGCATGAACATGATCAACATCAAAGTCAAAGAGAACGGCAAAGAGATCCAAAATGCTAAAGTCAGCGTCACCGCTTCGATGCCAGCGATGCCAGGTATGCCAGCGATGGAGCAAAGCTCTGAGGCGATGTTTGTAAACGGTGCATACATGGCGCATGTAGTGTTTTCAATGAACGGCACATGGCAGCTTAACATCGTCATCGAAACCGCTGATGGTAAAAAACAACGCTTAAAATCAAGCGTCAACCTCTAATGAAACGCGTCATTTTAACGCTTGTAGCCCTTGCGGGCTACGCTTTGGCGCAAAGCGAGCTGACTTCGTTAGCCTTTGCTCATAACCATGAGCTAAAAGCCCTTGAAGATGAGGTGAGCGCACTTGAAAAAGAGGTTGATGTAAGCAAGATTTGGGAAAACCCTATGCTCTCCCTTGGGGTCAACGACATCTTTTTAAATGAGCCGCTTGTTCGAAATAAAGACGCCCAAAACGAGGCGATCTCGCTTTCTCAAAAGATTCCAACGGGTGGAAAGCTCGACATCAAAGAGTCCATCGCCTTGCAAGATGTGGCGATTAAGAAGCTGGAGTTCAAAGCCAAAAAATTGGAAATGCAACAAGAGATCGGTGTGTTGGAGCAGAGTTACATTCGTATTAACCAAGACTTAGCGCTTGTTAGCAAATATGAGAAAATCTTGGAAGATCTCAAAAACGCACACCTTGCTTACAATACGACCAGTGCGCATTATGTCGACACTTTGAACAACACGATTTTGCAAAAAAATCTTGCTATCGAGAAAAAAACATTGCTTCGTGACAAAGCGTCTATAGAGCGAAAGTTGGAGAGCATCATCGTCGCACCCGTGCCCAAGATGAGCGGAGATGAGGGCTTATTGCCTTATACATTAAGTGATGAAGAGAAACTTTTGGAAAAGACGCCAAAGCTTCAGATACAGACGTTGCAAAGTGCGAAAGAGCTGCTCAATCTACGCTATGAAAAAGCAAATAAAAAGCCTGATGTCACGGTAACGTTAGGCTACAACCGACGCGAAAGCAGAGATGACTACGCGTTTATCGGTGTTTCGATACCGCTTCCGATTTACGGCAAAGAGAACGCTTCCATTCAAAAAGCCACGCTTACGCATTCTGCTTCGGAGCAAAGTGTGCTCAACACACGCAAACAGCTTCTTTTTGAGTTAAAAGACGAGCTTTTAAACAAAGAGCTTCAGTACGACAAACTCTCGCTTGCCAAAGAAGTGTTGCATGAAAATGAGAAGATGTACGAAGTGCTTCAAAGTACAGCTCTTTCTCAAAATGACGCACTCTTAAGCCTGCTCAATGTCATCACGCAGATGCTTGAAGCGCAAAAACAGATCAACGCGTACCGTTTTGCGTATAACGAGTCTATCATCAAAATCTACACCCTTTTAGGAGTCGAGCTATGAAAGTCACCCATCTCATTTTAACAGCACTTTTACTCGTCAGTGCGCAGCTTGATGCCAAGCAGATTTTCAATGTCAAAACCATCGAAGTGAAAAAAGTGTTGGAAGGCTCTGCCAAAGAGTTTTACGGCTACACGAAAGCCAATGAAGAGAGTGTGAAAGAGATCGCACTTCGTTATGACGCGTTTATCGAAGCCCTTTATGTGAATAAAAACTTCTTACATGTAAAAAAAGGCGAGCCTTTGGCAAAGCTCTATTCGCAAGAGATTTATACTGCGGAGTTGGAACTTTTAAACGCTGGACGTATCAAAAGTGAGAGCATGGTACAAAGCATCACGCAAAAGCTCAAACTCTTGGGAGTTGATGAAAAAACGATTGCGAAGATTATCAGCGAAAAAAGCGTACCTGAGTCCATCACCATCGTTTCGCCTTACAACGGTATCGTAACGCAAAAAGCGGTCAATCAAGGCGCGTTCGTTCCCAAAGGTGCTAAACTCTACGAGATCAGCGACTACGCGAATTTGTGGCTGATCGTCAAAGTCTATGAAAAAGACCTTGAGTTTGTCAAAAGTGCGCAAAACGCCGACATCTTTTTTGATATGAGCTCCAAGCCTTACAAAGCCAAAATCGATTTTATCTACCCTAAAGTTGATCCGCAAACCAAAAGCGTGGACGTGCGTTTGGTGATAGACAATAAAGAGCTTGAAATCTATGAAAACGCATTTGCCAAAGCGCGTTTTGGAACCGCCAAAAGAGAATACTTAGCGCTTCCAAAAAGTGCCGTGATGACAAAGGGTGCTAAGACGAGTGTCTTTGTCAAAGGCGAATTTGAGGGCGAATACGAACCTCGTGAGATCGAAGCAAAACGACTAAATAACGACACATTTGAGATCATCAAAGGCTTGAAAGAGGGCGATGTTGTTGTTGCCAATGCACTCTTTATGTTCGATGCCGACGCTCAAAATAACGGTGGAGCAATGCAATGATAGAGTCTATCATTGAAAAAAGTGTCAAAAACAAGGCGCTTTTACTGATCGCTTTGCTGATTGCCGCCTTTGTGTCGTTTTGGGCGATCAAACAAACCCCATTGGACGCATTGCCAGACCTTACGCCTCCGCAAGTCATTGTCAATGTCAAGTATTTGGGTCAGTCACCGAAGATCATCGAAGATCAGATCATTTATGAGCTGACCAATGCCCTGTTAGCAACCGCCAAAACCAAAACCGTGCGCGCGTTTACGTCGTATGAAAATGCTATCGTTTACATCATTTTTGAAGAGGGCACTGACCTTTACTGGGCGCGCGATCGTGTCAATGAAGTCATCCAAAATGTCTCTAAAAATGCCCCTAAAAACGCGACCATCAAGCTAGGACCCGATGCGACGGGCATCGGTTGGGCTTTTGAGTACGCACTGACCTCTAAAAACAGAAGTTTGGAGGAGCTACGAAGCATTCAAGACTACCTTTACCGTTACGCGCTTTTAGGTGTCGAGGGGGTCAGTGAAGTCGCAAGCGTGGGCGGATATGTAAAAGACTATGAAGTCACACTCCATCAAGAAGCGCTCTACAAGTACGACCTGAGCATCGACGATCTGATGAACGTGCTTTCCAAAAATAACAGTGATTTGGGTGGTCGCGTGGTGCTTGAAAACGGTTTTGAGCAGATCGTTCAAGCCAGAGGTTTTGCACGTTCTTTGGATGAGATAGCAGGCATTACCATCAAAACAGTCAATGGCATTCCTCTCAAAATCTCGGATGTCGCCGATGTGCGTGTGGTTCCAACGTATCGAAGTGGTGTGGCGGAACTCAACGGTGAGGGTGAAGTCGTTGGTGGTGTCGTCGTGGTGCGTTACAAAGAGAACGCGTACAAAGTCATTCAAGCGGTCAAAGAGAAGCTAGACTCTTTACATGTAAACGATGTCGAAGTGGTCACAACGTACGACAGGAGCGATCTCATCACCAAGGCGATCAACAATCTTAAGCGCGCTCTTTTTGAGGAGAGCATCGTCGTTTTAGCGGTGGTGATGCTCTTTTTACTCCATTTTAGAAGTGCACTGGTCGTCATCATCGTTCTGCCGCTCACCATCGCTTTGACCTTTTTGTGTATGAAACTCTTTGGACTGGAGTCGAACATCATGAGTTTAGGTGGCATTGCCATCGCCATTGGTGCGATGGTCGATGCGTGTATCGTGATGATCGAAAACGTGCATAAAAAGCTCTCGCACGGCGAGATCAAAGATGAAGCAGAGCGTAAAGCGCTCATCATCGAGTCGTCTAAACAAGTCGGACGTCCGATCTTTTTTGCGCTTTTACTCATCGTGGTTAGTTTCTTGCCGATTTTTGCGCTTAGCGGTCAAGAAGGAGCACTCTTTAAACCGCTGGCGTACACCAAAACCTTTGCGATGCTCATTGGCGCGGTGCTTTCCATCACACTCGTTCCGCTTCTAATGCTCTTTTTTGTCAAAGGCAAAATCCTTGAAGAGCATAAAAATCCGCTCAACCGCCTTTTTATCTGGCTGTATGCACCACTTTTAA
>Ga0114938_1002179_pt1 | contig 12601 bp, 11 predicted proteins | sample AshMeaBigSpring_FD_88675 | JGI IMG/M metagenome (GOLD analysis project Ga0114938, IMG submission 88675) | Groundwater microbial communities from Big Spring, Nevada to study Microbial Dark Matter (Phase II) - Ash Meadows Big Spring | ecosystem: Environmental > Aquatic > Deep subsurface >...
ACAAACGACCGCAGCCCGCGCTCCATCAACCCGGATGGCTCGCTCAAAGCTGCCACCGACTGGGTGTTGAGCGAAACGCGTGTGAAGACCGGCGCGTCTATCGGCGCGGGAGCCATCATTGTGTGCGGCATCACCATCGGCAAGTGGGCGCTCATCGGCGCGGGGTCGGTGGTGACGAAGGACGTGCCCGATTACGGCCTCGCCTACGGCAACCCCGCCCGGCTGCGCGCCTTCGTCAGCCCGCACGGCCACAAGCTGACGGTGAAAGCCGAGACCGCCGAGGGCGTGCTGATGGTCTGCCCCAAAAGCGGGCTGGAAGTGCTGATCCCGCATTCGGACTATTCACGACTCGAAAACTAAACCACGAAGAGCACAAAGCACACGAAGAAACACAGAGAAACTTAGTGGCCTGCGTGGTCTTGGTGGTTCAAAAACATGATCCCCATTTCAAAACCCTTTATCGGTGAAGAAGAAAAGCAAGCGGTGATGGCGGTGCTCGACTCGGGCATGTTGGTGCAGGGCCCACGCACGGCCAAGCTGGAGGAGAAGTTCGCGACGCTGTGCGGCACGCGGCACGCGGTTGCCACCAGCAACGGCACCACCGCCCTGCACCTCGCGCTGCTCGCCAACGGCATCGGCCCGGGCGATGAAGTCATTACCGTCGCCTTCACCTTTATGGCGAGCGTCAGCACCATCCTGATGACGGGCGCCCGGCCTGTGTTTGTGGATGTGGAGGCCGAGACCTTCAACCTCAACCCCGATCTGATCGAGGTCGCCATCACCCCGCGCACCAAAGCGATTGTGCTGGTGCACCTCTACGGCTATCCATGCGACATGAGCCGCATCATGGCCATCGCCGAGAAGCACGGGCTGAAGGTGATCGAGGATGCCTGTCAGGCCGTCGGCGCGACGTACGGCGGCAAGGTGACCGGCAGCTTCGGCACCGGGGCCTTCAGCCTGTACGCGACCAAGAATGTGATGACGGGCGAGGGCGGCATGATCACCACCGACGACGACGCGATCGCGAATCGGTGCCGGCTGATGCGCCAGCACGGCATGGAGCGCCGCTACTATCACGACATGCTCGGCTATAACTACCGCATGACCGACCTGCACGCCGCCATCGGGCTGGCGCAGATGGAGCGGCTGCCCGGCTTCAACGCCCGCCGGCGGTTCAACGCCGAATACTTCAACGCCAAAATCGAGAGCGTCATCACCCCGCAGGTGAAGGACGGCTACGGCCATGTCTGGCATCAGTACACCATCCGTGTCAACGGCGGGCGCGACCGTGAGGCGGCCGTCAAACATCTCAACGACAACGGCGTGGGCACCGGCGTGTTCTACCCCGTGCCGTGTCATCAACAGGGGTATGTCCGCGAAATGATTGGGGAGGTGAGTCTGCCGGTGACCGAGCGGTTGGCGCGCGAGGTGATCTCGCTGCCCGTGCACCCGGGCCTCACCCAGGCGGATTTGGAAAAGATCGTGCTCGAGGTCAATCGGTTGTAGGTTGAGGGGAGTGACTGCGACTTCAAAGCCCGGGGCCGCCCGCTTGCGCTGAGCGGCCCCGGCTCTATTTTGGCGTCCAAAGTTTATGCACAGCTTATGGCCCGTTCCCGGGTTTGGTGCTAGGATAACGTCAGTTCGGGATAAGGCCGCGCCCTTCGACTACGCGGCTTGCGGAGAATCTACGGCGCATCCAGAGCGGAGGCCCGCCTGCTCTTGGCGGGCCGCAGTCGAAGGAGCGCCGCTCCGCTCAGGGTGCTTGCTTTATTCTGTGTTATCCCGAACTCACGTTAGGATAAATGCAAGTATAGGGAACGAGGGCCTGAATGATGCTGACCTTCCTCATTGTGCTGGGCGTGGCTTCGATGGTGATTTCTTCCGCGTTGCTGATCGCGAGCTGCATGGCCTCCGCTCAAATGAGCGAGCGAGAGGGCTGGGCCGAGAAACCGCTCGTCCGCCGGACTCCGGCGCGCGGCGTCGCCCGCACCACCCTGCATCAGCGATAGCACCCCAAAAGAAGACTCGTTGCCGGGCCGGCAACGAGCTTTTTTTTCAGCGGCGGTAGTTGAAGATCACCTTGCTGCCGTCGGGCTCGATCTGAAAGGGCAGCTCGCGCAACTGACTGAGGGCCGCCCGCACCGCCTCCCTTTTCTCGGGTGGACAATACAGTAACAAAAAGCCCCCACCGCCTGCCCCGGCGATCTTGCCGCCAATCGCCCCGGCCCGCCGCGCCGCCGCGTACATCTCATCAATCTCGCCGTTGCTGATCTGGCTGGCGAGCTTCTTCTTCTCCTCCCACGCCTCGTGCAGCAACTCGCCTAACGCATCCACCTGACCGTCGAGCAACGCGGCCCGGCCCTGGTGCACCATTTCCTTCAACCGGCGCAGTGAGGCCAGCCGTTCAGCGATGTTGTCCTTCTGCTCTTGGAGGATGTTGTCGGCTTTGCGCGTGACCCCGGTGAAGAACAACATCAGGCTCTCGTTGAGGCGGCGCACCTGCGCTACCGGCAATTGCAGACGCTCGCTGTACACGCCCGACTTGGCGAACTCGAAGTAGCGCAGCCCGCCAAAGGCCGCGATGTATTGATCCTGCACGCCGATCGGTTTACCCAGGGTGTCGATCTCAATCTCACACGCCTCGCGCGCCAGTTGCTCGGCGGTCGGCAGGTCGCCGCGGAAGCTGTAGAGCGCGTGCAGCGCGCCGACCGCGACCGTGCTCGAAGATCCAAGCCCGGAGCCGGCCGAGGGGATGTCACCCATCGTCGTGATCTCGATCCCGTTGGCGATTCCGGTTTTGCGCAATGCCTCGCGGATCAAATCGTGCTGAATCTCATCGACCGATTCCACCATCTCCTGCTTGGTGTAGCCGATACGCAACAGGCTATCGAAACGCTGCTTGACCGTGACGAAGATGTACTTGTCGATGGAACACGACAATACACATCCGCCCTCGTCGTTGAAAAAGTCAGGGAAGTCGGTGCCGCCGCCAAAGAAGCTGACCCGCAACGGGGTCTGAACGATGATCATGGTCGTGCTCCGTGCGGATTACGTCTCTTTTTCGCGGAAGTACTCAACGGTCCGCGCCAGCCCGTCGCGCAGGCTCACCGTCGGTCGCCAGCCGAGTTCACTTTGGATCCGGTCGGAGTTGAGGTAGATGTAGCGCGTCTCACCGAGTTTGGCCGGCCCGTAGACGGCGGCCTGCGGATAATGCGTAACGTCTTTAAGCGTCTCGAAAATCTCATTCACCGAGGTCGGTTTGTTCATGCCGACATTATAAATTCCATCGGCCCTGGGGTGTTCGAGCGCGAGCAGATTGGCCGCCGCACAATCGCCGACGTAGGTGAAGTCACGGGTCTGCGCGCCGTCGCCATTGATGGTGACGCGTTGGCCTTTGAGCATCAGCCCGGTGAAGATGGCGACGACACCGGCTTCGCCGTGCGGGTCCTGGCGCGGGCCGTAGACATTCGGATAGCGGAGCACCGCATACTCGAGGCCGTAGAGTTGCTTCCACATGAACAGATAGTGCTCGACGGTGTGTTTGCTCGCGCCGTATGGGCAAATGGGGTTGATGGGATGCTTCTCGTCCACGGGCAAATACTCCGGCTCGCCGTAGACCGCGCCGCCGGTTGAGATGTAGACCACGCGCCTGACGCCGTAGCGGCGCGCGCATTCGAGCACATTGATGGAACCGCGCACGTTGACGTCGGCGTCGAACTGCGGGTCGGCCACCGATTTGCGCACGTCCATCTGCGCGGCGTGGTGATCGACGAACTCGGGCCGTTCCCGCTCGAAGACCTCGGCCAGCTTCGGGTCGCGAATATCCATTTGATAAAACCTGGCTCGCGAGTGAACATTGGAGCGCCGCCCGGTCGACAGGTCGTCTACGATCACGACCTCGTGCCCACGCTCGATCAACAAATCCACCACATGCGAGGCGATAAAGCCAGCGGCACCGGTCACAAGGACTTTCATAAGTTCGATACTCCAGAGAAAGTGGAATAAGAGGACAGTGAACGGCCCACCGGCAAGGCGGGCCGTTCAGTGGATGTGACGAACGAGGGTCGTTTAGTACGCGCCCCGCCCCTTGATGACGGCGGGCAGGGTTTGGAAAAGTATCTGCAGGTCAAGCCAAATCGTCCAGTTGCGGATGTAGTACATGTCCATCCGCACCCGGTCTTCATAGCTCACGTCCGAACGACCGCTGACCTGCCACAGGCCGGTCAGGCCGGGTCGCACCGTCAGCAGGTTGAGGCCCCATTGATTGTACTGAGCCATCTCCTGCGGCGCGATCATGCGCGGGCCGACCAGCGACATCTCGGCCAGCAGCACGTTGAGCAGTTGCGGCAGTTCGTCGAGGCTGAATTTGCGCAGCCACTTGCCGACGCGGGTGATGCGCGGATCGTTCTTGAGCTTGTGGTTGCGCGCCAGCTCTGCCCGCAGTTCGGGATGCTGCTCGAGGATACGATCGCCATTGACGTGCATGGTGCGGAACTTGAAGGCGTCGAACTGTTTACCGTTCAGCCCCATCACCCGCCGCCGGTAAACGACCGGGCCGGGCGAGTCGAGTTTGATGGCGACTGCAATCAACAACAGCAACGGCGAGATGAGGAGCATCCCGGGCAAGGTCAACACGTAATCCAGCGCCAGCTTGAGGATGCTGTCGACGCCCGTCAGCCGCACTTTGTTGACGTTGACCAGCGGCACATACGCCACTTCCTGCACCTGCAAACCGGTGGTGATGATCTCGTACAGCCCCGACGACAGGCGCAGGCCCACATCATCCGAATTGCTATAGCGCTTGAAGATGTCCAGCATCCGGTCGCGCGACGAAATCGCGCTGGTAGACAGGATGATCTCCTCGACGCCGTAGCGCCTGATGATCTTGTCGAGCTGATCGACCGAGCCCAGAGATGGCAGATTGTGGAACAACAATGTCCCGGCCGGGACTTTCTCGTCAATGAAGCCAATCAGCCTCAAGCCCGAGGCGCGCGCATTCAGCAGTTGTTCCGCCAGCCAGCGCCCTTCCTGATTGGCGCCGACGATGACGGCGGTGGAAAGCAAATAGCCTTGCTCGCGTAGCGCGTACATCAGGCGCCGGGCAGCGAACCGTCCAACGGCCACGAAGAGGAAGCCGAGCGCCCCGGCCACCAGCAGCCAGCCACGGGCGACGGAGAAACGGTCATCGAGGAAGTTGAGGCCGATGACGGGGATAAGCCCGACGGTCACTGCTCGAAAGACGAGGTTATATTCGCGTGCGCCACCCAACAAGTTCTGTTTGCGGTAGAGCCCCAGCGCAAAGAAGATGACCATCCACACTGGAAAGACGAAACTTACAACCAGCCCTTCATAGTAATAGAAGTCCGGAACACCTTCGCGGTTGAAGATCGGCAGGTCGAGGTTGAAACGGATGGCATACGCAGCCAGGAAAGCGAGGTTTACCATGATCGCGTCCATCGCGGCCAGGCCGGCCACGACCCCGGCCCAGCGGGCGCGCCGCGACAATGGGCGCGCTTCGCCGATGGCGCTGCCGGCCAGGGGGGCCAGGTCTTCCAAGACGGGTTGGGATGACATCGTGGTCTCTTTTCTGACGGATGCAGTGTGACGGAGCCGACTTTCTCCGCTAGGGTGTGCGAGCGCTTCCTGGTCGGGCGTCACGGTGAGTGTCGTTGCGTTCAGCGGTTCCGTACCTGAGGCCAGCACCACATCTGATTGAGCGGCAACCCGATAGGAGAGCGTGCTTTTGGGCTGTGGCCTGGCAGTCATCGTTCACATCGGCGCGAGATTGGCGGCGAAAACGGAACCGCTGTTACCACCAGATGCGTGAGGGAGTTGCGCCCACCGATTGGTCACGCTTGCGAGCACGCTAAAAATAAACCACGTCCGGCTTAGGATGAAATAACGCTTAAGTCAGGTTGTGACAATATCAGTGGGCCGCTTCAACGCGAGTTGATTATCTGTGCCTGCTCGCGTGCCAACCCCCGCTGTCCTGGAAGGAAACAACCGTACAGCATATCCGCAGGGGGGACCTTTGCCCTTTTATCCCCTGAACGAAGATAGTCAAACCGGGAGCCAACCACAATGGTGCTGGAGTCCTACATCCCCTCAGCCACCCCATTCTGCGCCCGGACTTGCCGGCGACTCATCTTGCAACAACAAGAGCCGAGGCGTATGCCTCGGCTCAAGGGCGCTCGATAGAGAAAGCAATCGTTCAGCGGATAAAGAACGAAAGCGCCACAAGGATGGCGATGAAACTCGCTGCCAGCACGCCGATACGGGTTAAGTCCTTGCGCGTCTCCGAGTAATCGAACGCAGGTGTGGCCGGCTCATTGTAGGCGCTGCTGCGCGAACTCTCGGTAACCGTGCCCACAGACAAAGTTGGCCCGGTGTTCAAGGGAACGTTGGGGGTGCGCAGCTTGCGGGCCTTACGAATCTTGCTCATCGTCTCTTCTCATTGAGTTTTCAAGTCGGCAGTGACGACAATCCGTTTGTCATCCACCAGGTAAGGATAACACGAAATCAGCGTCAACGAGCCCTGCGGGGTTGGCGCCAGCACGCTGACCTCGGTCGGCAGCACCTCACGCCAACCGGTGATGATGTACGTGAACGCGTTGCTGTGCGTTTGCACCTGCACCTCGTCACCGGGCTGCAATTGATCGAGGTGGCGGAAGATCTGGCCGTAGATGTCATTGTGCGCCGAGAGCACCAGGTTGCCCGGCTGCCCCGGGTCACCGCTGCCGATGTACTGGCCGACGCCCTTCTTTAATTGCTCCGGCCCATCCCCCATGTAAATCGGCGCATCAACGTTGATGGCCGGGATGATGAGACGGATGGCCTGCTGCGGGCCCTGGGTTGGGATGACGGGCGGCGGCATGGCCGCGACGATTGAGCGCAGGTTGGCCGGGATCTCGTCGTAGTTGGGGATGAAGGCGCCTGAGGCATCCGGCGGTTTGTGCCCACCGGGGAGCACGACCGTGGTCACGATCGGCGTCGGCACGAGGGTCGGCAAAGCCTGCACGCTCTGTTGCATCATGGCCGCCGCCTCGCGGTTGAGGCTGCCGAGCACATTCGCGCCGGTGTAGACGATGTATGCCAGCCCGACGACGGCCGCCACCTCGAGCAGCAACAACAGCCCGTCGAGGACGCGGCGCGGGCGGCTGGGCGGCGCGACAGCGCCTGTCGCCGAGGGTCGCTCGGCGTGCGATGCGCCGACCGGCACCACCGGCAGAGCGCGGCCCGTCTCGCGATAGCGGGCCAGACGCGCCTCGCGCGCAACGCGCTTCTTCTCCACCAGCACTCGTTGCAGTTCGTCTACCGATAGATCGTCAACTTTCCGGCGGTCTTGCATCTCACATCCCGAACACTCAAGATGGCGTACAAAATAGTCTGAACTGGACGGGAATGCAAGTTGTGTGCCGTCAGCGAGTTGCGAGAAACGCGCGCGTCGCCGGCGCCAGACCGTTACGGGAGCGGTAGAGCTCGGCTTTCAGGCGCTCCAGCTCCTGGGCGGTATCCACGTCGTACCACGTGGGCAGCAGCGCGACATTGAGCTTGTCGCGGTCGGCGATGGCGAGCGTATCGCGCATCACATCCGGCGTGGACATTGGTACCTCACGCAGCAGGCGCGGTGCGGGCCGGTTGAGACCAATGAGGTAATAGCCGCCGTCCTCGCACGGGCCGAGCACCACGTCGGCGGCCTCCAGCGCGGTGAACGCCTGCCGCACATAATCCGCCGGCAACGTCGGGCTGTCGCTATCCATGATGACGGCGCGCGTGAACCCATCGCGCAAACAATGTGTGAGGGCGTTGTCGAGCCGCTCCCCCAAATCCGCCCCCACCTGCGGCACGCGGCCAAAATCGGGCGCGAGCTGCGCGAAGTAGCCGGCCTCGGCCTGCGGCGCGAAGTTGATGAGGCGGGTCACCGCGGGCACCGCGCGGACGATGTCGAGCGTGTCGCGCAGGAAACACTCGTACAACTGCGCGGCCTGTTCGGCGGTGAGCGGCGGGGTGAGGCGGGTCTTAGTCTGCCCGGGCGCGGGCCGTTTGGCGATGACGAGTAGGGCGTGCATGCAATTTCAGATGTGAGATAACGGCGTACAACCAGCTGAGGCCGAGGGTGATGGGGCCGAGCCAGGATTCACGCCACAGGCGTGGGGGCAGCGGGCCGCCGCGATAGATCACGAAATCAAAGACGATGGCCTTCCACAGCGCAGAGTACGACAGTAACACGACAAGGCGCGAGAGCTTGCCCTCGGGCAGCAGGGCCGCCAGCGCCAGCGGCCACACGGCATACCACGCCTGGAACCACAGACACGCGATCAGCAGGTAGAAGAGCAACACGTTTGTGAACGCCTGCGCCATCATCGCCCAGGCCGGCTTTCGCCACACACGCCACGCTTGCGCGAACGCCGCAGCCCCGGTGAGCAGCAGCGCGGTCTCCGCCACCACCCTCTTGCTCGGGTCGCCGCCCAGCCAGGTTTCGAGATGGACCTGGGCCAGCGCCGGCAGCGAGGCCGTGAACAGCATGCTGCGCCGCTCGAACCCAAACGGATCGCCGCCGCGCCAGAACGGCAGATAGGCCGCCAGGGCCAGGGCCGCGCACGCCGTCATAGTGATCGCGAGGAAGAGGGCGCGCTGGCGGACGCCGCGGGCCGCTCGCAAACCGGCGGCCACCACCAGGGGCACCAGGAGCAGCGGGATGAATTTCACCAGCGCCCCGCCCATCAACGCCAGCGCGCTCAGCGTGTAGCGGCGCTGCGCCAGCGCGTACAGCGCCAGCACGATGAAGAACACCATCACGCTGTCGTTGTGCCCGTTGCCGGCGGTCTCGTACAGCACGAGTGGATTCCACGCAAAGAGCACCACGCCCTGCAACGCGCGTTCGGGCGCGCGGTGGCGCAACAGGCGAGCGATCAACCCGACGCCGCCGGCGTAAAACAACAGGCCCAGCATTTTGAAGACGAGGACGTTCTCCACCACGCCCTCACCGGCCAACCGGCTCGCGCCCGCCGCCAGCATCTCCCACAGCGGGCCGTAGGCCGATGTCGCGTCACGCCACGCGGCATAGTAGAAAAACGGATCAATGCCTTTGTACGCGCGCGGTGTCTCGTAAAACGGATTGCCGCCGTGCTGCGCGGTGATGCGCCCGCGCGCGATGTTGTCGAACACATCCGCCGCGCCGATGGGATACAACCACAGCAGCATGACGTTCATCGCCAGCAGGCTCGCGCCCACGGCCACCCACACCGAGCGCGGCTGCGGCCCGCGCGCCAGCCGCCAGGCGAGGTAGTACAGCGCCGACAGCGCGGCGAAGGTGAGGACGAAACCCGCCTGCCCCAGCGGCTGATTGCGTGTCAGCTTGCTGATGTCGGCCAGCGGGCGCGGGCCGATGGCGAACAGGTTGTAGCACACCAGCAGCCCGCCCCAATACAACACCGTGCTCAGCCCACCGAGGGCAAGCATGGCCGCCCAACGCTGGGTGGTGAGGCGCGAAACGTGAAGTGTGAGGGGCGCGGGGAGTGACAGGGACATACCTATTTGCTCACAGTCATAGAGCTACATGCCTTCATGTTTGTGGCTCGCCTTTCTCTGTCTCCGGGTGATGGAAAAACGCACACTGCATCTCCAAGTCAACTCCCCTCTCCCAGCGGGAGAGGGGTTGGGGGTGAGGCAGAGAACCAGGCACCCTCAACTCTGCAACCGATACACTTTCAACTCTCCCTCAATCCCCTTCACCATCACCCGCTGCATCTCCGGGCTGTGGGCCCGAATCAGAGACTGCGCCTCGGCCTCGGCGCAGATCGTCTCGGTGAAGACCACATCACCGCCGCGCGAGAGGGCCTGCACGCGGGCCGCCACGTTCACCGTCGTGCCGAAGTAGTCGGGCCGGTCGTTGAACGTGACGCCGAGGCACGGGCCGCTGTGGAGGCCGACCTTGAGGCTCAGCCGTTCGTCATCGCTGAGCCGTTCGCGCTGATTGAGCGCCGCGATCCGCTGCTGCATCGCCAGCGCGCCGGCCAGCGCCGCCGCCGGGGATTCGAAGGCCGCCATCACCGCGTCGCCGATGTTCTTGATCACCACCCCGCCCGCCTCATCCGCCGCCGCGCGCAACTCGTCGAAGTGCAGGCGCACGAGGTGATAAGCGCGCGGGTCGCCGCGCTGCGCGTACAGCGCCGTCGAGCCGGCGAGGTCGGTGAACAGGATCGCAACGCGCGCGACCTCCACGCTCTCCTCCGGCAACAGCCGCTGGCTGGGGAACAGGCGGCGGAACTCGGCGATGAGGAGCAGGGCCTGCCCGCTGACCGGCCCGAGGCGCGCTTCGACCCCGGCGCGGAAGTCTATGTCGTTGGCGTCGGTGTACAGCGAACGGAAGCGCGGGTGGACGCTAAAGGTCACACGCACTTCGTTGTCGAGGCGCGGCCCGAAGCGTGAGTGGCACAGGCTGCACTCCTGTTCGTGCCGCACTTCGCCGAGGCCGGCGTGACCGTCGCAGTGGCCGCAGGCCGGGCAGCGCACATCCCAATGCAGCGTGACGAGGCCTTCGTACAGCGCCGCCACCAACACGCGCAGCGTCGCGCGTTCATCCAGCCTGAGTTGCTCGGCGACGTAGCGCGGGTTGACGTGATAGACCTCGCGCGGTTGCGCCTCGTCGAGGAAGGCGGCCAGCCGGTTGCGGATGACCGCCGGCACGCCGTGCTTGTGCAACTGCGCGGCGGCGGCGTGAAGTTTGGGCCGAGGTTTGGCGAGGGCCAGCATCGAAGCTAACGGCGAAGGTGCACAGAGCGCAAAGGTTCTTTGCGGGCATTGCGTCCCGGCGGTTCAGACTCAAAAAGCATAGCGCAGCGTCACGCTCAGGATTCGGTAACCGGCCAGCACCGTGCCGCGCAGCGTGCCGCTCACCTTGGATTGCCCGGCCCGGCGGGTGTGATAGCTGACCGGCACCTCGACGATCCGTTGCTTGCGGCGCGCCATCTTCACCAGCATCTCGGTCGGCCAGCCGAAGGTCATCTCACCCATGTCCAGCGCCAGCACGGCTTCACGCCGCACCGCGCGGAACGGGCCGAGGTCGCTGACCCGCACGCCGTACAGCGCGCGGATGAGGGCGGCGCTCAGCCAGTTGCCGAAGATCTGTTGCGGCGGCATCGAGCCGCGCTGGACGTCGCCCAGCGCGCGCGAGCCGAGCGAAAGATCAGCGCGGCCTTCGAGCACCGGGCCTAACACGCGCGGCAACTCCTGCGGCAGAAAGCTGTGGTCGGCATCCATGAAGGCCAGCACCGCCGCGCCCGCGGCGGCGCGCACCCCGGCGGCGCAGGCCGCGCCATAGCCGCGCCGCGACTCGCGCACCACCTCCGCGCCCATGCGTTCGGCCGCTTCGCCGGTGCCGTCAGTCGAGCCGTTGTCCACGACGATCACACGCTGAACGACCGCTTGCGCAAATGTCGCGCGCACCAGTTCGCCGATGCACTCGGCTTCGTTGAGGGCGGGGATGATGACGGCGACCATCGGTCTCATCGCAAAGCCTGCCGCGTCGCGGCGCTCACCATATCCACGAGGAAGGTGAGCACGGCGAAGGCAAGCAGCGTCGTGGTCAGCGCGGCGTAGTCGAAGTTGCTGAGGTGCTCGGCGATGGCGCGGCCCAGCCCGGCAGCGCCCACCACTCCGACCATGACGGTCTCGCGCACGCACACTTCCCAACGATAGAGGCCGTAGCTCACCAGGTTCGGCAGGGCGCGCGGGAAGATGCCGTACGCGAATACCTGCGGGCCACTGGCCCCCAGCGCGCTCAACGCGCGCAATGGGCGCTCGTCCAGTTCCTCGATCACTTCAGCCATCAGCCGTCCCAGAATCCCCAGCGTGTACAGGCCCAGCGCGAGCGCACCCGGCAGGATGCCCGGGAAAAAGACAAACAACAGAATCAGCGCCCACACGGAGGCGGGCACGGCGCGCAAGAGGAGCAACAGGCCGCGCGTCAGGGCGAGAACTCCCCACCCCAGCCAGCGCTGCCAGCGCGGTGGGCGGCTTCCATCCATCCAGCCGAGCGTGAGGTTGCGCGCCGCGAAGAAGGAAAGGGCCAGCCCACCCGAGGCTGCGAGCATCAACGCCAGGATCGAAATCGCCAGCGTCTGTGCGGTCTGCGAAAACAGTTCGGCCAGCAGAGTGGGTTCGAGCGCCGGCGGCCACAGCGCGCGGCCGAGGCGGATGAACTGCATGAGGGCACGCGGCGCGAAGAGTGCGGCGGGATCGAGCCGGAGGTAGAGGAAAGCCAGCGGCACGAGCGCGAGGCCGGCCAGCATGGCGCGAGTCAATGCGCGGCCCGGCGCGCTCGCCCCACTTGAGATGGAAGGCGCCCCGACACACGAAGCCGCGCGCAGGCTGCGCCGCACCCGCCCGCTCCACAAATCCACCACGCCGCTCAACGCCATCAGCGCCCACAGCAGAGTCCACATCTCGGCGTAGCGCAGCGATTGAAAGCTGAGGAGCAGTTGATAGCCCAGCCCGCCCGCGCCGATGAGGCCCAGCACGGCGGCGGAGCGGATGGAACACTCGAAGCGATAGAAGGCATAGGCCAGCAAATTGGGCAGGGCCTGCGGCAGGAGGCTGT
>Ga0114938_1002180_pt1 | contig 12600 bp, 13 predicted proteins | sample AshMeaBigSpring_FD_88675 | JGI IMG/M metagenome (GOLD analysis project Ga0114938, IMG submission 88675) | Groundwater microbial communities from Big Spring, Nevada to study Microbial Dark Matter (Phase II) - Ash Meadows Big Spring | ecosystem: Environmental > Aquatic > Deep subsurface >...
AGATCGGTATGCTCCTCTCACTGGGCATGAACAAGGCAAGGATTTTCGTGATGATCACCCTGGAGACCCTGCTGCTGGTGCTGGCCGGTTGCCCGGGCGGCATTCTCGCCGCATTGTTAACGATTATGGGTACACGAAAATCCGGCATCAACCTGGCCATTTTTTCAGAAACCTTTTCCAGTTTCGGGTACAGTACGCTGATCTACCCTTCCCTTGCTGCCAGGCAGTTTTTCATCATGATGGCGCTGGTAATCTTCGCGGCCCTGATCTCGGCCCTGTTTCCTGCGCGCAGGGCACTTTCATTAAAACCGGCAGATGCCGTCCGAAAATGAAAAACATGCAAACAGTCATCTACGCGCATGAATTGTACAAGGTGTACGATAAGGAAACCGTACCGGTGTATGCGCTCAACGGGGTGCACCTGCACATCTCCGCCGGCGAATTCATCGCCCTCAAGGGGCCTTCCGGTTCGGGCAAGACAACCCTTTTGAACATGATCGGCGGCCTTGACAAACCGGACAAGGGTTATGTGGAAGTAAACGGGGTTAATATAACGGATATGAAAGCCAACGCGCTCATCGATTTCAGGCTTCGACATATCGGCTTCGTGTTCCAGCATTATAACCTCATCCCGGTGCTTACGGCAAGGGAGAATGTGGAGTTCATCATGCTCCTGCAGAAAAGGCCGAAGGACGAGATCAACCGGCGCGTAGCAGAACTGCTGGAACAGGTAGGGCTTACAGGCAAGGCCGGTAAACGGCCTTCCGAACTCTCCGGTGGCCAGCAGCAGCGGGTTGCGGTGGCCCGTGCACTCGCACCCAAGCCACAGTTCATCCTCGCTGATGAGCCAACAGCAAACCTGGATTCGGTCAGTGCGTCGAACCTGCTGGACATCATGGACCGCCTGAACCGCGAAGAGAAGATTACATTTATTTTCTCCACCCACGACCAGCGCGTCATCGACCGGGCCAGGAGGGTGATCACGCTCGAAGACGGGAAAGTGGTCCATGATACCCTCAACCCTTCTTGAATGAACTGCCGGAGAGCCATATCGTTGTTTTTCATCTTGTGTGGAACAGCGCTGAACGCCCAGGAGAAAAAAGAAAGCCCGCTGCAATTCAAAGGGTATGTGAAAGACCTCCAGGTCTTTGGCTTTGCCGGCGGGTTTGATTCCACGGACTGGGTGCAGATGGTGCATAACCGGCTGAATTTTTCCTACCGGTTCTCCGAAAAGTGGAGCGCCCGGCTCGAAATCCGGAACCGGATTTTCGTGGGCAGCCAGGTGGAAGAAAATCCCTCTTTCGCCGAAGGGATTGATGCCTATCCAGGGTATTTCGACCTGTCCAAAACCTGGGTGGATAGCGGCGCATGGGTGGTTCATTCCGTCATAGATCGCCTGCAAGTAAAATACGCCTCCGGGAAATGGGAGGTGGTGGCGGGCAGGCAGCGCATCAACTGGGGGCTTAACAATATCTGGAACCCCAATGACATTTTCAATGCCTATAATTTCCTCGATTTCGATTATGAAGAGAGACCGGGTAACGACGCTTTACGCGTGCAGTATTTCCCCTCTGGAAATTCCTCCATTGATGTTGCTTACCGGCCGGGGAGAAAAACCAACGAGTCCATCGCGGCCGTGCGGTACGGGTTCAATCGTAAATTGTACGATTGGCAGGTACTGGCCGGGTTGTTCCAGGAGGACATCGTGTTGGGAACAGGTTGGGCCGGAAGCATTGGCAAAGCCGGTTTCAAAGGGGAATTCAGTTATTTCCATCCCACCAAGTCGTGGACAGATACGCTGGGGGCGATCAGTTTTTCATGGATGGCCGACCAGACCTTTAAGAACGATTGGTATCTCAGTTTCTCCTATCTCTTCAACAGCCAGCCGGCGGGCTATTCCGGCGGAAGTATTTTCAGTAGTAACCTGACCGCCAAATCGCTCTTCCCTTTCCGGCATAGTTTCTATACAGGCACAAGTAAACTGTTCAATCCCGCATGGCAGGGCAGCCTGGCCGTAATTTATTCGCCCACCCGCAACAGCCTGATCATTTTTCCGGTGATCGCTTACAATGCCGGGGAACGTTGGGATATCGATCTTACCATCCAGTCGTTTTTTGCAGATGACCAGGGGCGATATAAAAGCCAGGGTTCTGCGCTTTTTCTGAGGGCTAAGTGGAGCTTCTAGTGTCTGCATGCCCCGATGATGTGGCCGATACGGTACATCAGGGTTTTGCAGCCAGGTCCCTGATTTTGATGCTTCTGAAGGACACCCCTTTCGCCCAGTTCTGCAGAGCGATTTTACCGCTCGTTGCCTTTCCAAACATAGGGAACTTTCCCAGGTTGCTGCCGTCTACCAATGTTTTCCATTGTTCACTTTTCAGATCCGCTTCCGCAGACTGCACGCCATTCAGCCAAAACCTGACCTTCCCGTTCACTTGCTCAATGCGCGAAAGATTCCATTCTCCGGAAGGCTTTGTTTTCGCGTCGTTTTTCAGCGCAACCAGGCCGTACAGGCAACCGGCTTGTCGCTTCGGATCATTCTTGTTATGGTCGGTTGCATGTATATTGTCATAGAGCTGGTATTCCGGTCCGGTGGTCCAGGCCGTGGCATTGGCCGTGTCTTCCTGCACATTGAAAAAGACGCCGCTGTTGCCACCCTTCGAAATCTTCCACTCAAATGACAGATCGAAGTCCTGGTAGGAACGGTCGGTTACGAGATCGCCAAAGGCTACGTCTTTAGCCGCGGGATCGCAGGTGAGTTCACCATTCCGGACAGACCAAACCGATGGAATATTGCCTTCATTGTATACATGCCACCCGTTTGTCGTTTTTCCATCGAACAGGAGCGACCAGCCTTCACCCGATTCCTGCTCCGACAATGTATTGGGCTGCAGGGCTTTGTCAGCACACGAAAAAAATATAAGACCGAGGCAGAGCATGGATGCTATAAGATTCATTCGGTTCCGGGTCATTACTGGTTTATTTTGAAAATACGTTCTTTGGCGGGACTCGATGTCAGTGGTACGCAATGGGATTCCTGTATTACTGGTTGCTTTTCTGTGGCTGCTGTTTGGCTTTTTCCTTTTCCTGTTTCTTGAAATACCCCATAAACAGCCAGTTGTGTTTCATCGCTTCCATGTTCTCGTTGAATGATGCGGTGCCTTTTTCAACATTCTGCAGAGACCGGCTGATGTTACCGGCCAGGGCGGTATCCTTCAGGACAAGGTTTACACTTCCATCGCCCTCTTGTATTTCCCGGTCGATATTTTCGGTGATCTTGTCCAGGTCTTTTGCGAGCTTGTTCGCATTCCGGACCACTTCGTCCAGTTGTACAATCGTTTGTTGCAGGCTGAGCGACATGGCGCTGTCACGCAACAGGATACCTGCATTGCCCTTGCCTGCTTTCACATCTGCTACCATGGAGCGAATGTCCCTGGTCATGATCTCTGCATTACCTGTGGCTGTTTGCAGGTTATGCGCGGTTTTACGAAGGGAAATATCCAGGCTGCTGTCGGCAAGCAATTTCCAAAGGCCCTGGCTGTTGTTGATGCGTGTCACGGTTAGCTTCAGTCCTTCGGATATCACGCCGATGTTCTCGGATGTGCCCGAAAGCGTACGCAGGATATCGTCGAAGTCCACGGCCTTGCGGGAGGGTAGAAGGTCGCCATCCTTGGCATAGTCAGCTTCGCCGGACTGGGGAATAATGTTGATCACCTTGTTTCCCATGAGCCCGTCGGCACCCAGGCTGGCCAGTGCGTTCCGGCGGATCACTTCTTTCATTTCGCGATTGATCAGCATGCTCACTTCCAGCACGGTGTCGCTGACAATCGTCATTTCCTGCACGGTACCTACTTCGATGCCCGCATACCGTACGTTGTTGCCGGTGCGAAGGCCCGACACGTTTTCAAAATGTGCCCGCAGGGTATAATGTGAGCCAATCAGGTGTTGGTTCTTCCCGATCAGGAAAAGCGCCAGGAGCAGGAGCGCCAAGCCAAAAATCACGAATATCCCAAGCTGTACGATATTTTTCCGTTGGGCAGGCATGGTTCAATTTATTCAAAAAATTGTTTAATCACCGGATCAGCCGATGCTTTTAGTCCGTCAAAACTGTCCAGTGCATGACATTTCCCGTCGATCAGCACGGCAATTTTATCGGCAGTCCGTTCAACGCATTTCATATCATGGGAGATGATCAGTGAACTGGTCTGGTATTTGGCCTGCAATTCCACCATCAGGTCTGAAATTTCCTTGCCGGTAATGGGATCGAGGCCGGTCGTTGGTTCGTCGTACAGGATGATTTCCGGTTTCAGGATGAGGGTCCTCGCCAGGGCGATACGCTTGCGCATGCCCCCCGAAAGTTCTATGGGCATCATGTCAACGGTATGGGCGAGTCCCACATTGTCGAGCGCTTCTAAAACCATCTCGTTGGCTTCCTGCTGGCTGAGTTTGATCCAGTGCCGGCGCATGGGGAATTCCAGGTTTTCCCGGACGGTCATCGAGTCATAGAGCGCATTGCTCTGGAAGAGGAAGCCCACTCTTGCCCTCACCTGGTCCAGTTCATCGTGGTTCAGTTCGGTTACGTTCTGCCCGAAAACAAGTATTTCCCCTTCGTCCGGCCTCAGCAGACCGATGATGCATTTGATCAGTACGGATTTACCGGACCCTGATTTGCCCAGCACCACGATATTCTCTCCCTTGTGCAGGTCCAGGTTGAAACCGTTCAGGACAAGGTTCTGCCCGAAGCTTTTCTTCACCCCGCTGATCCGGATCACAGTTTCCTGGATGGCTACCGTTGGGTTTTCCCGCAATATGGTTGTTGTCTCCGTCATGCTATGAAGTAAAACCAAGCATGTCTGTGATTTGTACAGCCACCAGGTCGATCAGGAATATCATGAAAGAGGAAATTACAACTGTTGCATTGGCAGCTCTTCCCACGCCCTCCGTGCCCTTGGTGGAATGATATCCCCGGTAACAGCCTACCATACCCACAGCAAAACCGAAGAATACCGTCTTGATGAGCGAAGGAATGATGGCGCTGAACGGAAGCCATTGAAAGATCTGTCCGAAAAAAAGTTCGACACTGATATGTCCCTTGATATTATAGCCGATGAACGCGCCCATCAACGAAATGCTGCACGACAGGATTACCAGGAGGGGCAGCATCAGGCTGGTGGCCAATACCCTGGTGACTACCAGGTACTTGAACGGGTTGGTTCCGGATACCTCCATGGCATCGATCTGTTCAGTCACTTTCATCGAGCCCAGTTCGGCCCCGATCCCTGAACCGATTTTTCCGGCAAAAATCAGTGCGGTGATCACCGGACCAATTTCACGGATCACGGAATCCGCCACGATGTACGGGAGTTCGAATTCAACGCCGTAGCGCAGCAACGGCGGCCGCAGTTGGATCGTCAGTACCAGTCCCAGGATGAAGGCTGTCAGCCCCACCAGTGAAAGGGATTTGTTGCCGATCAGGAAACACTGGCGGAGGAATTCCTGGAATTCAAACCGGGGTTTGAAACCTTCGGTGAAGAACCTTCCAGTAAACCGGGAGATGTTCCCGGTTTCCTCGAAGAAAAACCTAAGTTTGGGAGGAATCGTCAAGGGTAACTTTCTATAAATATCGGCTTTACGCCGGGTTCCTGCACTGAAGGCCATCATCGGCACTGATGATTGTGGTCAGGAAGGGGGGAATGCCCGGAGGCGCAAGGGAAAAAGCATACATTCAGACGTTCATGGCCCTTTTAAAACGTCAGCTCAATCCGGCCTATACCAGGCACAACCAGGTACAACTCGTTCACGGGGGTGCGGAATATTTCCAGCACCTTGAATCGTTGATCCGGGGCGCGTCCCATTCCATTCACCTGCAGACCTATATTTTTGAAGAAGACCGCACCGGCTCAAGGATCGCGGAAGCGCTGATGGAGGCAAGCCTGCGGGGCGTGGATGTGTACATGCTGCTGGACGGTTACGCGTCTAGACAACTGCAGGAACGCTTTATACAGCGAATGCGGCATTCGGGTATTCGGTTCCGCTATTTTAAGCCTGCACTCAAGTCGGATCATTTCTATTTGGGGCGCCGGTTGCACCACAAGGTTATCGTGGCAGATGGATACCGGGCGATGGTGGGGGGCGTCAATATTTCAGACCGGTATAATGATCTTCCCGGTGACCCGGCCTGGCTCGACTGGGCGATACAGGTGGAAGGGGAGGCTGCTGCGGAACTTCACCGCCTCTGCGTCCGGCTCTGGGTTAAGTTTCCGGTAGAATCCAAGAAAATCCTGGCGCGGGACAGGCCGTTTATCCCGGATATGACTTTGAACTGCCAGGTCCGGATCCGGCAAAACGACTGGGTTACCAGGCGAAATGAAATCACCCGGAGCTACCTGCAGATGCTGACCGAAGCGGAAAAGGACATCATCATCATGTCCAGTTATTTCCTGCCCGGCCGGATGTTTCGCCGCTACCTGTCGCGTGCGGCCCGCAGGGGCGTGCGGATCCGGTTGGTCCTTGCCGGTACGTCTGATGTCAGGATTGCAAAGCACGCTGAACGCTATATGTACCGCTGGCTCTTCAAAAACCGGATTGAAATATACGAGTACCCGCACAATGTGCTGCATGGCAAAATCGCCGTGTGCGATGGCAAATGGATCACCGGGGGTTCCTACAATGTCAACAACATCAGCGCATACGCCAGCATAGAACTGAACCTCGACGTACAGGATAGTGCCTTTGCGTCCATGGTGCAATCAACCCTGGAAGAAATTATACGCACCCAGTGCATCCGGGTAACAAAGGATGATTACCTGACTTCATTTCACCTGTTTTCCCGGATTGTACAGCGACTGTCCTACGAAACCATCCGGGTTATTTTTTTCCTGTTTACGTTTTATTTCCGGCAGAGGTAGCAATTTGGTTCATGGTTCGTGGTTCAAGGTTCGTGGAACGGGGATATCGACAAGGTATTTGGACATTGGAATATGATGGAAGTTTTTTTTCATCAACACCACGAACCACGAACCATGAACCACGAACTATCTTATCATTTCCCCCCAATCCTGCTGACTAATGCGCCTACCGCCCGCTGGTCCCAGCGTGCGAAGCGCCCGCGCTGGACAACCAGGTCGTTGTCTTCCCCGTGGCCGAGGTAATAGTGGAACACAAATTCTTCTTTCGGGTCCATCCAGCCGATGATCTGGCCGAATCGAAGATCATTGAATACCAGGGTATCGCCCCTTTGTTCGGTTGTAAAGAATCCCTGGGAGAAGCGTTTGAGCAACTGGACTTCCTCATGGTCATCCACCCGATCGAGCAGGTGTTCATTACGAGGAAAGTATTGCAGGTCGATACGCATGCTCCGGTCGAAGACGGACCGGTATCCCGTATAGAATCCACTGCTGTCTTCCAGGACAATGTACCAGAGCCAGTTATTGAGGGCGACGGGCGTGGTCATATGCCTCTTGAACGGTATGCCCTGTTCTCGGGCAAGATTTTCCACGGACTGGTGGACGGTCAGCTTATTGATGACCGTGTACCCGAAATAGACCAGGGAACAAAGCATGCCGAGTTTTGCCCAGCGAACCCGGTGCCTGTGATCGGACCTGAGCAGGAGAAGCATGATAAAGGCGATGCCGGGACCGATGGAGAAAAACGGGTCGGCCACATAAATGCTGTTAAAGGATACACGCCTGTCCGAAAAAGGTTCAAACCAGCCTACGCCGTAATTATTGCAGGCATCCAGCAGCAGGTGCACCATGATTTCCGCCCCGAAGAATAAGACCCATTTTTTCAGGGCGATATTATGCGGGCGGTGCCATCGCTCTGCCGTGATACCCAGGAAAAAAGCGGCAAGACCCGCAAAAAGGAAGGAATGCGTAAAACCGCGGTGGGCCAGCAGGTTGTGGGCCGTGTCCATCCAAAACGACGCGATGAAATCCAGGTCGGGGACGGATTGCGCCAGTGCGCCCCAGAGCATGGCCTTGCGTCCCAGCTTACGGTCGAGCATCCATTCCCCGATACAGGCGCCAAGGGCAATATGGGTCAGTGAATCCATCCCGGTTCAATGTAGTCAATTTCATCAGATCCCGTAGACTCAAACCGCCCGGGAACCCTTTTGTTGATTACTTATATTTGCTCCATGGATACGCTTTGGATCGTATTGGGAGTGGCCCTTGTGATATTGGGAATTTTGGGCAGCATCTTTCCTTTGCTGCCCGGTCCACCTCTCTGTTACCTGGGCCTCCTCCTGCAGCAGTTTCGCGCTGAAAAGCCTTTTTCCGTCCAGTTCATGCTGGTATGGGCTGTCATCATCGGGGTGGTGATTCTGCTGGATTACCTGGTTCCCATCTACGGCACAAAGAAGTTCGGGGGAAGCAAATACGGAATATGGGGCTGTACACTAGGTTTTATCGCCGCTTTCTGGATGGGCCCCCTGGGGATCATTTTCGGACCATTCATCGGGGCTTTCATCGGGGAATACATCGCCCAGAAGGATTCTACGCAGGCCATGCGGGCCGCCATTGGTGCCTTTACCGGCTTTCTTTTTGGGACACTCATTAAGCTGGTTACCAGCCTCGTGATGGGATATTACCTGCTGGTCAGTATGTAGGAGATAAAACGGTGACCCGGTTAAACCGAAATGTCCCGGTATTGTTATAGATAATACCCGCATCACGGACTAATGACTACAGACTAACGACTAAAGACTGCATATTATGGGTGTGTTAAGGCAAATGGCTGAATATCTATACCTGAAGAAAAGGGATCCGAACAGCCCGAATTCCCAATGGATCCGCTATATGCATGGCATTAACAGAATATCCCTGCTCCTTTTTATTTTCGCGATCATCGTTCTCATCGTTAAGTTGCTGGTAAAAAAGTAACCAGGCCTCACCCCCTCAGCATGCGGATGATGCTTGAGGCCGCTTTGGAGGAAGCATGCCCCCCGGCATTCAGCATTTCCCAAAGTGCCCGATAGTCATGTTGCAACCGGCATTGCGTATCGGGGTCATCGAGGATTTTAATCAGTTCCTTCCTGAGGTTGTCCACGGTCAGTTCATGTTGTATCAATTCCTTCACCACTTCCCTGTCCATGATCAGGTTCACCAGCGAAATATATTTTACCCTGATTACTCTTTTGGCGATCGCGTAGCTTATCGGGCTGCCTTTGTAACAGACTACTTCCGGCACACCAATCAGCGCCGTTTCCAGGGTAGCCGTGCCGGAGGTAACCAAGGCTGCCGACGATTCCCGAAGCAAAGGGTAGGTGGCGCCTTTTCGAATGTCAACCTGGGGGTAGGCGCGGGTAAACGACTGTATGAATGCATCATCTATGGAAGGGGCCTGTGCCACCACAAACTGGTAGCCCGGGAAATGCCTGGTGACTTCAAGCATCACCGGTAGTTTGGCGCTGATCTCCTGTTTTCGGGAACCCGGGAGAAGGGCTATGAGGGGCATGGTAGAAGTGGGAATTGAGATTTTAGAAGTGGGAAGTGAAATCCCACTTTCTGCATCATACTTCCCACTTCGAACTTCCAAAATCGTACTTCCTATATCCCACTTCCTAAATGGTTCCACCACTTCCACCAACGGATGCCCCACATATTCCACCTCGTAGTTCCATTTGTGGTAGAAGTCTTTCTCGAAAGGCAGGATCACCAGCATTTTGTCGATCACCCTTCGCAGTGTCTTCACCCTGCCTTCCTTCCAGGCCCATACCTGTGGTGAAATATAGTAGACGGTTTTAAAGCCCTTGTTCTTTGCGAATTCCGCGATGGGAATATTGAATCCCGGGTAGTCAATGAAGATCACCACGTCCGGGTTGAACGCGAGGATATCTTTCTTGCAGAAAGAAATGTTCCGAAGGATCGTGCCCAGGTGCCGCACGACCTCCACGAATCCCATGAACGCGAGGTCGCGGTAATGTTTGACAAGGGTAGCCCCGGCAGCCTGCATCAGGTCGCCGCCCCAGCATCGTATGGACGCGTCAGGGTTGAGTTTCCGGATTTCCTTAATAAGGTTACTGCCATGCAGGTCGCCCGAGGCTTCGCCGGCGATGATATAATACTTCATACGGGAATTGAACTGCAAAGTACGGCATTCGTGCCTTATCGGCTGTCCGATGGCTATGGGCTGACTGGTTTTCGTCACCATCGTATGCCGGTTGGGGAAATTTGCAGCATCCCTTGTTTAAGAAAAACGCACGGATCGTTTCCAATTGGCGAATTAAAAATGGTATTCGATGCCCGTGCTGACCGTATAGTTGATCAGGGGTACACCCTGCACCGGTTTATTGTCGTACAGGTAGTTTATGTTGAATGATACAGCCCACTTTTTCCCCGTTTTGACGCTGAACCTAAACTGTTCCAGTATCCTGTAGTCGCTCAGCTGGTTAAACAGGGGCTGGTAAAAAATGGTGTTGACAAGCTCCGTTTGTTCGCTGGGCTGCAGGGAAACTGATACATAACTGCTGCTGCGGATATCATTATGAATCGTTTTGAATTCATCCAGTTCCCGTTCATATTCATGCATGACCAGGCTGGCAGCATACATCCGGAACTTTTTCCCGCCTACCAGTTTGAACCGGGGACCGGCGCCCGTCAGGAGACGGTAGTCGATCTTGGTTACCGGATTCTGCAGGATCTGCGTAAAAAGTTCCAGCCGGACCAGTTCGTTCAGTTTTCTGTTATAACGCAAGTGGAGGAAGGAATTGTTGATCAGGTTCTGTGAGGATCCGGACAGGAATCCGTAGTTGCCCAGGATCAGGAACAGGTCTTTTTTGGTTTTATACTGGACATGGGCATTCAATTGTACCAGGAAAACTTCCTCCGTGTTTTTGGTGAAGGATCCCAGCGCCCCGGCTTCGCCCATCCATCCGGTGGTATCGGAATGGATGCGCGCGTTTTCCACATTGATGATTTGGGAGTTTGCGGACAGGCTGATACCCGTCAACAGGATCACAACGAAAATCCGTTTCATAGCGGTCACGAATGTATGATATACCGCTTACATGGGAATACGGACGACGAGAGTTTGTCAGGCTTTGGTCAGGTAGTCTTTTTTCTGTAATTTTTCTTACTCAGACAAAGCTTCATCAATCGGTTCAGCTTCAAGCAGGCCTTTCTTCATTTTAAACCGCACCCAGAAAAAAGCATATCCGGAAATTAGTGCAAACATCAGGACGGAATTGACATAAACCTGCTTTGATACTTCCTCGGAAGGCGAATTATACCAGATGGCAAGTCCCATGCCCAGGATACCTAATACCTGCGGTAACGGGTAGAGTGGTGTTCTGAATGGTCGTGCAAATCCCGGGTACCGCTTACGCAGTATAATAACATTGATATGGGCGACGATATAGGCTACCAGCCAGAAGGTTGCCGCTGAGATGAGCATGAGCAGGATGAAGTCTTTTGCCCCCGCCAGCAAGACCAGCGGAACACACGCTAAGAGGAATACGGCCACAATACCATACCACGGACTCTTCCAACGGGGATGCAGGCGGCCGAAAATGGCGGGAAGTTGCCCCTGGCGGGCCAAGCCGTACATCATCCGGGGAATGCCGGCTATGACCGTGTTGGTCACGCAGGAGGTTGCCGTAATGGCAAAGACCACCATGACGAAGCCGGCGGATTTCCCAAACAGGGATTCCACCAAAAGCCAGTGGGGTGTCTCGGACTCGGCGAGCGTATCGGGCGATATATTCCTGAGCGCAGCGATCGCCAGCAAGCCATACACCAGCAACAACATCACCGCGCCAAGCAGCATGGTCCTGGGCAGGTTTTTTTGGGGATTTTTGGTTTCTTCAATGAAGGGGCACATGAACTCCAGCCCGGCAAATGACCATAAGGCGAGTACCATGAGCGAAAGTACCGTGCCGCCTGATGTGGTTAGTCCCCGTCCGATTTCGCTGATGCCCATCTCATTTGCTTGTACGCCGGTTACGCCGGTGATCCCGATCACGAGGAGCGCAACCAGCAGGGTGTACACGACCAGGTTCTGCACCGAGGAAAAAATATCGATGCCGAGGAGGTTCAGTACGGTAAAGAGCAGCAGTAGGGCAAGGCCGAGGTGTGGAAAAGATCCGGGATAGACCAGGTCCACGATCTTTTCCAGTAGCAGGAGTTCGGCAGGGCTCGAAAACGGCACTACGGCAACGTAGCCGCCCAGTACAACACCGATAGAGATGAAGTGCCCGGCGGATACGGCGGTATAGGTTCCCATGCCGCCAGCCTTCGGCATCATGAGGGACAGTTCGAGAAAGGTGAAGCAATAACATAGGGTCAGGAAAAACGCAAGCAGCAAAGCAACCAAAAATTCAGGGCCGCCTTGGCCGGTCCCGTTGAGCAGGGACACGAAGCTCGATTGGGCTGCTACCGCCCCTATTGCCACGGCGAACAGTGATGGGAATCCAAGAGCTTTTTTCAGAGAGCCGGTTTTTGTTCTGCGTGGTGGATGATGCTTCAATGCACAAATTTCGCCTTTATAATATCAAAAGTTAACCTTTATAATTGCAAAATCTAGACCGGGAGCCGGACGGTAAAAACGGTCCCTTCGCCTTCCGTACTGCTCACCTCAACGGCACCTCCTTGCGCTTTCACA
>Ga0114938_1002182_pt1 | contig 12585 bp, 3 predicted proteins | sample AshMeaBigSpring_FD_88675 | JGI IMG/M metagenome (GOLD analysis project Ga0114938, IMG submission 88675) | Groundwater microbial communities from Big Spring, Nevada to study Microbial Dark Matter (Phase II) - Ash Meadows Big Spring | ecosystem: Environmental > Aquatic > Deep subsurface >...
ATTGAAAGTGCAGCCACAATGCGAATTGATGGCTTTCGAAATATAGGTGCGGTTGGAATGAAGAAGAAAGGCTATATCGGTAATTTTCAGGTCGAACTTTTGATATAGTTTTTCTGTTTCCATCAGCTGCTTTATTGATTCCAATAGTTTGCGTTGATGCGGTTCTTCTTCTTGTTTTATAAGACTTAAACGGTCACTTGGTTGACTGTTTTCAACAACTTTGATTTCAGAAAAATAAGGTGTTTCTTTTTTAACTTTATTGTAATCAGCTACACTGTAGTTTTGCAAATTACCTAAGTAGCCAAACAAAAATAATAGTATGGAGTACGAAACTGACGGAACTGATAATGCTAATGCCGACTGACTGAAATAGGCGCGTCCCAAAAAATTGAATGCAACGCTAAATATGGATATGCAGGCAAACGAATAAAAAATGAGTTTAGGCCATTGCATTTCTTTATTTTCAACATTGGAATAAAATTCGTAGATGCGCTTGTTGTACTTATCAATGTATTTTTTGATTTTGTAGGTCGAAAATACAATTTGCAGAAAATAAATGAGTTGTAAAACATACAGCAGAATAAGCTGAAGTTTGATAAGCAGGTGTGCGGCACTAAAGCTTTGACTGTCAAAAATATAATTGTCAATATAAAACCTTCGAAGCTCCGGCGGCATTACAAAATAGATAAGTGCCGAAGCCGCTACAAGCACAACTGCAGGTACGAACAGCCGAATGTGTTTCGGTTTCAGTTTTTCGCTTCGCGTCAACAGCCGTATATACAAAAAATATAGCGGAAAAATAGATAACGAACAGGCAGTAAAAAGCAAATCGAAATACAAATAGGCCTCTCGAAACCCGTTGTAAAACACAAAATGCGTCAGAAACAACACGAAAGTAACAAACATAAAAACCCCCAACATCTGTTTCGCCCTGTTTTTACGCGACGCAAACAAAAGCACAACTGCCCAAAGTAGCGATACAAACATAGGCATAAATGTAAAAAAACTGAAAAGCATAGTAGGGGGGAGTTGATAAATCTAAATGTATTTATTCATCCATTTTCTTTTTCTGTTTAATAAAAAAGGTTGCAATAAAAGATCCTCCTGCTAATAAACCCAATAAAAGCCCGCCATCTAATGGAGCACTTGTTCCACCTCCATTTACAGGTTCACCTGGCCCAGAGATTTGACTGCTAATAATTTGTGCAAAAAATACAAGTAGAATAATGAGAATAATGGTTGCTTTTGAAATCTGTTTCATAAAATTGGGGACCTTATTTTGTTATAAATTTAAATGTGTTTGAAGCTTTTTGATTTTGAATTTTGATAAAATAAATGCCTGGTATAGCATTGAAATTGAGTAACTGATTATTAAATACATTGGAATAATTAGCAAAAACTTGTCCTTTTGTATTGAAAATTTGTACATTCGATGGTTGATTCAATCCTTCTATTAGCAAAGCATTATTTATGTGCTTAATTTTCAAGGTTTCAATTGCTGAATTTTTTAGATTAGTAGTTATGTTTTTAACAAACGTAATGGTAAATCGATTTTGAATAGAAGTGCTATTTTGATAAAACTCATATTCGGTATTTGGAGTCAAGTCAATCACCTTGTTTCCCTGATTGTCAAACAAATACATATCTCTGGGTTCATTAATGTTATTTTTGTCGAATCTGATTTTGTATTTGCCCGGGTTATTTACTTTAACCATTATCGGGATTGAACATTCTTGCTTCGGAATACTCAAAACAGAATAATTACATTGGTTAAAGTCGCACCAAAGTTGAGGAATTACACTTGCATCCGACTCCATTTTTACAGCATCGTATGCTTTATCGAACCTTGTAGTTGCAAAATCGTTTAGCCTGATTTTTACATTGTCTTCGCCTTTGTCCGACACAATGCTTATTGCCAGTTCTTCGTCTTCAACCGGTCTGCTAAACGGTATTTTCAGCGCTTTACCTGTGTTGTAAAACTGTAGTTGCTCGCTTCCCGACTGCATAAAAAATGCCGAAAACGGACTAATTTTATATGAACCGCCCTTTTCGATTGTTCTGAACGATTTGGAATTCATATCGTAAATATAGAAAAACTGACCCTGACTCAAATTATCCAAATCGAAGGACGAAGAATAAGGAATGCCCACAAAATTCCAACCATGATGCTCGCTGAGTGCATTCGTGTTGAATACTCCAACTTGTTGGGTTTTATCCGTTTTGTCGAAAGGAGCATTTTCGCTTGTCGACGAAATAAAATCAAAAGTCTGATCGCTCATAACCCGTACGGCATAGCCTTTGCCTGCCTTAAGCGAACCACTTGTTACTGGCTCCCAGTTTGGACTATCCGAGCTTTTGGCAACGCCAGTCTGGTCGCGTAACTGACCATTGTATTGGGCAATGTAAATGTTTTTATATGGTGAATTTGCGATTTTAAAGCTTTCGGTAGTAGCAATAGCTTGTGTTGATGTGATTTTGATATTTGAAAACAAGACATCAAATGGGAAACTCATGTAATACCAACCGTTTGAAGATTTAAAATTTTTACGCAGAATAAGCTGCCCGTTATTTGTAAGACTTCCGGCATTCAGAATTTGTCCAGTAGATAAATCGTTTGATTCGACAATGATTTTTTCGGCACTGCTCAACGCACCTTTAACGTCTAATTTACCAGTTGCACTTAAATTCACCGTTTTTTGTTGTACTGTTTTACCAACCGGGAGTTCAATTTCTTTTGTAATTAAAACTGATTTCACATTTGGTTCAGGCTCTCCGTCGTTGTCGACCCAGGTAGTGCCATCGGTGCTGAATTGCCAGTTACTATTCCACTGTGTTGTTGGTGTGGTTTTGTATGTTATGTCAACTACCGGATGGTATTGCGGTTCAATAACTACATCTTTGGTAATAGTAATCGGAATAGATTTCTTAATGTCTTTAATTTCATTATCAACCTTCCAGCCTGTAAATTTGTAATCGGCAGCAGGTGTAGCGTTCAAACTAATAACATCATTGTATTTGTAAACCGAAGATGTGGCACCTGAAACCGGACATTTAGCATCACTTTTTACTTCTACCTTGCAGTTGATTAATTCAAAATTAGCCGTTATCTTTTTAGCTGCATCTGCAATAAACACCCTTGAATTTTCGGTATAAGTTTCACTATCATTTACAATCCAGTTTACAAACTTATAGCCGATAGCAGGGGTAGCAGTAAGATTTACTGTACTATTAAAGCTTTTCGTATTAGCACCCAAAGTAGCATTTAGTGTGCCACTATTTTCGGGATTTACCTGTAACGTAAACTGTACATCTATTGGAGTTTGTGTCCATCCAATTTGCTTTCCATTTTCACCCTGATAGTTTTCCAAATCAGTAATGTTATTAGTATGAACGGTTAGTTCGTAATAGCCTGTTGCTGAGGTGAGTTTCGAAACATCTAATTTATACTCAGAATTCGATATTTTAGTAATTGTAAGTTTCCCTGTCAAATCCAAGCTTTTTCCGTCACACGTCAGAATTACATCATCAACTCCAAAAGTAGAGGCATCAATATCTTTATTGAATACTACATTAACACTTTGAACACTGGTGCTCACATTAGGTGCAGGGGCATTTTCGTATTCCTTAACTTCGAGTATGTTTAACGGTTTTGGTTCAAAAGTCAATATATATGTGCCAGCTGAGGCTGTCAGTTTATCCACAAAGTGCAATTTATATTCGTATACAGGTTCTTTTTTATCGATGAGTGTACGGTCGGTTTGCCAGAAATTACGTAAACTGAGGCTTGCATTATCACTGACACGTTTTATGCTTACAAGCTTTGCACGCCCGTTTGTAGGGTCGGCAATGCATCCGTAATTGTAGCCAGCCATTGCAGGTGTTACGATTAAACTATACACATTGTCGGCAGTTTTGGTTATAGATGCCGTAGTGGCAGAATAAACTCTGTCGGTAGTACCATCGGTCAGATAAAGCATATCCGGTTGGTCTTTATCATCGGGCATATCATTTGCCATAAAGGCAGTTACCGTTTCGTTTGTAACTGTTTTTGCCTCTATACTTCTGATAAGTTCGTGGATGGAAACATCGCTTATCAAACTTAAATCGGGGTTGTCGAAACTGGTAAGATGATTAAGCTTCGTATCGTATTCCACAAAATGGCCAAGCAGTGTATTGGTGTACCAAAATTGACCAAAAGCCGTTTTTCCTGCCGGAATTGTTCCAAAATCAATTTCTACTGGCGAAGAAGAGCCTTTCGCACCATTTAACCCAGAGTCCACAGGCTTAAATTCGCTAAGCAACCCTTTCTCATTTTTAATTACTTCAGGTTCTTGTGCTTCAATCCGAACTTTGGTAGCATCACCAGCACCAATATTTTTCACTAAAACCGAAAATTCAAACGGATACATTGGTTCAACAGGTGCAGTTAATGGGTCATCTCCCAATACATCCCGTTCCATAAAGTAGGTGAGCGTTAAATCGGGCGATGGTTTAACTGTCATTTTGATTGGATACAGGTTTCGGGTTACTTCTGTATTGGTAAACGGATCAATATATGAAAGCGTACCTCCGAACGAATAAATCTGTGGAATAGTTGGTGCAGCATATTTTGTTGGAATAAATTCGATAGCAGCTGTACCTGTTTCCTTAGCATTGATTAATCCTGTTCCATCAATGGCAGTAAGTTTATCCAAACTTTTGGTATGTTGCTGCATAATATTACTACCTACAACCACTCCGTTGGCATCTTTCACTTCCATAGTCAGTTTTACATTTTTCATAGCCACGTTTTCGTGTCCATTCAGCACCTTCAATGTACCTTTAAACGCCTGACGTGTCATTGCAATGGTTTGGGAAAACTGAATCGTTACTGTAGCACAAACTGGATTATTTGCTGAAGTTGCAACTGAAGATTGTTTGCTTTTTTGTAACTTTGAACGATTCTGCAAAGCATTAATGATGCTACATTGAAATTCATAAATTGGTTGAGTGAAATTATATAATGCATCATATAATACCCTTGTCCGAGCAAGTGCAGGCAAAATTTCTGCATCCCGACGTTGTAGTCTTGCAATTAATGAATCAGGATCTACCTGAGGGGGGTCATTCACTGGATTTGGATTTGGATCTGGATTTGGATCAGTTTGACAAAATTCTATAGGCATATTTATGGGAATTTGAGCAACATTTATTCTATCTGAACAAATCCAAATCCAAGCTATGTCCAACGTTCTAATACATTCTTCCACAGGCTCTTCCACAGGTTCTGGCTCTGGTTCTGGTTCAGCAGCTGGAACTTTTCGTATATCTGAAATTGGTTTTTCTTGTCCTAAAACTTTAGCGGAAGAAACTTTCTTTGAAACTTTTATTGGTACAGTTATTACTTCATTTGGTTTAATGTCGTAACTATCAGATCCAAGATTTTCAAAGGAATATTTTTTCGAATCAGCAGGCAGTTTAACTTTTGTGTTTTTGGCTGTAATCAAACCTTTATTTACCATTTGTAACATCAAAAAATTTGTATTCGAATTTTGCAAATCATTATATGAGATTGAATTTAAAAAAGTATTTTCAACCACAGGCACAGGCACATTAGTTTCATATTTCACAACAGTTTTTGTTTCGTACACATCGGGAACTTCGGTTTCTTCCACTGACCATGTATAACTTATTGCCTGAAAACTCAGATTAACGGTAGTTTTCGTAGTTTTATCGGGGTTTACAAGTATATTGTTCTGATACGAATCGTGTTTGTCGGCTGTAACTGAAATAGAATAATAGCCTTCCTGTAAATCGACAAGGGTGTAAAGTCCGTTTAGGTCGGTTTTTCCTTCAGCAATAACAACACCAGTGAATGGATGGCGAACCGTTACATTAGCTCCAGCCAGATGGGGTGCATTGGCTGTATAGTAGGTATATTCATCACACACATCTACTACCAAAGTGCCTTTTTGGCTCGAAACAGTTTCGATGTAATATGGCAATGATAAACCTGTGCCTTGTTCGCAATTAATACCAATTGAACCTGAAACAGGCACATTAACAGGCATATCAATGCCCGGAGTGAGTTTTAAAATAATCTCGGTCGATTCACCGGATGGCAAGGATGGAATTTCGGCTGGAGTTGCCATCGACATCCACGAAACTGCAGGTAAAGTAACCGTAATTTTTCCACTTTCCGATTTACCGTAGTTGGTAATCATAATTTTAAATTTTCGGGTTGCACCTTTGCACATCGTGGTTTGTATGGATGGCATGTCTGCTTTTAATTCGGCTGTTAGGGAGCGACAATAATAGTAGGCCGTTAATTCTAATTCAGCACCTTCGTTAGAAAGTATTTTAAATCTGATTTGTTCGTAGTTGTTTGTTTTCGATGGCGTAAGTCCTGTAATGCTGTAATTTAGTTTAGCAACACCCTGTGCTGCAACAGAAGCAACAGGAGTTATTGTTAACTGCCAGTCGGTTGATGAAGATGAAAGCACAGCACGCACATTGTTTAAAGTGCTGTTGCCTGTATTTTGAATTTCGATTTGTCCGGTTAAAGGAGTGTTTAGTTCGGCATCCCATTTAATATAATCGTTGGAAGTACGACGTAAACCCAGAATATCAAATGCAACCTTCTCTTCCGTCAACCCCTGCCCCGGATAACAGGCTCCGGCTGAGAAATGTCCCATTTGCCCCTGATAAGGTGTGTAGTTGAGGGTGAAATTTCCATTAGCATCGGTTGTGGCAGTGGTTGTATGGCGGAAACCGTTTGTGATCATGTAGATTTCAACGGGGACTTCGGCAATAGTTCCTGAACCGTTCGAAACTGCTTTGCCACTAAATATAATTTGTTCTCCGGTCTTGTATTTTGTTTTATCTGTGTATAGTTCAATGGTATAAGCCGGTTCAATTTCAAATGATAAAGCATTCGAAGTATTGTTTAGTGTACTAAGCTCTGTCACTGCCTTATTTTCATTAATAGTAGCAATGATATAGTAATTTCCGGTTAAATCGGGTAATGTAACAGTCAGATAACTTGATTCATTTCCGGCTGCTGCTATTTCGGTTGTTGTGTAGTTGGTTTGCAATAGCTGTTTCGTGGTTGAAGTGGAAAGAGCCGTATTGTTACATAAATAAATATTGACCGGAGTATTTGCTGGAAGCGAGCTTACACCTGTATTTTTCACTAACAATTCAAGTTGAGTTGTGGCTTTTACAGTTGCTTTGGCTGGAGTAGCCGACAAAACCATCACCGTAGCATCGGGCAAAGTTTGGTCGGTTATCATTGCCCAGCAAACGCCATTGGTAAATCCGCTTGCCGATGCCGTAAACGTAACTGTTTGATTTCCTTCGGTCGTACTATTGCTCTTCACCGCTATGGGAATTGTTACCGATGCACTTCCGGCCGGAATGCTTGCCGCTTGCTGATAAGTAAGCATGTCATCTTTGGTACTTGTGAGCGTAAATGTCAATGCCTGAGCAGTTGAAGTATTTCGGCTAATGGTAAGCATAGTGGCTTGTGTTCGCCCTTCAGGCAGCATGGTTTCGGTACTTGTAATTTTAAGCGTTGGACCATCATCGTCGAGAACAGATAGATTTGAACTTACCATTCCTATTCCCTGTGCGCTTGCACTACAACCGCACGAAGCCATGTAAACGGATGCGCTTACCGAAAATGTTCGTGTACCTTCCATTTGTACGTTATCCACCACGCCCAGTGTGATTTGTTTTTCGGTTTCACCCGCTACAAAACTAAGCGTGGAATTGGAATAAAACAAAGCTCCAGCGGCATCGTCTGTCATTTTCACCGTAATTGCATTGTTTGTAACCCCGGTGCGTTTCACGGTTATAACCGAAGCTTGTACACCAGCCGATTCCGAAACCGTTGAAGGACTAAAGCTAATGGCAAGTTGCGGCATGTCGTTGTCGGTCAACGAAAGCGATGCAGTGTCAGATTCGAAACCTGTGGCAGAAGCAATAATGGTTGCATCGGTGGTTAATGCCGGCAAATTATCGTCGACTGACATCAGATTAAAACTCACCGTTTTTTGATTGGCTGGAATAACTAATTCCGTTGGTAGATTTAACCGTTTACTCTGATTACAACTAAACTTTACGGTTAATGATTTTGAGTTTGAAACCGGACGTGTAAGTAATAATGTTGCCGACTGTGACTCGGGAAGCGTGGTTTCGGAAATGCTTATGCCTAATGCCGGCAATTCGTTGTCGTAAATAATTAAGGTATCGGCTACTTCATTGTAATCATTGATTTTTGCAAATAAAATACAGGTAGAGTCAGCATCCAACGTACTGTTGTCGGTTGATTGAATTGTAAAATATGCTCCCGATTCGCCTGTTTTTATAGTAACTGTATTCGGAAAAGAAATTCGATTGGTTTGGTTGCAACGAAGCGTTACAGTCTGATCGGTAGTTCTGCTGCCACTTCGGTAAATAAAACAGCCAATGGGTGTTTTTACGGTTTCGAGCAAAGCACTTTCGGTAATTTTTAAGTTCAGTTGCTTGGATAATTGAAAAGTGGCGGTCGAAGTTGCTGTATTATTTCCGGCAGCAGCAGCCAATTCCCCCAGGTTATCAGCAGGTAACAGTTTTACTTTTATCCACACAGTACCATCAATTCCCGGATAATCGGGTATTGTAACCTCCGACTGTCTGCTTACTGTAGCTGCCGCCTGAAGTACGTCCTGCGCGCCTGCATTACCCAGCATTGCTTCGGTTCCATTTCCATCGACAGCAATCAACTGCTCGTTCCATTCTCCACTAGTGGACTTATTGCCAATGTTTTTTACCTGCCAGCTGATAGTTATTTTTTGTCCAGGCTTCCAGTTTGTTGTTCCACATGTGATATTCTGAACAGTAATATCCGGACGCGGGTCGTTGGTCACTTTAATGGCACCGGCATCGGATGTGGTCGCTAAGTTTCGCCCGTTTGCAGCACTCAATATCAATTGTTTAAAACTCATAGTATATACCGAGTCCATTTTCCAGCTGAGCGGAATGGTTACATTGAGTTGCAGCAACGCTCCCGAATTGCCTTTTATGGCTTTGTTTGTGCCCGAAAACACGATAAATAAATAATCGTTATTGCCCAGATTTTTTACACTCAGGGTGTGGTCGTCTTTGCGCGATGTAAGTGTTGCCGAACTTGTGTTTACACTACAGCCCGTTGGAAAATGCAGCTTGAATTGCGCAGCCACAATCGATGAATCATTTGTAAGGCTCACAGGAATGGTAACTTCCTTGCCCAAACCACCTTCTACAGTTGGGATCGATAGTTTATTCTGGCTTGCACCATAAATCGAAGTTAAAACATAGATGGCTATCAGCGTTATAAATGCTCGTCTCATTTCGATACAATTATTTTGGAATTTAATGAACTTGTACTATTATTGCTTTTAGCAATTACTTTAATAAAATAAATGCCTTGCATGCGAATATCGTTCGTGAAATCGAACTGATAATTTCCGCCGGCAGGTGATTGAAGCCTGCGTTGCGTAAGCTCCACACCCTGTGGATTATAAACTACTATATCAACTGCTTCGAAGCCCGATGGCACCTGCAAAAATACTTTTGCCTGATTTGAACTGACAGTTATCGATTCAGCTTTATTATTCAATACGCCTGTATGTTGATTTTCCGAAATTTCCACTGCAATCATTTTCGCTTGCTTGTTGCTCAATACTACCTGTTTAAGCTGAGCAGTTTCGCTATTCAGCAAGGCAATGCTATTTTTCCCAACCGGAATTTCACTTCCCGTTACCGAAAATGCAATAAAGCGGATACTGCCATCCTGTTGGCGGCGGGTAATAACGCTATATCCAAAATTGGCTAATTGATATTGCAGCTGGTTTTCAGTTAATCCACGTAAAGTAATATCAACCGCTGCCACAGGCACTGTATTTTCGAGTATTAACTTGTTGTCAGCCACATATATGCTTGCTGCAGGAAATTCATTGCTTTTAACTTTACGAATAATGGTTTCAATCGGACCTGTTTTTGGTACATTATTCAACAAGATATCTACTGTTTTTACTATATCCTGCACCGTTATTAAAGTATCGCAATATGTATCGGCAGCCGCAAAGTTAAACGGCGTGGCCGGTTCACCCAGTATATTATTTAAGGTGTGTTGCACATCCAAAACGTTGAGTTGCTTATCTACATTGGCATCGCCATATTCGTAATAGATTTTCAGCGCTGCATTTGATCCATAAGTCGAACCATTGTTTTGATTCATTGTGAATACCTTGCCCGATTTATAGTTCCACCAACCATTAACATTGGCGTCATCCCAAGTCAGCATTTGCTCGTTGTTTTCATTGTACCATATATTCCCAATATGAAATCCATTATCGTAAATAAAAAAAGCAGGTTTAATATTAAATGCCTGACCAGCATGATTATAAGTCAATAGCTGAGGGAAAGTAATAGCCGGGTTAACAGAAAGCTGAACAGAATCGATTGAAAACTGCTGATAGGACAAATTCAGATTCGAGACTGAAAAAGGAATAGCGTTTGTCATGGAGCTGAACTTATTGTTCGACAAATCCAGCGTTTTTAATGACTTAAACTGACTTGTCAGCTTTGGTATTTGTCCGTAAAGTTTGTTACCTGATAGTTGAAGTGTCGTCAGACTATCCAAACCGGTTAAAATTACAGGGAATGTTGCCGTAATATTATTCGATGGCAATGCAATGGATGTAACATATCCCTCGTTGAAACTTACCCCATACCAATTAGTTGCATTAATTACATTCGAAGCCGTATTCCATTTAGTTGACCACTGAGAACCCGCCGCACTTGCATAAAAGCTTTTCAGAATGGCATAATCGGAATCTTGTATGGTATTTGCTTTCAGTTTCAGCCAATTGCTATTGGCTATATTGTTGGTCTGATCCAATTCAAAAATACTGTCTAATACATCCGTCTCCACAAAAAAGCGAATTTGATTTACCGAATCGGAAGGAGCTGTAAATGTAAACTGAATATCTTTTGACGCATCTTTCAACAAACCTCCGGTTAGAGTTTGCGAAGCCAACAAACCAGCCGTGTTTTTATTAAATGTAGCATCCTTACTCCAGTAAAGCTTGTTTACAAACGACTTATTAGCAGCCACATCCACATTCCCTTTATTGATAATGGTAGCATTAATAGTAGCTTTTCGTTCGGCGATAATGGTTGCAGGAACTGATAAAGCCGAAACCTGTAGGTCGGCAGCATTAATCTGACCCTGATAAACAATCAGATTATCAAGAAAAAATCTGCCTTTAACCGCCTGATTTCCTTCAAATCTAATTTTTGAACCGGCCTTACCACCTCCAACTGCAATATTGTATGATTTTAATGTATATGTTGAATCATTATTTAAATCTGTTAATGTTTGGACAAGACTATCATTTAAAAATATTTTCAATATTTGCGAATCACCTCTCCATGCCATCGCATCAAATTTGATATTAAAATTTCCGGAATTGCTTGATAAATCAATTGCGGGTGTTGTTATATAACCCAATGTTGTGCTTGCACCAACTTTTGCAGTACCGCCAGCCTGATAAATTCGAACACCAGCCCAACCTAATGTTTGTGTATAGCTATTTAAAGTCGTTGACACATCGGTTCCGCTAACACCAGAGTTTGGTGTTCCGGAAGTAAACCCGTTGAAGTTTTCTGATAGTATCGTTTTTGAGACTAATTTGAAAGCAACTTCTTGACTGTATGCCCAGGGGCAATAGTCAGTTAATACTTTTACTTTTATTGAATAAAGTTTATCCGGTTGCAAACCAGTGATAGTTTGCATTGGTATTGTGGAAAAGGTACTTTGCGTATAGTAAACATTATCAATGTAGACTTCGTAGTTAATGACTGAACCACACATTAATGATGTAGAAACAGGATCCCACGAAACCAATATTGAATTCCCATTAACAGGAGAACATTTTACATTAGTAGGTGGTTGAACTGAAATACACCCTTGAACTATTTTTTGAGTATTCATTTGTGCAAATCCCGCAACAACAATCTGCAGACATACAAGTAATAACACTATTCTTTTCATTGAGGTCATATTATGGTAATATTTACATTTATAACGCAAACAAGCTGCAAAGCATTGCAGCTAAAAAAGTTGTTTTTCTCATGTTTAATTATTTTGAATTTATTTTTTCCTCTTATAATAATACCACGCCGCACAGGGCACAAAAACGATGGCGAACAATAACATCGAAATACCTACAAGACTTCCTCCAAAAGTAGTATGAAGGATTTTGAAAAACCAACCCAATACAAACAACGAAATGGATAGTGCTCCTGAAATAAATACAATTTTGCGCATAATTCTAATACGTTGTGATTTTGCCTACTCTCAAGCTTTTCGGCTTCCGCTCCCTACTCGTTTTATGGATTTTCGGGGGTTGTTCCAGTGTTTTTTTTAATTCGTCAAAATTTGTAGTAATCTACCTTAATTTCAACCCCACAGTCAGATTTAGTCCGGTGCTATTGGGGTCGAAGCTATCTATTTGTTCGGAAATGGTTTTACCCGGTTGTAGGGTGTAGCGGAGGTCGGTAGTGATAAAGCCGAGCACA
>Ga0114938_1002183_pt1 | contig 12584 bp, 15 predicted proteins | sample AshMeaBigSpring_FD_88675 | JGI IMG/M metagenome (GOLD analysis project Ga0114938, IMG submission 88675) | Groundwater microbial communities from Big Spring, Nevada to study Microbial Dark Matter (Phase II) - Ash Meadows Big Spring | ecosystem: Environmental > Aquatic > Deep subsurface >...
CTCCCGCTCCACATCCCCGAACACGAAGCGCCGGTCCACCACGCGGGAAATGCAGTGGTAAATCGCCGGCTTCACCGCCGAATCCTTCCATGGCGCCAGCCATCGCTTCCTGCTCACGCCCCCTTTTAACTCCGCAAATCCACCTGACAAGCGGATTCTCTATTATTTGTCTGGGATTTTATAGAAGCTTCATGACGGTCGCGGCTTCTCGACTCAGGTTGAGAGCACCTCACCCGCAGCGCTCGCGCACATGCTCCGCAAGCGCCTCTCGCCACGGCCGCAGCGACCTCCCCAACAAGCCCGCGAGACGCGAGGAATCCATCGCCGTGAACCGCGGGCGTGCGGCGCGGAACGTTGGCATTTCCGCCACGGTCTGTTCCGCGACTTGCGGACATGCATCAAGCGCGCCACAGACCGCCATTTCCCGCAACACCGCCGTGGCCATCCCATGCCAACTCACCGGGTTGCCCGGATTGCAGGCGTTCAGGACGCCGCTTGCACCTGTGCCGATCAAGTCTGCCACCCAGTCCGCGAGGTCCGTCGTGAAAACCGGCAGCGACCACTTGTCCGCCACCGCGGCGAGCGGTCTGCCCGCGAGCGCTGCGTCGAACACCTGATCGACGAACGACGGCTTCTCCGGCCCGAAAACCCAGGAGACGCGAAGCACGAGATTCCCCGGATGCGCGAGCACCGCCTTCTCCCCCGCGAGTTTGCTGCGACCGTAGGCGTTCACCGGGCTGGGAGCGTCCATCTCGGTGAGAAATCCCGCCCGCTCTCCGCCAAACACATAGTCCGTGCTGAAATGGATCACCCGCACACCCTTCTCCGCCGCCCACAACGCGATTTTGCCGGGAGCCGCGGAGTTCACCCGCATCGCGAGGCGCGGATCGTCCTCGCAGGCTTCGAGGCTTGTGATGGCGGCCGGGTTGAGGAACACATCACACTCCAACGAATCGAGCGCGCCCTGCAGGGAGGCCGCATCCGCGAGATCGCATGCCGACCTCGGCAACGCGATCACCTCGTGGGCCGCGGCCAGTCGTTTGGCCAGCGCCGCTCCCACGCGGCCCGTGGTGCCTGTCACGGCCACGCGCATCGGCGGTCAGATCAAGCCCTGTTCGCGCAGTTCCTCGTCCACCGAGTCATAGCCCGGAACGCCGATGCCCGCGTCCCGGATGCGCTGGATCCTGCGGCGCACGCCGACCTTGCTCTTCGGTCCCGTGACCAGTCCGCGCACCCCGCCGACCACGAAGGGCAGCAGCATCGCCACGCCCAGAGCGCCGAGCCCGATGCCCACTCCGCGGCGCGCGCTGCGGTGCATCAGGTCGCCCAAAAGCAGCCCCGCCGAGGCACCGAGGAGCGCCGGAGCCGCGAGCGCGCTGGTTTCAATCCATGCCGGAGTCGTTTCGGTATGCTCGTCTGCCATGACCGCAACCTAACCACCGTCCCGCCCCGCGACAACCACGGAAAACAAAATGTTGCCCATTCCCTCTTTCCCTACTGGTGAAAATCCGGGAAGCTCCCACCCGCCATGCCCGCACCTGCAAACACCTACGCCCTCATCCTGGCCGGAGGCTCCGGCACCCGCTTCTGGCCCCTCAGCCGTGATGCCCGCCCGAAGCAACTGCTCGATCTCTTCGGCACCGGCACCCTGCTCGAACAGGCGATCCGCCGCCTCGACGGCCTCGTGCCCCTCGAGAACATCCTCATCCTCACCAACGCCAAGCAGGTGGACGCCGTGCGCGAAAACGCCTCCATGCTCCCGCCCGGAAACATTTTCGCCGAGCCCGCCAAGCGCGACACCGCACCCGCCGTCGCCCTCGGCATCGGCCTCGTCGCCGCCCGCAATCCCGCGGCCGTCATGATGGTCCTGCCCGCCGACCAGCTCATCCAGGACGCCGCAGCCTTCCGCTCCGTCATGCGCGACGCCCTCGCCGCCGCCGAGCAATCCGACGGCCTGGTCACCATCGGCATCCAGCCCACCTGGCCCTGCCCGTCCTACGGCTACATCGAACGTGGGGAACCCGCCGCCATTCCCGGACTGGACACCGAACATCCGCCCTTCGAGGTGCGACGCTTCCGCGAAAAACCCAACCCCGAGCTTGCCGAGCAGTTCCTCCGCGAGGGCGGCTTCTCATGGAACGCCGGCATGTTCGTTTGGTCCCTGCCCGTGGTCATCGGCCAGCTTGCCAAGCACGCCCCCGAGCTCGCCGACTTCATCGGGGAACTGAAAACCGCGCCCGATCTGCCGGCCGCCGTCTCGGAGAAGTTCCCCCACCTTCCCGCCCGCTCCATCGACTACGCCCTCATGGAACACGCCGACCGCGTCCTCAACATCGAGGCCACCTTCGATTGGGACGACGTCGGCTCCTGGATCTCCGTCGCCAAATACTTGGAAAAATACGGCTCCGAAAACCGCGCCAACGAAGCCATCACCGAGCTGGACTCGGAAAACAACATCGTCTTCAACGCCCGCCCTCACAGCCGCGTCGCCCTGCTGGGCGTGGACGACCTCATCATCGTGCAGACCGAGGACGCCCTGCTCGTCGCCAACCGCCACCAGGCGGACGCGATCAAGAACCTCTCGCCGCTGCTGCCGAAGGAGTTGTTGTGAGGGATCCCCTTGGCCCGGTTCAATCACCGGAGACCCCGAGGTCAATGAAGAGCTTGCACCGCTCACAGCAAAGGATCATCGCCCGGCCTTTTTGATGTTTCGGGCGGACTTTCCGACCCCGCATTTTCACTCCACATTGCGGACAGGTCTTGTGTGGCCAGAAGTTCCATGTGAAGACACCCACCATTGCGGCGGCGGCCGCGGCGATCATCGCATAGGTCCCCGCCGCGCCCAACAGCCCTTTCGCCTGAAGCTTCGCGGTCAGGATAGCCATGAGGACCGCGCCCAGGAACAGGGAAACCTTGCCTGCGACAAACCGCATCCAAAAGCGGTTAATCACCGCTGTTTTGCGATATCCGGGTTCCGGGTGCGTCATTGGAGCCAAAGTGCAGGGCTTGATGGATCTCGGCAAGTCATCCCGCATCAGGCAGGTTTCCCACCGGGATTCAGGTCATCGCCGCCTCGCGAACGATGGCGGGATACTTGGCGGCGATCTTGAGAAGCGTGCGGGCGGCCCCGCTGGGCTGGATCGTTCCGCGCTCCCACTTGCGCACGGTGCCCAGGGAAACGCCGAGCATCCGAGCAAAGGCGTCCTGGGTGATGTTGATCTCCCGGCGGATTTTCGCGGCCTCGGTCTTGGCCTTCCAGTCTCGGGCCTGGGCCAGGCGATGGGTTTCCGGGTCAAGCGCCTTGCGCTCCACGGTGCCATCCGGTCGCCTGGTGACCTTCCACACGCGGCCCGGCGTGATCTCGCCACGATCCATGGCACGGGCTTCGCGTTCGAGGGCTTCGAGTTCCTTCTTTTTCATGGCTCAAGTTCAGTTTGGATTTGGTGGATTTCAGCTTTGGAAAGTTTGGCTTGGCTCGATTTTTCGTAAATGCGGCAGAACTGGATTTTCTCGGGATCGACATACCAGAAGTAGATGACGCGGGAGCCGCCACGTTTGCCTTTCCCGCCGCTGGCGACGCGGATTTTCCGCAAGCCTTTGGAACCGGGAATGAGGTCGCCAGCGTCTGGGGATTCGATCAATTGGTCCTGAAGTTCAAAATAGTCCTCTTCACGAAGGATCCGTTGGACGGCCTTGGTAAAGACGGGAGACTCGATGAAAACCACGCTGCGGAGATACCCTTGTAGGGCATTCGGCGCAACTTCAAAAATAAGCAATAAGGGTATTTTTACGCTGGAAGCTGGATCTTAATAGTGGAGCCGTTACGCTCCGTGGCTGGCGCGGTTGTCATCCGCCCTTGCGGCCACAGCCGCGCCGCGGCATCGTCCGGCCGTGTTGAGCACGGACAAATCCGATTCCCCGCATCCCGCCCTGGGCATCGACCATGGCGAGGCCCGGATCGGCATCGCTGCGACGGATGATTTCGGCATTCTGGCGCATCCGGTGGAGACGATCGACCGCGCGAAGGCGGATGCGGTGGAGCGCATCGCCCTGCTGGCGGAGCGTCGGAAGATCCGCACGCTTGTGCTGGGCCTGCCGCTGCGCATGGATGGCAGCGAGGGGGAATCGGCCACAAAGGTGCGCGCCTTCGCGGACCGGCTGCGCGAGCGGCTTTCCGGCATCCCGCTGGTGTTCGTGGATGAGACGCTCACCACCTCCAGCGCCGCGGGTAAACTCCGCGAAGCGGGAATGAAGGCCCGCCGCCAGAAGTCGGTGATCGATCAGGCGGCCGCCGTGGAGATCCTCAACGCGTGGATGGGCGAGAGTTCCGGGTGATTTCCCCGGGCCGGGGCGGCCCTCATTTTCCTTGTCGGGCGGGGGCCGGAAGTGGGAGCGTGCGCGGAACTTGGCGGGGAAGCGGAACACACAACTGGACGGCTGGCGCGCCTTCGCGGTGGCGGGGGTGATGTGGCATCACTGGGCTCCCCGGGAGTGGAAGGGACCGTTTCCCTTCGAGATCGGCTTGTTCTTTTTCCTGACGCTCACCGGTTTCCTCATCACGCGCATCCTGCTGCGAGAGAGGGCGGCGGGCGAGGCGGCGGGCGAACGATGGCGCATGAAGGCCTACCGGGGATTCCAACGAAGGCGGCTGGCGCGGATCCTCGCCCCGTGCTACGCGGCGATGTTGTTCGCCATCGCGGTGGGTGCCTCGGACATCCGGGCGCATCCGGAGGCCTACTTCGCGCATGTCTCGAATTTCCACATGGCCTGGATGGACGGCTGGCCGTCGGGCACGGCGCATTACTGGACGCTGGCAATCCAGATGCAGTTCTATTTCCTGTGGCCCCTGCTGGTGTTTTTCACGCCGCGGCGCGCGCTCGGATGGGCCTTTGCGGCCTGCATGATGGCGGCTCCCTTGTCGCGGCTGTTGATCGACCGCGGGTTTCCGGGAATCCACCATGGCGAGGCGATCACCACTTCGGCGTTCGACTACTTCGGAGCAGGAGCCCTGTTGGCCCTCGCGCTGGAGCGGGGGATGAGGGCGGGGGACCACAGGATCGCGGCCGCGGGCTGGGCGACCTTCGCCGGATACGTGGCGCTTTACTCGCTCAACGAGGCGGGGCGGCGGGTGGCGGAGGTGGCGTGTTTCCAGCAAACGCTGCTCGCGGTGGCGTTCGCAGCGCTGATCTCCTCCACGCTCGGCGGACTTGGCGGGCTCGTGGGGAAACTTCTCGATCATCCGGCGGCGCAGCACGTCGGGCGTCTGAGTTACGGGCTGTATCTCTTCCACACGCCGGTGCCGCTGTTTCTCGGCTGGGTGATGCCGTTCCTCTGGCACCCGCTGTTCTCCGGGCCGCTGTCGGGCGTGCGGCTCACGGTGTTCGCACTGGTCTCGTGGGGCCTGGCGTGGCTTTGCTGGAGGTGGCTGGAAGGGCCGCGGCGTTTGGGTTTCCCCCGGCTTGCCGAAGGCGGCCCGAAGTGAGAGCGTGCCGCAGGTTTGGACAAGTTCTGGGACAACGACCTGCCGGAGGGTTTCGATCCGATGACGGCAAAGGAGCTGCGGCAAAGCCTGCGGCGCGGGAGTTTCGTGACGCCGTTCCTGGGCATCCAACTGCTCGCGTTGGTGGCGATGATCGCCGAGTTCCGCACGGGGCACGCGGCGGCGGCATCGGAATACACCGGCATGCTGAATCCCTGGCTGCTGTGGAGTTCCGGACCGTTCTGGATGGTGGTCGCGGCGATCTGCATGATCGTCATGCCAATGGGCGGGCTGGTGCTGATGGGGCAGGAGCTCGAAGACGGAAACCACGAGCTGCTGCTGCTCACCAAACTCAACCGCTGGAAGATCGTGCTCGGGAAATTCGCCACGCTGTGGGGCTTGTCGGTGGTCACCTTCATGTCGCTGCTGCCCTACGTGGTGGTGCGCTATCTGGTGGGCGGCATCGAATGGTGGCATGAGGCGGCCTGCGCGTGGACCGTGCTCGGCGGCTCGGCGATGATCGGTGCCGGGGCGATCGGTGCTTCCGCCTTCCGTGGCATCGGGTCGCGGGTGGCGGTGTTCGCGCTTTTCCTGGCATCCATGGCGGCCGGCTGCGCGGCTCCGCTGTTAGGCAGCGCGCTGGTCACCAACGGCTGCGGCGTGCTCTATCATCTCACGGCGCTCTCGGCGGTGTTTTGCTATACCCTCGCCGGTCTCGCGATGGCCCGCTCGCGGCTGCGCCTCGCGGTCATGGCATACGAGGTGAAACCCGGCGGCATGATCATCGGGATGCTGGTGTTCGCCCCTTTTCTCATCGGAATGATCACGGCGCTGTCCGCCGGTTTCGGCGGCATCGGCGGACTCCTGTTCGTTGCCCTGATCGCCACCCGGCTGGACGCCACCCCGCTCACCGCGCCCGGAGCGGACTATTGAGAGGCCACCCGTGAAGTTCTGGAACTCCGCTGCGGAGGCTGGGGTTTCCGCTTCGGCAGGAAGGGATCCACCAGCGAGTCCTCGAAATCAAAGACCTCGGAGAAATCCTCGCGGCGGTCGGAGTCCTGTTTCCCGAACACCTGTTCCTCGATGAGATGGAACACCATGTCGCCCACGTCCAGGCATTTGCGCACGCCCCACTCGCTCATCAGCGTGGAGGCCATCGGCCCGAACTGCTCCAGAGCGTAATCGCGGAAACCTTCGAGCAACTCCGGCCCGCTGACGTGGCGCGCCTGGCCGCCGTTGCCTTCCGCGATCCGCTTGAGCGTGAAGTCCAAGGCGTCCTTCAGGAAAAAATAGGCCTGCACGTCGAAGCGCTTGTCACGTTTCAGGATGGAAACGACCGATTGTTCGAACTGCATCGCCTGCATGACGGCCAGATTGCAGGAATCCTCGCGGCGTGTCAAAGCGGTTAGTTCCCGGAATCGCGTAGCCCCGTGCCGGATGCCGCGGACCCATCCCCCGCAAACGCTGATTTGACCGATTTTTATCTTGTCCTCAGTCAGAGGCGTCAGTTAGCAAGCGTATCGTGAATCAATCATCCTCCAAAACACTCGTCGTGGCGCTGCTTGCCGCGATGTCCGCGCAGATTCCGGCTGAAGAGCCCAAGAACCCGCCCATCGATCCCACCAAGGCCATCGACAAGGGCGTCGCGATGCCCACCCCGCTCGACAAGTTCATCGCCCTCACCCTGCTGGTGAAGGCCAAGAAGATCGACTGGAACGGTGTCTTCAACGCCGTGGCGGTGGATATCAATCCGGACAACTACACCGACACCGAGATCCTCATTCCCCAGGTGCTCGGCCTGCGCATCGCGGACGGCATCATGGCCGTGCAAGCGAAGGACGCCGAACTGCTCGGCAAGGCCGCCTCCGACATCGAGAAACTCGCGATGAAACTTAAGGTGAGCGACAACGACCTGTCCCGCGCCCGCCGCGTGCGCACGCTCGCCAACGAGGGCAAATGGCTCGACGTCTATCGCGAACTGGGCTTCCTCCAGCAGGACATCATGCAGAAGCTTGAGGAAAACCCGAAGGACCCGCGCTCGGCCCTGCTGATGATTTCCGGCTGGATCCAAGGCAGCCGCTATTCCAGCAGGCTGATCCTCGCCCACTACTCGGACGCCAGCTCCAACATCCTGCGCGAGCCCCTGCTGGTGAAGGCCCTCATCGCCAAGAGCGATGCCCTGCCGGAGAAGATCAAGCAGGCCCCCTCCGTGGCCATCGTTTCCAAGACGCTCCCCGCCCTGCACAAGATCGTCAACGTCGGCCTCGACGCCCCGATCCCCAAGGCCGACGTCGAGACGCTCGACAAACTCTCCACCGCCTGCGTGAAGGAAATCATCAAGGGCAAGTAATCTCCTCTCCTCCCCGAAACTCCCCCAATCCCAACCAAGCCATGAATCCGCTCCGCACCATCATTCGCAGCACGGCGATCGCCGCCGCCTGCGCCTGCACCATCGGCACCGCCTTCGCAGATCCCTCCGAGGCCGAGGAGGACGCCTACAGCATGTCCGTCTATTACACCCAGCGCGGCTACGCGATGGCCCCCACCAACACCAACGGCGTCGGCGCCTCCGGCACCATGATCCGCTTCATCGTGCCGGTCAGCAAGGGCCTCGACTACGTCTTCCTCGCCGGCATTGACCAGGCGGTCCGCGACATCGACATCTATGTCTATGACGAGGTGGGCGGCCTGATCCTCGACGACCGCCGGCCCGCCCGCCGCGCGGGAGTGAAATTCCGCTCCGCCTACAACGGCACCGTGCAGGTCTATCTGCACCTCCGCTCGGCCAACGGCCTCGGTGCCTATTCGGTGCTCGTCGGCCGCCGCGGCGCGGTGCGCGAAGCCTACACCCCCACCAATCCGGACGGATCGCTCGTCGAGAGCCCAGCCGCTCCGGCAGCACCCGCGCCTCCGGCGACCACCACCGAAAGCCCCGGACCCTGAACCACAGCCGCCACTTCCAATACCACCGCCCCCAACTCCATGAAACTGCTCAACATCATCGCCCCCGCCCTCGCCGGCATCCTGCTCGTCTCCTGCCAGCCCGATCCCGTTTACGTGCCCGTTTACGTGCCGGTCGAACAAAAGACCACGCCGAAAAAGACCGCCTCCAAGCCCAAGCCCGCACCGAAGCCCGTCGAGACCGCCGAAGGCTTCCGCGCGGTGGAGAAACCCACCACCTACTCGAACTGATCCCACGGCCGCCCGGCGGAACGGATGCCACGCCGTGCCGCCGGGCAAGTTTCCGTCATGTCACGTCCCGCGCCGCTCACCCGCATCCTCGCCTCGGCAATGTTGGCGGGGGTCTTTTCGTCCTGCGATCGGCCGGATCCGGGAATGACCGAAAAGGTCGCCCTGCTGGAAGCGGAACTCCGCGAGCGTGACCGGCAGCTCGCCACCATGGCCGAGGAGGCGAAATCCGAATCCTCAACGGACGCATCCCCCACCGCCGGCGCGCCCGATCTTGATGCCGCCCGCGGCGCGTATCTCGGATTTGTCGAGAGCCTCCGGAGCAAGCTCGCCACAGCCATGCCGGACGCGAAATTCGAGCGCACCTCGGTGTTTCCCGTCGAAGGCCCGGACCCTTCCAAACCCATTCTCTCGCGAGTGGCCTTCCGCATCGTCGGCAAGGACGGACGTAGCGGAGAAATGGTGGTCCCGCTCTTCGCCGATCCCGCCGGTGCATGGCAGGACCCGGAAATCGAGCAGGTCATCGCCGGTTTCAATGCCAGGCCCGCGGCTCCACCCGCCGCGGCCAACACCGCCCCCGCGCCGCAGCCCGCCGCAGCCCCGGCGCGGCCGCAACCCACCGACGTGATGGGTGCCGAGCGCACCGTGGAAGTCCAGTGGGGCGACAAACCGCAGCAGGCCGCGCCACAACAAGCTCCCGCGACACCACAGCCCGCACCCCAACCGCAAAGCCCGGCCGTCCCCAAGAAAGTCATGCCGTCCTCGCGCGACGTCATCATCGACTTCGAGTGACCCTCCATCTCCGCCCATGGATGCCAGACTGCTTGTTCGCGACACCCAGGGCCAGGCCCAGGAGTTCGCTCTTGAGCGCGATCACGTCAGGCTCGGCGGCGGAGCCCAGGACCGCATCCGCATGGGTGCGGGATTCCCGGCGTCCGTGGTGGAATTCCGCCACCAGCCCTCGCTGGCCTCGTGGGTGGTCGTGAAACTCGATCCCTCCGCCTACGTCGCGTTGAATGGGACGCAGCCCGTGGGCGCGAATCCCGTGCCGCTCGAAAACGGGTCGATGGTCCTGGTGAACGGCGTCTCCGTGACCTTCACGCAGAAGCCGGATCCACCGAAACTCCAAGGAACGGAAACCCATGTCATCCCGCTGCCAAGATCCGCCGGCCTCGTGCTCGGCCGCCTGTCCCCGGAGCAGCCACCCGGACCTGCGCGGGTGGACCTCGATCCCGCGGACCTCAGCATCTCCGGCGAGCACGTCCGGATTTCCCCGGAAAAAAACAGCTTCACCATCGAGGACGTCAGCCGCCTCGGCAGCTCGCTCAATGGCGACGCATTCTCCAAGGCCACGCTCGTTTACGGCGACCGCCTCCAGATCGGCCATTACACCTTCGAGTTCGACGGAAAAAACCTCCGCTGGCTCGACAACGCGAACGCCGGATCGATCATCGCGCGCAACCTCACCCGCCGCGCTGGTAACCGCGCCATTCTCGATCAAGTCAGCCTCCAGGTCCGCCCCGGCGAGTTCGTCGGCATCCTCGGCGGCTCCGGCCAGGGCAAGTCCACCCTGCTCAACGCCCTCTGCGGCCTGATCCCCGCCTCCGAGGGCGAGGTCGTCATCAGCGGCCAACCGCTCACCGACAAGGCCGGCATGCGCAAGCTCGGCATCGGCTACGTGCCGCAGGACGACATCGTCCACAAGGAACTCCGCGTGCGCGACGCGCTGCTGCTCAGCGGCCGCCTGCGCATCAACCTGCCCCTGCCGCTCATCCGCGCCCGCATCGACCGCATCATCCACCAGCTCGGACTCGCCGAGCATCAGGACAAGCGCATCCACCAGCTCTCCGGCGGCCAGCGCAAGCGAGTCAGCATCGGCATCGAGCTGCTGTCCAATCCCTCGGTGCTGTTTCTCGACGAGCCTTCCTCCGGCCTCGATCCTGCCACCGAGGAGCGCCTGATGGTCCTGCTTCAGAGCCTCGCGCTCAGCGGCATCACCGTGGTCTGCACCACCCACGTGCTCAACAACGCGTTCCTCTTCAACCGCCTGCTCTTCATCCAGCAGGGACGCCTCGTCTTCTCGGGAAACAGCGATGAGGCGCGCCTTCATTTCCTCGGCGATCAATCCGCTCCGATGCACGACCAGCTCGAAGCGCCGCTCGAAAAAATCTACGCCGCGCTCGCCGACGACCGCGTCTCCGCCATCGACCGGGAAAAGGCCTTCCACGCCTCGCCCTATTTCCAGCCAGTCCCACCCGCCACCGGAGCCGCGCCCCCGCCGCCGCCGGTCTCCGCCGCCGCCCGCAAGGTCCCGGCCTGGAAGACGCTCGGCGTGCTCTTCGCCCGCCAGTGGAAAATCCTCATCGCGGATCCGCTCAACATCGCGTTTCTGTTGGCCCAGGCGGTCATCATTTCGGTGCTCATCGCATGGGCCAGCGACGACATCGGCATGCGCGCCTTCATCACCGTGATCGCCGCGATGTGGTTCGGCTGCAGCAACGCCGCCCAACAGATCATCGGCGAGATCCTCATCGTCCAGCGCGAACGCGTCTGCGGCCTCGGCCTCAACACCTACTACTTCAGCAAGCTCGCCTTCCTCTCGCTGCTCACCGCCGCCCAGACGTTCCTCCTCTTCACCTGCACCACCGGCCTCGGCAATCTCTGGCATCCGGAGGAATTCAACGCCGGCGACTTCGCCGAGCGCCTGAAATCCCGTATGACCGCCGTGGCCGGAGTCGAGGAACCCGCCGGTGCACTGGACGGTGACTTCATCGCCGAGGGGGACGAGGAGGCGCCCGCGCCCGCCGCCAAACCCGCCGCGGCCAACATACCCGCGCCGCCGCCACCGCCCGCGCCACCTTCCGAAGGCACGGTCAAGCGCCTCACCCTGCTGGCCTCGGTCTTCCACATCGGCCAGAACCTCGTCGAAAGCGGCCCGCGCGACCTGCTGCTGGACAACGGCGAGCGCGCCCGCGACGCCGCCGGCAAACTGCTCACCTTCCCCGGCCTCTCCATCCGCGAGGTGCTCCTATCCACCCTCGGCCTGCGGATTCTCGGCCTCCTGCTCTCCGGCACCATAGGCGTGGTCCTCGGCCTCACGGTTTCCTCGCTCGTGCGCAGCCCCACGCAGTCGGTCATGTGGGTGCCGCTCATCCTCATCCCGCAGATCCTCTTCGGCGGCTTCGTGATCCCGTTTCCGGAAATGAGCGCCTCCGCCCGCGCCTTCTGCACCGCGGTCCCAAGCTTCGCCTCCCAACGCATCATCGAGGTTTCCCACATCTTCGGCAGCGCCACTCCCTTCCTCGCCAACCGCACCAAGACCCCCGTCTTCCTCACCAGCGACGGCAGCAAGGAAACCGTCGAGTGGACCGATGGGAAACACGAGCTCACCCAGGACTACGACCGCATCTCGCCCTTCAACCGCGCCTGGCAGAACCTGCTCGTCTCCCCGGAAAAACTCGGCATGCACAAGCACGAGGCCACCACCGTCGCCGGCACCTTCACCACGCTCGTCCGCGACTCGGTGAGGAAACGGGCCGACGTCGCCTACCTCAAGGGCACCGTCGTCAGCACCCTCGCCCCGGCATGGCGCGCGCTGCTCACCTTGACCGTCTGGTCCCTCATCTGCTACATCCTCACCATCGCGGGGCTTCTGGCCAAGGAACGGACCCGCTAACCGGGGAGCATTCAATTTCATGGTCAAGCCAAGCGAGAGACTGGGAAACTACGAGGTCGCCACCGCCGCCGACGGCTCCGCCATGATTCTCGGCTCCGGCGCGGGTGGCGTCACCTACCGCGGCCGCCACATCCACCTCGGCACCGAGGTCGCCATCAAGGTGCTCGTCCGCCGCAAGAACCTGCTCCAGAAGGACCGCGACGCGTTCCTGTCCGAAGCGCGCGCCGCCGCCTCGCTCAC
>Ga0114938_1002184_pt1 | contig 12580 bp, 5 predicted proteins | sample AshMeaBigSpring_FD_88675 | JGI IMG/M metagenome (GOLD analysis project Ga0114938, IMG submission 88675) | Groundwater microbial communities from Big Spring, Nevada to study Microbial Dark Matter (Phase II) - Ash Meadows Big Spring | ecosystem: Environmental > Aquatic > Deep subsurface >...
CGCTTTGGCGCGGCCATTGCCGGCGTGGCCGGCGTGGCGCTGATGGTGTCGCTGCAGATTGCCAGTCTCGTGCCGAACCTGCCGAACCAGACGCGCCTGATCCTGGGCGCGTTCTCCGCGGCGCTCAACATCCTGATCAACGTCGTGGCGCCCATCGTCGACCTGGTGCGCAGCATCATTCAGTCACCGCTCAGCGCCGCCAGAGTGCTGAGCTTTGTCGGCAAGAGCTACGCGGTCGTGCAGCGCGGTGCGGCGGTGGGCGCGGTGCTCTCTGCGGTGCTGATCTGGGGCTTCTTCATCTATGGCGCGGCCACCAGCGGGCTGGCGGCAGGCAGCCCTACGCTCAATCGTCTCTTCTTCGAGACGGTTGCCGCTACGATCGTCACCGTGTTGATGGCCGTGCTGAGCGCCAATCCGATTGGCGCCATCGTGTCGGCCATTTTAGGCGCCATCGATGCCATCCTCTCGCTCATTTGCGAGCTGGGCGTCGCGGAGTTGCGTCAGGTGCCCACGCTGGACGGCGCCTGTTTCACCCTCACGGGCGCGCTGACCAAGGTGCTGACCAAGCTGCTCTACAGCTATGACTTGATGATCGACATGGGACGCAGCGACCTCATGGTGACCGGCGCGCCCGATGTGGTCCTGGGCGACCCCGCCAAGGGCTTCATCGCCGGCAACACGCTCAGCGTTACGCTGCCGGTGACGACCACTGCGGTACACAAGGACCCCGACCCCAACAACGGCGTCCTCATCTATCCCTACATGTATCTCTTTTCCGCAGACAACCTCAGGCGCAGCTCGTTCCTCTACAGCCTGACCAGCGGCGCTGAGCAGACCCTGGCCGTTGCACTCGACCAGATGAATACGCTGTGGCAGAACGTGCGCGTCGATCATACCTATCTCGTTTCGCCGATGTATCGCGGCGAACTGAGCAGCACCCCGCCGGCGGTGACCGGGCAGGCGCTTACTGCCGGTATCAACCGCCCGGTTCCGTTGATGCTCAACATGAGCTATGCCGTCCCTGCCTACGAGTGCTGGACGCTGGTAGTGATTCCCATCTGCTACACGCGCGAGTACAAGGGCGACAATCACATGCCCATCGACTCGCTCCAGTACGACGTCTTCCCCGTCACCCTGGCCGAGTTCCTGGCGATGAGCGCCAAGGGCGACGGCGGGCTGGGCCTGAGCTGGGATGCGCGCTTCCCCTCGCTGCGCGATGCCGACGGTGACGGCCTGCTCTCCACCGCCTACAACGGGCTGGACCCCAACGACGCGGCCGCCGACGCCGACGGCGACGGCCTGACCGACCGCTTCGAACTGGATCGCCGCTCCACCGGCGTGAACATCTCGCCGGTGCTGCGCGATACGGACAACGACGGCCTGCCCGAAGCGCAGGAGCTTCGCCTCGGCACGAACCCCGCCGCTGCCGACTCCGACAACGACGGCCTGACCGACGGTGAGGAGGTCTACCATCTGACCATCAACCCCGACACCGGCGCGACGACGACGACCTGGACCGGCGGCTGGAACGTGACCATCAATGCGCTCACGCCCTTCACGGTGCGCGTCTCCTCCGACCCGCTCAGCGCCGACGGCGACAACGACGGCATCAACGATCTGGCCGAGCGCCAACTGGCGCTGGATGCCAATCCTGCCAACCGCGTCGACAGCCAGAACCGGCCCTACCATCCGACCGTGCCCAACAGCCCGCCGCTGGCGGTTATCGTGGAGACCGACGATTTCGACGGCTACGTGGCGCCAGGTCAGAGCTTGATCTACACCAGCACCGTCATCGCCAACGCGGCGGCGGTTCCGGGCGTGCTCAATGTGAACGCGCCGGCCATCCTGGGCGGGACGCGCAACCCGCTGCTGCTGCCCTTCGATACGCAGACTTTCAGCGAAACGCAGTCGGTCGTGCAAGGCGTCAGCGTCGCCGTAGCGCCGGGCCTCGGCACGCAGCAGACCGCCATCTCGAGCACGGCCAGCACGCGCCTGAGCGCCACTGCGGTCGCCGGCTGGACGCTCGGCCAGGTGACGACGGAAGCGCCGCTGGGCGGCATCGTCGCGCCAAACCTGCCTTACTACAGCGACGTCACCGCCAGCCGCCCCGACCGCCAGGATAACTACCACATCGGCGTCATGGCGTTCGATAACCTCAATTCTCCCGTGCCCAGCCCGATCGGCCGCGGCGACATCCTGGCCTACACACTGCCGGCGGGCACGATGCGCGCCATCGAGAACGACGCCAACAACACGCGCGCCTTCATGGGCAACAGCGCGCCGAGTATGGCGACCAACGCCGCCAGCGACACCTTCGTTGCCTGGGGGCAGCAGCGCTTCTGCAACACCGTCACTTTCAACTCGATCCGCGTGGTGACGGCGGGCGCCGACGCTCAGGACGCATCGCCCGGTATCGAGCCGATCATCGCGCTCACCCCGAACGGCGGCACGGAGAGCTTCGCCTGGCGCTGGGATACGGGCGGCGGTTCCATGACCGGCGGGCAGACGCGCGGACCGAGCGTCGACGGCTTCCCGGTCTCCGCCGAGTTCTGCAACGGCACGGTCACCTTCCGCGTGTACGACAACGATGGCGGCGTCAATGAGCTCGTCGCCGCACAGAGCGTCTTCATGTACACGCCGGTCAACGGCGTGCTTACCTTCACCGGCGCCGGTCACACGATTGAAGTCAATATGACGATCCCTGAGATCGACCGGTATGTGATCGCCGGCGCGCTGCTGGGGCCGGACGGCCAGGTCAAGCGCTCGATCACCTTCCCGCGCTCGCCGGTGTCGATCAACGCGATCCGCGGCAGCTTTGGCCCAGCAGTCGCCACCGACGGTGACGGCTTCCTGGTCGCCTACGAATCCTATGCCGAGACCGCGCCGGCAACGCCCGGTAATCCGCAGATCGTCGTGCAGGCATTCGACAAGGATGGTAATCCCCTGCAAAGCAGCTACCAGGATGCCCTCAGCACACAAGCCAGCGATGCGCAGTACAGCAGCGTCGCCCTGGCCGCGACCTGGATCGGCTATGCCTACCGCGTTGTCTGGCAGGATCGTCGCGCCGCGCAGGTCAGGGTCATCGATGCCGTGCGCAGCGGCGCGTCGATGTCGGGGCCGCTGCAGCTCTTCGGCAACGCCCTGACCAACGCTGGGGCGAATTACGGCCCCAGCGTTGCCTATGACCTGCTCACCGGGCGCGTGCTGACGGTCTTCCTCTCCGACGTGCGGCGCGTGATCGGCATCCTCCAAAATGGCGGCGCCGTGATCGGCAACCCGCTCGTTCTGTCGCTGGCGCAATTCCCGTCGGCGCGCTCACCGCAGGTGGCGTGGCATCCGGGTTATCGCGGCTGGCTGGTCAGCTACCAAGATGACACGGCGAGCCAGCGTCACGTCTTCGTGCCAGTCAATTCCGACGGCGTGCAGGCTTTCCCTGCCGCGTCCGGCTTCTTCGTCGCCGCCAACGACAACAGCCTGGCCTGCCCTGCGCCGCAGAGCGTACCCGTCGTCGACCTGCGCTTCGAAGAACTGCCTGGCGCCACGACCTTTGCAGACGCATCGGGACGGGGCAACCCCGGCCTCTGCACGGGCGCAACCTGCCCGACGGCTGGCTTTGCCGGTGCGCCCGGCGCCCCGCTTTCGGACTATGCCGCGCAGTTCGACGGCATCGACGACGGCCTGACGCTCACCCGCACCATCCAGGATGACTTCAGCGTGGCCTTCTGGATCAAGACGCCGCCGGGCACGGGTCAGAAGACGATCGTGGACGGCGGTAGTATCGCCAGCAACGGCTTTGCCATTCGCCTCAACAGCGGCGGCGTGACAGTCTATGCGCCGGGCATTAGCTTCCAAACCATCCAGCGCGTCGACGATGATCAATGGCACTTCGTCGTTGTGAGTCGCAACTTCGCGTCCGGTCAGGTGGACATCTATCTGGACGGCGTGCTGGCGCGTGGCTTGCCCGGCACGCCCGGCGTGTCACTGACCAACGCGGCGACCCTGCGCGTCGGCGTCAAGCCCGACGGCACGCTGCCACTACGGGCGACGCTGGATAATCTGCAAATCATCCCAGCCGCTCTGGCCGCCGACACGGTGCTGGCGATGTACAACCGCACGCTGCAATCGTACTGTGTAGCCGCGGGCACGAGCGGCAGCAATGTCTACTGGGCCAAAGTCGCTGCCAGCAAGCCCGACGTGCGCGGCGGCCGCGTCACTGCCACGGGCGGCCTGACGCTGACTGTCGACGGTGACCTGCCGACAGCCCAGTTTGCGGCGCTGCAAAACGGCGAAATTGTCGGGCCGGCTCAGGTCATTGGCGGCACGGCGGCAGATGCCACCGCGGGCGTTGGTCTGGTCGAGGTGAGCATCAACAACGGCGCCTGGCAGCCGGCATCGGGCGCTAATGCCTGGGCTTTCTCACTCGCCGGGCAAAGCGGGGCGATCAACCTGCGCGTGCGTGCCACCGACATGGTCAGCAACGTCGGTGCGGCGAGCGCCCCGCTCAACCTGGTCGTGGACACCGTGGCGCCGGTCGTGAGCGTCACCGTCCCGCCCACCACGATCAAGCCGGTGAAAAACGCCGATGACCGCTGGCAGATCAACCTGACCGGCGCGGCGAGCGACGCCAGCGGCGTCAAGCCCGATTCGCTCCTGGTGAAGTTGGAGCAGCAGTCGGGCGTCGGCATGGCGCAGACCGCGCAGCCCGCCACGCTCAACGGCGCCAACTGGAGTATCGGCTATCTGCTTGACGCCGGGTTGTACGACCCCACCGGCGCGTACACGGTGACGGTCGAGGCGATGGATATTGTCGGGAATCGGGCGACGCCGGCAACCGCCGTGCTGCGGCTGGACACGCGCGGGCCAGAAGTCGTGCTGAGCGCCGAGGACACCGCCCGCCAGACGATCACGCAAACCGTTGCCATCGACGGCGTGGTCGCGGATACGGCGAGCATCGCCGGCGTCAACACGCTGGAGATCGCGTTCACGCCGGTGGAGCAGATCGCCGCGTTGCCGGCCGGCCTCACAGCAGCGCAGGCGGAAGCGCAGCTCAACCGAGCCTGGGCGCCGGTCAACCTGGCGCAGCGCGGCCCCGGCGTGGCGACAACAACCTGGAGCTATCCGATCCCCGCCGGGCTGGAAAATCTCTACCAGCTCGACCTGCGCGCCACCGACATGCTCGGCAACGTCGCCATCAGCGCCAACCTCTGGCGCGGGATGATCGACACGACCGACCCGCGCGTGGTGATGACGGCCGCACCGACGGGCGCCAGCTATCGCGACGCCAGCGGTCAGCAGCGCCAGGCCATTCGCTATCTCTGTGCGGCGGTGGATCGCAATCTGGACGCGGCGAGCTTCGCCTGTCCCGGCGCGGGTCAGGCCGAACCGACGCGCACCTTCGCCGTTATCCCGGAACTCCAGGCGATCTTCCCCGACCTCACGATCCGCAACGGGCTGGCGATCTCCTACACGCTGTGGGTGGCCGGCGCTGCGCCCGCCACAACCGCCAGCGCCTGCGACACGCTCGGTCGCTGTGCCCAGGCCAGCGCCCCTGCGATTGGCGAGGGCGCCGGTCAACCCGGTGTGTTGGCGGCGCCGCACGCCGTCATCGTGGCGCCGGTAGATGGCGCCATCGTCGCCAGCACGAACACGGTGAGCGTTACGGTTGCGGCCGAAGCGGCGGCGCTGCTCAAGGAAGTCGTCATCCGCATCGATGGTGCGGTGGCGCAGACGCTGACCTTTGCGCAGGACGAAGCCGCGACGCAGGCGCAGCGCACGGTGGGCGTCGCCATCGCCAGCGAGGGGCTGCACACCGTAGAGGCGCAGGCGACGGATTGGGCTGGCGCCACCCAGACGACGATCTTCCCGGTGAGTTTCACGCTGGACACGACCCCGCCGGCGGTCACCATCGACGCCAGCGCGCTGACGGTGGCCGACACCTGGCTGCCACAAAGCGGGATGCTGCGCTTCGACGGTGCGGCGAGCGACACCCTGGGGCTGGCCGCCGTGGAGGTGAGCGTGGATGGTGGCGCGTTCGTCGACGCCACGTTTGGCGGCGGTCTCTGGCAGACGGCGGTGTACGTGCCTGATCCCGAAGGCCGCACGCTTGCCGTCACGGTGCGCGCCACCGACCGCGCCGGACGGATCACAGAGATTACACAGGCAATCGAGGCGGCGCTTTCGGCGGAGGATGCGCCAGACACGGCGATCACGGGCGGGCCAGCGAACCCCAGCGCCACGACCAGCGCCGCCTTCACCTTCGCCGGGAGCGCCGGCGCGGCGGTGTTCGAATGCCAGCTCGACGGCGGCCTTTATCGGCCCTGCGCCAGCCCGCAGCAATACGACGACGTGAGCAAGGGTGAGCACAGCTTCCGCGTGCGCGCCGTCGATAGCCGTGGGTTTGTCGACCTGTCACCGGCGACATTCACCTGGACGGTCGTCGCCAGCCCGCTCGATGTCACGATCGCAGACAAGCCGGCCAACCCGACGAGCGCGCGCAGCGCCGTCTTCACCTTCAGCGGCGGGGGTGGAGCGGTTGCCTTCGAGTGCGCGCTCGATGACGACATCTACGCCCCCTGCACCAGCCCGCAAAGTTACGTCGGCCTGCGTGATGGCGAGCACAGCTTCCGCGTGCGCGCCCGCAACGCCGCCAGCGAGACCGGCGCGGCGGAACGTTATGTGTGGATGGTGGTCAACGCGGCGCCGCAGGCCAATAACCAGAACGTGACGACGGCGCTGAACCAGGCGACCGGCATCACGCTTACGGCGACGGACGACGAGCCAGTCAGCTTCGCCATCGTGCAGCCGCCAGCGCATGGTGTACTTACCGGCCTCGCGCCCAACCTGATCTACACGCCGGACACCGGCTACGCGGGCGCCGACAGCTTCACCTTCCGCGCCCGCGACGGCCAGGGGGCGGAAGGCGCCGGCGTGGTGACGATCACCGTCGCCGGTCAGCCGGGGGGCGCGATTACGTCACTTTACATGCCGCTGATCCATCGGTGAGGTGAGTGGATAACGCGTCAACTAAAGTAGTGCGACTTCGAGAAACCGAGTTTCTGATGAACATGCTCCAGACTGGGGCGCCTACAAAGAAACTCGGTTTCTCTATCGAACATGACTTTAGTCTGCCTTGAATTGTGAAAGATATACACTTACAAGGAATTAACAATGACAGCTGACCTGGCGATTCTGGGCGGCGAAAAGGCAGTCACGCTCGATTATCCGGCCTGGCCGGTGCATGACGAACGCGAGGTGGCGGCGGTGGCGGAGGTGATCCGTTCCGGGCAGTGGGGCGGCTTTCCCTACCCTGGCCCACGTACGCAGGCGTTTCTCGATCAATTCTTGGCGTTCCAGGGCGGCGAGTACGCGATCATGGCTGCCAACGGCACGGTGACGTTGGAGATCGCGCTGCGCGCCGCCGGCATCGGCTGGGGCGACGAGGTGATCGTGCCGGCGTACACTTTTCAGGCCACCGCGGCCGCACCGATGGCCGCCGGCGCCATTCCTGTGATCGTGGACATCGACCCCAACACCTATTGCATCGATCCCAGCGCGGTGGAGGCGGCGATTACCCCGCACACGCGCGCCATCATCCCGGTGCATGTCGGCTCGCTGATGGCGGACATGGACGCCCTCATGGACATTGCGACACGCCACAACCTGATCGTCGTCGAGGATTGCGCACACGTCCACGGGATGCGCTGGCGCGGCCAGGGCGCCGGTACGCTCGGTCACTTCGGCTCGTTCAGCCTGCAATCCTCCAAGCTGCTGACCTCTGGCGAGGGCGGCGTCCTCATCTGCAAAACAAAGGCGTTGGCCGATGCCGCCACCAGTGTTGTCAACTGCGGGCGCCCCGCTGCGGGTCACAGCGAAGTGACGGTGATGGGCGCCAACTTCCGCAGCAGCGAGTTGCACGCCGCCCTCGCCGCGGTGCAGCTCGAACGCCTGCCCGAACAGACGCGCCAGCGCGAGGCGATGGTCGGCTACATGGACGAGGCGCTGAGCGAGCTGCCCGGCGTGCGCGTCTTCCGCCCCGACCCGCGCATCACGCGGCGTTCGGTCTTCCTGTACATCTTTGCTATCGACCCGGCGGTATGGGGCGTGGATCATCATTCCGTTTGTGCGGCGTTGGAAGCTGAGGGGCTAGACGCCAGCATCGGCTACCCGCCCATGCACCGCTACGATCTCTTCCAGCCGCAGCGCACGCGGCTGCCCGTGCCGACTGCACATCCCGAACGCTTCGACTTCGCGGCGATGGATCTCCCCGTCGCCACGCGTGCCTACACACAGGAAGCAGTCTGGCTCTCCGAAGCTGTCTTCCGCGCCGGCAAGGAAGGCGTCGATCAAGCTGTCGCCGCCATTCGCAAGGTCTACGCACATCGAGAGCGGCTGGCAGAAATGCGGGAATGAGCGATTAGGCGATTGAGCGATTATCCTGGGTATTTGGGGCGTGGGCGCAAGCAAAAAACTGACTGCTCAGCCTTGAGTCGCATCGCGGCTTGTGCTACACTCAGAGCAGAAACGATTGACCGATTCATTGTGATTTCAGGAGGTAACATCTGGAAAGCTTGCAACTCGCCCACACGCTAGTGGATATCGTCGAGCAGAAACAGGCGACCGACATTGTATTGCTCGATGTCCACGAGCAGACTTCCCTCGCCACCTACTTTATCCTTGCCACTGTCGATAACGAACGCCAGGCCAAAGCCATCGAAAATGACTTGCTGGAGAAGCTCAAGCTCCAGCAGAATTTGCGTCCGCTCAGCGTCGATGGGCTAGACGGCCACGGCGGCGGCTGGTCGATTCTCGATTACGGGGATGTGATCGTCCACCTGCTCACCGAAGAAATGCGCCGGTACTATCGCCTCGAAGAGTTGTGGAGCAAGGCGCACGTTGTCGTGAAGATGCTGTGAGGCGTCACACGTCAGGCGTCACACAGTCATAGGGTGAGCATCAGCTTCGCTGAAATGCGAATCTCTCACCGAAACGCATCCATCCCCGCCGGACGCTGGATCGTGCGCGCCGGCGCGGGCGGAACGGCTGGCGGCGTGTAGCCGCGGATCACGATCACCGGGCGCCCCTCGTCGCTCTGCCCCATCAGCAGGCTGGCGGCGGCAGCCAGTTCGTCGGCGATGCACTCTTCGCTGGAGACCAGCTCATAGCCAAAGAGGTCGTGCAGCCCGCGCTGATTCCAGATCGGCGGCAGACCTGCGCAGCCAATCGCCGTGCCGACCGTGCCGATACGCCAGGCGCGCCCGTGGCTGTCGTTGATGATCACGGCGGGCGCCACGCCAGTGAGTTCGGCCACCCGCGCGCGGATTGCTTCGGCGCTGGCGTCGGCGTCGGCGGGCAGCAGCGCCAGGTAGTCGCTGGCGTCGCCGGGCTGCACGTTGCTGCGGTCGACGCCAGCGTTGGCGCAGACCCAGCCGCAGCGCTGCTCGACGACCAACAGGCCGCGGCGCACGCGCAGCACTTCGTTGCTGTCGTCCAGCACCACCTGAATCACGCGCGGCTCCTTGCCGACGGTGGCGGCGATCTCCTCGGCCTGCACCGTTGCTTGCACATCCGCCAACCGCACCAGCCGTCCCTCCGCCTTGCTGACAATTTTCTGCGCGATCACCAGGATGTCGCCGGGCTGCAGCGGCTCACCGGCGGCGGCCAGGCGCTCGGCGATCAGCGCCGCCACATCGTCGCCGGGCTGAATCGACGGCAGGCCAGGAACAGCAAACAAGTGCATGGAAGTCATCAAATCCTCGATCTGCTAACAAAAAGGGCACGCAGATGACGCGGATTGAACGGATCGACACGGATTGAATCCGCGCTGATCCACCCAATCCGCGTCATCCGCGTGCTATTGCATCTGATTCCGCGCCCGCCACATCAGGATCGCCTCCAACACGCCCCCGCCGATTGCCAGCGACTTGTCGGATATGGTGAAACAGGCGGCGACATCGGCGCGCGGGTCGAGATCGCCGATCTTCATGCCGGCGGGTACGGTCACGCTGGGGTGAATCAAGCCGCGCAGCACACCGGCGAAGGGGGCAACGATGGCGTGTTCATCACCCTGCGCGTCGCTCACTGCGGCAATTTCGGCGCCCTCGGCAATCGTGTCGCCGATGCGGTAGCGCCCGAACACATGACCGGCGACCGGCGCATGCAGCACGCGCGACCCGCGCCGCCCCACGCCCGGCAGCTCGCCCGGCTCGCCCGTGTCCGGCGCGGCGCTGCCCTGCCAGATCACGCGGCCCAGGTTGTGGCCGCGCGCAGTTTCGATCACGGCGTGACAGTCGGCGCCGGCGGTGAAGCCCGGCCCCAGCGCCACGACCAGCGGCGCGTCCTCACAGCGCGTGCCGGTGTTGCGCTTCGCCATGATCGCATCGACGACCACCGGCGGTTGAAGCTGGCGCAGCGTCTCCCCGGCAGGATCAACGATTACGGCGACCTCGTTCGCGGCGATGACGGCGGCGGCATCGGTGATCTCACAGCGGCGGCCGGTCACTTCCTCGACACGGCAGCGGCCATCGAAGACCGCCTGCGCAAAGGCAACCGCACGCCGCACGGCCAGCGGCTGCTCAATTTCGGTGTGGATGACGGGAAAGCCGGCGCGGTGGAGACGCAGGGCGATGCCGCTCGCCAGATCGCCGGCGCCACGAATGACGACAAGTGGGAAATCAGTGCTCATGCTGAAAATTGTACACTACGCAGGCGCGTTTGCCGGTACGAAGCGGTAGCCGCGCCCACGATCATTCTCGATGGCGCCGATGGGCGTTGCCATCTCCTCCAGTTGCAGCCGCAGCCGGCGGATCGCTTCCTGGACGCGGCGGTTGGAAGCGTCGGGACGCTTCCACACCTCGGCCAGCAACTGCTCGGTGGAGACGACCTGGTTGGCGTGCGCCTTGAAGTAACGCAGCAGCGCCGCCTCGGTCTTGCTGAACTGGTCGAGGGTGGCGTCGGGCAGAGCGGGCGGCGGGGCAACCGGCGCAGCGGACACGGCCTCGCCCTGCCAGCGCCGCGCCAGATATTCGGCAAAGAGCGGGGTGAAGAATTGATAGCCGCTCTGCTGCCCGCGCGCACAACAGATCACCATCGCTTGGTTGATCAGCCAGTTGAGCGCCGCGCTCTCCTCCATCGTTACGGCGGCGAGGGACAGCGCGCCGCCGATCATCGCCCGCACCAGCCTGTTGATGCTCTCCGGGCGGACGCGCGGCGGGAGCTTTTGCAGCCGGCGGAAGGAGGTCTCGAAGACGAGCCGGCCATGTTCGGCCAGCCGCAGCCGCACCAGCGGCAGATGCTCCGCTCCCAACGCTCCGCCGCCCACGATCATCTCGCGCACCTCGAGCAGGATGTCGCCCAGCCGCCGCAGCAGAAACGGGTGCATCCCGGTCAGATCGACCAGCGCGTTGGCCAGCGCGCTCACGCCGCTGAAGTCGTCGGCATAGGCCAGCACCCACGTGCGCGCCGCCTGCGGATCGAGCAGCCCCAGAAAAACCTGCGTCATCACGTTGAAGAGCGGGGAGGCGGCCAGGTCGCGATCCAGGTCGTGCAGCGGCTGTTCGGTGGCGACCACCAGCGCCATCTCCAGCGTGAGCGGGCGCAGCTCATCCACCGTGTCGCGGCGCAGCCACTGCTCCTCGAAGACGCGGTCGAAATTGTCCATCAGCAGCACCAGCCGCATCTCCTGTTCGCGCAGTGCGCGGGCGATGCGCCAGATGCGGCGGCTGTTGGCGCCCTCGGCCTCGATAGCGGGCCAGTCGAGGTTGACGCCGGCGGCGCGCACCTGCCGCTGGATCATGCGGTAGATCCAGCCGGTCAGATCGGCGCGGGCGTCCTGCCAGTCGCAATCGACCCAGGCGACGATGACGCGGGCGCCGTCCTCGAAGGCGAGCGGGCGCTGACCGGCAAACTCCTCGCCCAGCAGCGGGCCGTCTTCGCTGGCGAGATGGTGGAGAAACTGGCTCTTGCCGACCAGCTTGGGGCCGACCAGCGAAAAGCTCTGCGGCTGTGGCGCCAGCATCCCACGCACCATCTCATAAATGACCCGGTCACGCCCAAAAAACTTGCGGCCTGCGTCCATTCCGCACCTCCCTACTGTTCTTCATGCGTCACTCGTCAGGCGTCATATACCATGGGGAGCCAGTGACGCCTGACGCCTGACCTCTCACCCATTCACTGCCAGCCACTGCTGAAATAAGCGGCTGGAAAAGCGCCAGCGATCCGCCGCTGGCTGCTGGAGAATATCCTGCTCGGTCAGCGTGCGCAGGCTGGTGCGCAGGCTCTCCGGCGCTACGCCGGGGAGACCGGCGCGCAGCTTTGCCCAACTCACCTCGCCGTCGGGTGTGGCGTGCGCCAGCCGCGCCAACGTCGCCGCCACGTGGTTGGTAATGCCGCGCAGCATCTCCGTCATGTGCGCAAAGGTGTGATCCTGCGGCTGCATGAAATCGCCCCGCACCTGCTCCACATCTTCGGGCAGAATCTGCTGTCGCCCCTGATGCGCCATGTGCATGACCAGGTTGTGACAGAACGCCTGGATCAAGAACGGGCTGCCGCCGGTCAAGTCGGCGATGGCATCGACCGTTTCCGC
>Ga0114938_1002185_pt1 | contig 12574 bp, 9 predicted proteins | sample AshMeaBigSpring_FD_88675 | JGI IMG/M metagenome (GOLD analysis project Ga0114938, IMG submission 88675) | Groundwater microbial communities from Big Spring, Nevada to study Microbial Dark Matter (Phase II) - Ash Meadows Big Spring | ecosystem: Environmental > Aquatic > Deep subsurface >...
CGTCATGCTGGCGAGCGAAGTGGACACGCTGCGGGTCAAACAGCTCATCGCGATGATCGACCGGGAAACGCCGCGGGGCAAGGGCAAAATCAACGTCTACTACTGCGAACACGCCAACGCCGAGGACCTGGCCAAGGTCCTCTCGGAGATCCCATCCCAGCAGTCCGGCACCGGGCTCAGCGGGGCCGCCGGTGCCGTCGGCGGCGCGGGGGGCACCCCCACCGGGGCGGCGTCCCGGGGGCCGACCGCGGTCGTCATGGGCAAGGTCCAGATCAATGCCGACAAGGCCACCAACAGTCTGATCATCATGGCCGACAAGGAAGACTACGAGGTGGTGGAAGCCGTCATCAAGAAGCTCGACATCCCGCGCTCCATGGTCTACATCGAATCCCTGATCATGGAGGTGAACGCCACCAAGAGCATGGATTTAGGCGTCAAATGGCAGCTTTTCGACCGGACCAACGTGAACAACACCAACGTGGTCTACGGGGGCACCTTCAGCGGCAGCGGAGCGCTTGACGCGGCCACCAACCTCTTGAGTCCGACGGGGCTGGCCGTCGGGGTGCTGACCCAGCCGTTCACCTTCGGCGGCATCACCCTTTCGAACATCGGCGCCATCATCAACGCCGTCAAGACCGACGACAATTTCCAAATCCTGTCCACTCCGCAGATCCTGACCACCGACAATGAGGAGGCCCGCATCACGGTGGGTGAAAACCGGCCCTTCCAGACCCGCGCCACCACCGACGTGTCCGGCGGCACCTACGAGTCCTTCGAATATCGCGACGTCGGCAAGATTCTCAAGATCACCCCGCACGTCAGCGAGGGCCGCAACGTGCGCCTGAAGCTTTCCCTGGAGGTGACCAACCTGGACCGGGTCGCCACCGCCGCCACCACCGCTTCGCGGCCGGTCACTCAGAAGCGCACGATCGAAACCACCGTTCTGGTTCAGGACAATCACACCGTCGTCATCGGCGGCCTGATCGACGACAACCGCAACAACAACGAGACCAAGATACCGGGTCTTGGCGACATTCCACTGGTGGGGTGGCTGTTCAAGACCCAGAGTGACGCCAATCAAAAAACCAACCTTTACGTGTTTCTCACCCCGCGGGTGATCAAATCCGCCGAAGAGGCCGACCGGCTGATCTCCGAGAAACGAGAAGCGCCGAACCCGAACGAAGCGCCGCCATCGATCCCCGAGAAGCTCAAGGGGGGCGAGATCAAGCTCTACAAGGACCACTGAACCCGAACCGACACGTGATGACCCCTCTGGCGAACATACTGGCCTCCCGTTGCGGCATCGACGCCGAGGCCCTGGCGGCGGCCGAGCGGACGCAGGCGGAAAAAGGCGGCCAGCTCGGCGAGATCCTCATCCAGCAGAAGGCGATCACCGAGGCCCAGTTGCTGAGGGCCCTGAGCCACCAGCTCGACCTGCCGTTCTGGCCCAAGCTGCCGCTCAACGACATCGACGCCGAGCTGGTGTCCAAGGTGCCGATCCAGTTCCTGAAAAAGCATTCCCTGGTCCCGCTGAACTACCGCAGGCCCCTCACCGCGAAAGAGTGCGGCCTGGGGGAGGACAGCCCCGCCGGCGACCGCCTGGCGCTCGACGCGGAGGGTTGCGTGATCGCCCTCCGCGATCCGCTGCATTTCCAGGCCCTGGACGATCTGGTGCGGCTCCTGGACATCCCGGAGCACCGGTTGGTGCTCGCGCCCCGCGAGGCCATCCTATCGGCCATCAACCTGCAGTACGACCTGCGCCGGGACTCCGCCGAACAGCTGGTCCAGACCATGGAGGAAGACGGAAGCTCCATCATCACCGAAATCGAGGAAACCGCCGACCTCCTGGACGACACGAGCGACGCGCCGATCATCAAGCTGGTCAACCACATCATCTCCCAGTCCATCAAGGCCCGCGCCAGCGACATCCACTTCGAGCCCTATCAGAACAGCTTCACGGTGCGCTACCGGGTGGACGGCATCCTCTACGACCTGCTGACCCCGCCGAAATGGGTCCAGCCGGCCCTGATCTCGCGGGTCAAGGTGATGGCCAAGATGAACATCGCCGAAAAGCGGCTGCCCCAGGACGGGCGCTTCGACGTGCGCGTGGGCGATCAGGACATCGACGTCCGCGTGTCCACGATCCCGACCTCCTTCGGCGAACGTCTGGTGCTGCGCCTGTTGAACAAGTCCGGCTCGCTGCTGGAACTGCCGGACCTGGGTTTGTCGCCGCAGCGTCTGAGCACCCTGCAGCGGCTGGCCGCCAACCCGAACGGCATCATCCTGGTCACCGGCCCCACCGGCAGCGGCAAGACCACGACGCTTTACGCAATCCTGCAATCCATCAACAAGCCGGGCATCAACATCATCACGATTGAAGACCCGGTGGAATACCAGATGAAGGGGATCAGCCAGATCCAGGTCAACCCCAAGATCGACCTTACCTTTGCGCGGGGCCTGCGGTCGATCGTGCGGCAGGACCCCGACGTCATCCTCATCGGTGAAATCCGCGACAAGGAAACCGCTGAAATCGCCGTGCAGTCGGCCCTGACCGGGCACCTGGTGTTCTCGACCCTGCACACCAACGACTCGCCCAGCGCCATCACCCGCCTCGTGGACATCGGGGTCGAGCCGTTCCTGATTTCCTCCTCGGTCCTGGCCGTGTTCGCCCAGCGGCTGGTGCGCGTGCTGTGCGCCGAATGCAAACAGCCCTACCGTCCGAAAACCGTCTATCTGGAAAGCATCGGGCTGCAACCCGAACCGTTTGCGGCAAACCCCATCTTCAAGGCCGTCGGCTGCGAAAAATGCTTCCAGACCGGCTACCGCGGCCGGATCGGTATTTTCGAGATCATGCTGATGAGCGAGGAGCTCAAGACCCTCATCCTGCAGACCTATGACTCCAACCGCATCAAGGCGCTGGCGGTCCAGGAAAAAATGACCACCCTGCGCGAGGACGGCATCGAAAAGGTGCTGAGCGGAGTGACGACGCTGGAAGAGGTCCTGCGGGTGACCCAGGGGTAGCAACGGGTTCTGCCAGACGGACCCCCTCCTGACAGGAGCATGCCTGCCGGTGCGGGAGCGAGGCATCATTTCAGCGGTCGAATCTGGCGGAGACCGCAACGTCGAGATTGGACGATCTGCGAAGTCATCAGAGATGGAGGCCCCGAATGAAAGACAAGTGCAGGATTCTGGTAATTGATGACAACAAGGAAACGGTCGCCGGCCTGACGAGCTTTCTCGATCGAAACTATAACATCGTGTGTGCCTATGATGGCTTGGAGGGCATTCAGATTCTCGAAAAGGATAAAGAGGGTATCGATCTCGTCATAACCGATTTGGTCATCCCCACCATTAGCGGAGTCACCCTAATCCAGTTTGTGAAGAAGAAATATCCGGAAACACCGGTTGTCGCGATGACCGGATGGGGTCATCATCCCAAAGCGCTTGCATCCGAAGCGAAGGCCGACATCGTATTGGACAAGCCCTTCGACATGGAGGAGCTTGACCAGGCGCTTGAAAAACTTGCTTCGAAAATGCACTCAAGGAGGAGTGCCTCTGTGCGTCCGGACATTTGAGGAGACGATACGAAAGTGGGCATCATGCCGCTTCTTCATAAGCCTGAATTTCCGAGATCGAGCCGGTACGAACCTGCCTGGATGCTGGAAAACCAGATGGGTCCGAACGCACTATGGCTCGCAGAATGGCTTGCGGAAGCATTGCCTCTCCAAGCCGGGATGCGCGTGCTCGATCTGGGTTGCGGGCGCGCCATGACCAGCATTTTTCTGGCAAGGGAATTCGGAGTGCTGGTTTGGGCGACTGATTTTTGGATAACACCGGACCATAACTGGAAAAGAGCTCTCGAGGCCGAAGTTGGCCACTTGGTTTTTCCGCTGCGTGCCGAGGCTCACTCCCTGCCATTTCCCCAAGGGTTTTTCGATGCCGTTGTTTCAATCGATGCTTACCAGTACTTCGGAACCGATGAGCTTTATCTCGGGTATTTGAGCAGGTTCGTCCGCCCGGAAGGGGTACTGGGTGTCGTCATGCCGGCACTGATGCAGCCGATGGGGGACGTACTTCCAGAGCATCTTGTCAAGCCACAGGCAAACGGAAAAGTCTTCTGGGAAGATGGATGCTGGAGCTTCAAGACCGCGGATTGGTGGCGGGATTTATGGGGCCGAAACAGCAATGTCACGGCCGTTCAGGTCGATACCCTCCCGGACGGCTGGCGTCACTGGCGTGATTTCGAAAAGGCGCTTGAGATTGCCGGCAAAAGCGTTTTTCCTTCCGACGCTGAAACCCTGGAGGCGGACCACGGTCGCTACATCGGATTCGTCCGTGCTGCGGCCAGGCGAACCGAGGCGAGCACAATGAACCTCTATGACCCCGCCATAGCCGTTAGAATCGGGGTGGACAGGTGAGGCCGCTGCTGATGAAAGACCAGAGAGCGCTGAAAGAGGGGGGATGAATCATGAAAAAATTCGCCCTGTTTGTATTCAACGGAGATCCGATGTGTTTTATTCATGTGCTGTTGAACGCATTGGACATGAAGGCCAAGGGAGATGAGGCCAGAATCATCATGGAAGGGGCTTCGGTCCAACTGATTCCCGAACTGGCCCAATCCGGCCATCCCTTGAATGGATTGTGGAAAAAGAATTTGGAGGCGGGTCTTGTCGAAGGGGTCTGTAAGGCCTGTTCAAGCAAACTGGGAACCCTTGAAGCGGCCAAAGGTCAGGAGTTGACCCTTCTCGACGACATGTCCGGCCACCCCAGCATGTCGGCGTACCGTGATAAAGGCTACGAAATCATTACCTTCTGATTCCGCTTCATCCTCGAAAAATTTGCGGCCGGATCAATCCGGCCGCATTAGCGATTCTCAAGAAACCGCTATTCGCTCGTTTCTAACCACTCATTTCTTGAAATAGCCGTTCATAATGATCGGCCTCCGCATGGCGCCCGCGCTTCCGGCAGCCGGCCGCGTAGACGCTGCATTTTTGTTTCAGAGCGGCCGCGGCCGCCCGGCGCTGATCCGGGGGTAGAACGCTGCTGGAAATCAGCCTCGCGATGGACTCGACTCGGTATTTGTCGAGCCCCGGGGCGCGCGAGAGCTGGTCGGCGTGGCCGCCGCGTTTGATGATGAGGGGCGTTTCGATCAGCTCTATGGGAAAGCGGCAGCTGACCCGCAGCCATAGGTCGTAGTCCTCACAGGCCGGCAGGCGCTCGTCGAACAGGCCCACGCGGCCGAGCAGCTCGCGCCGCAGCATCACCGCCGAGGGGCTCACCAGGCAGAGCTCCAGCGACGGCTCGAAGATCATCCCGCCCCGCTTGCGGTGCCGCCTGCCGGGGTTCACCCTGCGGCCGTTCTTCACCCAGAGCTCCTCGGTTTGGCAAATGAGCGCCGCCGGGTGCCGGCGGAAAAACTCGGCCTGGCACGCCAGCTTGCCCGGCAGCCAGATATCGTCCGAATCCAAGAAGGCGATCAAATCCGCCCGCGCGGCGGCCACTCCGGCGTTCCGTGCGGCGCTGACCCCGCGGTTTTCCTGGCGCAGGAGCCGCATCGATTCTCCGTAACCCCTGAGCATCTGCGGCGTGTCGTCGGTGGAGCCATCGTCGACCACGATCAGCTCGAAGCCCCGGAAATCCTGAGCCAGCACGGAGTCCAGCGCTTCCCGCAAACACCAGGAACGGTTGAAGGTGGGGATGATGACGGAGACCTGCGGTGGCTTGACTGCAAAATTCATGGTTTTCGGACCATTCGGTCTTTGGCGTTGTTAACCTTTAAAGTCGGAAGGCGCATTCTCCTTCCGACTTCCCCTTTCCGCATTCCGCATTCCTATCCCATCCTCTCGATCTCCCGGATCTTCGCTTCCAGTCGCTTGGCCGACATCGGACCGGCGGTCTTCAACTCCTGGGCGAAGATCGATACTTTATACTCTTCGATCATCCATGCCAGCTCCTCCAGAGCCTGCCGTTTCTCGTCCGAGGATCGCGGGTTCAGCGTTTCCAGGAGTCGTTGGAGCGGCACGTCATATTTCTGGAGCGCCTGCGCCTTGACGCGGTCTTTCTCGGGGTCCACCAGCGCCCGGCGGGCACGGATGCCGAGAGCGCGGAGATAGCGTTCGACGTGCGCCAGCCGTGCGCGGTCATAAAGGGCGATGAAATTCTGCGGCACCAGGCGCGACAGTTCCGACTTCAGGGAACCGTGGATTGCCGCCAGAGGTCCTTTCGCACCGGCCAGGGCGGCGGTCTCGCCGGAGGCTGCCGCATGGGCCTGGATGACCGGAATCACCGAATAGAACCAATCGCGTCCCTCGGTCATCAATTTCGGCGTCCGAGCCGAAAGACGCTCGTTGAAGGCTTTCTCGGTGCGCACGTCCGCAGCGAAAACCTCCTGAACCACCCTGTCCCCCATCGCCTCCTCCAGCCGCCGGGCCCCTCCCAGCGGACGCGCGGCCGGATGCAGCTCCTCGGGCAGCGCCAGACTGCGCCTGAGCAACTTCACTTCGCGGCCGCAGTGAAGCGCCAGCAAGGCAGCCACGCCCTGGGGGTGGGCGGCGAGCGCCTGGTCCCGCTGCTCGAACAGCTTCAGATCGATGCGCTGCCCCTGGCAATGCAGGGCGGGATACGCCGCCCAGGCCGCGCGCTCGCCTGGGAGGCTGGCAATCACCTCGGGCAGGTCGCCGAAGTCCCAGCGGGTGATCCCGGTGCGTTCCCAGCGCCGTCGCGCTTCCGGTGGAACCCGCAGGCCGGTCGACTGGCGCCGCAGGATGGCCGGGTCCCGGCTGGAGTCCAGCTCACGGCCGTCCGGGGCGACGATCGCCACCCGCATCTTCAGATATTCCGGCAACGCCTCCGTGGGCCAGGCCGAATCCGGCACCTCGACGCCGAAGCGGCGCTGCACGAATTCCCCCAGCACGGACACCAGCCTTCCCTGGCCGCGGGGCATCTCTGCCAGGATGATGTCCGCCGCATCTTTGATGGGCATCAGCCGGGTGCGCAGGACCTTGGGCAAGCCCCTGAGCAGGGTGGCCACTTTTTCGCGCAGCAAGCCGGGAACGAGCCAGTCGATGGATGCCGGCGGCACGGCGGCGGTCAGCGTCGAGGGCACCTGCAGGGTGACGCCGTCCGCCTCCGCGCCCGGGTCGAATCGATAGCGCAGCTCCAGCGACCGCCCGCAGGCGGCCAGCCGCTCCGGGTAGAGATCGAGTTCGGCCTCCTCCGGGCGGTAGTTCATGAGATCCTCTTCGGTCATGCGCAGGAAGCCGTCGCCCCCGCGCTGCCGGATGAGGCGGCTGAGACTGCGCAGGTCGTAGACCTTTTCCAGGCGACGGCGGTAGAAATCGAACACGGCTTCCTCGCTGACGAGCAGATCCCTCCGGCGCAGCCGTTCCTCGACGGCCTGGACCTTCGCTGCCGCGGCCTGATTGTGATCGAGGAAGGCGCAGACTTTTCCGAGCCCTCCGCCGACGAGCGCCTGGCGGATGAAGATCTCGGTGGCAGCCTGGGGGTGGCGGCGGCCGTAGGAAACCGTGCGCGCCGGCACGATCACCAGCCCGAAGAGCGTCACCTGCTCGGTGGCCACCACCTCCCCGCGCTTCGCGTCCCAGCGGCCGTCGCGGACGCTGGCGCGGCAGAGCCCGCCGCCCGCGGGCTCCAGCCACCCCGGGTCGATCGCCGCCACGGTGCGGGCGAACAGGCGCGAGGTTTCCACCATCTCGGCCGCCACGATCCATTCGCCGGCCTGGTTGACCAGACCCGACCCCGGAAAGATCGCGGCCTCGCGGTTCCGTGCGGCCCGGTAAATATTCTTCTCCTTCTTCTGCGCGATGTTGGCGAGAAAGCCGCTCAGGATCGAGCGATGAAGCTTTGCGAACTCGTAATTTGAAAGTCCGAAGGCGGGAGGAATGGCTTCGCCTTTTTCACTCTTCCAACTTCCACCTTCCAACTTCCCCCCTGCTTTATCAGCCTTCCGCCTTCCGAATTCCTTCATCACCTCCCCGATCTGCCGGTGGATGTCCTGCCATTCGCGCATGCGGCGGTAGGAGAGGAAGTGCTCGCGGCAGAAGCGCCGGAGTGCGCCGCGGCTGCCGGACTCCCGCAGGGCCGCATGGAAGCGCTTCCAGATGTTGAGCAGGGTCAGGAAGTCCGAGGCCGGATCGTTGAAAGCGGCGTGAGCGCGGTCGGCCTCGGCGGTTTTCTCGACCGGCCGCTCGCGGGGGTCCGGGATGCTGAGCGCCGCGGCGATGACGGCGATTTCCTCCATGCAGCCTTCCTTGCGCGCTTCGATCAGCATCCGCGACAGCCGCGGATCCAGCGGAATCCGCGCCATCATGCGCCCGATCTCCGTCAACTCGGCCCTCTGGCCCTCTTCCGCCTTCCGCCCTCCGCCTTCCCCCTTCCCCCTTCCAACTTCCCCCTTGCGCCTCCCCCCTTCCCGCTTCTCATCTCCGCCTTCCTGAATCGCCCCCAGCTCGAACAGCAGGTTGAACCCGTCGGCGATGCTTTTCGGGTCGGGCGGATCGATGAACGGAAATGCCGCGACATCCCCCAAACGGAGGGCGAGCATCCGCAGGATGACCTCGGCCAGGTTGGCCCGGAGGATTTCGGGCGGCGTATAAAGCGGCCGGCCGAGGTAGTCGTCTTCCGAGAAGAGGCGCACGCAGACCCCGTTTGCCACGCGGCCGCAGCGACCCTTGCGCTGGTCCGCGCTGCTGCGCGAGACGGGCGCCACCGGCATGGCGGTGGTCCGCGTGCGCGGCGAGTAGCGCGGAATGCGCGCCAGCCCCGTGTCCACCACGAAGGCGATGCCGGGAATGGTGAGGGAGGTTTCGGCCACATTGGTGGCGACGACGATCTTGCGGCCGGCACCCGGCTGAAACACGCGGTTCTGCTCGGCCGCGCTGAGACGGGCAAAGAGGGGCAGCACCAGGGTGCCCGGGGGGCTCGCGCCGGCCATCAGCTCGCAGGCCTCGCGGATGTCCTGCTCGGTCGGCATGAACACCAAGACGTCCCCCGTCCGCCGCTCCTTCAGGATCCGGCGCACGGCACCCGCCGCCTGCTCGACGGGGGTCATGTCGCCGTCTTCACTGCTTTCCGCCGGCGGCTCGTAGCGCACGTCCACGGGGTACATCCGGCCGGACACCTCGATGACCGGCGCGTCGTCGAAGGCTTTTGAAAACTTTTCCGTGTCGATGGTGGCCGAGGTGATCACCAGGTGCAGGCCGCGGCGCCGCCGGATCAGCCCCCGGAGATAACCCAGGATGAAGTCGATGTTCAGGCTGCGCTCGTGGGCCTCATCGACGATAAGCGTATCGTAGTCGGAAAGCATCCGGTCGCCGGCGGCCTCCGCGAGCAGGATGCCGTCGGTCATAACTTTGATGTAAGCCCCCGGCGGAGTGGCGTCCTGGAAGCGGATTTTGTAGCCCACGGCCTGCCCGATGGTCTGCCCCATCTCTTCGGCGATGCGGCGGGCTACGGCTTGGGCGGCAATGCGGCGGGGTTGGGTGTGCCCGATCAGTCCGTCGATGCCGCGGCCGGCCGCGAGGCAGAACTTGGGGATCTGGGTGGACTTGCCCGAGCCGGTATCCCCGGAGACGATCACCACCGGGTGTCTGCGGATGGCGTCGATGATTTCGTCCTTCTTGGCGGCGATCGGCAGGGCCTCTGGGAAAACCAGCGGCGGCAGGCCCTGAAGACGCCGGGCCTTGGCGCCGACCGAAGCTAGCACGCGTGCTTCGATACGCTCCAACTCGGCCGCGGAGACCGGCCCTTCGGCGCCCTGCCTCAGCCTGTGGAGGCGGCGGCGGACGGCCGCGCGATCACGGGCCATGGCCTGGGGAAGCAAGGATTCGATCTGGCGTATTCGGGGCTCCGTCGCAACCATCGGGAGGAAAACGCGTGGATTAGCGGCGCATTCACGGCATACGGAATGTGCTCGATCCTGTCGGAATGTGGCAAACCGCGGCGATCACCTGCCCAGCGGATTCCGCGGTTCCCAGCAACCTCTTGATATTGTTGCACAGAAGACGATACGGCCGGTATGCTATCAGGATTTATATGTTTTCACAACAAACCGCGATGGTTTCCGCCGTTGGGAAATCCACTTGGCTTATTGCCGCACTGCTGATATGAAGACATCGCTGCACCGGCACGAGGAGACCGCATGAAGTCCTATCGCAAAGAGCTCTGGTTCGAGGTTCCCGCCCGCCGGGCGTTCATCAACATCACGGGCCGGGTGGAACGCTGCATCGAGGACAGTGGCGTCATGGAGGGCTTCGTGCTGGTCAATGCCATGCACATCACCGCTTCGGTCTTCATCAACGACGACGAGCACGGCCTGCATCACGACTTCGAGGTATGGCTGGAGAAGCTCGCACCGCACGAGCCGGTCGCCCAGTATCGCCACAATGTCGGCGAGGACAATGCGGATGCGCACATGAAGCGTCAGATCATGGGCCGCGAGGTGGTGGTGGCCGTCACGGAGGGCAAGCTTGACTTGGGGCCGTGGGAACAAATCTTTTACGGAGAGTTCGACGGCCGTCGGAAAAAGCGGGTTTTGGTAAAGATCATAGGGGAATAAGCTTAGGAGGGATCGATGCCCAAAGCGATTCGCATCCATCAACACGGAGGCCCCGAGGTTCTGAAATGGGAAGAGTTCGATCCCGGTCAGCCCGGTCCGGGCGAAGCCCTGGTGCGCCACGAGGCCGTGGGGCTTAACTTCATCGATGTCTATCACCGCACCGGGTTGTACCCTTTGCCGGCGCTGCCGGCCACGCCGGGCATGGAAGGCGCCGGAGTGGTGGAAGCGGTCGGCGAGGCAGTGAGCGAAGTGGCCGTCGGCGACCGGGTGGCTTACGCCGGCATCCCGCCCGGGGCCTACGCCGAACTGCGGCGCATCCCGGCGCATCGGCTGGTGAAACTGCCCGAAGGCATCTCCACGCGGCAGGCGGCCGCCATGATGCTCCAGGGCATGACCGCGCGCTATCTGCTCAAGGGCTGCTGGCACGTCGGCCCCGGCACGACGCTTCTGATTCACGCCGCCGCCGGCGGCGTGGGATTGATTGTCTGCCAGTGGGCCCGGCACCTGGGCGCCACGGTGATCGGCACGGTGGGCAGCTCCGAGAAGGCCGAGGTGGCTCGCGCGCATGGCTGCGAGCACCCCATCGTCTATGCGCGCGAGGACTTTGCGGCACGGGTGAAAGATCTCACCAACGGCAAGGGGGTCGACGTCGTCTATGACTCGGTCGGGCAGGCGACGTTCATGAAATCCCTCGATTGTCTGCGGCCCATGGGGATGATGGTATCCTTCGGGCAGTCTTCGGGGTCGATGCCGCCTTTCGACCTTGCGTTGCTGGCGCAAAAGGGCTCGCTCTTCCTCACCCGGCCGTCGCTCATGACCTATACCGCAGCCCGCGAGAACCTGCTGGCCCATGCCGGCGACCTGTTCGAGGTGGTCCAGAGCGGAGCCGTCAAGGTAGAGGTGAGCCGCGCTTACCCGCTGGCCGAGGCCTCCCGCGCCCACCGGGAACTGGAGGGGCGCAAGACCACCGGGTCCTCCATTTTCACCCTTTAACCATCCCTGCCGGGACGCAGGCGCGGCCCCCCATTCAGGGGGCGGCAGCGATTTCCCGTGCCGCCTCTCCGATGAAGATTTCTCTTGTAATTTGGTATGGATTTCTGTAACTTTCGCGTCTGAGTCCAGAAAACCCTGACATCCCCAAGGGAGGAAAATCGGAATGGCTGAAGAAGCAATCAAGATCAGCGGTAAAAAGAAAAGCACCTTCATCGACAAGGTCAAGCAGGTGCTGCCGGAGGGAGGCAACCTCAACCTCTGCCTGACCTGCGGCGCCTGTTCCTCCGGCTGCCCGGCAACGGGCCTTTCCGGCATGGACCCGCGCAAGTTTCTGCGCATGGCGGCCCTCGGGATGGACGAGGAGCTGCTGAAATCGGACTGGGCCTGGCAATGCACGATGTGCTGGCGTTGCATTTACGTCTGCCCGATGAAAATCGACATCCCCCAGCTGGTCTTTCATGCCCGCAAAAGCTGGCCGCGGGAGGAGCGGCCCAAGGGCATCCGCGGCTCCTGCGACATGGCGCTCAAGCACGACACCTGCAGCGCCATGGGCGCCTCCGAAGAGGACTTTCGGTTCGTCGTGGAGGACGTCCTGGAGGAGGTGCGCAACACCCAGGTCGGCTGGGAGGATCTGCAGGCGCCCCTCAACAAACAGGGTGCCATGTACTATGTCAACCAGAACTCGCGCGAGCCCGTCACCGAACCGGACGAGATGGTGCCGCTGTGGAAGATCCTGCACACGGTGGGCGCCGACTGGACCTACGGGACCAAGGGCTGGGGGGCTGAGAACTACTGCATGTTCCTGGCCGACGACGAGGGCTGGAAACACATCGTGGAGGTGAAGGCCAAGGCCGTGGACGACCTGGGGTGCAAGTACTGGGTCAATACGGAGTGAGGGCACGAACTCTTCGCAGTCCGGGCCGGACTGAAAAAGTACAACATCCCCCACAAATTCGAGATCACCACCATCGTGCAGCTTTACGCCCAGTGGATCCGCGAGGGCAA
>Ga0114938_1002186_pt1 | contig 12572 bp, 13 predicted proteins | sample AshMeaBigSpring_FD_88675 | JGI IMG/M metagenome (GOLD analysis project Ga0114938, IMG submission 88675) | Groundwater microbial communities from Big Spring, Nevada to study Microbial Dark Matter (Phase II) - Ash Meadows Big Spring | ecosystem: Environmental > Aquatic > Deep subsurface >...
ACTCACCCCCCCCCCCCCCACCCACCCCTCCCACCCCACCGAAACGGTGCCAGGATGCCGATAACGACTTCCTGGCACCGCGGAACGTGATCACGGCTGCAGCACGGCTGCGGCAGAGGCCCGGCGGGCGTGACACCCGGCCAGGTGGTCGTCGACGAGGCCGCAGGCCTGCATCGCGGCGTAGGCAGTGGTGGGCCCGACGAAGGTGAAGCCGTTGCGCTTGAGGGCACCGGCCAGCGCGGCGGACGCCTCGGTGCGCGCCGGCAGGTCGGCCTGCGTCGCAGGTGGCGGTCCGGGCGCCGTGGGGGCGAACGACCAGACCAGCCGGTCCAGCGCACCGACGCCCTCCGCCTCCAGCAGCACGACGGTCGCCCGGGCGTTGCCGATCGCGGCCTCGATCTTGCCGCGGTGGCGGACGATGCCGGGGTCGGCGAGCAGCCGGGCCACGTCGGCCTCGCCGTACCCCGCCACCGTCGCCGGGTCGAAGCCGGCGAAGGCTGTCCGGAACGCGGCCCTCTTGCGCAGGATCGTCAGCCACGACAGGCCGGACTGGAACCCCTCGAGCACGATCCGCTCGAGCAGCGCGGAGTCCCCGTGCACCGGCCGACCCCACTCCCGGTCGTGGTAGGACAGGTAGTCCGGGGCCGAGACGGCCCAGGGGCAGCGGGCGAGCCCGTCCGGGCCGAGGACGGTCGGGCTCAACGCTCGACCGCGACCCGACCGACCCCGGACGCCCCGGGACGGGCCCGCTGGGCGATCCTCGCGAGCCGGTGTAGGGAGACCTTGAAGCCACCGCCGATCACGGCGCGCACGATCGGCCAGCCCAGCGCCCCGAGCCGACCCGCGGGCAGGTCGACGGACGCGACGTAGGTGACGCGGCTGCGGTAGTCGCCCCGCGGGTCGACGCGGAACTGCGCCGTCCCCCGCACCACCCGGCCGGTCTTGCGCACGTCGCAGCGCCGCGGCGGCTCCCAGCCGGTGACCACCATCGTGTCGAGGAAGCCGAGCCGGCCGACGCCGGTGAACGCGTGCACACCCTCGCCGACCGCGTGGCCGCCGGTCGGGCCGAGGCCGCGGGTGCGGGTCAGCAGGGCCCACTCGTGCTGCCGGTCCCAGTCGGTGAGCACCGACCACGTAACCTCGACCGGGGCTTCGACGTCGACGGCGACCTTCAGCGAGCCTCGCATGACCGACATCGTCCCAGAGCCCCCGCCGGTGCGCCCCCGCGGCCGACGGCGGACCAGGCCACGCGGGAAGGAGGTCGCCGGTGGACCTGCGGCTCGGCCCGGTGAGCGTAGGCCCCCACGAGCACGCCGTGATGGCGATCGTCAACCGCACCCCCGACTCGTTCTACGACCGAGGGGCCACGTACGCGCTGCAGGCGGCGCTGGACCGGGTCGACACGGTGGTCGCGCAGGGGGCCCGGATCGTCGACGTGGGCGGGGTCAAGGCCGGCCCCGGCGACGAGGTGGACGTGACCGAGGAGCTGCGCAGGGTCGTGCCCTTCGTCGCCGAGGTGCGGCAGCGGCACCCCGGGGTCGCGATCAGCGTCGACACCTGGCGGGCCGACGTGGCCCGCGAGGTCGTCCAGGCCGGCGCCGACCTGCTCAACGACACCTGGTCGGGGGCCGACCCGGGGCTGGCGGAGGTTGCGGCACAGGCCGGCGTGGGGCTGGTGTGCAGCCACGTCGGGCCGCTCACCCCTCGCTCCCGGCCGCACCGGGTGGCCTACGCCGACGTGGTCGAGGAGGTGCGGGCGCGGGTCGTGGGGCTGGCTGAGCGAGCCGTCGGCCTCGGGGTGCGACCCGAGGGCATCCTGCTGGACCCGACCCACGACTTCGGCAAGAACACCTACCACTCCCTGGCCCTGACCCGGCACCTCGACGTGCTGGTGGTCACCGGCTACCCGGTGCTGGTGAGCCTGTCGAACAAGGACTTCGTCGGCGAGACCCTCAACCGTCCCGTCGGCGAACGGCTGACCGGGACGTTGGCCGCCACCGCCGTGGCCCGCTGGCTGGGGGCCAGGGTGTTCCGTGCCCACGAGGTGGCCCCCACCCTCGAGGTGCTGGCCATGGTCGCGGCCGTGCGCGGGGACGTGCCTCCGGCGCTCGCCCGCCGTGGCCTGGCCTGAGCGCGGGCTGCGGCGGGGCCATGCTCAGATGTCGATGGTGGGGTGCTGCTCGCGGCCGTCGGGCCGCGGCGGTTCGAGCGGGGCGTCCCGGGACGGCACCGCCACCTCCTGCTCGCGTCGGCGCCTCGTCGCCGCAGTGAGCGTCGCGACCACCTCGTCCAGGTCGTCGGTGCAGGTGAGCAGGTCGATGTCGGTCAGGGCGATGTTCCCCGCCGCGGCCACACTGTCGGCCAGCCAGCGCAGCAGCCCGGACCAGTAGTCGCACCCCACGAGCACCACCGGGAACTGGGTGACCTTGCCGGTCTGGGTGAGGGTGAGGGCCTCGAACATCTCGTCCAACGTGCCGAAGCCGCCCGGGTAGACGACGAAGCCCTGCGAGTACTTGAGGAACATCGTCTTGCGGGCGAAGAAGTAGCGAAAGTTGATGCCGATGTCGACGTAATCGTTGAGCCGCTGCTCGAACGGGAGCTCGATGCCCAGCCCCACCGACAGCCCGCCGCCCTCGACGGCCCCCCGGTTCGCCGCCTCCATCACTCCCGGGCCTCCCCCGGTGATCACGGCGTAGCCGGCCGCCGCCAGCCGTCGCCCCAGCTCGCGGGCCGAGGCGTAGGACAGGTGGCTCGGCTGCGTGCGGGCCGAGCCGAACACGCTCACGGCCGGGCCGATCTCGGCCAGGGTGCCGAACCCCTCGACGAACTCCGACTGGATGCGCAGCACGCGCCAGGGGTCCTGGTGCACCCAGTCGCTGGGCCCCCGGCTGTCCAGCAGGTTCTGGTCGGTGGTGGTGGCCGGCACCTGCGCACGCCGCAGCCGGACCCGGCCCCGGCGGCGCTCGGGGACGGCCTGCGGCCCTGGCTCGGTCACCACAGCGACGTTAGTGCGCGTCGGCGAGCCACGCCGTGAGGACGGCGGCGCAGCGGTGCAGCTGGGCGACGGGGACGTGCTCGTCGCCCCGGTGGGCCAGCGCCGGGTCGCCCGGGCCGAAGTTCACGGCCGGGACGCCCAGCGCGGTGAACCTGGCCACGTCCGTCCAGCCCAGCTTCGGCCCGACCCGACCCTCGGCCGCCGCCACGAGCGAGGCGACCGCCGGGTGGTCCAGCCCGGGTCGGGCACCCGGCGACAGGTCGGTGACGGTCACGTCGTAGCCGGCGAACACGGCCCGCACGTGCTCCACCGCCTGCTCGGGGGTGCGGTCGGGGGCGAACCTGTGGTTGACCGTGACCGTGCAGCGGTCGGGGATGACGTTGCCGGCGATCCCGCCGGCGATCCCCACCGCATTGAGCCCCTCCCGGTACACCAGCCCGTCGACCTCGGCCGCCCGTGGCTGGTAGGCCACGAGCCGGTCCAGCACGTCAGCGGCCCGGTGCACGGCGTTGACGCCCGTCCAGGACCGCGCCGAGTGCGCGGCCTGGCCGGTCACGGACACCTCGACCCGTAGCGTCCCGTTGCAGCCCCCCTCCAGGCCGGCGTCGGTGGGCTCGAGCAGCACGGCGACGTCGCCGGTGACCCAGTCCGGGTGCCGCTGCACCAGCCGCCCCAGGCCGTTACGTCTCGCCTCGACCTCCTCGCAGTCGTACAGCACGACGGTGACGTCGCGGGTGGGCTCGGGGACGGCGACGGCAGCATGCAGGGCGACGGCCACCCCGCCCTTCATGTCCACCGTCCCCCGACCCCACAGGGTGGCCGCGGGGCCGTGGCCCTCCCGACGCACCGGCAGGTTCCCCGCGACGGGCACCGTGTCCAGGTGCCCGGCGAGCACGACCCGCTCCGGCCTGCCCAGGGACGTCCGGGCCACCACGGCGTGCCCGTCCCGCAGCACCGACAGGTGCGGCTCGGCCCGCAGCGCCGCCTCCACCGCGTCTGCCAGTGGTCCCTCGTCCCCGCTGACCGACGGGATGTCGCAGAGCGCGACGGTGAGGCCGTCGAGCGGGCCGTGCAGGTCGAGCGCGGGGCCGGGCACCCGACCGACGGTAGCCGCCCGGGGTGGCAGGCTGTGCCGGCGTGAGCGACACAGCCCCCGCCGAGCAGCACGCCGATCCGTCCGCGCCGGCACCGACGACCGCCTGGGCCGACGGCCTGGCCACCCTCACCTCCGACGGGACGGTGCTCGAGGCGTGGTTCCCCGCCCCGGCGCTGGGCGACCCGCCGGTCGGCACCCGGCCCGACCCCGCACTGCTCGCCCTCGAACGGGTGGATGCCGCCTGCGGCACCCAGCGGGCCTTCGTCCGGGTCGTCGTCGACCTCGCCCGGCCCCCGGCCGACGTGGCCGACGTCTACCTGAGGCTGCACCTGCTCAGCCACCGTCTCGTCCGCCCGCATGGGCTGAACCTGGACGGCGTTTTCGGCCTGCTGCCCAACGTGGCCTGGACGTCTCGTGGGCCGTGCGCTGTCGAGGGCTTCGAGGCGACCCGGGCCCGGCTGCAGGCGTCCGGACCGCTCACCGTCCTCGGCGTGGACAAGTTCCCCCGGATGGTCGACTACGTGGTGCCCTCGGGCGTCCGCATCGCTGACGCCGACCGGGTGCGGCTCGGGGCGTACCTCTCGCCGGGGACGACCGTGATGCACGAGGGGTTCGTCAACTTCAACGCCGGGACCCTGGGCGTCTCGATGGTGGAGGGCCGCATCTCCGCCGGGGTCGTCGTGGGCGACGGCACCGACGTCGGTGGCGGTGCCTCGATCATGGGCACGCTGTCCGGCGGCGGCACCCACGTGATCAGCGTCGGTGAGCACTGCCTGCTCGGCGCCAACTCCGGCCTGGGTATCTCGCTGGGGGACTCCTGCGTGGTCGAGGCCGGTCTGTACCTCACTGCCGGGACCAAGGTGAGCCTGCCGGACGGGGACGTGGTGCCCGCCCGGACCCTGTCCGGCGCGCACGGCCTGCTGTTCCGCCGAGACTCCACCACCGGGGCTGTGCAGGTGCTGCCGCGGACGGGGTCCTGGGGTGGGCTCAACGCAGCGTTGCACGCCAACGACTGACCGCCCAGGTACCGTTGACGGCCAGATGTCCGCCACGGTGCTGCGCCCGCCGACCCCGTCCCCTCCGCCCCGCCGGCGCCGAGGGCGGCGACTGCTGGGCGTGCTGCTGGTCGTCGGGCTCGCCGTCGGCGGGTTGTACGGGCTGCGCGCCCTGCTGGGCGCACCGTGGCCGCTCCCCCTGGTCGAGCGTTGCGTGGCCGCCGCCGCCGGGGAGACCGCCACGGTCAGCCTCGAGCAGGCCCGCAACGCGGCCACCATCGCGGCAGTCGCCCAGCAGCGGGGGCTGCCGGCGCGGGCCGTCACGATCGCGCTGGCCACGGCTCTCCAGGAATCGAAGCTGGAGAACATCGGCTACGGCCACCTCGACTCGCTCGGCCTGTTCCAGCAGCGACCCTCCCAGGGCTGGGGCACGCCGGAGCAGGTCATGGACCCGGTGTACGCGGCCGGGCAGTTCTACGACCAGCTGGTCAAGGTGCCCGGCTACACCGACCTGCCGATCACCCAGGCCGCGCAGGCCGTGCAGCGCAGCGCCTTCCCCGCCGCCTACGCCGAGCACGAGGCCCGGGCCCGGGTGCTGGCCTCGGCCCTGTCCGGGTGGTCGCCGGGGTCGCTGTCGTGCACCGTCCGGCACGGCCCGTACCCGCTGGAGGTGGCCGACGCGAGCGGCTTCACGCCCCGGGCGCAGCAGGTGGCCGCCGAGTTGCGCACCTGGTTCGGGGCCGACACTCCGATCTCGACCTACCGGACGGCGGCCGGCACCTCCACCCACGACCAGGGCACGGCGCTCGACGTGTTCTTCCCGATGGACAACGGTGCCGGCGGACGCGAGGGCTGGGCAGCCGCGCACTGGCTGGTGGCCAACGCCGACCGGCTGGGGGTGGCCGTCGTCATCTACGACGACAAGATCTGGTCGGCCCGGCGTGGCGCCGAGGGCTGGCGGGCCTACACCCACCCCTCCGGCAGCACCTCGGCCACCGACCGGCACCTCGACCACGTCCACGTCGACGTCGTCGCTGGGTCGTGACGGCGCGACGCCGCCCCGGGCGTCCCTGTACCGCCCGGCTGGTGGCTCCGGCCCTGCTCGCCGCGGTGATCGCGGTGCTGGCGGGCGGGTGCTCGTCCGAGCCGGCCAGCGTCTCGGTCGGCGACCTCACCCTGCAGGTCGAGGTCGCCGACAACGGCCCCGAGCGGTCGGTCGGGTTGTCCGGGCGCACGGAGGTACCCGCAGGCACCGGGATGGCCTTCGTGTTCGACTCACCCACGCGGCCGTCCTTCTGGATGCAGGACACCGTGGTGCCGCTGTCGATCGTCTGGGTGCTCGACGGCGTCGTCGTGGACGTGGCGGAGATGCAGCCATGCCCACCGGGCACCGCCTGCCCGCGCTACGAGCCCTCCGACCCCGACGCGCGCTTCGACCTGGCCGTGGAGGCACCCGGCGGCACCTTCACCGACGCGGGGGTGCAGCCCGGGGACGCGGTGGTCACCGCCGGCTTCTGACCCCACGCCGTCGTCCGCCACCCCCCTTCGTTGCGTCCGACGGACGGGGGGCTGGCACCTTGGCTTCGTCGGACGCAGCGAGGATGCACCGTCCTACGTCCGCGACGCGGAGGGGCATCACCTCCGCGTCTTCGGACGCAACGGGACGCGGCGGACCGCCCTGGTGGGGGTCAGCGCAGACGGCTCGCCGCCTCGGCCACGTGCGCGTCGGTCGCGGTGAGTGCCACTCGGACGTGCCGCGCACCGGCGGGGCCGTAGAACGTTCCGGGCGCGGCCAGGATGCCGTGCTCAGCCAGCCACGCCAGCGTGTCCGACGCCGGCTCCCCCCGGGTGGCCCACAGGTAGAGCGAGCCCTCGGACCGGTCGATCGTGAACCCGGCCGCCAGCAGGGCGTCGGCGAGCAGGTCACGCCGCCGGGCGTAGCGTTCCCGCTGCTCGGCCACGTGCACGTCGTCGTCGTAGGCGGCCACCATCGCAGCCTGCACCGGCGCCGGGACCATCATCCCGGCGTGCCGGCGCACCTCGTGCAGCGCCGACACCAGCGCCGGGTCACCCACGACCGCGCCGGCGCGGTACCCGGCCATGTTCGAGCGCTTGGACAGCGAGTGGACGGCCAGCAGGCCCTCGGCCGACCCGCCGCACACGGCCGGGTGCAGCACGCTCACCGGATGGGCGTCCCAGCCGAACTCCAGGTAGCACTCGTCGGAGGCGACCACGACGCCGCGCTCCCGGGCCCAGCCGACGACCTTGGCCAGGTGCTCGACCGGCAGCACCCGGCCGTCGGGGTTGGCCGGGGAGTTCAGCCACAGCAACGACACGCGGCGCGGGCCGATCGCGGTGAGGGCGTCGGCGGCCAGCGGCGTGGCCCCGGCGAGCAGGGCGCCGACGGCGTAGGTCGGGTAGGCCAGCGCGGGGTGCACGACGGTGTCGCCCGGCCCGAGCCCGAGCAGCGTGGGCAGCCAGGCCACCAGCTCCTTCGTGCCGATGACCGGCAGCACCGCCTCGGGGTCGAGGCGGGCTCCCCAGCGGCGGTGCAGGTAGCCCGCCACGGAGGTGCGCAGCGCGAGGGTGCCACGGGTGAGGGGGTATCCCGGGGCCTCGGTCGCGGCGGCGAGCGCCTCCTGCACCACGACGGGTGTCGGGTCGACGGGCGTCCCGACGGACAGGTCCACCAGCCCGCCGGGGTGGGCGGCAGCGCGCCGCGCGAAGGGGCGCAGCTCGTCCCAGGGGAAGTCGGGCAGCCGCAGTGCGCGGCGCGGCGCGGTCAGTGCTCTTGCGGCGCCAGCGCGGCGACCAGCGGGTGATCCCGGTCGATGACACCGAGCTTGGCTGCTCCACCGGGCGAGCCGAGGTCGTCGAAGAACTCGGCGTTGGCAGCGGTGTAGGCGCGCCACTCCTCGGGGACGTCGTCCTCGTAGTAGATGGCCTCGACCGGGCAGACCGGCTCGCACGCCCCGCAGTCGACGCACTCGTCGGGGTGGATGTAGAGCATCCGCTCGCCCTCGTAGATGCAGTCGACCGGACACTCCTCGACGCAGGCCCGGTCCTTGAGGTCTACACACGGCTGGGCGATCACGTAGGTCACGGCCTGGTCCTCCTGCGTTCCGGTGGGGATGCCCCCAGCCTACGCAGCCGGTCTGCTCACGTGCAGGTGACCTGCGGGGTCGGCTGGTATCGGACGAAGTCCTCCTCGGTCGCCTGCACGGCGCCGTCGCGCGACAGGGTGCGGGTGACGACCACGTCGAAGCCCCGGGACCCCGACGAACCGACACACCCCTCACCCGAGAACTGCTGGGCGGAGTAGTCGGTGAAGTTGAAGGGGGCCCCGATGCTCGACTGGACCTGCCAGTACGGGGTGCTCCAGATGCGTACGGTCACCGAGCCGCGGTTACCCGGAGAGCTCGGGGTGATGAACGACTGGACGACCGCCCCGTGGGGCGTGTTGTTCTTGAACCGCAGGTCCCACGAACCCCACGACACGGTCGCCTCCCGGCCCATCGGGTACCGGTCGATGTAGAAGGAGTGCGGGTGGTGCTCGACGTCGGTGAAGCCGGCGAAGTGGGCGGCGTTGTACAGGGTCGTCGCCAGCTGCGAGACCCCACCACCGACGCCGGTGGTGTACCGGCCGCCGTCGATGATGAACCCCTCGGTGAAGCCCCGCGCCTCGGTGCGCTGGCCCACCACGTCGTTCATCGAGAAGGTGTCGCCGGGCTTGAGGAAGGTGTTGTTGGCCAGCTCGGCGGCCCGACCGATGTTCTGGTTGCGGAAGTCGGCGTGCGGGTAGTAGGTGGTGAACTCGCCCACCACCTGGCTGACCCCGCTGCTCCCCGCCTGCTCGGTGGTGAACGTTGCGGGCTGCAGCACCAGCGGCAGGGTCACCACCCGGCCCTCGCCGGTGGCGGCCGCTGCGGCGAGCACGCCCGTCGCCAGGCCGGCGGTGTCCACGGCTTGGCCGTCCTGGGACGGCACGACGACCTGGCTGCCACCCTGGATCGTGACCGAGGCATCGACCGGTTCCCGCCCCAGGGCCTTGAGCTGCTCGGCGGTGGACGCGAGCAGCGCCGGCTCGTCGATCCTGGGCTGGAGCACGCCCTCGTCGTCCGGCTGCATCGACAGGACGGCCGACAGCTGCGCCGGGGTCAGCTCGGTGGAGCCGAGGTCCGAGCGCACCACCACCGGAGCGGACATGGCGGGGGCGCCGAAGGCGGTGACGGCCCGCTCGACCTCTGCCGCCGTGATCGTCGCAGGCTGGACGTCGGCAGGCAGCGGGATCGGCCCGGAGGTGGTGAGGTAGGCCTCGGCCACCGTCTGCGCCGACCTCTCGTGGTCCACGGCGCGCCCGTCGACCGGCTGCGTCGGCACCACGGCACCGTCGGCGAAGGCGACAGCGCCCTCGACGACCTGCCGATCGGCCTGCTCGGCCACGGTCGCGACGGCCTGGGCGAGCTCGTCGTCGTCGACCACCACGACCGGGTCGACCGGCCCGCCACCTCGGAACACCGCCTGGGCCAGGGTCAGGGGGCTGACGGCTCCCGGTCCGGCAGCCTGGACCGTCGCGGTGACGTCGACGTTGAGCCCGGACTGCGACGGGACGATCTCGTAGGTGTCCGCGCCGACCAGCAGCCGCAGCGGCGCGTCGGCGATCGGCGGTAGCTGCTCGGTGAGGGTGGCTTCGGCCTCGTCGCGGGTCTGCCCGCCGATGTCGATGCCGAGGACGGTGGTGCCGCGCGGGACGGTGGAACCGGCGTAGAGCCACCCGGCCAGGTACAGCCCACCCAGCACGAGCAGCGGGACTGCGACGGCCAGCGCCCAGCGCCAGCGCCGCCGCCGGTCGCGCGCCGGGGACTGGCGCGCCGGGGACTGGCGCGCCGGGGACTGGCCCGACCCAGCGGGCACCGGCATCCCCGGCTCCGACGGGATGACGCCGGGCAGGGTCGCGGGGTCACTCATGGATCGCTTCGTTCTCGGTGGGGGACGAGGGCGGCGCGGGGGCCGGAACACCTCCCGCGGCGCCACCATGATAGGCGGCGAACGGCACCACGAGCGCCGTCGTGACCACCAGGGCCATCCCCCCGAGCAGCGCCAGGCCCCAGGGGTCCTGCGCCACCACCAGGTCGCCCTCGGGCCGGAACTGGCTCATGACCAGCACCGGGAGCGCGAACGCCGCAGCCACCACACCCACTGCGGCCCGCGACCGGCCCACCACCCGGGCGAGCACGACCAGGCCAGTGATCGCGCCGAGCGCCGCCACCATCCCGATCGGCAGGATCAACCCGGCGTCGAACCGGGTGCGGTGCACGAACGCCGCCACCACCCCGGCAGCGAACGCGGCGAGCACCAGACCGACCAGCCCGACCATGCGCGGCCAGCGGCGGCCGCTCACCCGAGCCCGGCGAACAGGTCGGTCTCCCAACCGGTCTGCGGGTCGACCGGGCCGGGCGTTCCGGCTGCCAGCCGGTAGAACTCGCGTCCCCACGCCTGCAGCCCGATCTGGTTCGACAGGGCGAAGAACGGCCCGTCGACAGCGATCTGGGTGGCGTGCGCGCGCATCGCGTCGAGCTTGGCCGGGACGAACGCGGTGCCGTCCACCGCGGCCGACACGGCCTCGTCCGGGACGACGAAGGGCAGATCGTCGACCGACTCGACGCCGAAGAAGTCACTGCCCTGCTGCTTCATCGCCTCGATGCCCTCGGCGACGAACGAGCGGGGCATGGCGTTCCAGTACACCTTCGACACCTGCCAGGCCGGGCCCAGGTCGGGCCGGTAGGACGCGACCGCGGCCAGCGCCAGCGCGTAGGTCGCGACCCGGTGCGCCTGGATGTGGTCGGGGTGGCCGTACCCCCCGTTCTCGTCGTAGGTGACCACCACCTGCGGACGGACCTCGCGCACGACGGGCACGAGCAGGTCGGCGGCCTCCCGCAGGTCGACGCGCCAGAAGCAGTCCGGGCGGTCGTTGGCGGGGGTGCCCATCATCCCGGAGTCGCGGAACCGTCCCGGGCCCCCGAGCAGTCGGTGGTCGGACACCCCGAGGGCGGTCATGGCAGCGGCGAGCTCGCCGGCGCGGTGCTCGCCCAGCCGGTCCTCGGCGTCGGCGGCCAGGTGCTCCAGTCCCGGCTCGAGGATCTCGCCCTCCTCCCCCAGCGTGGCGGTGACGAGCGTGACCAGCGCGCCCTCCGCGGCGTAGCGGGCCATGGTGGCACCGTTGTTGATGGTCTCGTCGTCGGGGTGGGCGTGCACGAGCAGCAGCCGCCGGCTCGCCAGTGGGGTGCTCACCGGCGGCAGCCTATGGCAGCGTGCCTACCGTGAGCACGAGCGATCCGCACCCCCCTTCCTACCCGCGCCTGGCGGCACTGACGCAGCGGTTCACCCTCGGCGTCCCCACCCAGCCGGCGCTGTCCCGGGACGGCGCCCGGTTGTGGTTCGTCCGGTCCCGGTCCGGGGTCGACCGCGAGGGGCTGCTGTGGTGCCTGGACCTCGCCGACGGCCGCGAGCGACTGCTGCTCGACCCGGCAGCGGTGCTGCACGGCGAGGCCGAGCACGTCCCCGCCGAGGAGCTGGCCCGACGCGAGCGGCTGCGGCAGGGCGGCGCCGGCGTGACCGCGTTCGCCCTGGACGCCGGCGGCACCAGGGCCGTGGTCGCGCTGTCCGGACGCGTGCTCGTGGTCGACGCCGCGGACGGCACCCGCACCGAGATCTCCGGCGCCGACGGCGCGGTCGACCCGCGGCTGTCTCCGGACGGACGATGGGTCGCCTTCCACGCGCACGGTGGGCTGCACGTCGCGCCCGCGGACGGCTCGGGGCTGCCTCGGGCGCTGTGCGAACCGGACGGGCCGGCGGTGACGTGGGGCCTGTCGGACTTCGCCCACGCCGAGGAGCTGGACCGCGCTCGGTCGTTCTGGTGGGCGCCCGACGCGGCCTCGCTGCTGGTGGCCAGGGTCGACGAGAGCCCGGTGGCCCAGTGGTGGATCGCCGACCCCGCCCACCCCGGCACTGCTCCGCACCCGGTGCGCTACCCGGCGGCGGGCACCGCGAACGCCCGCACGTCGCTGTGGCACGTCCCCCTGCACCCCGACGCGGCGGGGCCCACCGAGGTTGGCTGGGACCACGAGGCCCTGCCCTACCTCGTCGACGTGTGCTGGCCACCGGACCGGCCCGCCCTGGTGAGCGTGCTGTCGCGGGACCAGCAGCGGTGGGAGGTGCTGGCCTGGCAGCCAGGTGGTCAGCTGCGCCAGCTGCGGGTGCTCACCGACCCGGCCTGGGTGGACGTCGTGCCCGGCGTGCCCACGTGGTGGGGCGATCGGCTCCTCACCGTCGAGGTCGACGCCTCCTGCGACACCTACCGGCTGTTCGTGGACGGGACCCCGAGCAGCCCCGCTGGGGTTCAGGTGCGGGCGGTCCTCGACGCCGGGGCGGGCGCGGTGGTCGTGGTCGCCGCGCAGGACCCGGGCGAACGCCGGCTCGCCCGGCT
>Ga0114938_1002188_pt1 | contig 12566 bp, 20 predicted proteins | sample AshMeaBigSpring_FD_88675 | JGI IMG/M metagenome (GOLD analysis project Ga0114938, IMG submission 88675) | Groundwater microbial communities from Big Spring, Nevada to study Microbial Dark Matter (Phase II) - Ash Meadows Big Spring | ecosystem: Environmental > Aquatic > Deep subsurface >...
ATAAGACAGTGACAGCGACGTTTAAATAAGGATTTTCAACAAGCATTAATTTATTTGCATCCGTGAGAAAAGTATGGTAGTATCAATATACTGCTCATACTTCTAATTCCTTTTTTATGTCAGTAAAACAAAAAATACCGATGATTCGCAAGTATATACTCCTTGCGAGTGCTATACTTCTTGGTATACTCGCTACTGTATTTTTTCTCTTTCCTCAAGGTCAAAGATTAAAAAATCTGCAATCAGCTATCATTACAGAAAATGTAGAAATTATCAACACGACCCCAACAGATCCTCCAGTACTCAATACAGATTATAGAACTGGGGCAATCAGTATTACTTCTACTGGAACAAAAGGTTTTGCTCGACAATTTACACTTACAAAACAAACTACTCTCAAAGAAGCACAGTTCTATGCATACTGAAATATAGCATCCTTAAATCCTAATAGTCCTGACGGATGATGGCCAATGTGGATCACAGTGGTTATTTACAAAGACAACGGTGCGGCAGATAATTATCCTGATCAGAGCGGTACAGGGGAAGTATGCGTGATGAGAAAAGTACCATATACGCTCTTTGCTGGTGTTCATGACTGGGAAAAACTCAATCTTACCAGCTATAACTGTGTACTTGAACCGGGAAGTTATTGGCTTGCCTTTGAAAATAGATCAATATTGACACAATCTCCTGACAATGATATAACAGCAGGCACATTACTACTTCAGGCGCCTCTCGTAAGTCCGGTGATTTGGAAAAATGCGAAATGGTCTGCTACCAACACAATCTGACTCTATGAAAGTGATGGAACACGTGGTAGATTTATGAGACTGTATGGTACTACAACCACGATTACTTCTCGCACATTAACAATTAATAAAACAGGGAATGGGTCAGGAAGTATTACTTCTGATCCTTCTGGTATCTCTTGTACAACTACAAGCTGTACAAAAACATATACAGATACAACAGAAAACGTCATACTCACAGCAAATCCAGATACAGGATCAACAGTTACATGGACGTGATGTGACACAATCTCTGGAAATAACTGTACAGTCAATATGTGATGAGATAACAAAGAAGTAACAGTCATGTTTTTTGATCCAAATAGACCAACAAGTCTCCTCTATGGGCCATCATCACTCACTGAATATACTGGAACAAATACTACTGAAATTCAGGTAGATGATACCAAAATCACGAACGCTCTCACAGTATCTGCAAAAGTTATTAGAAGTGCAGATATCTCACCATACCCAGGTGTTGTCACTGATGAAAATTATAGCGGAGGAACAGGATACTATCTCTGAGATATGGACAGTGGGTTAGATCAAAAGTTTTGCTTCAGAGTCAATGGGTATATTGGTAATAGTAATAGGGCCTGTGAATCAACACCTATAGTAAATCCATCTTGATTTATACACTACATAGGTGTATTTGACGGAGCGAATAGGAAAATATATCTCTATCGGGATGGTGTGTTAGTGTCAGAGGTATCACATCCTTCATCATCAATAGTGATAGACTCAGGTCCTGCAGTAATAGGAGAGAATTTTAAGGGGCAGATCAAAGATGTACAAATATTTAATCAAGTATACACACCAGGAACTCTTCCCATTACAGGAAGTGATACTATTGCCCCAACAGCTCCGACAAGTCTGGATACACTCAACCTCACCCAAACATCTGTGACACTTTTATGGGCAGGATCTACGGATGCTATAGGAGTTACCGGGTACATCATTTATAGAAATGGTATTGAAGTATGAACATCGACAACAACCACCTTTACAGATATTGGTCTCACAGCAGGAACACAATATAGTTATACAGTAAAAGCAAAAGATGCTGCAAATAATATCTCTAACGCATCAACAGCACTCTCAATAACCACTCAAACACCGGGCACGACAGTGCCATCAGCACCAAATCTCATATCTGCAAGTGCAGGAGATGGACAAGTAGTTCTCAATTGGAATGCACCGACTTCCAATGGATGATCCCCTATTACAGAATATATTATTGAATACAAAAAAACAACAGATCTTGTCTGTACTGTTTACGACGGAGAAGTTTTTATTGATAATCGAACTGCAACCATTACAGGTCTTGAAAATGGTACCGAATATATGTTCCGTGTATATGCAAAAAATAGCGTTGGGGAAAGTGTAGCAAGTAATGAAATGAGGGCTACACCGACGGCAGGAACAGTTTCCTACACCATCACCTACACGATTACACCAGCAGGAAGTGGAACTGTCACGCCAGCTACATGTACACTTGGTACTACTGTCACTCCTGTATGTAGCCCAAATGCAGGATATTCTACATCATCATGTCCTGCCGCATTTACTTGTGCAACAACCAATACAAAGACGGCAACCTTTATAAGTAATAATGCTCACACAACCCCAGATCGACCAATCGTTCCAGCACAATCTGGTGTCACTATTGCATCACCTGATACACTCTACGTCACAACAGCAAGCTCTATTACATTCCAAGTCGCTTGTATTGCTGGGGATACGATCAGACTCTATGACACCACTACTCTACTTGCATCCAAAACATGTGGTGCTACGAGTCCTGAAACTATATCTGTCTCTGTACCTCCTGTAGACAAAATGATGTATATTGCAGCCACTATATCAGACGCAACGCATGCTGAATCAAAACAATCAGAACGTATTACTGTATACAATGATCCAACAAGTCGAAGTGCACCTGGTACTCCAGATCTCGTTGAATCTTCTGATCTTGGATCTTTTAATACAGATAATATCACGAGCAAATCTAAGCCAGAATTCAGTCTTACATGTATTTCTGGAAACACGGTAAATATATATAAAGATACAACAACACTTGTTGGAGCAGGTTCTTGTCTAGCGAGTACAGCAACTATCACTCTGAATCAGCCGCTCTCAGACGGCAATCATACATTCACAGCACAACAAACAAACCCTACAACATGAGCCATCTCATGATCATCAAATAGTCTTACAGTGACTATAGACACCTCTGCCCCTACCAAACCTGTATCACTTTCATCATCATGAATTACTCAAACAAGTGCACAAATTACATGGCAAGCAAGTACCGATGCAACAAAATATCTCATATACAGAGACAATGCCTTGATCTCTAGTACAACGAGCACAACAGTATTTACAGATTCTGGACTCAATTCAAATACGCTCTATAGATATTATCTCAAAGCTCAGGATATAGCATGAAATCTCTCTGATGCGAGTGAGACACTCTCTGTAACTACTCTTGCAAAACCATCTTCATGAGGCGGAGGTGGCGGAGGTTGAGGTGGTGGATCAATTACGCCAATCAATGGCGTCTGTAATCCTGCACTCAAGACTTTCTCAACCACTACACCAAATAAAGATTCTCTCGAAGATGAAAAACTCTGTAAAACAGGTACTTCAACAACAGTAAAATACGACAGTTTAAAACTAGCATGGAGTTATTCATGTCGATGATCAGGCGGAGGAAACACTGCAACATGTGAAGTATGACTTAAAATGGATTCAGCACCATCTTGTGATCTCAAAACAGTCAAAAAACTTCCTTTCAGTTCTTGTAAGCTCAATGATAATAGCTTCATAAACTTTCATAGGTATCTATCTTGTCTCAATATAATAACAGCTAAGAATACTTGTGTAGAAGCTGGTTGTAGTCAGTACGCAAAAAGACAAGATCTCATTGCTATGGCAGTACGTCTCCGAGAGATTCCCCTTGAATCAAAATACACTTGTCAACAAAAACATACAGATACTACAAAATGAACATCACCATGGGTCTGTGAAGTAGTTGAAAAAGCACAAACTGCTGGACTGATTTCTGCAACCAATAAACAATTTAGACCTCATGATACTCTCACACGTTCAGAAGCTTATTCAATTCTTCTGAAGAGCGCATGTATTCATCCAACCACAACAAGCAAAAATTGGCAAACAGAAGTAGCAAAAACAGCAAGAAACTACGGATTTACAACACGTTCTGTTGCATCCTTTGAACCAAATAAACAAATTCTCAGACAAGAACTTTTTGTACTCGCAGCGAGAATTGCAGAATGGAAAGCAAAAAATCCAGAGAGTTGTGGAACATTACCAAATGAGTTACTTTGCAAATAGATTATAAATAATAATTTAATTATATGAACAATTCTAAGAAGATGTACCTTATTGTGATGAGTGCTATCACAATTGCATCAGTATCTTTTTTCGGATACAAACCAGAAAATATTACTTCAAGTGCAGTCGGTACTCAATCTATCTCCTCCCCATCTGAGTATGTCATCATAATTAGTGTAGATGGAATGTGATCAGAATACGTGAAGACTTTTATAAATTCTTCAACAAATAACTTAACAACTATAAAAAAAGTCATTACTGAATGATCCTCAACACTGAATGCAAGGAATGACAAAGACTATACAATTACTCTCCCAAATCATACATCAATGATAACAAGTCGTAGGGTAACAGGAACTTCTGGTCATGCTTGGATAAACAATGTAGATCCAGATCCTGGCGTGACTCTCGCAAGCAACAAAGGATCCTACATTAGTAGTATGTTTGATATTGCTCATGACAATGGACTCAGAACTGGTTTGTGGGCAGGAAAATCAAAATTTGTGTTATTTAAAAATTCATATGATGCAGTAAATGGAGCAAACGATTTGGATGGAATAAATAATGGAAGAGATAAAATAGATTATGAGAATATATATGAAGATGGACTTATAAGTGATCTAACAACAGATTTCATAAACAAAATGACGAGCAACCCCTTTAATCTTTCATTTATACACTATGCTGATCCAGATCGTGAAGGACATACAAGCGGATGGTCAACTGACCCAAATAGTGCGTATGCATGAACACTAAAAAGAGTCGATAACGAAATAGCAAGAATTGTACAGATGGTCGAAACAAATAGTATTCTCCAGGGTAAAACTACAATTATTATTACAGCTGATCATGGTGGATATCAAACACAACACGATACTGCTACAAATCCTCTTAATTTTACAATTCCTTTTATTGTATGGGGGAAAGGAGTTTCACCAGGGAGTGATTTATATATACTCAATACTAGCTCTCGTGTAAGTCCTAATGCCACTACAAATCCTGCATATACAGGTATTCAACCAATAAGAAATGGAGATGCCGGAAACCTCACATTACATTTACTAGGATTGGGTCCAATTCCGAATTCGATGATTAATAACAATCAAGATCTGAAAGTACAAGGTGCCAGAACTTGTAAACCCTGGAATTAGTTCAAAGTAATCCAATACCGCCGTTTTTTACATCCATTTTGTTCGACATATCGTTCAAAGATACCGCCGTTTTTCTCAATGACTTTTCGAGATCCCATATTCTCATCATAACAAGCAATAAGCACTTTCTCAAGTCCAATTTGTTTCGCTTCTTCGAGAGCCAGAGCAAGCATCTGGGCACCATATCACTTCCCTCTTTCACTCGGACGAATACCATAGCCAATATGCCCTCCGGTCTCTATCAAATTTGGATGATTGATATGATGACGGATTTGTATTGAACCAAGAATTCTCCCATTTTCAACAAGGAAAAAAAGATGAGAATTCACACCATTTTTATTGTTTGTTATTTCTTCTTCGAGGAGTAAAATGAATGATTCAAAATCCTCCTCTCAACCAACAAGTCGACTCGGAATAATCTCCTCACCCGCCTCTCTCCACTCACCCATCATTTCCAGATAGGATTGTTTATGTGAGAGATGAGGAAATTCGAGGTGGAGCATATATATTTTGGTGGAGGTGGCGAGAATTGAACTCGCGTCTCGGAGTGCGTATTATCCTGTCTACTATCATAGTTTGGCTTGGTACGAGATATCAGGAAAGCCAAACGAAAAAGATATCTCGGTGATAGAAGGGGTACTGAGAGTATTCTTCCTATCAGAAAATACTACCAGAAAAGAGTATTATACGATATCCAGGCCTCTTATGCACGAGAGATAAAGGTGTCACAGGCATATGCCTTGTCATTCGCCGAAGCGAAAAGTGACATTGCTACTCCTGCACTAGACAGCGAGAGCAAATGAAGGAGTGAATGCGCTTTTTACAGCAGCAAGCGCACCCTTCATACGTGAAGCATTGTAGCTAGCACTTAGTTTGTGTTTGTTTTAGTGTTAACGGGAGATACAAACATCTACCGAACAGCAAAGATAATTCCACAGGCACCGATAGAATACCGATCACCCCCTTTACGAGAACAAGGTGTCAAATATGACACACCAGTATATTATAATAGTTTTTTCTTTTTTGTGTAGAGATTGTGTGAAGTTTTTTATTCTTCTTGAAGAAGATGTAGTATATGATAATACTGTTTTATACATATTATTAATTCATAGCAAGTACTCTCGTGGTAAAACCAAGAATTATCCTTGCAAAGAAGGTATAAAACGAGTATACTAAAGATATCAAATAGATTATGCCTCTCTTGCTTATTGTGATTTTTCTTCTTATCATAATTCCTATTTTTGGATGAATAGGTATTTTTTTGTATAAAAAAAATATTGACCAATATCGTTCTCTCAAAAAAATTCACCTCCAAATCCTCATACCGAGAAAAGATAGTGATGCAGATCAGAAGCAAGAAAATACCCATGATTTCAAACAATACATTTGACTCATGGAACAACTCTTATCAGCCATGAATTCGCTCTATTCTGGCAAATTTATGAGTAAACTGCGCGGACAAGAGACATTCTCACTCGAGTATATTGCCTACAAGAATCAGATACTTTTTTTCATGGTTGTACCAGAAAAATATCAGATACTTGTCGAAAAACAAGTGACAAGTTTTTTTCCTGATGCTGTCGTAGAAACAGTGGAAGAAATAAATATTTTTGAAGGTAAAAATCTTCATTATGCAACTGAATGTCTCACACTCGGACATGACTATATCTTCCCTATCAAAACACACCAAAAACTGGAATCAGATCCAATAAACAACATCACAAACGCTCTTTCAAAACTCGATGAAGATGAATCATGTATGATACAGATCATGCTTCGTCCAACTGACAATCACTGGCAAAAACATGCCAGCAAACATGCGAGTCATCTACAAAAACATGGTCATGACGAATGAATGACACCAATGAGTATTTTGAAATGATTAATTAATTTTTGGAAGGCTGAGAATAAAGACGATCATAAACAAAGTGAAAAAGAAGGTCCTTCAGCTCTTGAATCAGAAGAAGTAAAATTGATTGATGAAAAAAGTAAGAAAGTTGGATATGATACCATAATTCGCATTCTTACAGTAGCAAGAGATCATCATGCATGTCATATACAAATGAAGAATATTCTTGCTTCTTTTCAACAATTTCGATCACCAGATACTAACTATTTTCATGACACACACGAACATGCAAGTGGAAGAACAGTACGGGATATTCTCTATAGGACATTTGCACGTCCAAGATGGAAAAAAATATTTCCGACTTTCACTCCTATGATTCTCAATGTCGAAGAAATCGCCTCTCTTTTTCACTTTCCTCACAGCAAATACAATCTGACACCAGAAATAAAGTGGCAAAAGTTTAAAATCGTCAAAGCACCTGATAATCTTCCTAAAGAAGGTATTCTCTTGGGACACAATATCTATCGTGGTAAAAAAGTAGCTGTCTATATGAAACCAGAGGACAGAATGAGGCATTTTTATGTGATTGGACAAACTGGTACCGGTAAGACAACCATCCTCGAAGCAATGGCACGACAAGATGCAAAAATGTGACACTGACTTGCTGTCATGGATCCACATGGAGACTTTGCATCAGGCATGCTTCCACATATACCAAGAAGTAGAGCTGATGATGTCATCTATTTTAATCCTGGAGATACTGCAAGACCTATGGGTCTCAATCTCCTTGAAGCCAAAGATCAAGAAGAAAGAGAATTCGTGGCACAAGATGCAAATAAAATGATGATTAAATTGTTTGGAAATGAAATATTTGGTCCTCGTATTCAAGACTACTTCCTGAACGGTGTTCATACTTTGATGGAATACCCAGGTGGTGGAGCTCTTACAGACATAGTACGTCTCTTCACAGATGATAATTTTCAGATGGAACGTCGAAGAACAGTACAAAATAAAATCGTTAAATCGTGGTGGGATTATACCTATGCTGCCATGGGTGATAGAGAGAAAAAAGAAATGATCCCGTATTTTCAAGCAAAATTTTCTGGTTTTATTACCAACGAAATGTTAAGGAATATTATCGGACAAACAAAAAGCTCATTTCAAGTAGATGAAGTGATGAATAGTGGGAAAATACTTCTTATCAATCTCTCAAAAGGTCTCCTCTGAGATCTCAATTCCAAACTTCTTGGTATGATATTTGTGACCAAGATACAAACTGCAGCAATGGCACGACAAAAAATAGACAAAGAGCTCCGTAAAGATTTTTTCTTTTATATGGACGAATTCCAAAATTTTGTCACTGATTCTATTGAGTCCATCCTCTCAGAAGCACGTAAATATCGCCTTTCTCTGAATGTAGCTCATCAATACATGTCTCAGTTAGAACAATCTGATGCTCTCACAAAAAGCTCCGTAAATCTCAAAAATGCCATCTTTGGGAATGTCGGTTCTATGATGAGTTATAAAGTCTGAGCAGAAGATGCCGAAAAACTTCAGAAAGAATTTGAACCAAATTTTTCAGGTTCTGACTTGGTAAACATGGATAGATTTAAAGGTGTGATGCGTCTCATGATTGATGGACAAGTTTCTCGAGCTTTTAGTCTTATACCAGAAAATATTCATCTGGAAAAATGAGATCCAAAACTCATGCGCGCATACACCGAACTCTCTCGACTCAAATATGGTCGTGAAAAAGAATTCGTGAATAGAGAGATTTTATTCCGTATCTGAGCCCCTTAGCAATATGAAAAAAATTATTTCTTTTCTCGTGTTTTTTGTTTTTTTTGTATGATGAATACATACCTTTGCGGAGTGCAATAAAAATGCAAAAAAGGCGTGATTTGACGAATATAGTGATGGTCAATACTCGTATGAATGTAATGTGGAAAATGTTTGTCTTGGAAAAAAATTTGGTGGTGGTTACTGGAACTTTAATACAGGTAAACAGCTTATAAAAAAACACGATAGAACAAAATATCCAGACCTCAGTAAAGAACAAAAAAGTTTTGATGAAATCAAAGAAATATACAAAAAAACTCAAGATACAATCTTTGAATGTGCTCTCTTAAAATCAAAATATGCAGCACATACACAAATTATTGAAGATTATGATCCTGCAGATACATCTCAGAAATATCTTAAGAAGCTGAATGAAAGTATAAAAAGTCAACTCAGAACAAATGAGTGTCTCGCAGCCGATGATGCTGACAAAGTATATAATTATAAAGATTTACTTGATTCACTCTCATATGAAGAATGTGTCTATAATATGTATCTTTATTATTATACAGAAAAACTATGAAATTGACTTTGAATCATCATTTCAGAAGAAACAGGTTATAAGAAAAGTTTAGATATAGCCGAAGAATTAGAATCAACAAAAGCAGAAATAGAAAATGAGCACATTCTTGCAAAAAAGAGTCTTACAAATGCTCTAGAATGATATGAAAATTTTCATAAGACCTATGTACCGCATGTTATGATGCAGATGAATTACATTGAACTTTCAGAAAACAAAAGTATATTTGCTAAAATCACTCATTGAATCAAACAACTCGTCTCGCTATTTACGGGAGCGCAAAAACAATCAAATTAATAATAAATAAAAAGGTTTTTCTTTACTTCTGAAAATAAAGCACTATACTATTGGGGTCGTCAGGTAAACATATTGTTTTAGGGTTTTATCCGCAAGCGTGTGGTTTTATCAGTCGATGTTTATTTTTTTCTTTTTTTCGTATGGGCAAGCGCCTTTTCGTGGGAAATCTTCCGTATCGTATTACGGCTGATCAGTTGCAAGAGCTTTTTGCTCAAAATGGTACAGTGGTTGATGTTTTCATTCCTCTCGATAGAGAGACTCGAAGACCTCGTGGTTTCGCTCTCGTAGAGATGTCTACAGAGGAGGAAGCTGTCGCTGCTATCGAAGCACACAATGGTAAGACAGAAGTGTCTGATGATCGTGGTGCACGTGTTATTACTGTGAATGAAGCTCGTCCAAAAGAAGAGCGTCCAGCAGGTGGATTTAAGGGTGGAAACAATGGAGGCGGAAATCGCTGGTAATTTTTTCTTATCATATATCTCACAAAACCGTCTCTTTGAGACGGTTTTTTCATGATATTTTCGTATAGAATAATTGCAAAATATATAAAATTCATATCATTGACCTACTATGAAAAACCATTCTTGATCAGACATATCTGTTGCAGATGCCGAATCTCCCTGCATAAGAGAATGAGCAGAACATATCCAAACTACAACTCGAAAAAATCTCCCCAAGATTATTCAATGAGGTATGGGCATCAATGTATCGAGTCCAGGCCTTGCAAATACTGTCTCAAGTATGAGTGAAGCGGGATACGAAACACTCGGGACTATCTCTTGAACAACTCTCGATCGAGTTGTCGCTCGTCAATTACAGATAGGATGAATCGATGCACAAAACATTATCAGCGCTCTTTCAGACTTTCCATTTCCAGAAGTAGCAGAAAGAGTAATACAAAAATACGCTCATAATCCTCGTCAAGGCATTCCTGTCTTTACCGTGAAACCATCAAAGGATCTCGTAGAGCTCACAGTATGTGCAAATTATGCCTTTGTGAAAATGGCAAAAAAATGACATAAAAATCCTGTCAGCATTAACTATCTTGAAAAAGTGCAAATGCCTCACCTTGTCTCAATATATGGAGCCATGTTAGCGGAGGTGGATTATGTCACAATGTGAGCAGGTATACCGCTCGGTATTCCAGCAGTATTTGATGCCTATGCAGAGGGAAGAAAAGCAATATACAAAATCTCTGTAACAGGAAGTCCAGATTACGAGATGACTTTCGATCCAAAAGAATTTTTCTGAGACACTATACCTGAAGTAAAAAGACCACGATTTATACCAATCATCTCTACCGATGTGCTCGCAAAAATCTTAAACACAAAACTGACACAATGAAAAATATTTGGATTCTCTATAGAGGCACCTACTGCTGGGGGACATAATGCTCCACCTCGTGATAAAATAACAAAAGAGTATTGACCAAAGGATAGTGTCAACTTTGAAAAAATGAGAGATCTCTGACTCCCCTACTGGCTCGCAGGATCGTATGCATCTCCAGAAGGACTCGAAAAAGCCTACGAGCTCGGTGCAGCTGGTATTCAAGCTGGCTCAATATTTGCACTTTCTGAGGAGTCTGGTATGCGAGCTGACCTCAAACAGCAAGTCATAGAAGCAGCCCTCTCAGGAACGCTCAAAGTGAACACTGATTTCCGAGCTTCACCAACAGGTTTCCCTTTTAAAATTGCAGAAATACCCGGAACAATGTCAGATGCACTTATGCAAAAAACTCGCAAGAGAGTTTGCGATGAATGTGCACTCAGAGAACCATATATGAGAGAAAGTGCAACAATATGATATAGATGTCCTAGTGAACCAGAAGAGATATTTCAGAAAAAATGATGAATACTGACTGACACATTGGGGAGACTCTGTCTCTGTAATGGTCTCGCTGCAGCAGCTGGCCTCAAAGATGAAGAAATTCCCATCATTACTCTCGGAGATGATACGAGTTTTATACGAGAACTCGTGAAGGAAGGTAAAAAATCCTACAGTGCTATCGATGCTGTGACATATCTTTTTTGAAAAAAAATCTAAGAGAATATCAACACACTATTGCTCTCTTCAAAATCACATTTCTCAAGTTGTAATCCACTTTCTTGAGCGAGTTTCTGATATTCTAGGAGTGAAAAGCTGTGATAGAATCGGTTATGCTTCCCTATTTTGATGTCAAAGTCTGCACTTCCATCAGAGTATTCAGTAGTTTTTGAAGAAAGATATTTCTCATTGCTTTTTGAGAGGAGATGCCAGTTAGTCATATATATTCTTCCACCTAGAACTAATATTTTTTTCGCTTCCTGAAGTACATTCAATCTTTCTTCAAAAGTCTTCAAATGATGAAAGCTCGCAATAAAAAATAAAGCTTCAAAAAGAGGACCAGAAAAAACTTTTCCCATATCTCGCATGTCCATCTCTTTCCACTCTATCATCTCAGCCGCCAGCGTCAGAGTAGTATCATCTTCTGCTTGTTTGAGAAGTTTCCCAGAGAGATCTACTCAGAAATAATGTGTATGATGTGATTGAAAGAACTCAAGATATGTTGGCACCGCTAGAATATGCCGAAGGAGTCGTCCATTTCCACAACCAATATCCCCTATTTTCCAAGTCTCTGTACTCTCAAAGTGCATGATAAAATCATCGAGAAGAATGTGAATCTCTTCCCAGTACATATTCTGGCGACTCGCACCAAAAGTCTCAGCAAAATCATCGTACCCCACCATATTATTTCTTTTTCTTATTATTATTTCTCCCCGTTCCTA
>Ga0114938_1002189_pt1 | contig 12561 bp, 6 predicted proteins | sample AshMeaBigSpring_FD_88675 | JGI IMG/M metagenome (GOLD analysis project Ga0114938, IMG submission 88675) | Groundwater microbial communities from Big Spring, Nevada to study Microbial Dark Matter (Phase II) - Ash Meadows Big Spring | ecosystem: Environmental > Aquatic > Deep subsurface >...
TTGCTCGATGAGCCTACCAACCACTTGGATGCTGAGTCTATCGATTGGTTGGAACAACACTTGCAACAATATGAGGGTACGGTAATTGCTGTAACGCACGACCGCTACTTCCTTGATCATGTTGCGGGATGGATCCTTGAACTTGACCGCGGAGAGGGTATTCCTTGGAAAGGTAACTACTCTTCTTGGTTGGAACAGAAAACCAAACGTATGGAGATGGAAGAGAAAACTGTCAGCAAACGCCGCAAGACTCTTGAACGTGAGTTGGAATGGGTTCGTATGGCTCCTAAGGCACGTCAGGCTAAAGGTAAAGCTCGTCTGAACTCTTACGACAAACTTCTTAATGAAGATGTGAAAGAGAAAGAGGAAAAGCTGGAGATCTTTATTCCTAATGGTCCGCGTCTGGGTAATAAGGTGATTGAGGCTAAGCATGTGGCAAAAGCTTATGGCGATAAACTTCTGTTTGATGACTTGAACTTTATGCTTCCGCCTAACGGTATTGTTGGAGTGATTGGCCCGAATGGTGCCGGTAAAACGACTCTCTTCCGTTTGATCATGGGCTTGGATACTGTGGATAAGGGCGAATTTGAAGTGGGAGAGACCGTAAAGGTGGCTTACGTCGATCAGCAGCATAAAGATATTGATCCGAATAAGAGTGTTTATCAGGTGATCTCCGGAGGAAATGAACTGATCCGCATGGGAAATCGCGATATCAATGCTCGCGCTTATCTTTCACGTTTCAACTTCTCTGGTGGTGATCAGGAGAAACTTTGTGGTGTTCTTTCCGGTGGTGAACGTAATCGCTTGCACTTGGCTATGGCACTTAAAGAAGAAGGTAACGTTCTCCTTTTGGATGAGCCAACCAATGATATTGACGTAAATACTCTTCGTGCTTTGGAGGAGGGTCTTGAGGACTTCGCCGGATGTGCTGTGGTTATTTCGCACGACCGTTGGTTCCTAGATCGTATCTGTACGCATATCTTGGCATTCGAAGGTGATTCAAACGTATTTTATTTCGAAGGTTCTTATTCGGAATATGAAGAAAATAAGATGAAACGTTTGGGCAATGAAGAGCCTAAGCGAGTTCGTTATCGGAAATTGATGGACGATTGATAAGATTTTCTTAATCAGTTTTACATAAATATTTGATAGAATAAAGCCTCTGGCACTTGCTGGAGGCTTTCTGTTTTTAAAAGCTATTATTTGTTTATCTCTCTAAAAAAATGTAGCATTATTGTAATCTATATATAAAAAAGATTAATTATATTTGCCCATAGTTCAAGCAATTAAAGTATTAATTAATCAATTACATTATGTTAAAGGAAATGCGATCTTTTCTAGTAGTAGCGATGCTAATGATTACCGTAGTAGTCAGCGCTCAGGTTACTACTGCTAGTATGAGTGGTAAAGTGACAGACGGACAAAATGAGCCTTTAATAGGGGCGACAGTCAGGGCTGTACACACCCCTACAGGTACAGTGTATAACACTATTACCCGATCAGATGGGCGGTTTACTTTTCAGAGTCTGCGTATTGGTGGTCCTTATGTCTTGGAGATTTCTTATGTCGGATTTAACCCGCTTAAACAATCTGGTATTAATTTGTCATTAGGGCAAGAATTAAATTTAAATTTCTCGATGAGTGAAGACAGCAAATTGCTGGAAGAAGTTGTCGTGATGGGTAGTAAGAATCCAATAATTTCTGGTAGCCGTACTGGCGCTCAAGAAATTATCACAAGAGATCGAATGGATAAAATGCCATCATTAAGCCATTCATTGTCTGACTTTACAAAGTTAACCCCAATGAGTAGTGGTAACAACTTTGCAGGTACCTCTTATCGCTTTAATAATGTTACAGTGGATGGAGCTTCATTTAATAATTCTTTTGGATTAAGTTCATCGTTAGGAGCAGCTGGAACAGAACCTATATCATTGGAAGCTTTAGAACAAGTACAAGTTATGATTGCTCCTTATGATGTTAGAAATGGCGCATTTACCGGAGCTGGTATTAACTCTGTTACCAAATCGGGTACTAATATGTTTCATGCCTCTGCTTATATGTATACCAAAAGTCCATCGATGACAGGATATAGACAGAAAGATCAAATTAATTCTGTTACTGAATTCTCAGACCATCAATATGGAGTTAGTTTTTCAGGTCCGATTATTAAAAATAAACTATTTTTTTATTTGAATGGTGAAATGGACCGTCAGGAGACACCTGTTAATTTTAAACCAAGAGCTAGCAAAGATGCGTCTTGGTCTCCAACAGGCCAATATTCTTTTGCAGATGTTGTATCACTTGAACAACTTTCTAAATTCCTTCAGGATAAATTTAATTATAATCCGGGAACTTATAATGTCGGCAATATTCCAACTGAGGCAAATCGAATTACAGCCCGTGTTGATTGGAATATTAATGAAAAACACACATTGAGTTTAAAATATTATTATTTGAAATCATTTGCAACAAATAGCCCTAGTACATCTGGAGCTCCAACTAATGGTAGAGGTGCTAATGTTTATGCTATTCCATTCTCATCTTGTTATTATCGCACAAATAATAACTTTAATATTTTTATGGCAGATTTAGTCTCTAATATAAATGAAAACCTTTCAAATACATTAAAAGTTGGTTATTCGGCATTACGCGATTACCGTGATATGGATGGAGGCTTTTTCCCACAAGTAGATATTTTAGATGGTACTTCTGCAGGAAATGCATTTACTACTTTTGGTACAGAAGTGAACTCTTATAATAATATGTTGAATTCTGATATTTTTCAAATTCAAGATAACTTAACTTGGATTTTAGGTAAGCATCAACTTACTTTTGGTACTCAAAGTGACTACCGCTCGTTTAAGAATGGTTATGGATATGCTTTTGCCGGATCATGGAGATATTCTAGTCTTGACGCTTTTTATCAAGATGCAAATGCTTATTTAGATTGGAAACAAGCTGGATCTGATCCTTTGACAAGACCAAAAACAATCGCAACTTCTTTTAGTCAGAAATATGCGGTGCAAGGAAAAGGATTTCCTTATGCTTATGTTGATGTGCTTTCTTTAGGATTCTATTTGCAAGATAAATGGGAAGTTAAACCTAACCTGAATTTAACTTTTGGACTTCGTATTGATACACCTATTTTCTTGACAAATCTTGATGAAAACCCTGCTGCCGCTGAACTAACATTCCAAAATGGTGAAAAAATTGATGTTTCAAAATATCCAAAAACTATGCCTCTACTTTCTCCGCGTTTGGGTATTAATTGGGATGTTTTTGGAGATAGAAGATTACAAGTTCGTGGTGGAACTGGAATTTTTTCAGGGACACCTCCTTATGTTTGGTTAAGTAATCAGGCAGGTAATAATGGACTTCTATTTGGAGATCTTACTAAAGGACGTCCTTTTGATGGAATAGCTTTAGTTACTCCAACAGAAGCAGATGTGAAATCTTCGATGATGGATTTAGCTGTTACTGAACGCAATTTTAAATATCCACAATTATGGAAAACTAATCTTGCTGCAGATTATGACTTGGGTAATGGATGGATTGCAACTGTAGAAATGCTATATAATAAAGATATAAATGCTATTTATCATAAAAATATTGGCTTAAATAATCCTGTAGCTTTTGTTAATGAAGGTAGTGGTAAGATAAGGCCATTTTTTGCTAATAAGTTTGCAACGGACTCTAGAACAGGAATGACTTATCCTACTGATTATTACATAACCAATAAGACAACTAATGTTGTTCAAATGAAAAACACTAGTAAAGGGTATTCATTTTATACAACTTTGCAATTGCAAAAAACATTTAATAAGGGAATTTTAAATGGTTTATACTTAAATGGTTCTTATTCTTTTGGAAAATCACGAAGCGTAACTGATGGTTCATCTTCTGTTGCATCTTCTTCATGGAAATATCGCCCAGCTGTTGATCCTAACTCTGAAGAAACTGGTTATTCTTCAGGATCATTCCGTGGTCGCTTATTGCTTCAGGCTTCATATACCGCTAATTGGAGCAAAAATGCTTCAACTTCTTTTGGAGCTGTATATCAGATGTATCAACCGTTCCGCTATTCCTATACTTATAATGGTGATGTAAATGGTGATGGTCAAAATATGAACGATTTAATGTATGTTCCAAAAAATCGTGAAGATATAAATATTGTGCTTGCTAAAGGTGATAAACGTACTGTAGATGCCGTTTGGACTCAAATTGATGATTTTATTAAGCAAGATAATTACTTAAATTCTCGTAGAGGTCAATATACAGAACGTAACGGAGCTATAACACCTTGGGCTCATCAATTAGATGTTAATATCTCACATGATATTAAACTTCCATTGAAAAATGGCCAAACTCATACATTACGTTTTAGTTTTGATATATCAAACTTCTTGAATCTGTTGAATAAGGATTGGGGAGTAAAACAAACAACTGTTTATGGCGGTAGTAGCTCACCACAATATCAGTTCTTAACAATGACACAAGCTCCGTCTAAAGAAAATAATTATACTCCTGGGTTCACAATGCCATTAAATAACAATGAACCATTGAAAGATACATTCAAAGATTGGAATAGTCAAACTTCTCGTTGGCAAATGCAATTTGGTATCAAATATTTCTTTTAAATAGATATATATCGAATTATTATAAAAAGGAGATGTGTCAAAATTAAGGCACATCTCCTTTTTTAGTATACCTTGCATGGGCGTAATCTTATGGGTGAAAGTCCTTAACGAGCCCTAATAGTGGAATAGTCTAGCCAATTGCAAGGGTGTTCATAGCGATGTGGAATCTGAAGGAAGCTTACGTCAAAAGTCTGACCTGACGAACAGAAATCAGATACAAGGCTAAATGTGGGGGTAAATGTGCCAGACAAAACAAATTCCTATAACTATTCGGAATCCCCCTTAGTAAAACTGGCAGGTACAAGATGGAAAGATTACGTTCTTATTTGAGGAGGTCTCACAGACGTGTGGAGATGTTATTTCCAGAAACACGGATTAAAGCTTGCTGTGAGAAGTCAGCCGAGGATGTAGTACCAATACTAATATATTGGGAAGGTCTTAACCTTAATTAAGCGAGTTATAAATGAATGTTAGCTGATAATGGATAGAATGCAGAAAATATTATCCCAAGGTAATGACTACCATCAAAAGAATAGCACGGAATTCAAAAGCTATGATGGAGTGCAAACTGTTATTAGTATAACTGAAAACCATCTCGTGGAAGTAAATTTTACGATGGAGCGTTTAATGCGTATTAAACTTATTGAACAGCAACTGGGGCTTGTATAAATCAACGAATAATACAAATTTATTGAGTTATAAGAATGGTTCTTATCAATTCCAAAAGAGCAGTGGAGAGAAGTTAGAGAAGACTTATACTCCTTTTAAGAGCTTTAACTCAACTTATTCAATTCAATTCAGCCTGCGCTATAAATTCTAAATTTCTGTAACTTTAATAGGAAGCGCCGAGACGAATATTGTTTGCTAAATGCCTTTAGGGTATGCAACGTATTCTTTTCGGCGCTATTTCTTTTGCTTTTCTTATTTCATTTTTAAACGCATGATGACAGGCTTATGGTCACTGTAATCAAGCTCTGGTGAGAAATAATCGAGACCTTCCATGTCGGGAGTATAAAGAATATAATCAATTCGTAGTAGCTTTTTGATGCGGCGGTAAGTGTACATGTACCCTTGCCCGCAAGTGTTAAAGCCATCTTTTAAGGTTTTTCCTTTAATGGTGTGGTAACTGTAGGAAGATGGTAATGAATTGAAATCTCCACATACAAGTATGGGGTGAGGAGAGTGATCGATCAGATTTCTTATCTGATGTACTTGTTGCATGCGTTCTTTAAAGTTTTTATCGAAGATCGTTGATAATTTGAATAATGCCTCCTCGTCTTCTAAGAGACCAATCAGGCCGTGGCTGATCTTCAAGTTGTTTTTGCTTTGATTGTAAGAGGTTGTCTGTAAGTGATTGTTGAATATGCGGAGTGTTTTACCTTTAACATCCATATCGAGCCACATGCTGCAGTTACTTGTTCTTGCAAATGATCTTAATTCTTTTTTTCCAATGGGATATTTGCTGAATACAGCTAATTGTAAAAGGGACTTTCCTTTTGGTGATTGGGGAAGGTAACTGTATGGCCAATACGAAAAGATAGCCTTGATGCTATCTAGTGGTTGTTCCTTGGTGAGCGTGCACTCTTGAAGGCATAAAATATCTACATTTTGTGATTGCATATATTGGGCAATCGAAATCGCATTTGCTTTGATGTTCTCCGGACCATCAAAACTGAAACTGCAAACATTATAAGTTCCAACAGTGAGAACATTATCTCCTTTGTAAGTGGGAACTTGGTGAGGAATCTGGTAAATATTGCTAATGTATTCCCAGTTCCATGCGATTGCAACTAAAGGAATGAATACCCAATACCGCCATCTGGCAGTCCAATAGATAGCAACAAGAAAGTTTAATACCAACAAAACAGGTATGATGAGTCCAGCTAATGAGACCAATAAGGATGATTCGGGGGAGATCCATCTGGCAAAGCCAACCAAAAAGGTAAATATTCCCAATAATATTGTTAGCAATATAGAAATATAATAAAAGAGTCTAAAAACAGCTTTCATCTCTTATGTAACCATTTGTTTATTACTTCATTCAATATTGTCTGCGAAATGGGTTTGGTTATAAAATCATTGCAACCAGCTTCTGCCGCATCTTTACGATCTTGTTCGAATGCGTATGCACTTTGTGCAATGATGGGTACGTCGGGTGATAATTCACGAATGATCTTTGTTGTTTCCAATCCGTCTAAATCCGGCATTTTGATATCCATTAAAATCAGATCCGGAGAAAATTGTTCAAATAATGTGACAGCCTCTATTCCGTTGCGTGCATGGACTAATTTATAGGTTTTTCCGAGAATCGCTTTTAGAAGATCAAAATTACTATCATTGTCCTCTGCAATTAATATCGTTATTTTGCTGTCGTGTTTCTGCTCTTTCCTTGCCTCCACTTCGCTTGTCATTTCTGCTGATAGCTTGTTGAAATGCATATTTTCAAAGCTACTCTCAATGATATTTCCAGATTGCTGTAAATGGACGTTTTCCGATTGTTGCAAATGAGCATTTCCCGATCCTTCTGCAGGGAGATAGGGTAGTGTAAAAGTAAAAGTTGTTCCTTTTCCATAGATTGAGTCGACAGTGATCTCTCCACCTAATCGTTCGATAATACTTTTGCAGATAGATAGCCCTAGACCTGTACCTTGAGCGAAATTATTTAGTTTAGCAAATCTCTTGAATACTTCACCTAGCTTTTCTTTTTCAATGCCGACTCCGGTATCTGTGACATGAAAAGCAATCTTATTGCCATCTTGTTTGTAACCGTAGCTGATTGTGCCTTCTTTGGTAAATTTGAAAGCATTTCCTATGAGGTTCGACATTACTTGGAAGATTCTGTTTTTATCAGTATCTATCACAAGATCCTGATCGGGACGTTCGTATATCAGTTCCACCCCTTTAGGCGTGCGGAAGATATGTGCATCGTAGACTTCTTTGAATAAGATACTTAATGGGATAGCACTGATCGTGAAAACAACTGTTCCTGATTCTATTTTTGATAAATCGAGTATTTCATTGATTAACTGTAAAAGACGTTCATTGTTTTTTTCTACAATATCATAAAATGCTTTTCTCTCTTCTCGATCATCACTTTCTGCTATGAGTCGCGAAAAGCCTACAATTGCATTTAGTGGAGTGCGGATCTCATGACTCATATTGGCAAGAAAGGCCGATTTCAAGTCGTCCGAAAGTTCTGCTTTTTCTTTTGCCGCTTGAAGTTCACGTCTCATCAACTCTAATTCGGTTACATCCCATTCGATGCTGACAATGATTGGAGATACAAAATCATCACCCGAGACTCTGATCTTGCGTTTGTCTAAGATGATGAGGTTCCCGTTTTTATCTTTACCCTCGACAGTCCAATGCATTCCCTTTCCGGTAGTGGCTACCTCTATATCCTCCAATCTTTTCTGTTTTGCAATCTCAACCGGATAATAATCGAAGTCGTTTTTTCCGATTGGATTGTTAGAGAAAGAGATGCGGTTGTATGATTCGCGATTACGATACAAGTAACAAAAGTCATTATTGGCATCTTTTACAACAATACCCGCTGGGAGATTATTGATCGTAGTATCCATAATTTGGTTTAGTCTTTTTATCTGAGACTCGTACCGAAGGCGTTCGGAGATATTATGCGAAAACGACCAAATACTTTCTTCTCCGGAGTCGCTTGTTACTTTGTACATCACACCTTCGAAGGCGAGTGCTTTAGAGTTTTTTTTAAGCGGATGATAAGATATGAAGCCGGCACTTCCTTTTTTAAGTGCTTCTCGGAAGCGTTCTTCCCACTGTTCAAGGGTGTGTATATCGCCGGAAATATCATATATTTTAAGTGTATTAATATCTGTTGTTTCAGGTAAAGAATGATTTTTCATAAACTCCCGATTGGCAAATATGAGTGTGCCATCTTTTTTAGCAGCAAAGATACTCTCTTTTGCATTGTTGATTGCATGAGTGAGTGTGTTGATATCATTCCTTCGGCGCTGTATGTCAGTGATATTTTGTACATATCCTTCCATGTGCAAACTTCCATCCGGAAGCACTTCGTGAAAATAACTTTGCGCTCTGAGGTATGAAATTTCATTGTTAAAATAAACCCTGTAGCTAATAATCTGATTTTTTCGCTTATTAAGATTGCATTTGTACCATTCAATAAATTGTGCCTTATCCTCGTTTACAATTAATTCAATATAATCCTCCAACTTAATTTCTTGCTCCTGCATCGTACTAAGCATGTTTGTAAAGCCACTGAAATGAATGATGTGATCGTTTGAATTATATTTCCACTGACTTATTTGAGCTGCTTTCTGTATTTCTTGAAGGTTTTTATTGGTCTGCTCGAGCTGCTTCTTGATATTACTTCGTTGCGTAATATCCCGATATTGGCACAAAACAAAGCTATCATATGGTTGCATAATACACTTAAAATAATAAGTGCCATCGTTTAGCTCTAGCTTATAATTCCTACTTATTTTTGTTCCTTTTTGTAATACTTCTTGAAAAATTGGTTTGATTTTTTCTTTTGTATAAAGGGGCAATAACTCAAATAAGTTTTTGCCAAGTAGGATGTTTTCTTGAAGAAACCATAAATTGCTGTGGCTATCTATGTCGATGCAATATCCTTGTGGATCTACAAGCAGCAAGGTGTCGGCTGTCATTTGTAGAATCCGTTTAGCTTGATTTGCATCATGTAGTGCTCTGTTCATTTTCTCAAAATTTAGATAATGCGGTTATTGAACGCAAATATAACAAAAACAAATAAAAAAAAGTTTACTAAAAACAAAATATCGATCCTGACCACTCTTTTTAAAGGGTAGTTTTCGATGATTATGGATGCGTTTTTATTAATTTTATGCCCGTTTGGACTTATCCCAGGCACCACTTCCTTTTCTGTTACGTAGATAATGGATTCCTTTTAAAACATTTACATTCATGAAGAGAAAGTAGTAGGGAATATATAAGATTTTGTTTTTTATTTTTTTGGTTGAAAGGGAATAGCCCCATAATCCTAATACGTAAAATAGAACTTGTAAAAAGAAAAATGTTCCATAAAATTCAAACGATACTTTAGATACAAGAAGGATTAAATTTATTGGAAATAAGGCAAAAAAGAGTATGGGGGTGATCGACCATCTGAGTACGCGATGAGAGGTATATTGGAAACTTATAATTCCGTATTTAAAAGGATTAAGTAATGCTCTAAGACGCCAGATCGATTGCAGACCACCTGCCGCTATCCGCACCTTGCGCTTTTCTTCTTCCTTCATATTTGCCGAACCGCTTTCGATAGCATAGGCTTTTTTACAATAAGAGATTGTGTAACCTTTCATTGCTATTCGCAAAGAAAGAATGAAATCGTCGAGAAGGGTATCTTTTTCCATTTCCTCAAACAGTTCGCGACGAATAGCGAAAAGTTCGCCTGCTGCCCCTACAGCCGAATATAATCGTGCATCCAAAGCTTTGAGAGTGGATTCATATTTCCAATATAGGTTTTCTCCTCCGGCAGCAGCTCCGTCTTTGGTTTGCGTGAGAACTCTTTTTTCTCCTGCAACACATCCTACATGAGGATCTAAAAAGGCACGAACAATTTCCTGTATAGCTTCTTTGTTGACCATGGTATTGGCATCGGTAAATACGATGATAGGGCTGTCGACTAGTCTCATACCGCGATTCATAGCAGCGGTTTTTCCTTGTCTCTCTGGTTGGAAATAAACAGTAGCATGCTCACTCCAATTAGATTCGAGTCGGGCGTTTGTCCCGTCATTGCTACCGTCGGTTACCCATACAATATGAAGTTTTTCGCGTGGGTAATCTAAAGCTAAACTGTTGATCATCTTCTCATCAACGATCTCTTGTTCGTTAAAAGCGGTAATAAAAAGCGTTACGTCGGGTAGGTCGCTTTCTTTGGGATATTCTCTTTTTAGTGGTTTAACAAAACATTCCTTTAACTTGACTAGGATGTAGAGTAAAATGCCGTATCCCAAATATGTGTAGAATACGATGAATAGAGAGATCCAAAATAAGATCTCTACAAAGAGGATCATGATATCATTGTTCATTTCTTTACTATTTGATTAAGTTCGACTCTTCGTCATGGTACACTTTCTTTTTGCTAAATAGGCTATTGATTGTTTTTAGTGCTTTTAGTAGACGTACCTTGAAACTGTTGAATAGAGTGCCATCCGCACCAACTGTACCATAGCCGGTGACAGCTCTTGCTTTGCGTTTTCGGATAAAGGCTATTTTCCCATGACTTTTAAGTTGTAAAGCCAAATAGCCATCTTCTCCGCGTTTGATATCGGTGCGTATGCCTATTGCTTGTGCCAGATCGGTGCGATAAGCAAATACCAATCCTCTGACACTCAGTTCGGGACGTTTGAATGACTGCAGCCATAAATAAAAGTCGCGCGTTGCTTCGTAAAATTTCAGTCCGATCCACGAATGAGAACGATCGGGTATGTAGCTCCATAAAGAACTGGCGGCCACCACCCCAGGCTTTTGTAGAGCATCGATCATTGTTTCGACATAAAGGGGAGGGTACATCGTGTCGGAATCAATGTTTATATGATATTTACCCCGTGCATGATTCAGACCACAAAGACGGGCAAACCCACAACTATGGCTGGTTTCTGTATAATAGGTGATTCCCGTAGCTTGAAAGATCTCGGCTGTACGGTCTTTCGATTCATTGTCTACACCAATAATTTCTACAGGATATTTGCATTTCATTTCGCTCAGCGACCACAAACAAGCAAGAAGATGCTTCTCCTCGTTGTATCCAATTAATGAGACAGTAACTATTGGGCGATCGCTCTGCAACTTTGCCAGTTTGGTACGTACTTCATCAATAATCTCTTGTGGTGCTTCCGAGAAAGGTTTCTCGTAGACTTGTAAATATTTAGAATACCATTTCATACTTTTTGTTCATTAAATGTCAACCCTTCAAACAGTTTTTTCCATTCTTCGGCGATTCGTGTCATCTGATATCTTTGAGCAGAGAGCTGTGCATCTTCTCCCATCTTCTTACGAACAGAATCATTTTCTATGAGATAATTGATTCCTTCTGCCAGTTTCTCAATATTTCCATTCTCTATCAACAGTCCGTCCTTCCCATCAGTAATAATATCTCTAGGACCACATGGGCAAGCGAATGATACAGGAGGAATGCCACATGCCATTGCTTCGGTTATCACCATCCCAAAACCTTCGAACCTTGATGATAGAACAAAGATGGAACTTTCGCAATATTTATTTGCAATATCCATTACTGTAGGCTCTAGAAAACAAGTCTCGTTGAGTCCCAGTTTGTCTATTTGCTGTTGCAGGTTTTCTCTTAAACTACCATCGCCGTAAATACGAAGTTTCCAATCGGGGTGTTTACTAGCTACTGCTGCCCAACTTTCAATGAGCAGATCGAAGCCTTTTTGTGGTGCATACCTTCCTGCAGCTATTACTTGTTTGGCATCACATTCAGCCGTTTGGTCGACAGGAGTAATTATGGGATTGGGTATGACACAACTATTTTTCAATTCCGGCCAGTTGGCTGTTTCCTCGTTTGTAAGTACAACCAGCTTTTGCAGTTTTTTCACATTCTTGATAAAACTCTTTTCCCATCTTTTCTGCATGTATTTGCTAAGCCAATTACCACTCACCGAATCACCTATGCCGTAAGAATGGCGAGTAACATGAAATTCTCCTATTTTAGCACTCCCATCGTTGATCTCATTAATGAAGTTCAACTCTCGGCGAAGAGTAGAAATCGTAATATCCGGACGCAGTTCTATAAGCAATTTTGTGAGTCTCGACTTTAAACGGATATATCGAAACGGATATTTGATTATTTTTTCTATTCTCGATTGGTTGAATGGCCAGTCGAAAACAACATCCAAGTCAATATGTTTCACTTTGGGGGAGAGCGAAA
>Ga0114938_1002190_pt1 | contig 12545 bp, 7 predicted proteins | sample AshMeaBigSpring_FD_88675 | JGI IMG/M metagenome (GOLD analysis project Ga0114938, IMG submission 88675) | Groundwater microbial communities from Big Spring, Nevada to study Microbial Dark Matter (Phase II) - Ash Meadows Big Spring | ecosystem: Environmental > Aquatic > Deep subsurface >...
GAGTCGAAAGTCCATACCGCAATAGGCCTATTGCCGAGAATCTTGATTTGTTTTTGAAAATGAATACCGGCGAAATTGCCGAAGGAGCTATGGTTTTACGAGCCAAAATCGATATGGCTTCGTCAAACATGCATTTCCGTGACCCCATATTGTATCGTGTTATTACATCGCATCCACATCATCGCACTGGCGATACTTGGAAAGCGTATCCAATGTACGATTATGCTCATGGTCAATCGGATTATTTTGAAGGTGTAACTCACTCTTTGTGTACGCTCGAATTTGAAGTGCATCGCCCATTATACGATTGGTTTATTGATCAATATAAAGATAGTGATTATCGACCTCGACAAATTGAGTTTAATCGCTTAAACTTGACCTATACAGTTATGAGTAAGCGTAAAATGCTTCAACTTGTACAGGAAGGTTTGGTGAGCGGTTGGGACGATCCGCGAATGCCTACTATAAGTGGTTTACGCCGTAGAGGTTATTCTCCTGAAGCTATTCACAATTTTATTGATAAAATTGGATATACTAAGTTTGAAGCTCAAAACGATATAGGTTTATTAGAACACGCTGTGCGCGAAAGTTTAAATAAAACAGCCACACGTGTAAATGCAGTTATAAATCCAGTGAAATTAATCGTTACAAATTATCCTGCCGATAAGGTAGAGATGATGGAAACGCCTAATAATCCGGAAGATGAATCGGCTGGAACTCGTACAGTGCCTTTTGCTAGAGAATTGTATATTGAGCACGAAGATTTTATGGAAGAAGCTCCAAAGAAATTCTTTCGCATGACTCCAGGTCAGGAGGTCCGATTGAAAAGCGCTTACATTGTAAAATGTACGGGCTGTAAAAAGGATGCTGATGGCAATGTTGAGGAAATATATTGCGAGTACGATGATCAAACAAAAAGTGGTATGCCAGAGTCGAGCCGCAAGGTGAAGGGTACGCTACATTGGGTTTCGGCTACACATGCAGTAAAAGCAGAAGTTCGTATTTACGATCGTTTGTTTAGTGTAGAGAATCCATCGGCTGATCCACGTGATTTTCGTGAACTGCTCAATCCTGATTCCTTAAAAGTGCTTTCAAACTGTTATGTTGAACCTATGCTTGCTAATGCAAAAGCATTAGAGCATTTTCAATTTCAGCGTTTAGGGTACTTTAATGTCGATTTAGACAGTACTGCAGATAAGCTTGTTTTTAATCGAACTGTTTCGTTAAAGGACAGTTGGGCTAAAGAGCAAAATAAATAACTTAATTGAAAAGCACGGAAATTTTTTCTGTGCTTTTTTTTTGTTCTGTAGTTGTGTAACAATAATACAGTGAATGTGCATAGTATTATGTATAAATATACATTAATTTATATGTCGCATATTAAACTGTAAAATTTATTCATTTTAAACTGCAAATAGTCATTTTAGTCGAGGTTTTCGCTAAAAAAATGTGTACTTTTGCACTTTCTTTTAAAAAGGAGAAAAGCAAAGAAAACAATAAATAAACTAGAGATAAATTCATCAACAGTGTTAGCTGTGATTGATTTTTGTAAAACATTAATTCATAATTATTTAAGCGTATGAAAAAGCATAATTTTAGTGCGGGGCCTTCTATTCTTGCTCGTGAAGTTATTGAAAAAACAGCTCAGGCGGTTTTAGATTTTAATGGGTCAGGATTATCGATTCTTGAAATTAGTCACCGTTCGAAAGATTTTGAAGCTGTTATCGAAGAAGCACGTCAATTGTTTATTGAACTTTTGAATATTCCTGAAGGGTATTCTGTATTGTTTCTAGGTGGTGGAGCAAGTATGCAATTTTGTATGGTTCCATTTAATTTACTTGAAACTAAAGCAGCCTATTTAAATACGGGTGTTTGGGCTAATAAAGCTCAAAAGGAAGCAAAAGGATTTGGAGAAGTAGTAGAAGTTGCATCGTCGAAAGGCGCTAACTACAACTTCGTACCTAAAGATTTTGTTATCCCAAGCGATGCTGATTATTTCCACATTACTACAAATAATACTATTTACGGTACTGAACTTCATGTAGATCTTGACTCACCAGTGCCAATGGTTGCTGATATGTCATCTGATATTTTTTCACGTCCAATTGATATATCTAAATATGGAATTATTTATGGTGGCGCACAAAAAAATCTTGCTCCTGCAGGACTAACTTTTGTGATTGTGAAAAATGATATATTAGGTAAAGTGTCACGTTATATCCCAACTATGTTAAACTATAACACACATATTGCCGAAGGTTCTATGTTCAATACACCTCCTGTATTGCCTATTTATAGTGCGCTCGAAACCCTACGTTGGATTAAAGCAAACGGTGGTGTTAGCGAAATGTACAAACGTAATGTTGCTAAAGCAGAATTGCTTTATAATGCAATTGATTCAAGCAAAATGTTTGTTGGTACTGCTGAAGTTGAAGATCGCTCTATCATGAATGTGTGTTTTGTGATGAAACCTGAGTTTAAAGAACTTGAAGGTGCTTTCTTGAAATTTGCAGTAGCTGCAGGTATGGATGGAATTAAGGGTCACCGTTCGGTTGGTGGTTTCCGTGCATCTATTTACAATGCTATGCCTATCGAAAGTATTCAGGCTTTAGTGAATTGTATGGTTGAATTTGAAAAACAAAATTAATAATGAAAGTACTTATAGCTACCGATAAACCGTTTGCGAAAGTTGCGGTTGATGGAATTCGTTCTGAAATAGAAGCTGCAGGTTTTGAGCTTGCATTGCTTGAAAAATATACTCAAAAACAACAGTTGTTAGATGCTGTTGTCGATGCTGATGCGATAATTATTCGCAGCGATATTGTTGATGCTGAGGTTATTTCTGCAGCTAAGAAATTAAAAATTGTTGTTCGTGCTGGTGCAGGTTACGATAATGTTGATCTTGCTGCTGCTACTGCTGCTGATGTGTGTGTAATGAATACGCCAGGTCAAAATGCAAATGCTGTTGCCGAGTTGGTGTTTGGTATGTTAGTATATGCCGTACGTAATTTCTATAATGGTACTTCAGGTACTGAGTTGATGGCTAAAAAGCTAGGTATCCATGCTTATGGTAATGTAGGCCGTAATGTAGCCCGTATTGCAAAAGGATTTGGAATGGAGTTATATGCTTATGATGCTTTTTGTCCTGCCGATGTAATTGAGAAAGATGGTGTAAAAGCTGTTTCTTCTGTCGAAGAACTTTATTCAACTTCAGATATCGTATCTTTGCATATTCCTGCTACTACCGAAACTAAAAAATCAATTAATGCCGCTTTGTTAGGTCTTATGCCTAAAGGCGCAGTGTTGGTAAATACAGCGCGTAAGGAAGTGATTGACGAAGCAAGTGTATTGGATTTCATGCTCTCTCGCCCTGATTTTAAATATGTAACAGATATCGTACCAGGAAACGACGCAGAGATGAAAGAGAAGTTAAGTAATCAATACTTTACTACACCTAAAAAAATGGGTGCTCAAACCTCAGAAGCGAACGTAAATGCAGGAATTGCTGCAGCAAAACAAATTGTTGATTTTCTAGTTAATGGAAATCAAAAATTCAAAGTGAACTAAAAACATCGAAATTTATAGTTATGTGATTTTAAAAAGGAGAGGCTGTTATGGTCTCTCCTTTTTTGTAGTGCTTTATTTGATATGAATTGCACATAAAGTTACATTAAAAGTGATTTTATTCGTAATTAAAAATATTTAATTTGTTTTTAATTGTTTTTGAAGGGATTGAGGATGCGGCTAAAATTGAATGAAATAGAAAATCAGTTCTATATCTTCTGTTTTTGTTATTGTATAAGGACTTTATTTTTAAAGTGTTATTGTTGTTGTATGTGTCGGAATACCATACGAAACAAGCTGGGTTTTTTAAGTATTTATCATCTGAGGCATGTAGCCAATTTCCATTTTCACCCAAAGACTCACCATGGTCTGATAAGTAAATAAGTATAGCGTTTTTGTTTTTTAAATTTTCAATAATCTCATTTAAAATTTTATCTGAAAATAAAATACTATTGTCATATGAGTTAATTATTTCTTCAGGAGTGTTTTGAGACACTATTTTACTTTTAGCAATTGGATTGAATTTTTTATAGCTACTTGGATAGTGGCTGTTATAAAACCAGTGACTCCCTATTGTGTGCAATATAATTAGTTTATTATTGTGTGGTTGATTTAATGTTGAAATGTAATGAGGGATTATATCACTATCAAGCCAATTAGAATATGTGTAAACCGATTTCTCAGGACGGACAAAAATTAAAGAGTCAGCCTCTTTCATAAACGAGTAGTAGCTAGTGGATGCATCTTGATTTGCTATCCATGTACACCGATAATTGCTGTTTTTGAAAAGTGTTATGAATGATTTTTCTGTTTTAGAAAGTTCAGGATTAATACTATCGGCACGAGTAAGAATATGAGCTACGCTAGGGTTTGTGTATGTATACTCGCTATAAATATTTTTAAATGAAACAAGATTTTTCTGCTTAGTAAGTAATGGTGTTGTATTTCGTTTATAGCCATTTATAGCTAAATGGTCTGCTCTTACTGATTCGCCAATAACGAAAACAACAATAAGCTCTTCGTTTGCTTTGTATTTAAGTGTTGGGTCTGGGTTTATTCGAGTTGTGTTTTTATATGCATTTAGTTTTCGATATTCGTTTAAATTGTAGAATAAGGATATGGGGTATCGTTGATAAAACGAAGTTGAAACTCTATCATTAATTGTGAAAATTACTATTAATATTGTAACTGCTACAGCTAAGTGATAGGTTGTTTTACTAATGTGGATATTTTTATAGCGATATCTTGCTATAAATACTGAAATGAAAAAGATTATTGTGGTTATTATTGCTTGATAAGGTGTAATTACATCAAGACTTGTTCTTAAATCATTATTAAGCGTTGCGTCAATTATCATTGGCGTTAATGTGGCTTTGTAGAAGTAGCTATAATACGCGATAGTAGTGCCAGTTAAAATGAATATAGGGAAGCTGATGAGATAAACGTACCTGTTCAGAGATATAATGTAAAATATTAATAATAGTGGTATACAATTTAAAGCCCAATGAAGTGCTGTATAAACCGCTCCCTTAAATCCAACTGTTGGATAGAAAATAAAATCAGGTAAAATAAAAAGTATTCCGCTTATTGTTGTTGTTATTAATACGAATAAGTAGAATTTTTTCGTGTCGTGATGTAATTGTAACATATAGATTAAAGCGAGTTAGGAGCTTATTTGTTTGTAGTTATTATTTGCCAATAAAAATGAACCGTACTTGTTGATTATAAGTATTACGGGAATAAGTATGGCGATGCTGAAAATGCTAGAAATTATTGAATAATAAAAGGTATGATCATACAATGTGTAATCAATTTTCAAAACATATTTTAGAACTGCCTTAAATGCTGAAATGCAAATAAGATGGAGTGACAGAATTATCAATGTGTTTTTTCCTATAAATAGTAGACCTTTTAAAGGTTTACACCGATATTCGATAATCTTGCATACTGAAACTGAAAAGGCAATGCCGTTTATTGCGCCAACGAAAAAAAGGACGTAATTTCCAAAGTTGTTTGTGTGAACATTAACTTCTGTATTGCTTTGAATTACAAAATATAGAATGGTAGATGTGAAAATTATAATGGGAATATTTGTAATTGGCGAAAGATTTTGATTCAGAATTTTATCTTTTAGTATATATCCAACTCTATAGAATACAATCATTGATAATGCGATATCTATTCCCCAAGCTAATATGTACTTATTGTATGAATAGTTTATATATCCTAGTATAATAAATGAAACAATAATTGCAAGTTCACTTTTAATTGACCTTGTTTTTTTGAATACTAAGTAGCAAATAATTTCAGTTGAAAATAAACTTGCTAAAAACCAAAGAGGAACATAATGTATTAAATATTCACTTCGGCCCCAAAGAATCCCATAGAGTGGTGTTAAAACTGAAGTTTCATTATTGCTGTCAAGTCCAACATGTCTACCGATTAGAAGCCAAAAAGTAAATGTAATTATATTGAACCAAAAATATGGGATTAGGGTTTTAAAACTTCTTTTCTTGATGAAATTATAAATGTTTGGATATTTTTCTGGATTAGAAAAGGCTCCTGATAAAAAGAAAAAAAGCGGAATAATCGTTGTGTAGATTGCTTCTCTGTATGGGTCTGGTATTCCTGTATGTAATAGAATCACACAAAATATAGCTATTCCTTTAGCATAGTCAACCCAAAAAGTTCGTGGTTGTGTCATCAAAGCTAGTTGATAATCATTATTTTGGTTATTGTGCTTTGGGTGCCATCCTCATTAGCACAAATGGCTAAATAAATTCCTGTTTTTACTTTTGTACCTGATATGTTCTTGCCATTCCATGTTGCTATGCTCCCATTTGATTTTGTTTGAAAAATTAAGTTGCCGTTGATGTCTGTAATTTTTACATATGTGTTTTCAACTAAACCGTTTATTGTAATTTGACCTGAATAATCTTCACGTACAGGGTTTGGGTAGGCGTGTACATTGTTAAATAGGCTATCAGCATTGGCAGCATTGCTTTGATAAGATATTAATCCTTGTGAGGTGCCAATAAAAACCTCACCCGTTTTGGGGCTAATATTGATTGATGTGATTTCGTTTGAAAGTAGTGGGCTGTTTGCCGTTGTAAAATGTTTTATGGTTTCTTGACCATTTTCCGACATTAAGAATATCCCTGAGCTTTCGGTGCCAAGCCATTTCCGATTTGCTCCATCAATAGCGATTGCTTTTATTTGTTCCGATTCTAGCAAGTAATCGGCTAAGTTTGTGCCATCATTGCGTGGTATTTTTACGCGTGTACATGTATACCCAGGTTCAAAAACTTTTGATGTGTTGAAAAAAAGTAAAGGACCTTGACTTGTTCCGGCCCAAATAACTCCGTTTTTATCTTGTGCTAGACAATGTATGTATGATGGCGACAGTGTGTTTCCATCAGTGTCCACAAAACTAGAATAAAAGATGGATTTATCATTTGATGAGTCTTCATACACAAATATTCCTTGACCATTTCTGGATGAATTAACCCATTTCTGATTTGGGTTTTGGTTTGAAATTAGGATGTTGTTTAATGATTTTCTATTTCCAACTGGATATGAAAGTTCATCCCATTCTGAATCTTTATAAATCTTGATGGGTGTGTTTGTGTATGAATTAACAATTAATAAGTTACCATCTTTGTCATAAGTAACACCATCTATACGTGTGTAATTATAAGGATCAGATGGTATAACAGATTCTAATGTACTATTCGTTGTGTTGTGCCATTTATGGAAATTGTTGTTTTTGAATTCGTATAGACCTCTGCCGTATGATGTTACAAAGAAGTGGTTATTGTCTTTAGGATCTACAGCGACGGTCATAAAATCAAGTGGTTTGTAGCCAGTTGCAGTTGTTATGGTGTCGGTATTAATATTAGTCCATCTTTCATTTTCAAAAATCATCACTTCTCCAGTACGCTGGTATTGTGCGGCCCACCTACCGCCAGGCACAACAAAGAGTTTATTGCCACTAAATGTCATACTCCAAGCGATGTTTACTTTAGGTCCTTCAGGTTGGTAGCTTTTGGGTTGAGTTTGGTTGTTGTTTACTGATAACATGCCTTTGGCACCAGATGCTAGCCACCATACGTTTGAGTTTTGGTCGTAGGTGGCGTCCATTACTTCGCCAATATTTTCGATACTTTCTATGTCGAACGATGAATTGATACTATATAATTGTGTTATTGATGAATATATTAGTAGTTTGTTGTTTGATGAAAATGCTTTATCGACATCTAGTTCGCTGAAAATAGGGCTCCATCCTGTAGTTGGGTTGTATGTAAATAACTTGTTTTCGCGATGTAAGATAAGTTTGCCATCGAACGTAAATATTTTTTTGATTGTTCCGCTGCCAGGCAGGTCATTTATAGTAGACCAGTATTTGAAGTTTACTAAATTTGGTTCGTTAACTTTTGCAGTGTAAAGTGTTGATGGCGTTAGAGCGTAAATGTCTTCATTCAAAACTATGGTATTCAGTATGTTGAGTTCGCTTCCATTAGGTCCTATGTAATAGGTATCGGCTATTTCGTTTCGCTTGGTATTAAGCGCAATAATTCCAAAGTTGCATGATAAATATGCGATATCTTTGTGAAAAAACGAATGATTTACTTTTTTATTCGAGTTCATCAATTTATTGTACAAATCGGGTATGTTTTTTATTCCGGCATCTGACAACATATCAATATTCCCATTCACATACGTAATAAGTAGTTTTTTATTTACATTGTCATAGTCAATCCACGATACATTTACATCGTTTAATCCTGAAATTTTACTATAAGTACTGATACTTTCGTCTTCTTTGTTGGCCGAAAATAGGGCACCATTACTTACTGCAAAAACGTTGTTTTCCGACTGCGTAATAAGGTTTGTTGCATTGTAAGCTAAATGAGTTCGCCATTTGCCCATTGCTAATTGGGCTTCCATTTGTAGGCTTGATGCCATTACAAGCATTGCGAATATAATTTTCTTGATCATTTTGCTTTGAAATATATTGTTGTTTTGAAATAACTCAAAAATAGCCGAATTATTTTAATTAGCCTATCGTTTTTAGGTGTGATGCTAGCTTTTTAACAGCTAAAGCTCTATGACTGATATTGTTTTTAATCTCGGATCCAAGCTCTGCAAAGCTTTGTGAGTATCCATTTGGAATAAATACTGGATCATAACCAAAACCAGTATCCCCTGTTGGCATTGTGGCTATTCTTCCGTCAATACGACCTTCGAAAATTGTTTTTTCGCCATTAATGAGCAGAGCAATTACGGTCTTAAAGCATGCATTTCTGTTATTGTTGTCGCCTAGTTCGTTCAGTAGTTTTGCAACGTTGGCTTTGGCATCCTGTGTTTCGCCAGCGTAGCGTGCTGAGTATACACCAGGTTCTCCATTTAGTGCTTCTACTTCGAGGCCGGTGTCGTCGGCAAAACAATCGACTCCGAACTTCTGGTAGATATAGTTGGCTTTCAAGAGTGCATTTCCTTCGAGTGTAGTAGCAGTTTCGGGGATTTCGTCAAAACAATTTAGTTCAGCTAAACTGATAATTTCATATTGTGGGGCCAAAATTTCACGTACTTCTGTTAGTTTGTGCGTGTTGTTTGTTGCAAATACTATTTTTTTCATGCTTTTATTGCTTGTAGTTTTCTTTTGTTTACAAAGATAATGAATTTTTTTATTCGATTGATACTTAAATTTTTTGTATATTTGTACGTTTGAATTTAAATGTTAATTTATTTCGACTCTTAAATTATTCATGCTAAAATCACTTTTATATGGCTGTAGTAAAACCTTTTAAGGGTATTCGCCCACCTGTTGAATTCGTTAGTAAAGTGGCGTCGAGACCATACGATGTATTAAATTCAGAGGAGGCGCGTTTGGAAGCCGAGGGGAATCCAATGTCACTATATCATATTATTAAACCTGAAATAGATTTCGAACAAGGTGTTGATGAACACGAAGCACGTGTGTATTCGAAAGCGTTCGAAAACTTTAGTGTCTTTAAAAATAATGGTTGGTTAAAACAGGATGAATCAGAAAATTATTATGTTTATGCCCAGACAATGCAGGGTAAAACGCAATATGGCTTGGTTGTTTGTGCACATGTCGACGATTATTTTAATGAAAATATTAAAAAGCACGAGCTTACGCGCCGAGATAAAGAAGAGGATCGAATGAGGCACGTACGTGTTACTAACGCAAATGTTGAACCAGTTTTTTTTGCTTACCCAACTATGAGCGAATTGGATGCAATAGTTGCAGAAGTAATTAAAAGGGAGCCTGTGTATGATTTTGTATCTGATGGTGATGGTTTTGGACATCATTTTTGGGTAATTGACTCAGCGCAAACCATTAGTCGTATTACTGAACTGTTTGCAACAATCCCTTCTTTGTATATTGCCGATGGGCATCATAGAAGTGCTGCTGCTGCACTTGTTGGCGACGAGAAACGCAGATTAAATCCAAATCATAGAGGCGATGAGGAGTATAATTATTTTATGGCTGTTTGTTTTCCTGATAATCAGCTAAATATTATTGATTATAATCGGTTGATAAAAGATTTAAATAATTTGACCGATGATGCTTTTTTAGAAAAGTTGAATGTGAATTTTGTAGTTGAAAAAATAGGTAGTACAGTTTATAAACCAAATAAATTACACAATTTTGCGTTATATTTGTCGCATAATTGGTATTCGTTAACAGCCAAAGAGGGAATTTACAATGATAATGACCCTATTGGCGTATTGGATGTTACTATTTCGTCGAACTTAATACTTGATGAAATTTTAGGCATTAAAGATTTACGAAGCGATAAACGGATTGATTTTGTAGGTGGTATCCGTGGTTTAGACGAATTAAGAAAACGCGTGGATAGTGGTGAAATGCGAATGGCTCTGGCCTTGTTTCCTGTTTCAATGGAGCAGCTTATAGCCATAGCCGACAGTGGCAATATTATGCCACCAAAAACAACTTGGTTTGAACCAAAACTGCGCTCAGGACTTATTATACATGAGTTAGATTAGGTTATTAACAAATAAGGGCTCTAATAAAAATGATAAAAAATTCATTTTCAATTATAATTGTGTTTCTTGTAGCATCCTTTTTTCAAGGTTGTGGTTCTACTGCGCGTTTAAAAAAGGCCGATAAACGGTTTGAAAGTGGGGCCTATTTTTCGGCTGCCGACCTTTATAAACGCGCCTATTCGGGAATACCAAGTAAAGATAGATCTACGCGAGCTCGTGTTTCGTTTAATATAGCTGAGTGTTACCGTATTTTAAACTACAGCATTGCGGAGCAAAACTATGTAAATGCTATTCGTTTTAATTATCCTGATAGTATTGTGTTTTTAAGATACGCTCAGGTTTTGCACCGAAATGGTAACTACAAGGATGCCGAAAAGAATTATCAGATTTTTGCAAGGAGTAATGCTTCGCATGCATTGGCCTCGAATGGTTCTGATTTGTTGCGAATGTCGGCAGAGCTTAAAAAGCAAACAACGGCATTTGTGGTTAAAAAATTTGATGTGTTCAATTACCGAAGGAGTCACAATTTTAGTCCATCTTTTCAAGGAACTGATGGCGATGTGTTGTTTTTCAATTCCGATAGGTTGGTGTCCAAGAAAGCAGGTCAGAAAAATTCGCCTATTACAGGCTTACCTTTCAGCTCAATTTATACCACGCGCAAAAATGCTGCTGGTGTGTGGGAAAAGCCGGCTCCTTTAGTAGCTTCAGATACGAAAGTAGTTAGCTCCGAAGATGGTGTCTGTTCATTTAGTAGCGATGGAAATACACTTTTTTTTACACGTTCAAGTTCACTCGCAAATTCAAATGGCGGTACTTCAATTTTTGTTTCAAAACGCGCAGGAGGTGCGTGGAGTGATGCTAAAAAAATTGCTTTATTTAAAGATAGTACCATTTCGGTGGCTCATCCAGCCATTTCACCAGATGGAAATGTACTTGTTTTTGTTAGCGACGCCCGTGGTGGCAAAGGTGGAAAGGATCTTTGGAAAGCTAAATTGATAGGTAGTGATTTTAAAGAGATTGAAAACTTAGGCTCTGAATTTAATACGGAGGGCGACGAAATGTTTCCTTCGTTTGCTGCTGATGGCTCTTTGTATTTTGCTTCGAACGGTTTAGCTGGTTTTGGTGGTTTGGATATTTTTAAGGCTACGGAATTACAATCCGGAAGTTGGTTTGTTGAGAATATGGGAATGCCAATCAATTCAAATCAGGATGATTTTGGTATAACTTTCGAAGGAAAACTTAAAAAGGGGTTTTTTACTTCAAATAGAGGTGATGCTCGTGGTTACGATATGATATATTCGTTTGAATTACCCGTGTTTGAGTATGTTCTTGAGGGGAAAGTTGTAGACGAGATGCAAGAGCCCGTATCTGAAGCCATTGTTCGCTTGGTGAGCAATACAGGAATAAATACCAAAGTGCAAACGAAAAAGGATGGTACATATAGAATTCGCATAGACAAAGAGTTGGATCTTGTTTTGTTGGCTACAGCACGCGGATATCTAAATAAGAGCGCTCGATTGAATACAGTAGGGGCAACTAAAAGTCAAAACTTTAATCAAAATTTTGTATTACAAACCATTTATAAACCAATTCAGGTTGATAATATATTTTATGAATTTGGAAAATGGAATTTAACAGCCGAGTCGGAAGCAGGTTTACAGACACTCGTTTCAGTTCTGAACGACAACCCATCCATTACAATTGAAATAGCAGCGCACACCGATTTTGTTGGTAATAATTTATCAAATATCGAATTGTCGACAAAACGTGCTCAATCGGTAGTGACCTATTTAATTGGCAAGGGTATCGATCCAAAACGGTTAAGTTCCGTTGGTTATGGCGAGGATAAGCCATTCGTTGCCGATGCTATGGCTGCTCAAAAATATAAATTTTTAAAAGAAGGTGATGTGCTTACTGAGGCATTTATTGAAAATTTAGGCCCCTCA
>Ga0114938_1002192_pt1 | contig 12534 bp, 10 predicted proteins | sample AshMeaBigSpring_FD_88675 | JGI IMG/M metagenome (GOLD analysis project Ga0114938, IMG submission 88675) | Groundwater microbial communities from Big Spring, Nevada to study Microbial Dark Matter (Phase II) - Ash Meadows Big Spring | ecosystem: Environmental > Aquatic > Deep subsurface >...
AACGTGAGCAGCCCCCCGAGGAAAGCCCGGCCGCGCAGGCGCACGTCGCGGTACGTGAAGACGTTGTTCAGCCAGAAGTTCGATGTCATCGCGACGACCGTCGCCGCGAGCTGCGCCCAGCGGAACGGCAAATCGAGGAAGAGCCCGGCACGCAGCGCAACGAGGTGCACCAGCACGCCGAGCGCCCCGATGCTCGCGAACAGCGTGAATCGCGCGGGAAGCCGGCGCCCGCCGACCTTGCCGGCGAGGAGCATCGCGAACTCCCACAGCACCATCGAGTCGAGCTTGCTCTCGCCCCACTGCCGGGGTTTGAACCGGAAGGGTCGCTCCCGGACCCGCAGTGTCGGCGAGGCGCTCAGGATGTCGAGCAGCAGCTTGAACCCCTGACCCGACAGGCGTCGCACGCTCGATTCGAGCGCGTCGCGGCGGATCGCGAAGAACCCGCTCATCGGATCGGTCAACGGTACCGGCAGGATGAACCGCGCGAGCGCGTTGGCGACCCGGCTCATCCTCGCCCGTTCGGGCGACCAGTCGCCGACCCCGCCGCCCTCGAGGTAGCGGCTGCCAATCGACACGTCGACCGCGTCCGACTTCAGGTCGGAAAGCATCTGCGGCAGGAGTTCCTCGTCGTGCTGCAGGTCGCCGTCGATCACGGCCAGGTAGGGCGCGGAGGACGCAAGCATCCCCTCGATGCACGCCCCCGAGAGCCCTCTGCGGCCGAGACGCTGCACACAGCGGACGCGCCGATCACCGCGGCCGAGCTCGCGGACGACCGCCGCCGTGCCGTCCGTCGAGTCGTCGTCGACGAAAATCACTTCCCAGTCTTCGCGCTGCAGCACGCGGTCGAGCCGGTCCACCAGCGCACCGACGTTCTCGCGCTCGTTCAGCGTCGGCACGATGACCGCAATCGAAGGGCCGCGCTGCGACGCGGAACGGTGACGCTCCGGGGCCGGGCTCTCTGCGGCAGGCGAGTCGACTGGCGGCATCATTCGACGGAATCTCGGACATCCGCCAGCGCCCTGCTGTGTGGTCGCTCTAGTTTTGCGGGAAAGCGCGGCGACGGCGACTCATCGGCCTTCTCTGCGCCGGTCGAGTGAGCGCCCGCGACGCGAACGGACTGCCGAACCTGTGACGCAGGACACGGAAATCAGCCGGCGGACCGGCACCTCAAGGGCGTGCGACCACCGGCCTCGTACGCGAGCGCGTCCAGGTCGGCAGGAACCCGTAGGGATCGACGTCGGCTCCCCTGTCCCAGGAGATGCCGTGGTCCTCGAGCAGCTGCTGCACCCGACCCGCTCGCCAGCCGTCGAGCAGGTCCATGCAGCTGCCGACCAGCGTTCCGCCGATGAAGACCTGCGGAATCGTCGCGGCGCCGGTTCTCCCGGCCAGCGCCGCACGGACTGCATTCGCGAGACCGCCCCGCTCGAACGCCGCGCTGTCGAGATCGATGGACCGGTAGGGAATCCGCAGGCGCTCGAAAAGTCGCCGCGCCGCCCAGCTGAACTCGCACCACTCGAGGGCGAACATCACGACCGGGTGAGCCGCGTCGCCGATCGCAGCCGTCACGAATTCACCCGCCTCGCGCATGCCCGCCGTTGCAGCTGCGGGAGCTGCCACTCGGACGGCCGCCGGCGAGCGTGCGGCCGGCGCGGCGACGGCCGCAGGCGGCGCGGCCGGAGCGACGTCGAACCTGAATCCCGGCGTAGAGCGCGAGAGGGCTTCCTCCTCCGCGTCCATCTCCGCGGCGATGTCCGCGAAAAGCGGAGTCGACAGGTAGCGCTCCCCCGTGTCCGGAAGCATACAGAGGACGCTCGACCCGGGAGGCAGCGAGCGAGCAACCTCGATCGCGCCCGCCAGCGTCGCGCCGCCGCTGATGCCCGTGAAGATACCCTCGCGCACCGCCAGCTCGCGTGACAGACGCAGCGCGTCCGCCCCGTTCACCGGCTGCACCCTGTCGATGAGTCCGGCGTCGACCGCGTCCTCCGCGAGGCGCGGCACGAAGTCGGGCGCCCACCCCTGCACGGGGTGCGGCCGGAACGACGGGTGACTGCCTGCGGGCGAGCCGTCGGCGTTGAGCGACTGTCGTACGCCGCTGCCGAGGACGGGGGAGTTCTCCGGCTCGCACACCACGATCCGCGTCTCCGGCCGGCACTGCCGCAGCACGCGCGCAACGCCCTTCAGCGTCCCGCCGCTGCCGTAGCCCGTGACCCAGGCGTCGAGCCGCCGGTCGCGAAACTCCTGAAGGATTTCCTGCGCCGTGGTCCGCGAGTGCACGTCGGCGTTCGCTTCGTTCTCGAACTGGCGGCAAAGGAACCAGCCGTGCTCGTCGGCGAGTTCCTGCGCCTTGGCGAGCATGCCGCTGCCCTTGAGCGCGGCCGGCGTGAGCACGACCTTCGCACCGAGGAAGCGCATCAGGCGCCGCCGCTCCACGCTGAAGTTCTCCGCCATCGTGACCACGAGCGGATAGCCCTTGGCCGCGCAGACCATGGCGAGCCCGATGCCGGTGTTGCCGCTCGTCGCTTCCACGACCGTCTGCCCGGGGCGCAGACGACCACTGCGTTCAGCGTCCTCGATCACGCCGAGGGCGAGGCGGTCCTTGACCGACCCCATCGGGTTGAAGGCCTCGAGCTTGACGAAGAGGTCGACGCCTTCCGGAGCCAGATGGCGGACGCGCACGACCGGCGTGCGGCCGATGGTTTCGAGGATGCTTTCGTACATGACCGGGACCTCCTCTCATGCGATCGTGGCGATGACCGCGGCCATCGCGAACATGCACAGGACCTGCGCCAGGTAGAGCGCGAATCGCACGGCCGCCACGGCGTTCGTTTGCGGCACCGCGACGTGCACCAGGGTGTGCAGCACGCGCGCGCCCAGCAAGGTCACGGCGAGCACATCGAGCCGCGCGTCCTGGATTCCCGCCGCAACCATGACGACCACCAGCACGCCGTACACCGGCAGGTTCTCGAGGCAGTTGGCGTGCGCGCGCATCGCGCGCCGGTACCAGTCGCTGCCCTGGATTGCGTCGGCGCGCCATTCGCCGATCGGCGTGCGTCGCATGAGGATGCGCGACCAGCGGTACACGCCCACGGTCGCGAAAAGCACGACCAGCGTCCACATCGCGAAGCCGAGCAGGACCCAGAGCGGTATCGTCATTCCCGTCGTCATGTATGTGTCCCCTGCGTTTACTCGAATCGAGGCGCCCTTCCCCGTTCCTCCCCGGGGAAGGGCGCCCCGGGTGTCGTCAGAAGATGACCGGGGCGCGCAGCCCCGCGTTCAGCAACACGCTGGTCAGCGTTCCCATCAGGATCGCCAGTGCGACGCCGACGGCGACCGCGTAGCGGCTGGACCTGGTTTCGATGGCCATGGCCGTTTCCTCCTGGTTGACGTTGGTCTGATCGAGTCCCGCCCGATCGGCTCAGGCGATCAAGTTGCCGCTGAACCCGACGTTCAGCAGCAAACCCGTCACGGTGACCGTGACCATTGCGAGCGCGATGCCCACGGCGACTTCGTAGCGGTGCAATGTCGTTGTCTTCTCCACGATGACTACCTCCTGGTTGATTCGGTACGGTTCGGTCGAAAGACTCGCGGATCAGGCGCCGACGATCGGCGCGAGCGCGGCCTGGATGCGGCCCATCTGCGCCTCGGTCGTCATGCCCGCGAGCAGGTCGCCGAAGTGCGTGTGCTGCACGCCGGAGACGATGTACTGCCAGCGATACGCCCGGAGCATGAGGGCCCGGATCGCTGTCTCCTCCTCGCCGTTGAAGCGGCGCCCTGCGCTCTTGAGGAAGTACTCCGCGTCGGCCGCGGCCTGCGCCTGCAGGATGACGTCCACGGCGCCGACGAGCGCGATCAGGTCGTCCACGGCCTGCTCCTTCCGGCGCATCGTCATCCGACGGTCCTCCTGGACCCACTCGAGCTCGTCGAGCATCGCGTGCTGCACTTCCTCCATCCAGTGGTACTTGAAGACGTCCTTCCACAGCGGCGAGAGGTCGTCCTGCGGCTCGATGCTCTGCTGGTAGTGCACCTGCGTGAACAGCTCGATGAGGCAGGTCAGCGCGAGCACCGACCATGTGCTCTTCGAGAGCACCGCTGCGGCCACTTCGTTCGGGTCGGCGGCCTTGCGGTAACCTCCCGGCATGCGCGCCTCGAGCATGCGCTCGATGCGGCGGAAGAGTTCCTGGTGCTTCAACTCCTCGTCGCTGAAGCGCACCAGCGCCTCGAGGGCCGTCTGGTCGCCGAGCCAGTGCCGGCCCGACTGCTCGAGTATTTTCGCGCCGATGAAGCGCTCCACGAGCCCGAAGACGTAGGCGTAGGTCCGCCCCTGGACCTGGCTCATCATCCGGCGCTCGTCCGACGTGAGAAACGGGAGCTCCTCGACCTTCGAGAGCCCGGCGGGGAGGAAGGTCTGGCCGAAGTCGAAGTCCCGTCCGCGGATGACGTCCGCGTCGATGTCCCAGCGCACGCGCTTCGAGGCCTTGATGGCCCGCGCGTAGCGCGACGTCCTGGTCTCGATCTGGGTATCGTCGTTCTGGAATGTCTGCATGGCGGCCTGCATGGTCTTCTCCTGGTGGTTGTGTCGTCCGGTAAAGTCGTTGCTCTGCTCGATGCAGGGAGATTTCCCCCCGTTGGCGACACATGCTCCGCCCCGCCCGTATCGTTCGAATGTCCGTCGCGTTGCTTTTTGTATCCGTTTGTATCGCAGCGAATCGCTATACTCCCGGCACTGCAGGGGGCCGGAGGACCGCGCGATGACGGACGCCGGTTGCGTGCTCGTCGTCGACGACGACCGCTCGATCCGCGAGATGCTCTCGGAATACCTCTCATCCGAGGGTTACCGCGTGGTCCTCGCGGAGGACGGCGCGGCCATGCGCCGGGAGATCGAAAGCTCGGCGCCCGATCTCGTGCTGCTCGACCTCAAGCTGCCCCAGGAGGACGGGCTCAGCCTCGCCCGCTACCTGCGCGAGCGTTACGACGTCGGCATCATCATGGTCACGGGCGCGGGTGGAGTCGTCGACCGCATCGTCGGGCTCGAGGTCGGTGCGGACGACTACGTCGCAAAGCCCTTCGACCCGCGCGAATTGCTGGCGCGCATCAAGAGCGTCATGCGGCGCATGCACGCCCGGCCTGCGGCGGGCGGGGCCGGCGACCCACGGAAGTCCGTACCTTTCGGCCACTGCCGCCTCGACCTCGCCTCGCACCAGCTCGTCGGCCGCGACGGCGCGGAAATTCCCATCACGTCGATGGAGTTCGACCTGCTCAAGGTATTCGCGGAAAACCCCGGCAAGGCCCTCTCCCGTGACCGGATCCTCGCCCTGACCAAGAACCGCGAGTGGGACCCCTACGACCGCTCAATCGACATCCGCGTCGCGCGCCTGCGGCGCAAGGTCGAGGCCGACCCCGACAACCCGCAGGTCATCCGCACGGTGCGGGGCGTCGGCTACATGTTTGTTTCAGACGCGTAACAGTCCTCGCTTCCCGTCCGCCCCTGCCTATACTCGAGGCGTACCTTGCCCCGGGGACAAGTGCCATGAGCGTCCAGCTGCCGTCCCAGCACGAGACCCAACGCGCGCTCGCCGACAGCGAAATCCGCCTGCAGCAGGTCCTCGACAACTCGAGCGCGATCGTGTTCGCGAAGGACCGCCGCGGCCGCTACCTGTTCGTGAACCGCGAGTTCGAGCGGGTGACCGGCCGCAGCGCGGCCCGGATGCTCGGCCATACGGACGACGAAATCTTCGAGCCGGACCTCGCCGCCCGCTTCCGGCACAACGACCTGCGCGTGCTGCAGGAAGGGCGCAGCATCGAGTTCGAGGAAGCCGCTGATTTCGGCAGCGGCACGCGGACCTTCATCTCCTCGAAGTTTCCGCTGCTCGACTCGCAGGGCGCCGCCTACGCGGTCTGCGGCATGGCGACCGACATCACCGATCGCAAGCGACTGGAGGAAGCGTTCTCCGCGGCCGCCCTGGCGGTGTCGCAGTCAGAGGAGGAGACGCTGTACCGCCAGCTCACGCGTTACCTGTCCGCGATTCTCGACGTGGACTGCGCGTTCATCGCGACCATCGCACCGGACGACCGGTGCACGATGCGCATGCTGGCGTTTCACCTCGACGGTGACGTGCGCGAGAACTTCAGCTACCCGCTCGCCGGCACACCGTGCGAGACGGTGATCGGCTGTGAATTCCGGCTGTATCCGTCGCGGCTCGCGGAGCTGTTCCCGCTCGATGAGGACTTTCGCAAGCTCGGCCTCGATTGCTATGCCGGACAGCCGCTCGCGGATGGACGGGGGAATCCGCTGGGACTCATCGCCGTGGTCTCGCGACGCCCGTTCCGGGACCCCTCACTCGTCGAGGCGACCCTCAGGATCTTTGCCGTGCGCGTCAATGCCGAGCTCGAACGTGCTGCGGCGGCCGCGGCCCTGCGGACCTCGGAGGCGAACTATCGCCGGATCTTCGAGGCCTCGGAAGACGCGATCTTCGTGCACGACTGGGACACGGGAGCGATCGTGGACGTGAACCCGCGTGCCTGCGAGACCTACGGCTACTCGCGCGAGGAGCTGCTCCGTCTCCGGGCGGGCGAACTGAGCGCAGGGGAGCCCCCGTATACGGACGCGGAGGCCCAGCGCTGGATCGAGCAAGCCAAGCGCGAGGGCAGCGCCAGTTTCGAATGGCGTCGACGCAACAAGGACGGAAGCCTCCACTGGGACGAGGTTCGCCTGAAACGCGCCGAGATCGGCGGCCACCCGCGCGTCCTCGCCTTCACGCGCGACATCACCGAGCGGAAGCATGCCGAGGAAGCCCTGCGCGCCAGCGAGGAGCAATACCGGACGATCTTCAACGCCACGACTGACGCGCTGATCCTGTGGGACTCGCGCGTCCGACGTGTCGACGTCAACAAGGCCTACGAGCGAACCTACGGCTGGAGCCGGGAAGAGGTGCTGGGACGCGGCTACGACCACCCGGCCTACTCGCCGGAATACGCCAGGCCACGCGAGGAGATGGTTCGGCGAGCGCTCGCGGGCGAGGCCTGCCGGGCGGAGCTCGAGTCCATCCGCAAGGACGGCGCGCGCATCATGACCGAGGTGGAGGCCATTCCGTTCCGCCACCGCGGCGAACCGCACGTGCTCGCGATCGCGCGCGACATCACCGAGCGGAAGCGTGCCGAGGAAGCCCTGCGCGCGAGCGAGGAGCAGTACCGGGCGATTTTCAACGCCTCCGCCGATGCGCTCGTGCTCTGGGACTCGGAATTCCGGCGGGTCGACGTCAATCCCGCCTTCGAGAAGATGTACGGCTGGACTCGCGACGAAGTGATCGGCCGAGGCTACGGGCAGGCCGCCCACCAGCCGGACTATGCGATCACCCGTTACGAGCTCGGGCGTCGCGCGCTGTCGGGCGAGACAGCACGGGCCGAGGTCCCCGCCGTACGCAAGAACGGCGAGGAGCTCCTGGTCGACCTGGTCGCGATCCCGTTCCGCCACCGCGGCGAGCCGCACGTCCTCGCCATTGCACGCGACATCACCGAGCGCAAGCGTGCCGAGGCTGCACGCCAGGAGCTCGAGACGAGACTGCGCCAGGCGCAGAAGATGGAGGCGATCGGCCAGCTCACGGGCGGCATCGCGCACGACTTCAACAACCTGCTCACCTCGATCATGGGGTACATCGTGCTCGCGGGCGACCGGGACACGGTGCAAGGCGACAAGCGCCTCGGTGGCTACCTCGCGCAGGCGCAGCGCTCCTGTGAGCGCGCCCGGGACCTGATCCAGCAGATGCTGATGTTCAGCCGCGGACAGCGCGGCTCACCGCGCGCGGTCTCGCTGGCGTCCGTGGTGAAGGGGGCGCTCCCGACGCTGAGTGCGGGCCTGCCCGACACCCTCGAGCTCACCGTGACGGCCGACGAATCGGCCGCGCCGGTGTTCGTGGACCCGGCCCAGGTCGAGCAGGTACTCCTCAACCTCGGCATCAATGCGCGAGATGCGACCGACGGCGTGGGTCGCGTGAGGATCGCCGTGCGGCCACAGCAGGCGGAGAAGGTACTGTGTGCGGGCTGCCGGCAGTGCGCGGAAGGCTCGTTCGTCGAGCTGCTCGTCGAGGACGACGGGCACGGCATGGACTCGGAGGTCATCGAGCGGATCTTCGAGCCTTTCTTCTCGACCAAGGAGACCGGCAAGGGCAGCGGCATGGGGCTCGCCATGGTCCACGGCATCGTCCACGAGCACGGCGGCCACGTCGTCGTCGAGAGCAGCCCGGGCCAGGGCGCGCGATTCCGTGTCCTGTGGCCCGTCGTCAGCGACACGGCGGACGCGATGCCGAGAGAACGAGAGCGTGTCTTGCCCTTGCGCCCGCCGCGGCCGGCGCTCAGCGGGTCCGTCCTTGTGGTCGACGACGAGGAGTCCGTCGGGGAGTTCATGCGCGAGCTGCTCGAGACCTGGGGCCTGCAGGCGAGCTTCGCGTCGCGCCCCGAGGCAGCGCTCGAGCAGGTGCGCGCCGCCCCGCGGCGATTCGACGTCATCGTCACCGACCAGTCGATGGCGAAAATGACCGGGTTGCAGCTGGCGCTGCGGCTGCACGAGATCCGGCCCGAGCTGCCCGTCATCCTGTACACGGGGCGCGGCGAGGCGCTGGCCGACGAGGACGTCGGAGCGGCACGCCTCTGCGCGGTCGTGCGCAAGCCGGTCGATCCGGCGCTCCTGAGCCAGATCCTGGCACGCTGCCTGGCGTCCCGGGCAGTCGCGAATCAAGGTTGAGCCGCGAACCTGCTCGTGCGACGCCCCGACGAACCGCCGCCCCTGCGAGCTGCAGGTCCGGCAGCCTCGCCGAAACGTTCACTTCGGCATGAGGCGCGCCACGACTTCCGTTACCGCCGATGAGTCCGGCACCGCGAGAAAGCCGGGCGCTGCATACGCGGGGGCGGGGTACGCATAGAAGCCCTTGCCACCGAGCATCCCCTGCAGCCCCTTGTCGAGGAACTGCTCCTTCAAGTAGGCCGCATTCTTCAGCATCTGCACGTCGTTGTTGGCCATGCCCCAGTAGCTGCACACGTCGTACGCGGTCTTCATGCCCACCATGTCGACCATGCCGCAGGGCCCCATCGCGCAGCCGCGGTTGGCGATCATGAACGTGCGATCGACGTCTTCCGGCGTCGCGACCCCGTTGACGACGAGCGAGATGGCCGAGTTCAGCAACGGGACGAACCAGGAGTTGAGCACGTAGCCGTTCTGCTCTTTCTGCACCGCGACCGGCACCATGCCGATCTCGACGGCGAAATTCGTGACGGCAGCCAGCGTTTCCGCTGCCGTGCCCGGATGCGCCATCACCTCGGCGAGATTGAGCCTCCAGATCAGGTTGGCGAAATGCAGCGCGCAGAATTTCGCCGGCCGGCCGGTCGCCTCGGCGAAGTCGCGCGGCAGGAACGTCGAGGAATTCGTCGCGACCAGGGTGTGCGAGGGCAGCAACCCCGCCATCTGCCGATAGACCTGCGTCTTGACGTCCGGAATCTCCGGCACCGCCTCGATGACGAGGTCGGCCCCGGCCACGGCGGTCTTCAGGTCGCCCGACAGCGTGAGCCTGGCCTGGGTCGCGGCGAGTGCGGCAGCACTGGCACCGAGGTCTGCCGTGTAGACCTGCGCGTAGGTCGCGTGCGCGGCTCGCGCCTTCTGCAGCGCTTCGGGGAACGGGTCGTAGACGACCACCGTCTTGCCCTTGTACGCGCTGTGCCAGCCGATCTGGCCGCCGAGTACTCCGGCCCCGAGAACGGTGAGCCGGTCGAGTCTGCTGCTGCTCATGGGATGGGTCTCGCAGCGGTGCGTTTCGCTTCAGCCGATCCTCGCCCCGTGCTCCGCAAGAAGTTCCCGCAGCACAGTCCGGTGACAATGCGCCTCATCGGACCGTCATCGAAGCATGTCCCGCCACTCGGGGTGGCGCCCGAACTGCGCCCGGGTGACCTTGCTGCCCGCTCCACCGTTCATGCCGGAATCATAAGCGCAACTCGCGCAGCACGTCCTGCGCCGGCAGTGCAGCAAGGCGGCTTCAGGTTTGACTCGGTCCCCACCCGGGGTTAGCTTCACGGCCAGGACAGGACACTGTGCGGGGGTCGGCGGCCGGTGCATCGTGCTCGGTCCCGGCGCCAGTGCATGGCCCGGTCCCGATCGAGGGGGAGGAAATCATGAGCAGAACGCTGCATGGCGTGGCCGTCGCTGTCATCGGCGTCGCGTCGCTGCCGAACCCGGCGCATTCCCAGGGCACGAGCGGGCTCCCGCCGCAGGCGCGAGCCGAGGTTCACCTGCCGGTCAGGTTCGACACCACTGCCATCCCGCTGCGCGAAATGTACGACCGGACCCTGCCACCGGTGGCGCGCGGTGGTCGCGACTTCGAGCCGGGCAAACCTCTGCCGATCGGCCACACGAATCCGTCGGTCGTCGACCCGCTCGCCGCGCGAGGCGTCGGCTCCCCGGCCGCTGGCGTGTCGCCGCTCGCCTCCACGACGGGCACGCCGATCGACCCGAGCTACCGGGTCGCCCCGCCCGACACCACGGGCGACCTCGGACCCAACCACTACGTGCAGTGGGTGAATCTGCGCTACTCGATCTATGCGCTGACACGCGATGGCGGCGGCGGGATCACCGCGTTCAATCTGGCCAACGGCTTCCCGAAGAACGGGAACGTCGTCTGGCAGGGCTTCGGCGGGCCTTGCGAGACGTACAACGACGGCGACCCGATCGTGCAGTACGACCAGCTCGCCGACCGCTGGATCCTCACGCAGTTCGCGGTATCCAAGTCGCCCTACACGCAGTGCGTGGCGGTCTCGACGGGCCCGGACCCGACGGGCACCTACCACCGCTACGCCTATTCCTACGGTACCGAGTTCAACGACTACCCGAAGATGGGCGTCTGGCCCGACGGTTACTACATCACCTACAACATGTTCAAGCGCGGCCGCACCTTCTCGGGCAACCGGGTGTGCGCGTTCGAGCGCGACAAGATGCTCACGGGAGCGAGTGCCCGTCAGATCTGTGCAAAGACGAGCGCGAGCTACGCCAGTCTCCTGCCGGCAGACCTCGAGGGGCCGGCGTCACCCCCGCAGAACGCGCCGAACTACCTGCTCAGTATCACGTCGAGTTCACTGCTCTTCTGGAAATTCAGCGTCAACTGGACCGCCGGAACAGGGACGCTCACCGGCCCGACGACCGTGCCGGGCGTGGCCGGTTTCAGCCGCGCCTGCAGCGGCGGCACCTGCATCCCGCAGCAGGGCACGTCGCGCACCCTCGACTCGCTGGCCGATCGGCTGATGTACCGGCTCAGCTACCGCAACCTGGGCACCCGCGAGGCACTGCTGGTCAACCACTCGGTGGCGTCCGGCGGCGTCAGCGGCATTCGCTGGTACGAGCTGACCAACGCGACCGGGCAGACGCTTGCGAGCGCCGCCCCGGTCGTACGCCAGCAGGGAACGTACCAACCTGACTCGACCTACCGCTGGATGGGCAGCGCGGCCATGGACCGGACCGGCGGCATCGTCGTCGGCTACAACGTGTCGAGTTCCAGCATCAAGCCGAGCATCCGGTACGCGTACCGCAGCCCGACGGACGCGACTGGCACACTCGGTAACGAGACGAGCATCCTGACTGGCCCGGGCTCGCAGACCGGCACGCTCTCGCGCTGGGGGGACTACAGCACGATCAGCGTCGATCCGACCGACGGTTGCCAGATGGTGTTCACGACCGAGTACATTCCGTCCGACGGCTCGTTCAACTGGTCGACGTACATCCAGTCGATGAAGCTGAGCACGTGCCCTTGAGGCCGGCCTCCTCCGTCATCCGAACGGCCCGACGTTGAATACCGTGCTCGCGATCGCGAACAGGCCGATCGCGAGCAGGGCCACGGCGGTGACGAGCGTCAGCGAGACCGGAAACGCGCTCTCGCCGTGAATGAGCCCGTCCGCCTTCATCTGCGCTCGCTCGTCTCGCAGACCGATCATGAACCGCACGTGATAGACGATGCCGAGCCCGAGCATCAGCGTGCCGAGCAGCACCAGCGCCTGACCGAAATTGCGCGCGGCCAGGCTGCTCGAGAGGACCTTCGCCTCGTAGGCCTTCTCGAACACCTGGTAGATCGTGAACCCGAAGCTGATCAAGGACAGCGAGGTGCGGATCACCGACATGAGCGTGCGATCGGCGCTCAGGCGCGTGCGCTGGAACGACATGCCGGTGCGGCGCGCGGAGAGCTCGACCGAGATGCGGTCGGGCTCGGACTCGGACGTGAGGTGCATTGATCCGGTCTCTTTCATTCAGTCCTCCCGTCGCTCGCCACGGCCTGCAGTGTCGACTCGGTCACTTGCCCGCGCCCGCGCCCTCCTCCAGCTGCTTCATCACCTGGTCGATGTTGAAGCTCGCGGACTTCTGCCGCTGCGGGAACTCCTTGAAGGACTGGAGGAAGTAACCCACCAGCGCCTGCATCGGCACGAAGGCCCACATCTTGTCCGCCATCCAGCGCATCGCCATCGGCGACTCGGCAAAGTTCACGTGTGCCTCGAACGGATCCATGCGCA
>Ga0114938_1002194_pt1 | contig 12532 bp, 10 predicted proteins | sample AshMeaBigSpring_FD_88675 | JGI IMG/M metagenome (GOLD analysis project Ga0114938, IMG submission 88675) | Groundwater microbial communities from Big Spring, Nevada to study Microbial Dark Matter (Phase II) - Ash Meadows Big Spring | ecosystem: Environmental > Aquatic > Deep subsurface >...
AAAAAATAGCTCTTTCCTTCTATCGTGACGCGGAGTATTTATCACCCCTTTTTGAGCAAAAACTCTCGTCCTACTTTCACTCTTGATACACCGCCGTAAGCGATGATGTCGGCAGTAGCGTTGGTTTCGCTCCAACGATCGGGGAGGAACGAACCTGTGCCGATAATGTCGATGGGAGCTTTTGCCCATGCCATTGAGCGGCATTTTGAGGGGGTAAAACCGGATGAGGCGATGATGCGAACGTTTGCAAAGCCTGCGTTGTCAAGCTTTTCCCGCATGCTCCAGATAGCGGCGGCTGAAACACCCGTGCCGATCAGATCATGCAGTTCCGCTTCGGTGCGGTAGTCTCGTACCGCATCAGGGGCGTGGCGTCCGAGCACGTCGTAGCTTTTTTGGGTATCGAGTCCTTCTAAAAAGCGTCCGCCGTGCGTGTCAAGACGAACGGCGATTTTCCCCTCATGCGCAAGGTCGGCAAAAGCGTTGCACACCTCCAACGTATCGGTGATCTCATGACCGAAATAGTCCGCTAAGATGGGTATATTTTCATCGGGAAAGCATGCGTGGAACATGGAAGCGGCTTTAAGCGTTGAGCCTGCGTAGCCGATGAGCGCGTGAGGCACGGTGCCAAGTCCTTTCTCACGACCGAAAAAATGCGCCGTCGCATCGGTTGCATTGCCGATAAACCCGATCGCTTCACATTTCTTTTGCGCCGCTTTAGAACCAACGGACGCCCCATACGCCATGATTTCCGCCATTTCTCTGCCCGCGCAATGCCTTGCGTCCATCGCTAAAAAGGCAACGTGCGGAAGGATCTGGCACATCTCGTACGCATTGTACGCCGCAACGCACGCCGAGCCCAATTTTTGCAAGATGAGCGTTTCGTGCTCTGCTAAAAACGCAAACGAACCACTGAGGTAAAACAGCGGCTCACCCGCTCCCACCCATTCGCCCTCTTCGTGCATCACCTCAACGCGGATCGTTTGTCCCGCCTTTTGGGCTTGCTCCTTAATATACAAAGTAGAAAGACTCACGGCAGACAAAACGGGACGACGCAAAAAGAAAGCGTACGTGACTTCCGTGTCACCAAAATGCTCGACGATCGTTTTAGTATTGGAAAAATATTTATCGCTCCATGCCGATACATTGCTAGAACGGCTTTGCATACAGCTCCTTTGTTTTCTTTTTCACGTTATAGTCTTCTTTTGCTATACAATCGCTTAGAGCAGACTTTTTTTTTACATGTAAAACAGGCTATTTTCATGCTACGCTCTTACAGTAAAATTTTTTGATTAAAAATCTCAATTAAGGAAAAGTTATGGCTGTAAAGATTACCGATATTTGTATCGCGTGCGGTGCGTGTATAGATGAGTGCCCTGTAGGGGCTATTGTGGATGACAGCGAAAATCCAACGGGTGCCGATACCTACTATGTTTACGCCGACAAATGCGTCGAATGCGTCGGACATCATGACTCACCCGCATGTATGGAAGCCTGTCCGACCGAAGGCTGTATCGTCCGCGGTGCCTAGTAAACGTAGAAAAAACGTTTACATGTAAACGAAAAAGGGGAAATGTTAACTCCCCTTTTCTCTCTTTGGATTGCTTTTATTTGTGGGGAATATTTTGGAGCATGTGGTTTAGGGATGTGTTAAAGTAGCTTGTTATCTTTATTGCCAAGAAAGTTAAAAGTAAAGCCCTGACCCCTTTTATTCTTTATTTCTATTTTTTATTACGTTTGCAATCATTAAATCATCATCAATTTTCAGCATTGCTAAAAATAGTAATTTTAAATATATAAAATATGCATATTCATGTTTTTCTAGTTCATCTGGATTCGCTTGAGTACCATGCACGTAACTATTTCTTAAATCCAATCCATTTGTAAACTCACTTTTGTTTAGGAAGTAATTAAAATATGCTTGCTCAGGCTTTGAAAATAATGTACTTTCAAAATTAATAATATTTTCAACTTCCATTTGTTGCGCTTCTTGTTGGATGTCTGTTGGATAATGATAATACGAGCCAACTTCGTTGTCATTCAAATCTTTTAGAATTAATACTCTTGCTGGATTAATTATTTGTATAAAATCATTACTATCAATTGAAATGAAACCATTGTCAATAAGATATGTCAATTGTGGTTTTTGATAGTCTTCATAATTGCCAAATTTCACTTTTTTATTCATAATTAAATCAAAAAATGTATGATATTTTTCTTCTCTATAATGTTCTACATAGGCAAGAAGAGTTTGGTCAGAAAAAAATAAATTTGAGCAACCGACCATTGTTTCATTTTTTTCATTAAAATAAATGTATTTCTTGTCATTTAGACTGGGAATATCTTTTATCGCAGTTGGTGCTGAAGACATTTGTAAAAGTTCAAAATCAATAATACCATCTTCAACGAAGAGTTTAAACTGTTTTAATGCTGATTCAAATTCAGGAGCCAACAACCTTACTTTTTCAAAATAAGAAGTTGCTGTTGGAATAGAGAATCGAGCATTATCTGCAAAAACATATTTTTCTTGGAATACAGTTGTAAAAACGAAATGTAGTATTTTTTCTAATGAATTATTTAAATCGCCAAGCAATTTGTTGTATGCAACTATTTGAACATGTGAGGTCATTTCTGACAAATTAAATGCTGTTCCTCCTCGATATGCATTTTGCGAGTGAACTCCCATAGTTCTTTCAAAAATACCCATTTGACTTTTTTTACTTACAAGGCTTACTCTGTTTTGATTATCTGTATATTCAAATAAATATTTAAAATTCTGAAATAGTGTATACGGATCATTGTTTTGTTTTATAAAATCTAGACTGTATGAGTAATGTGCAATAAGGTTTTCGTCAACAAAAATGTCTTTAATTTTGGAAGCATTTTTAGGAAAACTAATTGAAACCCCATATCTCATACCTCCATTTTCTGTGAAAATTTTTTCAGTTTCACTTTTATGTAGACGTTTTGCTTTTAGCCGTGTTTTATCAGATATTTTAAAATCGTTTCTATTTTTAACGTTTTGAATCAATCCAATATAATTTAAATTGACATCCTTTGAATCCAAATAGCCAGATACAATATTTTCTTTATCTCCTATTGTCAAGCTTTTTGGAATAAATTTTTGAATTCTCCTAAAATCATCTTGTACCTCATATATTGAAAGCAATATTTCAGCTGCTTTAGAATAAGTTAATAAAAAGCTTTTAATTTCAGCATCATAGTGACTAACTAATGCTTGATGTTTTAAAATCTCGTGTATTAAATGAGACTCATTTGAAAGAATACTACTAAAATTAGATTTTGAAATCCGTTTAAACACCTTTTGATTATTGACTACTTCCCAAAATGAACTAATGTAATCATGTAGAATTTTTTCATATAAATCCACAATATTGTTGTCATCAATTTTTGACATAAACTGACCAATGATTATCCCATATTCAGTTACTTTTTTCTTAAAGTCTTCAATGTCTTCTTGTAACCAATCTCTTAAATACAAATCATTGTCAATATACTTTTTAATATTATATAGCTCTAGAACATCGTTAATATCAGTGTAATTTGAGAGAGTTTCTTTTCGTAGTATATGCTCACTTTTTGAAAGTTGATGTCCGCCTGCCATATCTTCTTTGGAGAAAAATACTACTCTATTTAAATCGTGATTATGCATTACTAAAGTCCTTTTGGATGACGGCTAACGTCGCGCTGTTCGTCTTCGCATAGCTTTGACATGCAACTGCTTATTCAACATTCATTATATATGAATCAGCCTAAAAATAAAAAATAACATACCTGTATTACATCGTATATTAAATCATAAATAAACACCTTAAATAAGGCATTTATAAACATTTCTCGATAAAAATATTGTGAGACAAGACAAATATAGCACAAATTTTAGTTATACACTCGCCTTTCATTACATGTAAACCTAAAAAACACCTTCTATCCATTATTCTCCAAATTCCTTTCTTTTAATCTAACCCTCCCCATACTATAATAACACCTTCATTTCCACAAGGATACCCATGCGATATTTGATTTTGATGACGCTGATATGGGCGTTTTCATTTAGTTTTATCGGCGAAATTTTAGCCGGTCGGGTCGATAGTTATTTTGCGGTCTTGGTGCGTGTGAGTTTGGCTTCGTTTGTCTTTTTGCCGTTTACGAAATTTCGAGGGATTGCTACTTCATTAAAACTTAAAATCATGCTCATCGGTAGCATACAAATCGGTTTCATGTATATCTTCTTTTATCAGTCATTTTTATTTCTCAGCGTTCCCGAAGTCATTCTTTTTACGATTTTTACGCCTATTTACGTTACGTTGGTTTACGACGGCTTAAAAGGACGGTTTAAACCTCTCTACCTTATCAGTACCGGCATTGCGGTTTTGGGAGCGTATATTATTCGTTATCAAAACGTCGATTCGGAGTTTATCACGGGATTTTTGATGGTGCAAGGGGCAAATATCTGCTTTGCCATCGGGCAAAGTTCCTATAAAAAAGTAATGGAATCCAATCCAAACATTGCACAAAGTGATGTATTCGGTTACTTTCACTTTGGAGCGCTCATCATCAGTGTCGTAGCATTTGCGCTCTTGGCAAACCCTGCAAAACTTTCTCCTACCTTCACCGAGTGGAGCGTTTTAGTGTGGCTTGGAGTCGTGGCTTCGGGGCTTGGGTACTTTCTGTGGAACAAAGGGGCGTGCGAGGTCGATGCGGGCGTGCTTGCCATTATGAACAACGCGCTCGTTCCCGCAGGCTTGGTGATGAACCTTCTCATTTGGAACACGCCGACCGATTACGTTTCGCTGTCGATCGGAAGCAGCGTTATCCTTTTTTCTTTAGTTCTTCATGATCGATTAATCCGGTACTACCAAGAGTCCTAAACTTTATTTTTGCGATTTTAACCGCTCGAGGATACGCTCGTAAAGCTGTTCGATTTCCAAGGAAGCGCGTTGTTCTTTGGGCGTTTGCGGTGTCACGACGTCTAAGATTCGCCCCGGTTGCCCGTGCATCAATACTACGCGATCGCCCAACAAAAGTGCTTCACGAAGCGAATGCGTCACCAAAACCGCGCTAATGCGATTTTCGCTAAAAAAGCGTTGCATCGCTTCGTCCATCACTTCTCTGCTAACCTCGTCCAGTGCGGAAAAGGGTTCGTCCATCAAAATGAGCTTGGACTCCATCGCAAGAGCGCGCGCAAGGGCGGCTCGCTGTTTCATGCCGCCCGAGACTTCCCTCGGATACGCTTTCGCAAACGAAGCGATACCCGCTTTTTCCATACACGCTTGGGCTTTTTCCCTCTTTTGGCTTTTGGAAAGCGCGGTACGATGCAAAGGCAACATCACGTTTTCTTCGAGACTCAACCAACCGAAAAGCCCCGAATCTTGGGGAATGAAACTGCGAGAATGGTGCGGTGCGATAACGGCTTCGCCGCGATGCAACACCCTACCGCTACTGGGTGTTTCAAACCCCGCAAAAAGACGAAGCAGGGTCGATTTTCCACAACCGCTCTTACCGACGATAGAGAGGCACTCGCCTACATGTAACGTCAGATCGATCTTTTGAACGGCAACGACGCAACGGTTTTCATGCGCTAAAAAATAGGCTTTGCTTAAACCTTCCGCCGTGAGTTCAACCATTGCCTACTCGCTTCAAGATCATCGTTTCCAAAACCCTAAACCCCCATTTTTCCGCAACGATTCCCACCGCACAAATCAACCCGATAGAGATAAACGCGACTTCAAAATCAAGCGACCAACGCGATTGAATGATGGTGTATCCAAGCCCTACGCTACTGCCTACTACCATTTCCGCCGCGATCAGTACGCGCCAACCGATGGCGAGTCCCAAACGAAGACCCGTTAGCATCGGCAAAGCGCATAAAGGCATGATGACCGTAAAAAAAAGTCGAAACGAAGAGAGATTCATCATCTTTGCCATCGAAAAAGTTTGCGCGGGAATCGAATGCAAGGCTAAAGCCGTGTGCATAAAAATGAGCGGAAACGCACTCATCGTGATCATAAAAAGCGTCGCTCTCTCGCCGATACCGAATAAAATCATCGCAAAAGGAATCCATGCAAGCCCCGGCATCATCTGCAAAACGGTTCCGACATGTAGGGCTATCGCATACGTTTTTTCAAAAAAACCGCATACCGTACCAAGCGTTACGCCGAAAAAAACGGCGATACTATAAGCGATCAACCATCGTTTTAAACTCACGATAAAATGCGCAAAAATCGAGGTATCGTAAACGCTTTCGCCGCTTAAAAGCGAAACAAGCCGCATCAAAACCGCATCGGGCATCGGAAAAGGAATATGCCGTACCGCTTCGACGCCAAGGGCGAAGAGCCACCAAAAAAGCATCAAAACGCTCAGCCCGAGCACGATCGCACCCAACGATTTTAACACGCTACTCCCTTTAATGCGCCGTGCATTGACCCACATCGACGACGGTGCTTAGTTTTTTAACGTCGTGTAAAAACTCTGCCATTTTAACCAAGCTTGCCTGAGTTGTCGCATCGATACCGATGCGGTAAAAATGGTACGCCATCGCCTCTTTCGTTGCACCGACCGAAAGCTTGGAAAATTTTGAGACGATCTGCGCGCTTTCTTCAGGCGAATCGTTGATGAATTTCGTCGCTTTCTCGAGTGCTTTCAACACGCCGTTCATCTGAGAAGCATGCTCTTTAAAACTCGACGCTTTGACCATCAATAAAAGCGGATAGGTATTGCCCACGCCGTCCAAACTTTCGATACGTTTTCCGATGCCTTTTTCGACCAAAACCGAAGGCGTCGGCTCACTCGCGATCACCGCATCGACCTCTTTGGACGCTAACGCCGATGCCATTAACGAAGGTTCCAAATCCAGTAACTCTTTGTCCAAAACGATTCCCTCCGCCTTGGCTTTGAGCATCACGCCGCCGTGCGTCGAAGTGCCTTTTTTCACGGCAATCTTTTTACCCGTAAGGTCTCGAAGCGACTGTGCCGAGGAGTCCAAAGGGACAACCACGCCGTGACGTTTTTCACCGCCGCCTAAAGCGGTGAGGATTTGAATCGTGGGACAATATTTCGCAACCGCGATCAACGCGGCGGTATCTCCCATCGTCGCGATATCCGCATCGCCGAAAATCAACGCTTCGCTTGTCGCAGGCCCACTCGTAAAACGTTTGGGAGCGATCTCAATCCCTTCTTCTTCAAAAAATTTCTTCTCGATCGCCACGATCACGACCGCATCGACGACACGGTCTTGCAGGGCGATCACCAACGGTTTCGTCCATCCCAAACTGACCGCTATCATTATCAAAAATATCCAACGCATTTTGTCTCCTTCTCAAAAAATCGGGCACTTTTTACCGTAGCAATAGGCATTAAACCTCTTTTGATCGCATTTGATTTCCACGTCCGCCGAAAGCTTTACATGTAAAAACGTTTCGGACAAAGAAGCGGCGATCGAGAGTGCCGTCCAGACTTCACGATGACAGCATCGCGCCGCTTCGTATTCGGCGATTTTGCCCAAAACCGCATGCGTCACTTTTTGCGCTTGAGCGCGTGCCGTTTTCGCCACGGGCGAAGCTTCGAGCAAAATCGCAAAACCGATTCCCACACCTGCCGCCGCACCGCACATTCCCAAAAATCCGCACGCGCCTCCGATCACGCTAGAACCTCTCGAAAGAGCCGTTTTGAGCGCGTTTTCGGGAAGATTTCCGCCGCTATTGCGATAAGCGGTCACGATGATGGCAGGCACCATCGCATGGTGTTCGGGACCGTGTTTCGGAATGCTCGGATGCGCTCTGATCTGTTTAAAAAGATTGAGCATATCGCGCTCTTTGGAGCTTGCGCAAAGATGTTCGATCACGGCAAGCGCATCTTTGGCATGGCACGCGTCGCACACGTAGTGACCGTTTTCGCATGTCACGCTCGTGTGATACACGCCGCGGCAATAATGACATACCGCCTCTCGCGTCGCCGTTTCGTAGCGTAAAGGTGCTTTACACACCATACAATCATGCACGGCCTTGGACGCGCCAAGCCCGAAACTCTCCATCGCAAGGCTTCGCAAATCTGCTTTGGTTTCCGCCTTTTTTTCGGGAGGAAGCGCGCAATTGCATGCACCGCCTTCTTGATTGACGATCGTCCCTTCGGCGTCGAATAGAAACAAAACGCTCTCCAAAGACCTTGCCGTACTTTGGCGAATGCGTGTTTTCACGCCTTTGTAAAGCGTCAAACCCTCTTCAAGCGTCACACTTTGCCCTACGCCTTTGTACATCACGTCGACGTACGTTTCGCGTAAAGGCTTGATCGCTTCAAACGTTAACGAATAAAACGTATGCCCTTGCACTTCGCGGTAAAAAAAGCGTTTTAACAAACGAATGTCCGTAAAACCGCTTTCCGCAAGTAAGCCTAGTAAATGCGTTTGGCTCAAAGCACCCGCGATGCATTCGCCACCGAGTTTGGCATCGTTTTTGATACCCGCACTCGGTTCTTCGTCACATACGACATCCGAAACGACGAGCCTCCCACCCTCTTTTAAAACGCGAAAGATTTGCGCAAAAAGCTTGCGTTTGTGCGTGGAAAGATTGAGCACGCAGTTGGAGGTCACGACGTCGATAACGGCGTTTTCTAAGGGCAAAGCCTCCAAATAGCCTTGATAAAACGACACATTGTCGTATCCGAGGTTTTGCGCGACCTCTTTTGCGCCCTCTTGGGCGATACGCAACATCGAAGGAAGCATATCGACTCCGATTACGCGTCCGTTTTTCCCTACGAGTTTGGAAGCGATAAAACACTCGACGCCTCTGCCCGAGCCTAGATCGAGCATCGTCTCACCCGCTTTCAAATCGGCTTCGCGAATCGGACTGCCGCAACCGTACCCTCGGAAACGTAACGCCTCGGGGATATGGGAGAGTAACGCCTCTTCGTAGCATACGGGATTTAAAATATCTTCTTTATCTTCCAACGCCGCATCATGGTAAAACGCCTTGACGATACGAAGCGATTCGCTCTCACCGGTGGCGATCATACAATTCGCATGCGTGTGCGCCACCCCTTCGTGCGCACCGCACGTGTACAAAATATCGCCCATTTCCAAACACAAACCGGCGTTTTTTGCTTCGTACGAAGCCGCCTCCGCAAGCATCATCTCCATCGCTAAAGCACGCATCAAAGGCTCGTAAGGATCATCGCCCATCAAGGTTTTCGCATGATTGAAACTATGATCCAAATCGCCGCCTCCCAGTAAAAAGCGAAGCGGCGTTTTCAAATCGACGACGGAACTTTGTGCGATACGCTCAGCCGTCTCGCTTCTCAAAGCTTCGGCAATCGTATCGCCCCTCATCACCAATTCGCATTCCGCCACGGTTGCCGCGCTCGGATAAAAGAGTCCGTCATAGCCTAGGGCAAGCGAGCTACGTCCGGAACTCGACCCGTCGTGAACCGTACCTTTGGGTGCAAAAATTTGGGTTTTTAACGCTTCAAAATTGTCGATGATCACGCCGCGTTCACGCGCGTACATGTCGGCTTTCAACAACGCTTCAAGCAGCCTATCCGTCGGCACGATACGAGCGTCGCTCCCGCGTCCGCGCACAAAATACCATAACAAATGCAGATGCGTCGCTCCCGCATTTTTCGTCGTATCGATTAAGCCTAAAAGCGTATGAAGGTTTTGGGGATGGATGCAAAAAGAGAACGAAAACGTATAGCCGTTTTCTCGAAGCCATGCCGCGTTACGTAAAACTTTGGCAAAGACTCCCTTGCCCCGAAGCGCATCGTGTTCGGCTTCCAAACCGTCTACGCTGATCTGAAACGAAAGACGTCGGGGATCGCACGAAGCGGCCGAAAAGACCTTTTGCATTAAAACGCCGTTGGTGAGAACGACGACGTTCGTCGCCTCGTATCCCAAAATCGTCTCGATTAACTCTAAAAAGTGCGAATGGACCAAAGGTTCGCCGCCGGTCACGATAAACAAACGACACCCGAGCGCATACGCCTCTTGCAGATGCCGTTGAATCGTTTCAAACGCTAAACTATCCTTTTCTTGGGGAGAAGAACTAAACAAACAATGCTTACATGTAAGATTGCATCGGTTGGTCAGATGAATCCAAAATTCCGCTAAAGCGGGAGTTTTCGTTTCACGACGAGGGCGATAAACGCGCGGGTTAGGCACGGCAATACGTTTTTGAAAATGCGCATCGCCTTGTTGCAGTAACGCATCGGCTTGCGCATTGGGGATAAACCAATCGGCACCGTGCTCGTAGACGTAAATCGCACGGTTTTTATAGACTATTCTCTGCCATGAAGCGTTAAAATCGTTCATCTTCTCTTCACGGATCGTTTCAGTGTAACTCACGGGATTCATACCTTTTGACTCGTTTTTGAACATACCCTTTCAGCAACATCGAGACAATGACTAAAAGCACCATCAACGCGATGCTGATCCAAAAATCTACGGTACCGAACGCCAAGGTTTTCGCGCCGATATTGGCATAGACGAATACGCCGGGCATCATACCCAAAAACGTCGCAAAGAAAAAATCGCGATAGCGAATCGTCGAAAAACCCGCCGAATAGCTGATGATATTAAACGGAACCAAAGGGACAAGCCGAAGCAATAAAATCATCGTAAAACCGTGATTTTGGACGCTACGGTGAAAATGCAAGAGCTTCTCGTTCGAGAGCTTTTCATGCATCTTTTTACCATACCAACGAGCCAAAAAAAACGACAACGACCCGCCGCAAAGCGCACCGACGATAATATACACGCTTCCTATCGTAAAGCCGAAAATCAGTCCGCCCGCCAACGCTAAAATCCCGTCGGGGAAAAAAATCAGCGGTGCTAGCGTAAAGAGTAAAATGAAAATAAGCGGTGCGTAGATACCGAAGCTTAAAACGAATGCCTTGATCGCATCGACTTGTTCAAACGAGAGAACGCCGCTTCGATAAAAGAAAAACATCAAAAGCCCGAACGCTAAAAAAAGAAGTGCTTTTTTCACGAAAAATCCTTTTCACAATGGGCTTACAAGCGTTCGATCATACGACGCGAACGGTAACGGTTGTACCATTTTTTCAAAACGCCTTGTTTGGCTTGACGCGTGAGGCGATGCGGCATAAAAATGAAGTCCAACAGATGAAGCCCGTTTTTGCCGCCTTTGCTCATCGACTCGGCACAACTTTGGCAATAGCTCACGATGCTTTCGCATTTCGTTTGCCCCGCCCTGCTTTGCATCTGCGCTTTGGCAAGATTCGGCGCACTGAGTTCCATCATACCGCCGCTCCCGCAACATTGCGTTTTATCGCGGTTAAATTTAAACTCTTCAAACGAAAGTCCGATCGTATGCATCAACGCCCTCACGTCCTCGTGTAAAGCACCTTCATACCGCGTGGGACAGGGATCGTGCAGAGCGACCGTATCGTAAGAACGGTAACGATCGATCGCGTTTTTTGGGACGCCGATTTCGTTTAAAAGCGAGTAAAGCGACATGATCATGATATGCGGCGAATGGTTTTTAATGCTCATATAGCAATTTTCGCACGCCGTGACGACCGTCGTTGCTCCCATCTCGGCAAGGTCGGCTTCCAAGCGCGATCGGTACGTTTGAAACTGTTCCGTATCGCCCATCATACGCGTAGGCGTACCGCAACACTGCTGAATAATCCCGATGCCGGGCAAGCGCGAACGCAAATAATCGAATACCGTATAAATCAGCGAAGGCGAGTACGAAGAAAGCGCGCATCCGGGCATAAACGCCATATGCGTAAACGCACCCGTCGTGAACCGTTTGAGCGTTGAAAAACGCTTTGAAAAACTCTGTTTTTGGTGAAACATAACCGCACCGTAACCGTATTTTTTCAAAACCTTTTGATCAGCGGCGTAATGCTCTTTCGTGCCTTGAAAGAGTGCCCCGAAATCAATCTCTTTCGGGCATACGTGCGCACATAAACCGCACGTCGCACACGAAAATGCCGTAGCGGAGCTCGGTTTTTCGTGCGTAAAACGAAGCAGTAAATTTTTAGGAGAATCGGTGTGTGCGTAGAGGATCGGGCATCCTTTCATACACGCCTTACAGTCCAAGCATGCTTCCACATACTGCGCGATCTTAGCGTCCACGATAAACCCGTTTGATAAGATAGACCAAAATCGTCACGGAAAAAAGAATCAACAAGCCGTACACGAACGTTTTCGCCCCGCCTGTTAACATCTCTCCGGCATACGAATACGCCAGCGTCGCCGGTAATTGTCCGATACCCGTCGCGATCACAAACGAGCCGAGTCGCATCGACGTCAGCCCCGCGGCGTAGCTAACCACGTCAAAAGAGATAAACGGAAGCAATCGTGCGATCAAAATCGCATATACGCCGTGCTTTTCAAAAAATGCATCCACGCTTTCCAATGCCATTTTCGAGGTCAATTTTTCAACGACGTCGCACCCTAAAAATCGAGCGATGTAAAAGCACAAAAAAGCACCCCCCATCGCACGCGTCCATGAGAGTACCGCGCCCCAAAGCCAACCGAACAACGCCGCATTGGCAA
>Ga0114938_1002196_pt1 | contig 12515 bp, 9 predicted proteins | sample AshMeaBigSpring_FD_88675 | JGI IMG/M metagenome (GOLD analysis project Ga0114938, IMG submission 88675) | Groundwater microbial communities from Big Spring, Nevada to study Microbial Dark Matter (Phase II) - Ash Meadows Big Spring | ecosystem: Environmental > Aquatic > Deep subsurface >...
CCCAACTGGGGGATCAGCCATATCTATGGGCCTGACCCGCGAGGTCACCGTCGTCAACGAACTGGGCCTGCACGCGCGTTCGGCGGTGAGGCTCGCCGGGATCGCCAAAGCCGCCCGCGGCGGTGTGTGGGTCTTGCGCGCGGCGGAAAAGGCGGATGCCACCTCCGTCATGGAGGTTCTGACCCTGGCATGCGAAAAGGGCTCCACCTTGACGCTGGCGGTCGACGACCCGGAGGACGCCCCCGTTCTCGACGCGCTGGCGCGCCTGGTCGAGAACGGCTTCGAGGAATAGCTCGGAATGCAAAACTCGGCTCAAAAAGAAGTCGTCCTGAAGGGGATCAATGCATCCGCCGGCATCTGCATCGGCAAAGCCTATCTGGTGGACCGCAGCGGGGTCGATGTCGTCGCACGCTACCCGATCGCCGAAAAGGACATCAAGGCCGAAGTCAAGCGGTTCAAGTCGGCCGCCCAGAGCGCCAAATCGGCGCTGCGCGCCGTCATCGAAAACAGCCTCCACGATCTGCAGAAGGCCGCCATCCTGGAGACCCAGGTGGCGCTGCTGGGCGACAAGCTGCTCTACGGACGCACCGTCGAGACTATCGAGAAGGAGCGCGTCAATGCCGAGTGGGCGCTGAAAACGGTGGTCGCCCAGATCCGGGCCGCCTTCCAGGACATGCCGGATGCCTACATGCGCGAGCGCGTCGCGGACATCGCCCACGTGTCGGACCTGGTCATGCGCGGCCTGACCGGCGTGGAGGCCCAGGACATCGGCCGGATCGACAAGCGCGTGATCCTGGTGGCCCACGACCTCTCGCCGGCCGACACCAGCCAGATCAACCTCGAGCGGGTCAAGGGTTTCATCACGAACCTGGGCGGAAAGACCTCGCATACCGGCATCATCGCCCAGACGCTCGAGATCCCCGCGGTGGTCGGGCTGGAGGTCGCCACCCAGAAGATCCGCAACGATGACGTCATCATCGTCGATGGCAACACCGGCACCGTCGTGGTGCACCCTGCCGAAAAGACCCTGCTGGCGTACGAGGAGCGCCGGGCTACCTACGAGCGCTACAAGGCGGTGGTCACCCGCGAGAGCCATCTGAAGACCGCAACCACCGACCGGCGGAGCTTCGATGTGCTCGCCAACATCGAGTTCCCGGAGGAGGTGGTCTCCGCGATCAACTACGGTGCGGCCGGCATCGGCCTGTTCCGCACCGAGTTCCAGTATCTCGGCCGGACGGTGTTCCCCTCCGAAAACGAGCTGTTTGAGGACTACCGGGACGTGGTCGAGGTCATGGCCCCCCGGCCGGTGATTTTCCGCACCCTGGACATCAACGGCGACAAGGTCATCCGGCCCGACGCCGGCCATGACGAGCAGAACCCCGCCCTGGGACTGCGGGCCATCCGCTACTGCCTGAAACGGCCCGACGTCTTCAGGACCCAGCTGCGGGCCATCCTGCGGGCGGCCGCTTTCGGCAACGTGCGCCTGATGTTTCCGCTCATCTCCGCCTACTTCGAAGTCCAGCTCGCCAAACGCTGCCTCGACGAGGCGGCCGCGTCGCTAAGAAAGGACGGCCTGCCGCACAAGCGCGACATCCCCGTGGGCATCATGATCGAGGTTCCGGCGGCGGTGGTCATGGCCGATCTGCTGGCCAAGGAGGTCGACTTCTTCAGCATCGGCACCAACGATCTCATTCAATACGGGCTCGCCATCGACCGCGGGAACAAGCAGGTGGCGCACATGTACCAGCCGCTCGACCCGGCCGTGATCCGCATGATCAAGCACACCGCGGACGCCGCCCGGGCCAACCGCATCCCGGTGCACATGTGCGGCGAGATGGCCGGCCGGCCGCTGCACGTCCCCCTGCTGCTCGGATTGGGCCTGAGCGAGCTCAGCATGAACCCCCAGGCCATCCCGCTGGTCAAGCGCATGATCCGGGCCATCAGCCTGGCCGAGTCCCGGAAGATGGTCAAGCGCTTGCTGGGCCTGCGCACGGCCCGCGAGGTCTTCGAGGTGCTGCGCGACTCCTTCGGCGAAATGGCCGCCAGCCACCATAGCGAGATGCAGCCCTGAGAGTTCTCTGTTGCATGGAAAAAGGCCCCATCAAGCTCATCGCCGAAAACCGCAAGGCCCGGCACGACTACCTCATCGTGGACCAGTACGAGGCCGGGCTGGTGCTCACCGGCACCGAGGTCCAGTCCCTGCGCCTGGGCAAGGCCAACCTCAAGGATTCCTACGCCAAGGTCAAGGACGGCGAGGTCTGGCTCTACCAGATGCACATCAGCCCCTACCCGTTCGCCTACTACGACAACCACGACCCGCTGCGCGCACGCAAGCTGCTGCTGCACAAACGCGAGATCCTGCGCCTCTACGCCAAGGCCAACGAGCAAGGCCACACGCTGGTCCCGCTGAAATTGTACTTCAAGGCGGGCAAGGCCAAGATCACGCTGGCCCTGGCGAAGGGCAAACGCGAGTTCGACAAGCGCGAAGCCCTGCGCGAACGCGACCGCAAACGCGAAGTGGAGCGGGCGCGCCGCCAGCGATAACCCCCCGGCCTCCGCAGCGGCCCTGGCGACCCCAAGCGACGCCCCCCCGTTATCCGCTTTTCCGGACGCCGTGCCGGGTGCTGCTGAGGCGCAATGATACTTTCTATGGCCCTTGACAGACTGAAAGCCGTTTAGTAGATTCTTCTGCGCTTTGCTGCCAGGGGCTTGCATTTCACCCTGCAGATGTCGGAAACACCCAAGGCTTTCATCCAATCCAACTCATCGCCAAAGGAGGCCGTCATGAACCGTCGTTTTGCATTTCTGATCGCAGTGTTTCTGGTTGTCGGGTTTGCGTTAACGAGCACCGCCCAGGCCGCTCCGCCCCAGGATCCGCTGGGGGTCGTCACCATCAAGGCCGGCCAGCCCATTCACATCGCCTACTGGATGGTGGTGGCGGGTGCGGATGCCTCCCTGGGGACCGACACCAAACGCGGGGTCGAGATCGCCATCTCGGACAAGGGCGGCAAGCTCCTGGGTTATCCGATCAAGCTGAGCGGCCAGGACACGGGCTGCAACGCGGAAGGCGGCCAGGCCGCGGCGACCAAGCTCGCCTCCGACCCGAGCATCGTGGCCGCGATCGGATCCAACTGCTCGAGCGAGGCCCGGCCGGGCGCCCCCATCCTTTGGAAGGCGGGCATTGCCACGGTGTCGCCCTCCAACACGGCCCCGGTCCTGACGGACCCGAAACGCGGGCCTGAATACGACGGCTACCTGCGCACCGCCCACAACGACAAGATCCAGGGTGCGGTCGCCGCCGAATTCGCCTTCAAGAAGCTGGGGGTCAAGAAAGCCGCCACGATCCACGACGGCAGCCCCTACGCCGACGGGTTGCAGGCGGTCTTCGCCGAAACCTTCAAGAAGCTCGGCGGCACCATCACCGCCCAAGAGGCCGTGGCCCCGACCGACACCGACATGCGCCCGGTGCTGACCAAGATCGCCACCGGCAAGCCCGAGTTCATCTACTATCCGATCTTCATCGCCGCCGCCGGCCACATCACCCGCCAGGCCAAAGAAGTCGCCGGGCTGGAAAAAGTGGCCCTGATGAGCGCCGACGGTTCCTTCTCGCCGGACTTCTACAAGGCCGCTGGCGAGACGGCAGTCGGCATGTTTCACTCCAGCCCGGACTTCTCGGCCTTCGGCGCCGGCTACAAGGACTTCCTCGACAAGCACCAGAAGAAGTACGGCGAAAAGCCGATCGCCCCGTTCCATGCCCACGGCTATGACGCCGCCATGATGATCTTCGCCGCCATCGAGAAGGTCGCTGTGAAAGACGGCGACAGCCTGCACATCGGCCGCAAGGCGCTGCGCGACGCCCTCTATGCCACCAAGGGCATGAAGGGCCTCACCGGCACCATCACCTGCGACCCGTACGGCGACTGCGCGGACCCGCGTATCGCCATCTACCAGCAGACGGCCGAAAACATCAAAAAGCTGGTGAACCCTGAAACGCCCTTCTGGAAGCCTTATTGATCCGAAGGGTCTGCTGTAAGGCATAGCCAGAGCCGGGCACCGGACAAGGCGCCCGGCTCTTTCTTATCATGGGGAGGCCTCTGCAGCTGGCGGCGGATCGCAAATGGATGCGCCGATGGCAACGGCCTTACAAACCGCTTACCGCCAATGAGGCGAGGGTAGACCGTCATGCTGCAACGAATCCGAGAGAGACTGAGTCCGACCGACATCATCATGTGGATGATCGGTGGCGCACTGCTCGCCATGATTGTCTGGGGGTCCGCCGCGACACTGGTCAAGGGCGTGTACTCCGTCAACCACTGGCTGGACTTCATCGTTTTCGGCCTGGCCCAGGGCAGCATTTACGCGTTGATCGCCATGGGCTACACCATGGTCTACGGGGTGCTGCGCATGATCAACTTCGCCCACAGCGAAGTCTTCATGAGCGGGCCGTATACCGCCTATTATTTTGCGGCCTATCTTTATCGCAGCGGCCTGCTGGAGACCCATCCGGTCTTCAGCCTCATCGTGGTGTTCCTCGTGTCCATGGCGACCTCGACCCTGATCGCCTTTCTCCTGGAGCGGATCGCCTACCGCCCGCTGCGGACGGCGCCGCGCCTGGTTCCGCTGATCACCGCCATCGGCGCGTCCTTCTTTCTCCAGTATATGTTCCGCGGCTTCTTCGGCTCCGGTTTCCAGGCTTACCCCGTCATCAAAGCCCTCGAGGGGCAGTGGATGGTCGGCCCGCTGCGCGTTCTCAAGTTCCAGGCAATGGTGATCGTGGCGGCGGCGCTCCTGATGGTCGCGCTCTACCAGTTCGTCCAGCGCACCCGCATCGGCAAGGCCCTGCGCTCGGTCTCGGAGGACAAGGACGCCTCGGCGTTGATGGGCATCGACGTGGACAAGATGATCTCCGTCACCTTCATCATCGGCGGCGCCGCCGCCGGCGCCGCCGGCGTGCTTTACGCGATCATGTTCAAGCAAGTGCACTTTTTTATGGGCTTCATTCCCGGCATCAAGGCCTTCACCGCCGCCGTGCTCGGGGGCATCGGCAACATCCCGGGGGCCATGCTGGGAGGGGTGTTCCTCGGTCTGGTCGAATCCGTCGGCCCCAGCCTTTTCCTGGACGGCCTGGGCATTGTCGCCCCCTATCAACTGAAGGACGCCATCGCGTTTACCATGCTGGTGCTGGTGCTGATCTTCCGGCCGACCGGGATTCTGGGCGAGCGCCTGGCAGTGAAAAAGGCCTGACGGCAGGGGAAAGGATGGACGCATGAACCCGGCGCAAACGCAAAAACTGCCCGGCATCCAAATGGGACTGATCGGCGGGGTGTGCCTGGTGATCCTGGCCCTGATCGGGATCGTCGAGGCCTTCAACGAACGGCACATCGTTGCCGAGGTCATCTCGATGGGGCACACGCTGCTCCTGCTCACGGCGGCCTTCGTCGCGTATCTCACCGCGGCCAGGTCCCGACACCTCGGCTTCGGCCGCGCGCTCGGCCATGTTCTTCTGGCGGGCCTGATCATGTCCGCGATGCTCGCCTTGCTCGTTCTTGTCGGTCAGGCCGTCAACCTCCGGCAGGTGTTCATCAACGCCTCGCCGGGCCTTTATCAGATTTTAATTTTCCATCAGGAAAGCCTCGCGGCGGGGATCGCGCTGCTGCTGGTCGCCGGCCTTCTGACGGGCTTCCTGGCCTGGCTGCTGCACTTGGCGCCCCAGCGGCTGCGCCGGGTGCTGATCACCGCGCTCCTCAGCATCGTCGTCGTGGGCCTGCTACAGGACCTGCTGCAGCCGATCTTGGGAGTCTGGGCTCCGCTGGCGACGATGAGCGGCTGGTTGTTCGAGGTGAGCGGACTGAGCCTGCCCGGAGCGATCGGCCTGGCCGTGCTGGTCGCCGCCGTCACCGCCCTGTGGAGCCGCCAGTCCACCGCGGTGCGCGCCCGGATCCAGAGCCTGGCGCCGGAGCGCCAGCGCAACCTGAAGTGGGCGGCGATCCTGATCGGGCTGGCGGTGCTGCTGGTGCTGCCCAGCGTGCTGGGAATTTTTCTGAGCGAAGTGCTGACCATCATCGGGCTCTACGTGCTCCTGGGGTTGGGACTCAATATCGTGGTCGGCTTCGCCGGTCTGCTGGATTTGGGCTACGTCGCCTTCTTCGCCATCGGATCCTATACGGTGGCCATCCTGACGTCTCCGGAAATCGGCGCCTACCAGCTGAACTTCTGGCAGGCCCTGCCGGTGGCGGTCGTCCTGGGGACCCTGGCGGGAGCCCTCCTGGGCATCCCGGTGCTCAAGATGCGCGGCGACTACCTGGCCATCACCACGCTGGGTTTCGGCGAAATCATCCGCATCCTGGTCCTGTCCGATGTTTTGCGACCCTGGCTGGGAGGCGCCCAAGGCATCGCCCGCATCCCCAAGGCGTCGATTCTCGGGTTCGAGTTTTCGGGCCCTCAGGAGATCTACTATCTGCTCATCGCGGGCTGTTTCCTCGTGGGGTTCGTCTCCTGGCGCCTCCGGGATTCGCGCCTCGGAAGGGCCTGGATGGCCATGCGCGAGGACGAGGACGTGGCCCAGGCCATGGGCATCAATCTCGTGAGCACGAAGCTGCTGGCTTTTGCCACCGGGGCCGGATTCTCGGCGCTGAGCGGCGCCATCTTCGCCACCAAGCTCGGCTCGGTCTACCCCCACAGCTTCAACGTAATGATCTCCATCAACATCCTTTGCCTGATCATCGTCGGCGGGATGGGGAGCATGCCCGGCGTGATCGTCGGCGCCGTCGCGCTGGTGGGATTGCCCGAATTGCTCCGCGAGTTCGCTGAATACCGCCTGCTGGTATACGGCGCGGCGCTCGTGGCCATGATGCTGCTCCGGCCGGAAGGCTTGTGGCCCGAGGCGATGCGCAAGCGGGAGCTGCACGATAACGACATCGGAGCCGGCGAACCGGACGCACCCCGCGGATAGGAGGAGGACATGGCGGCAGTTACGATCAAGCGGCTGGTCAAGCAGTTCGGGGGGCTGGTGGCCATCGACAACCTGGATGTGGAAGTGAAGGAGCAGAGCATCCACAGCATCATCGGCCCCAACGGCGCCGGCAAAACCACCGTGTTCAACTGTATCACGGGTTTCTACCGGCCGGAAGGCGGAGACATTCTGCTGGACGACCACTCCATGGTGGGACTGCTGCCCGACCAGATCGTCCAGCACGGGATCGCCCGCACCTACCAAAATATCCGCTTGTTCCCCAACCTGACGGCCATGGAGAACATTCTGGTCGGATTGCACAGCCACCTCAAGGCCGGTTATTTCGGGATCGTGCTGGGCCTGCCGGCCACCCGCCGCGAGGAGAAGGAAGCCAACGACCAAGCGCTGCAACTGCTCAATTTCGTCAACCTGAGCGGCAAGGGCGATCTGCTGGCCAAGAACCTGCCCTACGGGGACCAGCGCCGGCTCGAAATCGGAAGGGCGCTCGCCACCCGGCCCAAGGTCCTGCTGCTGGACGAGCCGGCGGCCGGCATGAACCCTAAAGAATCCCAGGACTTGATGGACTTCATCCGCCACCTGCGCGACGAACTCGGCATCACCATCATCCTGATCGAGCACCAGATGCGGGTCGTCATGGGCATTTCCGAAAAAGTGACGGTGCTCGACTACGGGAAGAAGATCGCCGAGGGCACACCGGCCGACGTCCAGAGCAACCCGCAGGTCGTCGAGGCCTATCTGGGCCGCGGCAGCTCCGTGCAGCACACCCGCACCGCATCCTAAAATGCAACCGCGCGGCGAGTATGCCTGCACCCTCTCGAGGAAACCACCGGAGGCCGCGTCCTGCCAAAACCGGCCCATGAAAAGGAAGATTCAGCATGCCGATGCTCGAGGTTGAAAAAATCAACACCTACTACGGCCAGATCCATGCCTTGCGGGACGTGTCGATCACGGTTGAAAAAGGTGAAATCGTAACCATCATCGGGGCCAACGGAGCCGGCAAGAGCACCATGCTCAAGACCGTCAGCGGCCTGCTAAAGCCGCGCAGCGGTGCCATCCGGCTGGAAGGAGAAGAACTGGCTCATCTGCGCGCCCACGAGATCGTCGCCAAGGGGGTGATCCAGGTGCCTGAAGGCCGGCGCATTTTCGGCCAGCTCACCGTCATCGAAAACCTCGACATGGGGGCCTTTACCTCCCCCGACAAGCAGAAGAACCAGGACAACATCGAGCGCGTCTTCCAGATGTTCCCGCGGCTCAAGGAGCGCAGCAAACAGGTGTCCGGGACCCTGAGCGGCGGCGAGCAGCAGATGCTCGCCATGGGACGGGCCCTGATGGCCAACCCCCGGGTGCTGCTCCTTGACGAGCCGTCGATGGGCCTGGCCCCTGTTCTGGTGGACGGCATCTTCGACACCATCCGCCAGCTGCACGCGGCCGGCACCACCATCCTGCTGGTCGAGCAGAATGCGCGCATGGCGCTGCAGGTCGCCGGCCGCGGCTACGTGCTGCAGTCCGGCGCCATCATCTTCAGCGATTCGGCCGCCAGCCTGGCCGGCAACGAGATGGTGCGCAAGGCATACTTGGGGGAACACTAGTAGGATTTTAAAATCGAAGCACGAAAATCGAAATTCGAAACAAGCACGAAAATCGAATGTTCAACCCTGCATAATCGTTTCGGATTTTATGACTTCGACATTCGGATTTGTTTCGGATCTCGATATTCGGATTTCGGATGTGCTCCCCCTCGCGGCGCTTGTTGAAACAATGCCATCGGTACATCGTTTATGGATCCGGGACTCTTTTTTCGAGGACTTATTATCGGATTTTCCATCGCGGCGCCGGTCGGGCCCATCGGCATTCTTTGCATTCGGCGCACACTGGCCGAAGGTCGGGCCTCAGGCTTTCTCTCCGGCCTGGGAGCGGCGACGGCCGATGCGCTTTACGGCTGCGTGGCCGGATTCGGGCTGACCGTGATCTCCTCCTTCCTGGTCGACCAGCGCTTCTGGATTCAGCTGGCCGGCGGGGTTTTCCTTCTGGCCCTCGGGTTCAAGACGCTCCAGTCGGCTCCGGCCGAACGGCCGGCCGCTGCTTCCGGCACGGGGCTTGCCGGCAGCTACCTTTCCACCCTGTTTCTGACGCTCACCAACCCCATGACGATCATTTCGTTCGCGGGCATCTTTGCCGCACTGGGCGTCGCCGAAACAGGGGGAGACCTGTCGGCGGCGGCCTGGCTGGTCCTGGGGGTGTTCATCGGTTCGGCTGCTTGGTGGCTGCTCCTGAGCGGCGGGGTCGGCCTAATGCGGGAAAGGCTTTCCGCCGGCATTCTGCGTTGGACCAACCGGGTGTCAGGAGTCACCCTGGTGACCTTCGGTGTCCTCGCGGTCTGGCAGTCGGCGGGGTAGAGGGGCATGAGGCAGAGGACGGTCGGATCGTGGCCGGAGCCGCTTAAGTATCGAGGGTTCGGTGTTCAGGGTTCAGGAAGTAAAACAGGTCCACGCGGTCGAAACTTAGAAAAACTCGATTTGCAAACAAGCTGGTTTTTGTAACTGCCATTGCATTTGATTTTAGGCACTTTCTTCTCCCCCTGAACCCCGAACCCCGAACCCTATCAACCAAAATTTCAACCCTTATCCTTACCGGGAGCCCCCATGCATCCCGTGATCGATGACCGCCTTGCGGAAGAGGCCGTTTCACAGGCGCAACGCTGGCAGGACCGCGCCAACGCTTTGCTGCATCCGGAGGAGAAGCGCCGCTACCGCAAACTGGCGCGGCTGGCGGCCAGCGCCGAGGACAGGGCCGTCCTCACCGCTCTCATCGACCAGTGTTTTCGGTCCGGGGACTCCCCGCGCGTGGCGGACCAGCTCTGTCACCTGCTGGCGGTTCACGGGGTACCGGGCTTTTTCTCCTTTACCGAAAAGGCGTTGATTCACCTGTTCATGCGGATCGGCCGTCGGGCGCCCCATCGCACCGTGCCCCGCATCGTGGCCAAAATGCGCGCGGACAGCCGGCATGTCATCATCCCCGGAGAAAGCGATCCGCTGGGCTATTACCTGCACCGGCGCCGGGCCGAGGGACTCCGGGTCAACCTGAACCATCTGGGCGAAGAGGTCCTGGGCGAGCAGGAAGCCGGTGCCCACATGGACACCTATCTCGCCGACCTGCGCGATGCGCGCATCGAGAGCATTGCCGTCAAGATCTCCACCATCTGCGCCCAGATCCACCCCCTGCCCTTCGCGGAAACGGTGGAACGCATATCGGAGCGGCTGGCCGTGCTATACCGCGAAGCCGCGGCCCAGACGTTCACCCGCCCGGACGGCACCCGGGCGCCCAAATCCGTCACCCTGGACATGGAGGCCTACCGCGACCTGGCGCTGACGGCGGCCGCCTTCATGCGCACGCTGGACCAGCCGGAGTTCAAGAATTTCTTTGCCGGCATGGCGCTTCAGGCCTATCTGCCGGACTCCTTCGGCATGCTGCAGGAAATCACCGCCTGGGCGCAGCGCCGGGTGGCGGCCGGCGGCAGCCCGGTCAAGGTGCGCATCGTCAAGGGCGCCAACATGGAGATGGAGCGCCTCGAGTCCGCGCTCAACGGCTGGCCGCTCGCCCCCTACGACAACAAGCTCGACGTGGACGCCAACTGGAAGCGCATGGTCGCCTTCGGCCTCGAGCCGGACCGCATCCGCTCCGTGCGCATCGGCGTGGCCTCCCACAACCTTTTCGACGTCGCGTTCGCCTACCAGCTGGCGCGCCGCAACCGGGTCACGGAGCTGCTCACCTTTGAAATGATCGAAGGCATGGCCAACCACGTGCGCCGCGCCGTGCGTGAAACCGGGGTGGACCTGCTCGCCTATGCGCCGGTGGCTGAAGACCGCCATTTCATCAGCGCCATCGCCTACCTCATCCGGCGCCTGGATGAAAACACCGGGCCGCGGAATTTTCTGCGCCACCTCAACCGGCTGAAGACCGGCGGAGGCCCCTGGCAGATGCTGGCGGACCAATTCAGAGCCTCGGTGCGGCGCATGGGGAGCGTGGGCGCGCGACCCCACCGCACCCAGAACCGGCTCGAGGCCGCCTTTCCCAGGAACCGCGGCACCTACCACCAGGGCGAGTTCCGCAACGAGCCGGACACGGACTGGTCGCTGGCCGCCAACCGCGCTTGGGCCGAGGCCATCCGCCGCCGCTGGATGAAAGCGCCGGGAGACGAGCCCATCGACGTGCCGCTGGTGGTCGCGGGCCGGGAGATCGCGGTGGGGCGCAGGAAGCGCAACTGCTGGGACCCCAACCAGCTCCCGAATGAGGTCCTTGTGGCGCGCTGCGCGCTGGCCGGGTCCGACGACGTCAAGCGCGCGGTCGCCGCCGCCAAGGCCGACCCCGACGGCTGGCGCACGATGACGGCCGCGCGCCGCCACCGCATCCTTTCGGCGGCCGCCAACGAAATCCGCCGGGCCCGCGGCGATCTCATCGGCGCGGCGGCCGCCACCACCGGGAAGATCTTCACCGAGGCCGACCCCGAGGTCTCGGAAGCCGTGGACTTCGCCGAATTCTACCCACTGGCCGCCCGGACGTATTTCGAATTGGCCAACCTGCGCTGCCGGGGAAGAGGCGTCGGCGTGGTGGTCTCGCCCTGGAACTTCCCCATCGCCATCCCCTGCGGCGGCATCACCGCGGCCTTGGCCGCGGGCAACACGGTCATCTTCAAACCCTCTTCGGAGGCGATCCTGGTCGGCTGGCTGCTCTGCCGCTGCTTCTGGCAGGCCGGGGTTTCCCGAAACGTCCTGCAGTTCCTGCCCGCCGAGGGCGGCGGCGCCGGCGCCCGGCTCACCGGCCACCCGGACGTCGATTTCATCATCCTGACCGGCGGGACCGACACCGGCCTGCGCATGTTGAAGGACCGGCCGGATGCCCTGCTCGCCGCCGAAACGGGCGGGAAGAACGCGACGGTCGTCACGGCCATGTCCGACCGCGAGCAGGCCGTGGGCAACGTCATCGCCTCGGCCTTCGGCAACTCCGGGCAGAAATGCTCGGCCACCTCGCTGCTGATTCTGCAGGGGGAGGTCTATGACGACGAAAAATTCAAACGCCAGCTCACGGACGCCGCCGCGACCTTCAAGACCGGCTCGGCCTGGGACTTCGCCAGCCGCATGGGGCCGCTGGTGCGGCCTCCCGCAAGCCCGTTCCGGGAGGCGTTGACCGGTCTCGAACCCGGCGAGTCCTGGGCCCTGGAGCCGCAGATGCTGGCCGGCAACCCCCGCCTGTGGACGCCGGGCGTCAAGTGGGGGGTTCAGCCGGGGAGCACGACCCACATGACGGAATTCTTCGGCCCGGTCCTGGGGGTCATGCGCGCCGAAACTCTGGAGGAAGCGGTCGCGCTCGTCAACCAGACCGGTTATGGGCTGACCTCGGGCATCGAGAGCCTCGACCGCCGCGAGCAGGATGGCTGGAAAGCGACCGTCAAGGCCGGCAACCTCTACATCAACCGCGGCACCACCGGCGCGATCGTCCTGCGCCAGCCTTTCGGCGGCATGGGAAAATCCGCATTGGGCGCGGG
>Ga0114938_1002198_pt1 | contig 12507 bp, 11 predicted proteins | sample AshMeaBigSpring_FD_88675 | JGI IMG/M metagenome (GOLD analysis project Ga0114938, IMG submission 88675) | Groundwater microbial communities from Big Spring, Nevada to study Microbial Dark Matter (Phase II) - Ash Meadows Big Spring | ecosystem: Environmental > Aquatic > Deep subsurface >...
ATGGACCTGCTCGCCGAGCCGGAGCAGGTGGAGCGCCTGTTGGATGCGCTGATGGAGGTGCACCTGCGCACGTTGCAAAAGGTCTGCTCCGCCGTGGGCGACGTGGTGGACGTCTGCCGTTTCGGCGACGATCTCGGCACGGACACCGGGCCGTTCATGTCCCCGGCGACCTACCGCACGCTGTTCAAACCGCGCCACACGAAGCTTTGTGAGTTCGTCCACCGGAACTCGTCGATGCACACGTTCCTGCATTCCTGCGGCTCGATCCACGCGCTGCTGCCGGACCTGATCGAGGCCGGCTTTGAAATCATCAACCCGGTGCAGACCGCCTGCCGCGACATGGAGGCGGAGAAACTCAAGCGCGACTTTGGCAAGGACGTCACGTTCTGGGGCGGCGGTTGCGACACCCGCGAGGTGCTCAACCATGGCTCGCCGCAACAAGTGCGCGACGACGTGCGCCGCAGGATCGAAGTCCTCTCGCCCGGCGGCGGCTTTGTATTCAACACCATCCACAACATCCTGCCGGACGTGCCGCCGCAGAACATCGAGGCGATGTTCGATGCGGTTCGGGAATACGGCGCGTATTAGGCTTTCGCCATGGCGGCGAGGTGGGTTGGCGTGGTTCCACAACAACCACCCACGATCGAGATGCCGATCCCGCGAAGTTTCCGTGCGAGTTCCGCCATGTCCTCCGGGGTCGCGTCGTAACGGATCTCGCCGTTGACGGACTTCGGAGCTCCGGCGTTCGGCTGGAGAATGGTCGAGCGTCCCTCCGCAGCGGCCACGATTTCTTTGCCGAGTTCGAGGTAATCCTCCAGTGAAAGGTCGGTGCCGCAGTTGGCTCCGGCGATGTCGGCTCCGGCATCGTATGCCGCCCGCATCGCCTCCGCGACGGTGGTCCCCATCATCGTGCGGAAGCCGCCCGCGCTTTTCTGGAACGCGTAGGTGCCGATCACCGGAAGGTCAGTGCAGGCTTTCGCGGCGCGGATCCCGGCGCTCAATTCACCCGGATCGCTCATGGTTTCCACCAGGATGGCATCCGCTCCTCCTTCCACGAGCGCCTTGATCTGCTCTTGGAATATCACTTCAAGCTGCTCCACGGTGGTGTCTCCCATGGGTTCGAGGAAATCTCCGAAAGGCCCCACATCGCCGATCACCCAGCCTTCCGGTCCCGCCGCCTCCGCCGCGAGTTTCGCCGCAAGGCGGTTCCACTCCGCGACCTTTGCACCCAGTCCGTGGCGTTCCAGCATCGAGCGGGTCCCGCCAAAGGAATTGGTGGTGATGAGCCGGCAGCCCGCATCGCGGTAGGCCTTGTGCACCGCGACGATGTGTTCCGGATGTTCGGCATTCCAGCACATGCCGCATTCGCCGATCTTCATGCCGCGTTCGATCAATTGGGTTCCCATGGCGCCGTCACAGGTCAGCGGGGTTTGTTTGCAGGCTTCGGTGAGGGTGGCTTTCATGGGACGTGGTTCTATCGGGAAAGGTTCATGAAGGCGTCGACTTTCGCGAGGATCTCCCGCTCGCTGCCGGGTACGCTGAGCACGTCGCACTCGCTGCCGAGGATGAACGGATGGCCTGTGGCGCGCATATTCTCCAGCAGGTTCTTCGCGAGGCGCTCCACTTCCGTGACGGTCAACTGGCTGGACAGGAAGTTCTTGGTCGGAAGGTTGCCATAAAGGACGGTGCTCTTCGGCACCAGCGCGGCATCCTCCCACAACTGCCGGGAACAGCCGAAGCTGATCATGGCCGCATCCAGCGAAGCGAAACGCTCCACCATGGAATCGGTCAGCTCGCCGCAATCATGGAACACCAGATCCACCCCGCGGGCATCGAGCAGGGCCTTCACGCGGCGCATCGGCCCGGTCACATAGCGGTCGAAAATTTCGAAGCTGTTCTCCAACTGGTTGGGTGAGAAATACACCAGGTTGGCGGCGGGTTCGCAGACGATCATCGCCTGCGCCCCGGCGTCGATCTGGGCCGTGAAGTAGTCGAGGATGATCTTCGTTCCGACCTCGATGGCGCGCTCGATCAGGGCCACCTCCGGTTCGTCCTCCGCGGTCAGGCCGGTGCCCGCCAGGAAGACGGGTGTGATCGGATCGGACACGAGTTTGGTCATCAGCGAGAAGGGCCCGATCCCCATGCCCATCGGCACGAGTCCGGGTTTTTTCGCCACTTGGGAAATGGCATCGCAGGTGGCGCGCATCCTCGGTGTGAGATTGAAAGCAGGATCCGCCGCGGGTGGCTCCTCGAAATGAAACGATTCGATGTCCGCCTCCGGGATTCCATAGCTGTTGAGCAGGGCTTCCTTCTCCAGCTTCAGGTCCATCAGAGGCACCGCAAGCGGCGTGTTGAAACGGTCCGCCGTCTCGGCAACCACGTCGCCGAGACGGTTGCCGTCGAGGACGATCTCACCGTGGTCGGCGTGTTCATGCAGCACGAGGTGCGTGCCGATGGGCATGCGCAGCCCGGCTGCGGCGAGATCCAGGTAGAAGCTGCGGTCCATGGTGGGTTCCCGTTAGCAGGCTTCGGCCAACTGAAGAGCGAGATCCACCGCGCTTGCGGCGTCCTGGCTGTAACCGTCCGCACCGATCTCGTTGCAGAAGTCCTGGGTGACGGGGGCACCGCCGACCATGATCTTCACCGAGGACAAGCCCGCGTCGCGCACGGCCTGGACGGTGGTTTTCATGGCAGGCATGGTGGTGGTGAGGAGGGCGGAAAGGCATACGAGCCGCGCGCCGTGTTCGCGGGCCGAGTCCACGAATTTCTCGGGCGGCACGTTGGTGCCGAGATCGACGATGCCGAAGTTCGCGCCCTTGAGCATCATGGCGACGAGGTTTTTCCCGATGTCATGGAGGTCGCCCTGCACGGTGCCGATGACGGCCGTGTATTTCGGCTTGATGCCGGCATCCGCAAGCAGCGGTTCGAGGATGGCCATGCACTCCTTCATTGCACGCGCGGCGATGAGCATTTCCGGGACGAAGACCTCGTTGTTTTTGAACTTCTCGCCGATGGCGCTCATGCCTGGCACGAGTCCCTGTTCGACAACTTCGAGCGGCTTCAAGCCTTGTTCCAACAGCGCTTGGGTGAGTTGTTTGGCGTCGTTGCGTTTTCCGGTTTCGACGGCCTTGGAGAGTTCGGAGAGCGTGCTCATGGTGGCTGGCGTATTTCGGGTTACCGGCGGACGGCGGCGGTTTCGGGTTTCACGGTGACGGCGGCCAGATGCATGAGGCCGGCGAAGAGCGCGGCGAAGCCCCAGTCGCCGAGCATCGTGCCGCGGAGGAAGGGAAGGCCGGCGGCGTAGCATTCCGTGAGGCCGGAGAGGGTCTTCGCGTAAGGGACTCCGGCGAGGTTGATGCCGGTGAGCCAGACGCCGAGGTTGCTCACAGCGTAGAAGAAGAAAGGCGTGGCGAAGGTGGCGGCGAGTTTCGTTTTCCAACCGCGTTCGCGGATAGCCAGCGCGGCCATGCCGATGAGCAGGAAGGCGGCCCAGTCGATCATGCGCGGCCAGTGGAAGGCGGCGTATCCGGCCTGCTGGTTGAGGAAAACATCACTCACGAACAGCGCGGCGAAGGGGACCCACAGGGCGTGGCGTTTTCCGAGGTAGAACCCTCCGATCAGCGCGAAGGCTCCGATGGGGGAGACGTTGCCGGGATGCGGCAGGAAACGGAAGGTGATGATGGCGGCGACGAGTGAGACGAGTGCGGTCATGGTTTGGAATGGATTGCCGCGATGCTGGCAGATGCCGTCCCGTCACGTCTTGTGGATTCCGGGGAATCTTTGGTGAAATCCGCACTCAGGGCAGGGCGAGGTGGTCGATGTAACAATCCTCGAATCCCGGTTGCAGGTTGAGTTCGATCACCTCCAGCCTGGCGCGCAGGCCTTCCATTTCCTCCAGCGCCGCCTGATCCAGCAGGGCCAGCAGGGCTCCCGCGAGCGACGTGTTTCCAACCACCCGCACCTGCTCCGGCCTGAAGCCGGGGAGCAGTCCAATGGCGATGGCGTGGGGCACGTCCACGTGCATGCCGAAGCCTCCGGCCAGATAGACGCGGCCGATTTCCGATGGGGTGACGCCGGCGGCGGAGAGCAGCGTTTCGATGCCGGCGCCGATGGCTCCCTTGGCCTGGAGCAGGTGGGCGATATCGATCTCGCTGATGGAAGGGCCCGTGCTTCCGTCGAGGCGGAAGGCCAGTCCGTCATCGGATTCGAAGCGGTGGCTTTCGGGGATCGCCTCCCATTTCGCAAGATCGAAGCGGCCGTTTTCGCGGAGCAGTCCGCCGGCGCGGGCGGTGGCGAGGAAGTCGATGTAGGCGGAACCGCAGACTCCGCTGGCGGGTCCTTTGTGGCCGATGGTTTCGAGCTTCAGGGAAAACGGATCGGGCGAGAAACGGATGCCGCTCACCGCGGCTTCGTGCGCGCGCGTGCCGCTGGAGAGCCCGGCACCCTCGAAGGCGGGGCCCGCCGCGGTGGCGCAGCCGATGAGGCGGCCGCCCGTGCAGAGCACGACCTCGCCATTGGTGCCCATGTCCACCAGCAGGCTCGGCGCGGGATCGAGCGTCATGCCGGTGGCGTGCACTCCGGCGGCGATGTCCGCCCCGAGGTAGGCTGATAGACCGGGCAGGAGGCACAGCGGCATTTCCGGGTGGAGGCTGATTTCTCCGGAGCGCAGCATGCGCCCTTCGAGGAAGCGCGCGGTGAACGGTGCGATCCCGAGCGGAGTCGGGTCCTCGTCGGCGAGGATGTGCAGCATCGTCGTGTTTCCGGCGATGGTGCCGCCGGCAAGGCGGGAAATGTCGCGTCCCGCGCGTTCGCAGGCCTTCTGCAGCAGGGGTGCCAGCGTCTCCTCCACCAAGACGCGGCGCATCTCGCGGCGGGTCTGGGGCGAGGACGCCGCGGCGATGCGGGAGATCACGTTGTCGCCGAACCGGATCTGCGCACTGAATCCTCCGGCTCTTGCCAGCACCCCGCCCGTCGCCAGATCCGCTAACAGAACCACCACCGTGGTCGTGCCGATATCGACGGCGAAGCCGGTGTCACTCCCGGGCTGCGGCGGAAAGGCGGGCGAGAGTCGGCAGGGGACATCGGTGAAGAACGTCTCTCCCACCTGCGGCGCGCGGCCGATCCGCGCCTGATCGTGGATTCGCAGAACGACTTTTCCTCCGGCGGGCAGTCGCATCCGGCAGGAGCGGACGCTGTCGCCCGCGGTGATCCTTTCCCCGCCTTCATCGATCAACTCGCCTTCCAACAAATCCACCATGCAGCCGCGGCAGAGCCCCCGCTGGCCGCAGCGCGCGTTGAGCGGATGGCCACGCAACGCCAGCAAGTCCGTGACCGAGCTTGTGGATGAAGCTTCATCCACAAGCTCGACGATTTCCGGATTCATGGACATCATTGGATCGCTTCGGACCGCATCACCGCCTCATCCGCGGAGTGGGCGAGTTTGAATTCCGGGCGGACGATCTGGAAGCGGCCTTCGTCCCATGGTCCCCATAACAGATCGCGCAGCAGGGCGGGGTCGCCCTTCAGGTGTTCGAAGCTCCAGCCGAGCCAGTCCGCGCATTGTTTCGTGTATGCGGCCTCGCGTTGCGCTTCCGGCGTGCCGAGATCGATGAAGGTTGCGGTGTGGTAGGAGGCCCACATTTCGCGCTCGTTCTCCAGCAGGAAGTCCACGTCGTCCGGATCGAATTGTTTCGAGAAATCCACGCGCAGCGCTTCGATGCGGTCCGGACCCGGCACGCGGCGGGCGCGGTTCCATCCCGGCGTGTAATGATAACATCCCGGGCAGACCGACTGCCGTTCCCCGTATCGTTCCTTGCTGCCGAGAAAGACCGTAATGCAATCGTGCGCCCGCGGAATCACCAGCGGATGCCGTGCCGCGCGCAATCCCGCTGTGCCGAGGCCGAAGAGCCCGTATGCCAGAACGATCGCCTCCACATCGTCATGGCGGTCCATTTCCGTCACCGCCTGCTGGAGGATGGCGCGCATCTCATCCGGCCGGTCGTGCAAACCGATCTCGTAATACCGCTTCTCCACGATGTGCTCCTCTCCGCCCGCGAGCATTTCAATCTCGCTGCGGAACACCTCGCAGGCGATCAAGGCGATGGATGGGTGCGAACCATTCATGGAGTGAGGGTTCCGGACCGCGCCCGGCTCCGGTATTGTTTCGGCGTCATGCCGCGCGTGTCCTTGAACACGTGGGTGAAATAACTCTGATCGCAGAAGCCGCAAGCGGCGGCGATTTCCGAGAGGGGGGAATCGGATTGCGCGAGCATTTCGCAGGCAGCCTGGATGCGGGTTTCGCGCAGGAGTTCGACGAAGGAGCGTCCGGTGCGTTCCTTGAGCAACTGCGAGAGGTGGCCGGGAGATACTCCGGCGTGGCGCGCCACCTCCTCGCGGTTCAGCTCGCGGTCCATGTTTGAGCGGATGAAATCCAGCGTGGCGGCGACCAGTTTCGGGACATCGAAATTCTGCCGGCGCTCGATGGCCGTGAAGATCCTCTCCAGCGTGCCGCGAAGCCAGGCGGCGAGCGCCTCGTCGTCCTCGATCTCCGCAAGCTCGGTGAGGTGCGAGAAGCGCATGCCCAGCACCTCGGACTGCGAGGCCCCGGCTTCGACCGCGGCCCGCGAGATCATGACGATCAGCTCCAGCAGCAGGCCCTTGAGCAGCTCGCTGCGCTCCTGTCCGGCGCTGTAGATGTGCACGAGCACGTGATTGATGATGCGCCGCGCCTCCCGTCGGTCGCCCAGCCGGATCGCGCCGAGGAGGGCCGGCTCCTGATAGAGATAGAACTCGCGGATGGTGTCGAAGGGGCTGTCGCCGTCGAGCGGCACCGCGGGGAAGTCGTTTTTGGGAGGGGAGTCGTTCACATCCGGACCGCTCGACTTTGCGGAGCGGGCGGCGGGCGATCAAGGATCAATGTGGCCCGGGATCAGCGAAGGAATCCCATTCCCGCCCGGAGGAGTCCGAGCCCGCGCCCGAGGTCCCGCCAGGCTTGCCGTGCCTCTTCGAGGGTCACCTCCCGGAAACGCAGCGGCGTCCCCGGCCAGGCGCGCGCGAGCTTCGGGAGATCCGCGGAAATCACATGCCCGATCTGCGGATAGCCGCCGAGGGTCTGACGCTCCGCCATGAGAATGATCGGCCTGCCGTCCGGCGGCACCTGCACCGACCCCGCGACCACCGGTTGGGAAACCATCTCGCGGGGCTCCGCAAGAGCCAGCGCCGGGCCATCGAGCCGGGTACCCATGCGGTCGGAAACCGGGCTCGTCTGATAGACGGTGCTCCTGAAGGTTTTCAGAGAATGGTCGGCGAACCAGGCGCTCTGGACGCCCTTCACGAAACGCAGTTCGAGCACGCCGTCCCCGGCCGCCGGCCAGCCGACCCGCCAATCGCCGGGCACGGGTCCCAGGGCCGCCGGTCCGATGGCGAGCCTGTCGCTGCTCCGCAACGCCCGGCCGTGGAACCCGCCGAGACCCGCCCGCAAGTCCGTGGCGCGGCTGCCCAGAACGGGCGGTGTGTCGATCCCTCCGGAAACCGCGACGTATCCGCGCAGTGCCCGCATCCGCCCGCGGAGATCGATTTCTCCGCCAGCCCGGATTTCCACGGGCCTGCCGCTCCTCGCGTCCGCCCAACCCACGCATGCCAGGCGCGCCGGTTCGTGAAATCTCAGCACTGGTCCGCTCATGGAGCATTCCAGCACGGCCGCTCCATCGGTGTTTCCCACCAGGCGATTCGCCACGCGCGCCGCCACCCCGTCCGCCGCGCCGCCCGGAGAGACACCGAACTTCTGGAATCCCGGCCTGCCGAGATCCTGCACCGTGGTCAGGGTGCCCGGTTCGATCACCTCGATGCCATCGCGCACGGATGCGGGCGGACCCGTAGTACCCGCCACCGGCGAATCCAAGCGGTCCGCGGGCACGAAGCGCACCCGGTCGCCCGGCTTGAGCAGCGCCGGCGGGTTTTGCTCCGGATCGAACCATCGCAGATCCGTGCGGCCGATGACGTGCCAGCCGCCCTGTGAATCGAATGGATAGATGCCCGCCTGCCCGCCCGCGATGGCCACCGATCCCGCGGCCACGGGGCGCGGTGTGGCGCGGCGAGGCAGCCGCAGTTCCCCGGGCAGCCCGATCAGATAGGGGAAACCGGGCGAAAATCCGATCGCCGCCACCGTGTAGTCCGCGCCGCTGTGGAGCGCTGCGATTTCCGCCTGCGTCCTACCCAGTTCCCGGGACAGGGCTTCCAAATCGCCGCCATAAACCACCGGAACCTCCACGATCCGCCCGTTGAGGAGAATCCCCTCATCGCCATCCGGCGGCGGCAGACTCGTCAGCCAGTCCAGAACCGCCTCTCCATCGCCGGGATCGAAATGCACAGCCACGGTGTCGAACGAGGACACCACATCGAGCACCTCCGGGATCAGGTTCCTTTCAAGCACGCCCAAAACCTGCAGGACGAGCGCCAGACGGTCGCGGGGGTCGTTTCCTCCAGCCTCGAACAACCATGCGGAATCTCCGAGTGCGCGCAACCCCATGCGCTCATTCTGGCATGAAAGGGGCCTCCTTCAAGGCCTCACTCCACCGCATGAGTGTCATCAGCGGGATGGCGGCCGCACCAACTGAGGAGGGAAGGGGGCAAGGGCGGCTACCAGTCGGTGGCTTGCGTTCGTCATGGATCCATGGCGGGGATCTCGGCCAAGGACCGGTCAAAGTCCAGTGCCACCACGGTATCCACCGGCGCGCGGTCGGCGGCGGCGACGGAGATCCGCAGGCGGCCGTTGGTCGTGAAGGCGTCCACTTTGCCGCCGGAAAGCAATCGGGCGGCTTTCAGATTGGCTGGGACGGCGGGCAGGCTGAGCGAGCCGGATTCCGGCCATTTCAGAACGTGCAGGTAAAGGGTGTTGCCTTTGCGCGTGCTGACACCGTATTCGCCGGGTTTGAATGGCCCGCCCATCGTGCCGTAGATCGACTCGCCGTGGGATTTGAGCCATTCGCCGGTGCGATTCAGCCGGTCCACCTCGCGGGTGTCGATTTCCCCGGTGGGCATCGGGCCGATGTTCATGAGCAGGTTGCCGCTGCCACCGGCGCAGCGGACCAGGCGGGCGAGGCATTCCTCGAACGGAATGACCTTGGTCTGATAGCCGTGCCATGACCAGAAACCGGTGAACGTCATGTTGGATTCCCAGTCGCGCTCCAGATTGAAGTCGCCGATGCGCTGTTCGGGGGATTTGTAATCTCCGGGAAGTCCGCAACGGTCGTTGATGATGATCTCCGGGCGCAACCCGTGGATCATGCGATACAACGCCTCACCCTCCCACAACTCGAACGGAAAACCGCCGGAATCGAACCACAGGATGGAAATGTTCGGATGGCGCACCAACAGCTCCTTGATCTGGTCGCGCATGTACCGGTTGTATTCCGCCATGCGTTGAGGGCCGTAGTCCGGGTGATGCCAGTCGCGCTGCGAATAGTAGATGCCGAACTTCATGCCGGCCTTTTCACAGGCCTGTGCCATCTCGCCGATGATGTCGCGTTTGAACGGCGTGGCGGACATGTCGAAGTCGGTGAACTCCGAATTCCACATGCAGAAGCCGTTGTGGTGTTTGGCGACCTGGACGATGTATTTCATGCCGGCAGCCTTGGCCTGGGCGACGATCTTGTCGGCGTCGAACATGCCCGGGTAGAATGACTTCGGCAGCTTGTCATAGACTTCACGCGGAACCGGGGGGTGGAACCAATCCAGCCATGGTTCGCTCCATTCGGTTTTGCCCATGAGTCCCGGACCGGGGCGCGGATTGGGTTTGATGTTCTCGCCGGGGTCGTCGTAGTAGAGCTTGCTCCAACTGATCTCGCAGGCCGCCACGCTCGATGGATCCCAGTGGATGAACATGCCGAAGCGGGCGTCCCGCCACCAGTCGAGGCGGCGACGGCCGGCTTCGGATTTTCCGGCGCGCTCGGCCACCTTGTGGTCGGCGAGGAATTGCTCGAAGGTGGTGGTGCTTTGCGCGGAACCCGTTTCGGCGAGCGCCAGCAGGGTCAGCAATCCGACAAGGTTCCTTGTCCTTTTCATTGGTGGTTTGATGGGTTGATCAAGGAGATGAACGAAGGGCCGCCGGCTTGTGAAGGTCGAAAGCCATGGCTGTCGTTCTCATGATTCATCCGGAAGTCCTCCAGGCCGATCCTATTTCGACTGTTCGAGCATCCGCAGCAACGGGGCCTCGGCGCGCTTGCGCAGGGATTCCTCCATCTCGACGCGGGGCTGGAGGGTTTCCAGGCAATCGCGGAGTTTCTCGAGCGTGTTCATCTTCATGTAGCGGCAGTCCGCGCAGGCGCAGAGGTCGGTGGGGCCGGCGATGAGGTTCTTGTCCGGGCACTCCTTGCGCAGGCGGTGGAGCATGCCGCTCTCGGTGACGACGATGATGTTCTTCGAAGGCGCGGTTTTGCAGTAGGAAATCATCTTCTCCGTCGAGCAGACCTCGTCGGCGAGCAGTCTGACGGCCCTGGTGCATTCCGGGTGGGCGACGACGAGAGCGTCCGGGTATTCGGCCTTGATCTTGTGGATCGAGTCGCGGGTGAACTCGACGTGCACATAACAATTTCCCTTCCACAGGTCCATCTTGCGGCCGGTTTGTTCCATGACCCATGCGCCGAGGTTCTCGTCGGGCACGAACAGGATGGGGCGGTCGGCGGGGGCCTGGTTGACGATTTTGACGGCGTTGCCCGAGGTGCAGATCACGTCGCAGAGGGCTTTGACGGCGCCGGAGCAGTTGATGTAGGCGATGACGTAGTAGTTCTTTTCCGCGTTCTGTTTGAGGAAGGCTTCGAGCTGGTCGGCGGGACAGGATTGTTCCAGCGAGCAACCGGCGTCCTTGTCGGGCAGGACGACGATTTTCCCGGGGTTCACGATCTTGGCGGTCTCCGCCATGAAGTGGACGCCGCAGAAGGCGATGACGTCGGCGTCGGTGTCCTTGGCATGGTAGGCGAGGCCGAGCGAGTCGCCCACGTAGTCGGCCACGTCCTGGATGTCGCCGGTCTGATAGTTGTGCGCGAGGATGACGGCGTTGCGTTTCTTCTTGAGGGCCAGGATCTCCTCCTTGAGGTCGAGTGCTGCGTGCATGGTGGTGGCGTGTGGTTCAATGATCCACCGGGGACGTCACCCATTCAATGGTACCGGTGTGTTTGGCTCCGGGTTTGACGATGAGGTCCGAGGTGCGGACGAGGCCGTGGAGTTGGGCGCGTTTTTCGAGGATGACGGGGCCGGTGCAGGAGATCTGGCCGCGGACCTGGCCTTTGATCGTCGCCGCCGCGGCGTGGACCGGGTTGAGGAATTCCACGCGGACGCCCCTGTGCACCTTGAGGTGGCGGCAATGGATGGTGCCGGTGATCTTGCCGTGGCTGCGGATGACGACGTCTCCGGAGCACTCGACGGAGCCCGCGAGCGTTCCGAGAACCGTGAGGTGGTGGCAGCGGAGGGTGACGCCGGAGACGGCTCCGGTTTTCTGGATCACCACGTTTCCGCGGGTTTGGATGCGGCGGTTCCAGGGTTCGGTGATGTCGTAGTCGAGCAGGCTGACGTATCCGCCGCATTTCGGACACTGGCTGGACTGGGCCTCCGCGATGGCCTTGAAGGGGTGGCCGCACTTGAAGCAGAGCACCTCGCGGGGCGGCCTGACTGGATAGATCAGGCGTTTGAGGAAAGAACGCTGGGCGGCTGCGGCCGACCGTGGACGGAGTGCCGGCTGCGGTTTCGGCGGAGCGGGCGCGGGTGGATCGGGGTCGGTATCCTTGCGCGGTGCCGCCAGCCTCGTCACCGGGCGGCTTCTGACCACTCCTTTGCCGTCCCTGACCTGGAAGCCCGCCCTGCATGAACGGCACTGGGTAGAGACCACGAGCGCGGGTTCGACCTGTTGGTGCCCGCATTCCGGGCATGCCACCTCGATGCGATGGCGCTGGGGCTCATCGGCCATGACAGGGGGACTGGATTCTTCGGGGGCGAACCGTCAACTTCAGGGATTGGTGACCGCGAGCGTTCCTTGTTCGGCCTTTGGCGCGGGGGCCGGGCTCGGTTTGGCCGCGGCGGCCGCCGGTTGGGCGGGAGCCGCCTGCGCGGCGGTCTGGGCCGGGGCGCCGACGGTGGATTTGCCGACGAAGATGGCACCCGCCTCGATGGTGAGCGTCTTGGCCTTGATGTCACCGATGACTTCGGCGCTGCCCTTGAGATCGACGCGGTCGGTGGCGGTGAGGTTGCCGTGGACCTTGCCGTACACCACGACGGTGGCGGTCTTGACCTCGGCCTTGATGCGGGCGTTCTCGCCGATGGTGAGGTTGCCGTCGGAGGTGATTTCGCCTTCGATTTTTCCGTCCACGACGAGGTCGTTGGAGAACTTCACGGTGCCTTTGATTTCGACATCGGAGGAGAGGACGTTGCGGGTGGCGGCCGGCGCCTGGCGGGCGGGCGCGGGGGTGGCGGCGGCTGCTTGGGAACCGTAGGATGGCGGAGCGATGGGAGAGGGGG
>Ga0114938_1002199_pt1 | contig 12502 bp, 9 predicted proteins | sample AshMeaBigSpring_FD_88675 | JGI IMG/M metagenome (GOLD analysis project Ga0114938, IMG submission 88675) | Groundwater microbial communities from Big Spring, Nevada to study Microbial Dark Matter (Phase II) - Ash Meadows Big Spring | ecosystem: Environmental > Aquatic > Deep subsurface >...
CGACAGGCATGGCCGAGCGTGTAAGCATCCTGGCATCCCAGCATCACGCTGATGGTCGCCAAGTCGCAAATGCTGGAATCATAGGAAGGCGGCCAGGCATGCTTGCTCAAGAGGGGATAGATGTTGATGGAATTCAGGCCAGTCCTATGGCCATTGAAACAGCTCCGCTGGCGCAGGACCGGAATCCGCAAGTTTCGATCGGTGGGCATTTGAGGCGCGATTTATATGGGAAGGCTCGTTGGCTGTCAAGGAAAAAGCGCTTTTACCCGCCGTCCAGAAGGTCCATCACCCGGATGAAGGTCAAGGGGTTGACGTTGACGCTGTTGACCTTCACCCCCCAATGCAGATGAGGGCCGGTGGCGCGGCCGGTGGCGCCGGCCAACCCCACCACCCCCCCTTTCTCGACGCGTTGCCCCACGCGGACCTCCATTCGGCTCAGGTGGGAATAGGACGTGAAGACTCCGGCGCCGTGATCAAGGATGACGGCGTTACCGGAATAGAACAGGTCCTTGGCCAGCCGCACCGTCCCGGCAGCGGCGGCATGCACGGGGTCGCCGGTCTGAGCCCGGAAATCGACTCCATTGTGCTGGCTTTGAAGCTCGCCGTTGAAAACCCGTCGGGTGCCGAAAGGGCCGTTCATCTCGCCTGGAACCGGAACGTGGAACGCTCCCCGCCACAGCCGCAGGGGGCTGCCGGACGCGTAGATCGTCTTGAGTTCGGCCTGCTCGCGCCGAATGCGCTCGAGCTCGACAGGGCTCGGGCTCACATGGCGCGGGTCGACTCTGAGGGTTTCCTCTCCGTAATCGCCAGCCCGAATGACGAAGGCGCTCGAGGTGGACCGCGTGTGCGGGCCCTCCTTCCAGGCGACCCTTACCTCGGCCGGACCCGGCCGCGCCGTCAGCGCGACTCCCACCAGCCCGGCATAGACTCGTTTGGCATCCCCGGGATGCGCGAAAAGCGGAATCGCCTGATCGCCGAGGGAAACGACGGGATTACGGACGGTGCCCGGCAGTTGGCGGCAGTCGATCCGAACGAGCAGCGTGTCACCGGTTTCAACCGTCCTCGCCGAAAGCGTGACTTCGGGCATGGCCTCGGCCGCCGCCCGCTGGGCGCCGGCAGGTTGGACCCACAGGCCCGCGATCAGGAGGCCGCAGCAGGCCAGCGCGCGTGCGCCGCTGAAAAACTCAGCGCAGCGGCGCGCGACGCACGGAATAAGCTTTGCAGCGCCAGTATTCATAGTGACGGAAAACATAGGAGCGGTCCCATCGCACGAAAAGGGGAGCGCCGGCATCGGCCGGCGCATTTCATACTGTTAGCCTTTGATGATCCGGGGCAGCATCATCTGGTGGTGCGGGCAGATGGAGCGCGGGTTCTGGTAGGCGGAGCCGGCGAAGGCTTTCAGGTAATCGCGGATCGCCGTCATCTTGGCGACTTCGTCCACCAAACCATGGCGGGCACAGTATATCGGCCGGGAGTTGTCATAATAGGATTTAACCAGCTTGTTCATTTCTTCGATGACCGGTTCAAGCGGCTTGCCGGATTCCTTCTCCTTCACCAGCCGCCGGGAGTAACTCGCGGCGGCGGCGGTCTCGCCGTGCATGACGTAGATTTCGGTCGTGGCGGTGCCGAGCGTGAAGGCGTTGTGGCGGTTGGCCGTGGGGCCGCCCATGATGTAGTGGGCAGCGGCGGTTCCCTTGCGCAGGACGGTCAGGATCATGGGGATTTCGGTGTGCTGGATGGAATAGATCAGCGCCTGCCCCAGACCGAGCAGCTCGGCTTTTTCGGCAATGTCGCCGACGTCGATCCCGCTCGTGTCTTGGAACCAAATGATGGGCACGCGGTCGCGGCCGCAGTGCACCACGAACTCGTTCATCTTGATGAGCCCCTGGCGGTAGAGCTTGCCGCCGATGCCGGGATAGGACGCGTATTCCGGGTAGTCCTCTCCGAGAAACCCCTGACGGTTGCCGATGACGCCCATCAGGTATCCGTCAATCTTCACCAGTCCGGTGTAGACTTCCGGCCCGTAGCCGGGGCGGTATTCCATGTGCTCGCTGCCGTCGACCAGCCGGGCCAGCACCTCGTCGAAGTCATACATCTGCTTCTGGTTGAAGGGCAGCAGATAATAAATGTCGTCGGCGGCGAAGCGAGGATCCTTGGGTTCGGCCACGCGGAAGAACTTCGGGTCGTACGCCGGGATGCCTTTCATGTAGTCCTTGATACCGTCGAGCACCCCCTGTTCGGTATCGTAGACATGGCGGAAGAACCCGGTGCTTTCAAAATGGATTTTTACCGAACCCGGCGGCTCGGCCTTGAACTGTTTGGCGGCCGCGATGAGCTGCTCCGCGCCCTCGAGGTCGAAAAAGCCCTTGGGGGACATGCCGCTCAGGATCCCGCCGCCGCCGACGGCGATGTTGGCGTCCTTGTGGGCGAAGAGGATGGTGGGGCTGATGCCCTGGTAGCCGCCGCCGGCCGGGTTGGTGCCGTAAATGCCGGCCAGGATCGGAATACCGGCCTGCTCGAGCTCGGCATGCCGGAAGAAGGTGGTCCCGGAGCCGCGGCGGTCGGCATAGAACTTCTCCTGCTCGGGCAGCTTGACGCCGCTGCAGTTCACCAGCCAGACGAGCGGTATGTTCAGCCGCTTGGAGAGGTTGGTGGCCCGGAAGACCTCCTCCGCCTGGCCCGGCAGCCAGGCGCCGGCGATCACCTTGTTGTCGAAGCCGATGACCACCGCCCATTTGCCCGATATCTTGGCCAGGCCGTGGCAAACGTTGTTGGTCCCCTCCACGTTGTCGTTGGGGTTGTAGAGCGTGTTCAGCGGGGTCCAGGTGCCGGGGTCGAGCAGGTAGTCCAGCCGCTGCCAAATCGTCAGCTGCTTGCGCTTGTTGATTTCGGCGGCCGGAAGGCCGACGTTCTTGAATTTCTCAACCGCTCGGTCCACCTCGGCTTCCACGTCCTTGATCCGTTTGACGTTGTTCTCCCGGCTCAAGATCGTGCCGGGCTTCAGTGCGCTGCCGAACTCCTTCATCTTCTCGAAATACGGTCGCATCTCCTGCTTTCCTCCCCCTCTGAAGTGTGGTCTCGGCGGATGGTCTCGCCCGCCGCCTGGCAGGATTCCCCTGCTCAAAAAATTAAATTGTCACTTTATCCAAACAGGCAAGTTGCGTCAAGAACGGATGCGGTGCGGGCCGGCCTTTCTCCTTGACAATTCATCGGCCTTTCAGTATCAAGCACCCATCTTTTCGCAAGGGCGCCCGCCGCGCGGATTCGATACAACACCGGGAGGAGAGAATCGCATGAGCAAACAAATCCTGGCCCCGATGCCTGGAAAGGTCGTCGACATTCTCGTCAAAGTGGGGCAAGAGATCCTGGAATATCAGGAAGTGCTGATCCTGGAAGCGATGAAGATGGAAAACGCCATCCCCGCTCCGGAATCCGGGAAAGTCAAGGAGATCAAGGTCAAGAAAGACGACACGGTGGCCGCTCAGCAGGTGCTGATGGTCATGGAATAGACGCGCCCCGCCCTCTCAGCCCCGATAATTGCAATTCACTCCGAAAGGTCCATGGCAGCATGGGCCTTTCGCTTTGAGTGACGCCGCCCATGGGGTTAAGAAATCGCTTCCATCAAGCCGATGCGCCCGGTTCAACCCGGCGGACAATCTCGAGCGCTCCGGCCAGCGCATCCCCCCGGAGCCGATCCGCCAGCCCCGCCTCGAGCATTTCCGGGCGGATCACCCGCCCGAGCTTGGCCAGCACTCCCAATGACGCCAGGGCCCAGTCGGCGCCCTTTATCCCCTGCCCCTTCATGTCCACCCGATGAATCCGGGCGCGGCCGCCGGGAACCGCTACGTCGGAGGCTTGAAGGACCAAGCAGGTATCGTCGAGGCCGGCGAAGAGCTTTTTGCGCCGCGCCACACCCTCCGGACCGAGGGCCACGACCACCGACGGCCGGGTGATGCCGGTGTAGCCGATCGCCTGCGGTGACAGAATCATCTCGCTGATCGAAGGCCCGCGCAGAACGGTGATGTCGTAATCGTTCTTCTGGGTGACGTTGAGGCCGGCGTGCAGGCCGGCCAGGCAAAGGATTTCACCCGCCGTTAGAACCCGCTGGCCGGCGCTGCCCAGCAGGATGACCTCCTGGCGTCCGGCACCCACGGGCCTGAAACGGGCCGGGATCGCCTGCGGCGGCGGGACGCTCTTCTGGGCGGCCGCCAGCTCGCGGTAGTGTTCGCCGAACTCGCGGCGCTGGTTCTCGGGGACCACCCCTTCGAAGGGGGTCAGCTGCGAGAGCATTTCCTCGATCGCCTTGGTCGTCAGCCGGTTGCGCCTGGAAAAGCGCCCCGGGCAGATCCCCCAGATGTCCATCACCGAAAACCCCCTGAATTCGATAGCCTTGCGGATCACCTCGGCGATGTCGCTGCGGTAGGCCGAGCAGCGCACCACATAGGGCGCACCGGCCGCCCTCGCCACGCTGCAGATGTCGAGCGGGCGCTCCAGCCGGTTGAGGAAGCCCGAGCCCACCTCCGCCTCGGCGGGGGTGGTGGCGGAATACTGGCCGCCGGTCATGCCGAAGTTGAAGTTGTTCAAGACGAGCAGCGTGAGATCCAGGTTCCTTCGGCAGGCCGCCAGCAGATGCGCGCCGCCGATGCCCTGGCCCCCGTCGCCCATGGTGACCACCACCGTCAGCTCGGGCCGGGCGAGCTTGAGGCCGGCCGCATAGGTGAGCGCCCGGCCGTGCAGGCCGTGCAGGGCATGGGTGTTGAAAAAGGTGTCGAAAAGCCCCGAGCAGCCGATGTCGCTCACCATGGCGATGCGCTCGCCGCCCAGGCCCATCGCCTGAAATGCCTTGTCCAGGGTATGGGTGATGCGCTCGTGGGAACACCCGGGGCAGAACACCGGCGGCCGCGCCGCGTTCAACAGGCTATCCATGGATGACTGCCTCCACAATCGTTTCCGGGGTGATCAGCCGGCCGTCCATCTGGCCGCAGAAGCCGATCGACTGCCCGGGCAGGACGCGTTCGATCTCCCGCACGTATTGCCCCAGGTTCATCTCCACCACGAGGATGCGCCTCAAGCCCTCTGCGGCCCGGCGGATGGCCGCGGCCGGCACCGGCCAAAGGGTCTTGACGATCAGGAGCGCGGCCGGCCGGCCGCGGCGTTCCAGCTCGGCCGCCGCGGCCGCGGCGGCCCGGGAGGATACGCCGTAGGCGAGGATCAGGGTGTCGGCACCTGCGATCGGGTGATGCTCGATGATGGCCAGCCGGTCCGCGGCGGCGTCGATCTTGGACTGCACGCGGCGCAGCATGCGCGTGATCTCGGCCGGGTCGGTCGTGATGTAGCCGTCCGGCCCGTGGGTGGAAGAAGTCTGGCGCACCAGCGTCCGGCCGCCCAGCGGCAGGAAGGGCGGCACCATCTCGCCCTCCACGGTCTGAAAGGGAAGAAACGGCTGGCCCGGCAGCGGGGCGGCGCGTGCGACCGGTTCCGGCGCCATCAGCTCGTCGATGCCCAGGCTCTCCCGGGTCATGGCGATTTCCTTGTTGGACGCGATGAACACCGGGCTGCGGTACTGTTCGGCCAGGTTGAAGGCGTGGGCGGTGAGGTTGTAGCAGTCCTTCACGTCGGACGGAGCGAGGACGATCACCGGCAACCCGCCGCTGCTGCCCCACTGCAGAAACTGCAAATCCCCGTCGGCCCCACGGGTGGCCGAACCGGTGGAGGGGCCCAGCCGCTGTATGTCTACGATGACGATGGGGATCTCGCTGCCGATCGCAAAAGAGATCTGCTCGCTGTAGAGGCTTATGCCGGGGCCCGAGGTCGCCGTCATGACCTTCAGGCCCGCCATGGAGGCACCCAGACAAAGGCCGATCGAGGCGATCTCGTCCTCGCCCTGGATGCAGGTCCCGCCGAGCGGCGGCAGCATGGCCAGCATGTGGTTCAATATGGTGGTCGCCGGCGTGATCGGGTAGCCGGCGAAGAAACGGCATCCGGCGGCCACCGCCCCCCGGGCGATGGCCTCGTTGCCTTCCATCAGGGATAATGCCATGTTCAAACCTCGCTCATCGAAAGGGGCAATATGAAAATTAGAATACGCCGAGTGCCTTCTTGGCTTCATCGGAAGCGGAGGGCGTCTGCTGCCAGGGGTAACTCACCCGTGCATGGAAGGCGGCTTCAAGCGCATCCACCAGGGAGCGGATGATAGCGTCGATGTCGCGGGTGTCGAGCACGCATTCGCTGAACTGACTGTCTGAGATGCGCGCAACGACGATGAAACGAACGAGCTTTGCGAAACCATCGCGGCTCGGCGACTCCAACGATCGGGAGGCCGCCTCAACCGCATCCGCTAGCATCAGCACGGCAGCTTCTACGCTTTGGGGCTTGGGGCCGGCATAGCGGAAATCGTCCTCGCGGACACCGCCATCGGTCGTCAGTTTCACGGCCTTGTGGTAGAAATAATCGATCGCCTGGGTCCCATGATGTTGCGTGATCAAATCGATCACCTCGGAGGGCAACCGGGCGTCCTGTGCCATGCGCAGCCCGTGGGTGACATGGCTCGTGATGATCCCGACGCTTTGGTAAGGATCGAGCGCTTCGTGCGGGTTTACGCCGTTGAGTTGGTTTTCGTTGAATCCCGTCGGCTGATGCAGCTTGCCGATGTCATGAAAGTAGGCGCCGATCCTGAGCAGCAGGGCGTTGGCACCGATGGCATCGCCGGCCGCCTGGGCCAAATAGGCAACGTTCATAGAGTGTTGGTAGGTGCCGGGGGCTTCGGTGAAAAGCCGTTTGAGCAGCGGCTGATCGAGATCGGCATAGCGCCGGAGGGTGATGGTCGAGCCCAAGATGCTGCCGGCCTTGATCAGAGGGAGCAAAAGCAGCGCCAGCGCGCCGGACGATACGCCGCCCAAAAGCGCCCAGGCGCTCTGCGTTGCCCAGGGATGGGCTGCCAGGGATTCCAGCGCGGCCATATTCCATCCATCGGCGGGGCGGGGCAGGCGGGCGATGGCTCCCTCGTCAAGACTCAAGAGAATCAGAAAAACCGCATGGACCATGCCGACCAGCACGCACGGCAGGATGACGTTGTGAAGGCGGAGTTTGCGCGGCGCCAGCATGACGGCGGCCATGCCAACCACCAGCGAACTGCTCAACAGGTCCCAAGACCGACCCATGAACAGCGTGGCCAGCACGAAACCGACCAGCAACGTGCCGACGGCGGTCACGCGGCCCTGGTTCATGGCGACCACCAGGAGCGGCAGCAGGACCAGCGGCAGGCTCTCCACCGGAAGCGCTGTAAAAAGGAGCATGGCCTTCAGGATCAGGCCGTGAAGGATCAAGATCGCCAGCAGCAGCGGATGTGACACGGATCGTCGATAACCGCCCCTCGGCAGTACGAAAAGGAAAAAGCCCAGGAAGACCACCATCCAGATATTTACGAAGAGAATCAGAGGCGATTCGCGGAAAAGAGTGTCCGCTCGACGGGTTTCCAGGCTGCGGATCAACCGCCGGTCGCCTTCATCGATCACCTTCAGGAAGGGGACGACCACATCTCCCGCCCGGAAAAGGACCCCGGCAGCGTTCGGTCGCGGCGTTCCCGGCTCAGGCTCCGGTGTCATCTTTGCATGTGTGAACGAATGGTTCGCCCTCAAGGTGAAGGCAGCCCTCTGGCCGATTTGAGGAGGACTGATGACCAAATAGAGGTCCTCGATGAAACAGGACGCAAAATTGAGCAGCACCAAAGCCAGGATGAGGGCTATGCGTGTCATGTACGCTGTCAGCGACCGCGCTGCCGAGACGACGCGGCACTCAAGTTATCCCGTCCTTCAGACGATGATATCCCCAGAAGGAGTCATTCTATAAAGCCCCACGCCCATAGTCAAACTCATCGGGAGAAAGCCGGGTCGGCTCCGGCATGGATGCGCACTTCGAGGCGCCGTAAAGAGGGATGCCTATGCTCGCCAGAGCCCTGAACAGCTTAAAAGGACATGTCAAGCCGGTCCCGGCGGCACCAGGGCAATGCCCGCCGGGAGCGGCTCCCGGGGCCATCGCTCGGATGGTCAGTTACGCCGGCAGGATCGATCCGTCCATGCTGCAGCGAATGGCGCAGGCGATTTCCCGTGAGGATTTCATCGGTTTTCTGCAAGTGCCGGCGCTCGCGGGCTCCGGCATCCACAAAGGGACGCTGGCCTCGGCTCAGGCAAGCTCCAGTTCCCGGGAGATGAACCGCACCATCCTCTTTGAGCCAGAAGAAGTCGCCGGTCAAACCGTTTCGCCTTCCGAAAGCCTTAAACACGCCATCTATCCCCTGGTTAAGGGCGAGCATGCGGCCTTCGCCGGAAACTTTTTCAGCATCGGCCGTATTGATGGCAACGACTGCATCATGCCGGACTACGCCATCTCAAAGAGACACGCCATCATCGAGTTCCGGAAGGGCATCTACCTGCTGAAGGACAACGGGTCCACCAACGGTACCTTCCTGAACAGCGCGCGGGTGCAGGCCAAGCCGGTCGAAATCCATGACCGGGACCTGATCAGTTTCGCCCGCTACGAGTTCACCTTCTTCTCGCCGGCATCTCTCTACGATACGCTGAAAGCGGCCTGAAGGCGCATTATTGCGCCGGTTGCTTGCCTTCATCCTTCGTAGGCCTTCACCGATGGGAACACCGGGGTTCCGCCCCCCATCCGGGGGCTCCTATCCCGCCCGCACCGAACGAGGAGGCTACCTGACGACCCGCACCAGGCGGGATGCCGGAACCAACTCGACCTGCCGGCGCAGCTCGGGCAGCATTTCTTTGAGAACGGCATAGGTGGTGGGGTGGGGATGGGCGATTCCCAGGGCTTCGCTTTTTTCCCTGGCGAGCCGCACCAGCTCCCGGATCTGCTTGCGGACGAACGCCGCATCGTGAACATGATCCAGAAACACATCGCGCTGGGCAAAGGGCAGCTGCAGCAGGCGGGCCGAGGGCTGGCATACGCTTTCATCCGAGGTGCGGCTGTCGATGAAGTAAAGACCGTGCCGTTTCAGGACGGAGAACACCTGGTAGATTTGCTCGGAATGGGCGGTCAATTTGGAGCCCATGTGGTTGTTGACGCCTTTTACGTGCGGTACGGCCCGCAGGTTTTCTTCGAGTGCGGCGAGCAGCTCGTCCGGGCTCATGGAGGTGAGCAGGGCGCCGGGTCCGGGGTCGACCGCAGGGTATTCCTGCGGCTCCATGGGCAAGTGCAGCATGATTTCAGCCCCTCGGGCCCGGGCGCTGCGGGCAATTTCCTGCCGGTGCGGGCCATTCGGCAGGATCGACAGGGTAAGCGCGCCGTCCAGGTCGATGAATTTTTCGGCAAGGGGTCGATCGTACCCGATGTCATCGATGATGATCGCCACCCGGGGTGGTTTGGCGAGTGGCGGCCTTTCGGGAGTTAGCGGTGGCAGGGCGGCTTGCAGGCGGTTCTTTTCGTTCGATTTGGGGTCAAAGTCCGGCGGCGCTGTCGGGGGCGGTTGCGCTTGCGGTTTCGTGGTTGGCAGAGTCCCCACCGCCTTGCTGCGGGTCGAGGTCTCCGGAGCGGGCTTTCGGGGTTCCGTCTCCTTGGCGGACGCCCGGGAGGCCGGGGGTGCGGCCGGCGCGCGCGGCGCGGACGCCTGGCGCTCGGCGGAGGGCGCGCGCGATTCGGGCGTCGTCAGGAGGCGTGCGGCGATGAACGCACCCAAGACGATTACGGCCAGCGCCGCTATCGTGACCAGGGTCTTAAGGAAAGGTGATGCCGTGCCTACGCGTCGGCGCGGTCGGGCTCGCCCCCCCTTGCGAGGTCGCTTGCGGGGCATGCGTGGGCTTCCCCTGGCGGTCAGTTCCTGGCCTGCCTGAGAACGTCGTGGCCGATCAAAATTTCCAGCGCCCGCATCACCTGGTTGTCGTTCTGAAGGGTTTCCAGCTTCAGCGGACCCACCCGGGATTCGACCTCTTTCATCCGCGTTTTCTGGTCCTGCTCCGGCGTGGTCTGGGGCTTGGCAGCGTTGGGTTTTTCACCTTCCCCCTCGGCTTCCAGGTGGTTTTCGAGGTCTTTTTCCTTGAGAACGGGGTCATCCTGGGAGCCGGATTCGCCGCCGTCCAGACGCTTCAGCTTGAGCACGATGTCGGGCTCGATGCCCTTGGCCTGAATCGAGCGCCCATTGGGGGTATAGTAGCGTGCGATGGTGAGCTTCAGCCCGGAACCATCGCGCAGGTTCTCGATGGTCTGCACCGAGCCCTTTCCGAAGGAGGTCGTGCCGAGCACCAGCGCGCGTTTGTGATCCTGGAGGGCCCCCGCCACGATTTCAGAGGCGGAGGCGGTTCCGGCGTTGATTAGGACCACGATGGGATAGGTGCGTTGAACCGGCGACGGTGTGGCGTTGAAGGTTTTGGAGTTCCTCTTGTCGCGGCCTTTCATCGAGACGATTTGACCCTTGTCGATGAACTCGTCGGAGATGGTGATGGCCTGATTCAGAAGCCCGCCGCCGTTGTTGCGAAGATCCAGCACCAGCCCCTTCAGCGGAGCGTCGGCCGCCTCGATTTTCTCCAGCGCCTTCTCGAAGTCCTGGGTGGTCGTGCCGGTGAAATTCGAAATCCGAATATAGCCATACCCGGGCTTGAGCTGGATGTATTTCACGCTTTGAATGGGGATTTCGTCGCGAAGGATTTCATAGTCGATCGGTTTCTTGAAACCTTCGCGCATGATGGTCACGTTCACCTTGGAGCCTTTGGGCCCGCGCATCATGCGCACGGCTTCACGCAGGTCCTTTGCCAGTTGGCCGTCGACTTTAATGATCCGGTCTCCGGGTTCGATGCCGGCGCGGTGCGCGGGGGTGTCCTCGATCGGCGAAATGACCGTCACAAAGCCGTTTTGCATCGTGATATGAATCCCGATGCCGGTGAACTTGCCCTTCGTGTCGATCTGCAAATCCTCGAACGCGTCGGGCGGAAGCAGCGACGAATGCGGGTCCAGGCCCTGGGCCATTCCCTGGATCGCTTTGTGGATCAGGTCCTTGGCGTCGACTTCGTCCACGTACTCCTTCTGGATCAGCTCGATGACATCCGACAACAGCTTCAACCCCTCGTAGAGGTCTTCCTTGCCGCTGGCCGAATTGGCGCGCTCGAAGCCCGTGCTCAAGATCCAGACCAATACGGCGGTCGTCATGAGGAGCCAGAGTTTCACGGGCCGATGATGTTTGCCCAACATGGACTTACTCCTTCAATTGGGAAGTGATCCGGGGCTCGCGCGGCCAAATCGCCGGTGATCCGTCCCGGTTTGTACGATGGGTGTTGAACTTCGCTCGCGGTTCTATCCCTTTTGCAGCCACTCCTCGGGGTCCAGCGGCCGGTCGTGATGGCGAATCTCGAAATAAAGGCCCGCCACTCCCATGGCGCCGGAGTCTCCCACGGTGGCGATGACATCGCCGGATTCCACCCGATTGTCCGCGGATTTGAATACGTCTTCCAGGTGGGCGTAAACGGTGTAGTAGTTATCGCCGTGATCGATCACGATGATGTTGCCGTATGCCTTGAACCAACTGGCATAGAGCACGGTACCCGCATGCACCGCTCGCACCGGCTCGCCCCGCTCGGCAGCAATGTCAATGCCGTTGCGAAAGGCATGAAGGTTCAACCGGGGGTGTCGGTAAGGTCCATATGAATGCCGAATTCTACCTTTAACTGGAAATATAAGCAAGCCTTTCGACGCCGCCAAGGGCTTGGAGGGAGGCGGCGGCGGTCGCAGCGCCTGTCTCTCGGACCCCCGGCTCAGATCCTGGATTTTCCTCTCCAGATCGCGGGCAGCCCCCTTCAGGGCATCAATGGCGATCCGTTGGATCTCCTGCCGGTCGCGGATGCTGGCCAGGAGGGCTTCGCGCTTGGAGCGCTCGGCCTGCGCGGCCGCCGCCTGGCGCTCGAACTCGGCCATGCCGGCGCGTTTGTCCTCCTGGTGGCGCCGCAACCGGGCCTTCAGCTCCTGAAGCTCGGCATGCTGGGCTGCCATGGTTTGGCGCGCCCGCTCGTCGTGCGCCAGGATGCGCTCCAGCGCGGTTTTGCGCTTCAACAGCTCCACGACGGAATCGGCCGGTGTCAGGACATGCACGGCGCCCAAGCGGCTGGTCTTGTAAAGCGTCACGAGCCGTTGAGACAGAAACCGCCGCAGGATATCGGTCCGTCGCTCCAGGTCCTCCCCAGCCGCCTCGGTGCTGGCGATCTTTTGGTCCAGTTCCTCCAATTCCTCTCCGAGGACGGCGGCTTGGCGCTGATAACGCTGGAGCATCCGGTTGGTCCGATCCAGGGCGGTCAGAATATCCTCCTGCTGGCGGGCGTTGCGCTCGAGGTCGGCTTCCCTTTCGCGCAAGTTAAGCTGCAGAACGTCGGCTTCCTCCCGCAGCCGATCGGCGCTCGGCGCCGGAGTGCTTTCGGGCGCCGGCTGTCCCGTCGCCGGGTGGTGCGCGGCCGCGACGGCGGCCGCGATGGCCGCTGGCAGCAGGAGCCGGCGGCAGGCTTTGGCA
>Ga0114938_1002200_pt1 | contig 12499 bp, 11 predicted proteins | sample AshMeaBigSpring_FD_88675 | JGI IMG/M metagenome (GOLD analysis project Ga0114938, IMG submission 88675) | Groundwater microbial communities from Big Spring, Nevada to study Microbial Dark Matter (Phase II) - Ash Meadows Big Spring | ecosystem: Environmental > Aquatic > Deep subsurface >...
CAATCACTCAATTCCTTGAAAACAACGGTCAGGATATTCGCATATTGTATTCAGGCAATAACTGCTGGACTTCACTCAAACGCTCGGCAGGAAGAATCACCTATACAGATGATCCGATAACCAGAAGATTGCAAAAAGGAATGAGTAATCTGATTCATCACAACACGGCCTCTTTCCTTCATTTTGTAGAAAACTTTATCAAAGGAAGCAATCAATATCTCGATCAATCGTATGAGAAGTACGCAACCATGTTCTATTACGCCCTCTACTTAGAACGTATTGACAAAACCGAATTCAAAGATATGGATATGTATCAGGCGCTTGCACTTATACTCGAAGAAAAGTATCGCTATTTCAAACAAGAGATTTCAGAAATCATCTCCTATCTGCTGTCCCATTTGGAAATCACCACCGTACCATTAGGAGAAGAAGTGTTTCCCGGTATTGAACTATATGGATGTTATACCCGTGAGGAAGTCTTTACATTAGCAGGCAGGCAGACGGCAGATCGCAGAATGCAAGGTTCCGTATCAGGAGTTTTTTCCCTGCAAGAACATAATGCCACCCTACTATTTGTAACCTTGAACAAGTCCGATAAAGATTTCTCACCGTCCACGCAATACGACGATTATGTTATCAATAAAGACTATTTCCATTGGCAATCCAAGAACACCGATTCGCACAATAATCGCGGTGGACAGATCTATACCGAACAACTCGAAAAGAAGAACAAGATTCTCCTTTTTGTGCGTGAAGAGAAGAAAGACGGATTTGGCAATACCTCGCCCTTCCATTGTTTCGGTTTGGTAGACTACGTATCCTCGCATGGCGATTTCCCAATGAATGTCACCTGGAAGTTGCAGGAGCCAGTCATGCCGCAGTATCTTAAAGTTGTATAACCGAGTGACAAAAGCAACGAGTGACTAGAAGAGTAAAATCTAATATGAATAAAATGTCATAACAGTATAATATCATAAGAATAGAATATTATAACAATAGAAGAATGAAGAAGCAAGTAGAAGTAGTAGCAGCTGTGATCTGTCGTGAAGGAAAGTTTTTCGCTACGCAGCGTGGGTATGGCGAGTTCAAAGGATATTGGGAGTTTCCCGGTGGGAAGGTTGAAGCCGGTGAGAGTAGAGAAGAAGCCTTGAAGCGTGAGATCATGGAAGAGCTAGATACCGAAATCAGTATAGACTCATTCCTTACTACTATTGAATATACCTATCCCACCTTTCACTTAACGATGCATTGCTACATCTGTTCGGTTAGGACGGGTAACCTTGTGCTAAAAGAGCATCAAAGTGCTGCTTGGCTGAATAAGGACGAACTGGACACTGTTGATTGGTTGCCGGCAGATATTGAAGTTGTAAGATACTTTCGGGAGATTACTATTCATCTTTAATCTGTTAACATTATATATGGAAAAAGGTAATTGTATTATCTGCTAGTTCTCGTATTTTAATTGATTGTCGATTTCATTACTCCTTTTATTATTGTTTCTATTTTGTCAATCTGACAATTTGTTATCTTAAATGCTGTTGTGTAGCTGTATTTTAGCATAAATTGGAGGGTATTCATAACCTACAATTTAATATTACTGCCAAAATAGGTGTTTTTAAGGGATGACTATTATATTCTCGTGCGCCTGTCTGCTTGAGATCAAGGATATGACAATGATATCAATATCTGAATTATTACTTTCCGTATGGTCTGCGTGGCTTCCTGTCAGCATAATACCGACTATATCAGATGCCTGGTAATGACTATAAATAAAATCAATAATCTTATCATGATTCTTTTTATTCATTAGATTTTTTATCTTTATTCTGGCTTTTTATTAGTTGATCAAATATTGAAAGAATGAAATTTCTTTTTACAACACAAGTGAACCCCATCTTGTTATACGGTTTATAATTCGGATCATTTTCGAATTTGAATTTACTTTTGATGGCATTTCTAATTCTGCTTATTTCGCGGGAAGAAAATTCAGATGCAATATCCGGATGAATAAAGAATTTAATGTTAGTTACCTCCCCTCTTGTATCTAAAAAAAAGATTATAACCATTGGATCTTTATTTTTACATTTTAATAACACCTGCAGCTCTTCTACAGTAAATAGGCTGATAACTTCGTAAAAGAAATACCTCTCTTTAATAGGGAATTTTCCGATGATATATGAACTGCTATATTGGGGGTCTTCTTCTCCTTGTATGGGCGGTAGTTTGATTTTGTCCCTTGTAATATAAATAGATATATATTCGCCTAGATCACCCTTTTTATTATAGTCCCTTAGCCAGATTACAGTGTCATTGTCTATTATTTCTTTTTTGATAACAGTGGATTGACTCAGCGCATCCAATGCGCTGAGTATGAATGTAAAAAGTATGATAATTTTCTTCATAATAATTTTTTTTATGGCTTATTAGTAATAAACTAAAACACTAAAATTGAAAAACTTGCTTTTTTTAACGGGCAAATGTCCTAAATTCAAGTGAATAATGCAACTGCTAAGAGCAAACGGAATGACTAGAATAGCAACAAATAATTTTCAGAGCGAAAAGAGAAAGAATGCCTTTCCCTTTCCTTTGCTCTGTGGAGAAGTTATTTCTATCTTTGCATCCTCAAGCTCCCCAGCAATCAGTTGCATATGAAAAAAACATCTCACCGAGGGGCAAAGATACGAAATCTATGCCTGTTTAATATGCGAAAAACCTTAAAATGAGATAGCTCAGATCTTGGGATTCAATAAAAGTACTATATCACGTGGACTAAAGCGCAATTGCAATAAACGCAATGGTGAGTATCGTCCCGAACTAGCTCAGCGTAAGTATAAGAACAGAATAAACAAACGCAATCATTACCAACGGTTCAGCGAAGATATAAAGACTCGTGTTGACGAACTTCTAAAGAATGACTATAGTCCTGAACAAATATCAGGACGTATGAAGACGGAAGATTTAAAATGCGTCTCTCACGAAACTATCTATCTTTACGTTTGGAGCTACAAGAAGCAAGGTGGCGAACTTTACAAACATCTACGAAGGCGTGGCAGGCATTATACCAAGCGTGGTTCTAAAAGGAATGGACGTGGGTTTATCAAGAACCGCATTGATATTGATCAGAGACCATCTATCGTTGACGAAAAGATTAGATTTGGTGATCTAGAGATTGATACAGTTATCGGAAAGAATCATAAGGGAGCATTGCTCACAATCAATGATAGAGTAACAAGTTTGGTGTGGATACGTTTACTCAGTGGGAAAGAAACCGCCCCACTGATAGAAGCTGCCATAAAAGCACTCTTGCCTATCAAGGACAAAATACACACAATAACGGCTGAAAACGGAAAAGAATTCAGTTTTCACGAAAAAATTGCAAATGATTTGGATATTTCCATTTACTTTGCGAAACCATACCATTTTGGGAGAGAGGAGCCAACTAGAACACAAATGGTCTAATAAGGCAGTACTTCCCAAAAGGTACAGACTTGGGAGATATAACTCATGAACAAGTGATCCAGGTTCAAAATATCTTAAACTCAAGACCGAGAAAAAGATTAGGCTATATGACTCCAAAAGAGAAATTTAAAGAATTAACTAATATGGATTACAAGGAGGTTGCATTATCAGCTTGAATTCTCAGCTTGTTTTAATTTTGTCAATCTGACAATTTATTATCTTAAAGCTGTTGTGGAACTGTATTTCTGATGGATTGGCAAGACGCTTTTATTTTTTGTACTGTAGACCCATTAGCTTTTTTCATAACGGAAGTGGTAGCTGAGTTTACTTGCCCTAGTGCAAATATCGTTCGGAAATTGTTTGCGAAATGCATGCTCTAATCGTGTTTACTTCTCAATATGTTAGTTTTTATTTGTTCGTATTTTCAGTGCAACTAGAATAATATAGGTGTATTTTGGTCGCTAAATATGCATTTTCTATACTTGTTCTAGACTTTTCGTATTATTGCTGAGTATATATTTCCAAAAAGATACTGAAATCAGAGTAAATTGATGCTAAGTTTCAATCAAATGCATCTTACATTTAGTATTAAAAGTTTTTTTGTGGCACGGTCTAGCGTTATTTGGTATTGTAGAACGCTCGAACGATCTGTTTTACTATTATTATAAGACGTGAAAGTTTTCATTCCAAACAACCCTTGAATACGCTTATTCCACTTTTCGCTTAACGATGCATTGCTACATCTGTTTCGTTTGGACGGTTAACCTTGTGTTAAAAGAATATCAAAATGCTGTTTGGCTTAATAGTGACGAACTGGACACTGTTGACTGGTTGCCGGCATATGTTGAAGTTGTAAGATCCTTTCGGGAAATTACTAATAAATAATTAAGCTTTATTACAATCATTTTTCTACATAATCCATCTATCTCTGAAATAAGAAATTTTTTTCCAATGCTGGTTATCTACCATAATATATAATTTTTTTCTACTTCCATGAGTTATTGATTCAATTTGATAAAATTATGACTTTTTTGAAATTATATGAACAAACATTTTATTATAATAAATAGCGTAGAATTTAAGTGTGTTGTGATAAAAAAATATATATATTTGCCTTTGATTGATTATAAATAAAAATGAAAATATCTCATATTAAAAAAGAGGGGAATAATTGGGTTTGTCAATCGAATGAAGAACACTCTGTAAATGTTTCCAAACTAGTAGCGACTTTTACTTCTGAATTCAATTGTGAATCTTTAGGAAAAGCAATTGGTCAATTGCATGATTTAGGAAAAAACAGTAATGCTTTTCAGCGCTATATTTGTGGTAATAGTGGGTATAAAAAAGAATATATTACAGCTTCACCTACACCACATGCTTATGTAGGAGCTATAGCAGCAAAGTCTGCTTACCCCTCAGTCTATCCCATTATTAGCCATTGTATCATGGGGCATCACGCTGGATTATATGACCAAGCCACATTAGATGAAAAGATGGATGAGCCTTTACCAGAGGAAATCCAAATACCTTTAAATGGTGATTTAAAAATGACTTTTCCCAATCATTTGATGAAGTCAGATGTGCACCTTTTGATACGAATGCTGTTTTCTTCGTTGGTAGATGCTGACTATTTAGATACAGAGGCCTTTATGGACAACGAGAAAGCCGTTCTTCGTAATACTTCCGCCTCATTAGCAGAACTACTACCTTTACTTGAAGCTAAACTTGCAGTAATGAAAGCCAATGCTCCTGCCACAAAAGTCAATCAGGTACGTGAAGAAGTTCAGAAAGCTTGTTTAAAAGCATCAATACAATTGCCAGGCTTTTTTAGTCTGACTGTCCCAACGGGTGGTGGAAAAACTCTTTCATCTCTTTTATGGGCTATGCATCATGCAGTAAAGCACCAGAAACGCCGTATCATTATTGCTATTCCTTATACAAGTATCATTGTCCAAACAGCAGCTGTTTTACGTCAAATATTTGGTGATGAGAATGTCTTAGAACATCATTCAAATGTAGATTATGACAATCTGTGTCAAACTGATACGGGACAAAAGATGAAATTGATTAGTGAAAATTGGGATGCACCAATTGTGGTTACAACCAATGTACAACTCTTCGAATCTTTATTTTCCAATCGTCCGTCGAAATGCAGGAAATTACATAATCTTTCGCAAAGCATACTTATTCTTGATGAAGTTCAATCGTTGCCATTAGACTATTTTACTCCGATTTTAGATTCATTGCGTACCTTGCAGCGAGTATTCGGTGTTTCGGTACTTTTCACTACTGCTAGCCAGCCACTAATAAAAGGAAATATTAGATTTGGGAAAAAGCCTAACGATATTTTGCACGGCATAGAGGATATCCACGAAATAATAGCCTCTCCCGAAGCATTATCAAAACAATTGCGTAGGGCACAAATTTCGTTTGCACCTCAACCGCAATCATATGATGAAATTGCGGAACAAATAGCAGCGCACCCTCGTGCTTTATGTATTGTAAATACCCGTCGAGATGCTAAAGAAATCTATTCTCGTTTGCCCCAAGACGGTCTGATATATCACCTTTCACGTATGATGTGTCCGGCGCATATCAGACATACTATTGATGAAGTAAAGGCACAATTAAATTCGGACGGTTCACCAGTGATTAGAGTAATAGCTACGCAACTCATTGAAGCAGGAGTTGATATTGACTTTCCGGTTGTTTTTCGTCAAGAAGCCGGTTTAGATTCTATTATTCAAGCTGCCGGACGTTGTAATCGTGAAGGAAAATTACCGGTGGGCAATACTTATATATTTAAGTTTCCTCAACGACTTCCATCAGGAACACTCTCTTTTGCCGCATCATCAATGAATCAATTAGATCCTTCGTCCGATTGGTTTGCTCCCGACACCATGAATGCTTACTTCATGCAACTATATAGCAGAATAGAAACATTCGATAAAGCAGATATTGGTAGATTACTTTATACTAAAGATCTATGTTTTCAAACGGCAGCAAAGGTTTTTCATTTGATAAAAGATGAAGGCATTGGTGTCATTGTAAACTATGGCAATAGTTTATCATTGATAGAGCAATTAAAAGATGAAGGGCCATCATATGGATTGATGAAACGACTTGGACAATATACTGTTGGCCTACATGAACGAGACTTTAAAGCATTATGCAGAGGCGGCTTGATAGAAGAGATTATATCAGGAATATATCTATTGTCCGGACGTGAACAATATGATACAAAAGTTGGCATAGTGCTAGAGAATCATTGGTTAGAAGAAATTTTAATAAAATAAATATAACATCTTGTAAAAGATTGACTTATTTAGAAAATACCTCATTAAAAGCAAGATGTAAAATTATAAACAACTATATTATGGAATACTTTGACAAAGAATTCTGTTTAGAAGTATGGGGTGATATGGCCTGTTTTACTCGTCCGGAGTTAAAAGTAGAGCGCGTCAGTTATGACGTTATTACTCCTTCGGCGGCGCGTGCCATATTTGATGCCATCTTTTGGAAGCCTGCCATTCGATGGGAAGTTACTCGTATAGAAGTACTTTCACCTATTCGTTGGGCTTCCATTAAACGGAATGAAGTGGGAGCACTTGCAAACCCTAAGAGCTCAGGTGTGTTCATCGAAGACAACCGTCAGCAACGTACCACTTTACTATTGCGTGATGTACGTTATCGCATTTATGCTAAGCTGGTATTTATACCTGCAAATCAGCGTAAAGGTAACAGCAGAGAGGTTGGTGAAGATGAAAATCCGGGCAAGTACAATGCCATGTTCGAGCGCAGAGCTCGCAAAGGGCAGTGTTTTAATCAACCCTATTTGGGTACTCGTGAGTTCTCGGCATCTTTTCGTTTTGTGGATGATAATGAAACTCACAGCATACCGCCTATCTCCGAAAGTCGAGACTTGGGCTTGTTACACTATGATATGGATTTTAGTCATACTAAAGGAGCTTTACCCATGTATTTTCGTGCGCAGATGAAAAATGGCGTTATTTCTGTCCCACCTTTAAATAGTAAGGAGATACTGCGATGATATTAAAAGCATTATACGATTATTACCAACGAAGCAATGATTTAGCTCCCGAAGGGTTTGAATTCAAAGAAATACCTTTCATTATCTGTATCGACAAAGAAGGCCGATTTGTTCAGTTTGAAGATATGCGTTACGAGAAAAACAAATGTAAAACCTTTCAAGTACTCAAGACAGTAAGTCGTTCAAGTGCACCTATCACTAATGTGTTATGGGATAATGTAGAATATGTATTAAATTTTACTTTGCAACATCTCCCTTCTACAAAAGAACTGACAGAAAAAGAAGAGAATAAGCGGAAAAGTTCTATAGAAAAGTCTGCAATAAAAAATAAATTATTTATTGAAAAGATAAAAGAATTGTCTGCTTGTTATCCAGAAAACAAAGCTTTTCAGTCTGTGCTAAAGTTTTATACAATTGACCAATGGGATAAGATACGTCAAGACAGACTTTGGGCAGAAATAGAAAAGAAGCCCACTGTCAATCTTTCTTTTCGAGTAGAGAATGCTTTGGAAATTGTAGCTGAACATGATGATTTAAAATTAACAGTTAAAAGTGCTGAGGAATCTTCTAGAGAATTGGACGATTCTGATTTTCCTATTTGTTTGATTACCGGTGAAAAGTCAGAACCGATTTTAACAAGTACTGCTACTATGATACCTGGCAGTCAGGCTACAGCTAAGCTTGTCTCCTTTCAAGTTAAATCCGGGTACGACTCCTTTGGCAATTCACAAGGACTGAATGCTCCTATATCAAAGTCAGCTGAGTCTGCTTATACTACAGCACTCAATCACTTATTGCGCAAAGGCTCTCCTAATAAATACTATTTAGGTAATCGTACTTTTATATTTTGGGCATCATCAGATAGCGAAGCCGCACTAGCAGCCGAGCAGAGCTTATCTAACTTTATGAATATTTTCGATGAAGGAGATGATCCTAATCGACGCATTGAAGAAGTGCGTAAAACTTTGAATGCGTTGAAATCAGGTTTACTAAAAAGCCATTTGAGTGATCGATTTTACTTTTTAGGCTTGGCCCCCAACTCGGCACGTATAGCTGTGGTGTATTGGAATGAATGCTCTTTACAAGAATTTGCAACTCATTTATTAAAGCATTTTGAAGATATGAATATCATCGATACCCATCAAGAGCATAAACCTTATTGTGGTGTTAGTCAGATGCTTCGTTCTGTAGTGCTTAAAGGAAAAGATGAAAACGTGCCACCCAATCTTCAAGAAGCTTTATTGAAAAGTATTCTTCAAGGGATACCGTATCCCGAAACCCTTCAGCAGATTTGTGTTCGTAGGATAAGGGCTACCCAAGAAGTTAGTATTACGCGAGCAGCTATTCTTAAAGCTTGTATTAATCGAAAAATAGAAAGAACTAATAATAACCAATTAAAATCTATAAATATGGGATTAGATGTTGAAAACACCGATTTAGGGTATCTCTGTGGCAGGTTGTTTGCTACATTGGAATATGCTCAAGAGAAAAGTAATAATGGGAAAAGTACTATTCGCGAACGCTACATGAATGGAGCATCCGCTACACCATCTGCTGTGATGCATGTATTGCTAAATTTATCAAATCATCACATGGAAAAGTTAAATAATGGAACAAAAATATTTTTAGAGAATATAAAGATGGAAATATTTGATAAAGTACCTGCTGACGGTTTTCCTGCACATTTAGATCTGCAAGAGCAAAGCCGTTTCTTTGTAGGCTATTACCATCAACGGCAATTCTTTTTTACTTCAAGGTCTGACAAAGAATCAGAATCAGAAAACGAATAATAAACATTAAAAAACATATAATATCATGGAAGCAAATATGATCAATAACCGTTACGACTTTATTTATTTATTCGATGTACAAGATGGCAATCCGAATGGCGATCCCGATTCTGGTAATCTTCCCCGTATAGATTCTGAAACTGGTGAAGGATTGGTTTCAGACGTTTGTCTAAAACGTAAAGTACGTAACTATGTACAGTTCGTAAAAAATAGTACTCCAAAATATGACATTTTTATTAAAGAAAAAGCAATTCTCAATGAGCTAATTAAAGAAGCCAACGAAGATTCAACTGTATCTAAACTTGCAGGGGGGGCAAAAACAGATGCAGCTCGTTCAGTGATGTGCAATCGTTTTTACGATGTGCGTACATTTGGTGCAGTCATGACAACTGGGGAGAATGCTGGTCAAGTGCGCGGTCCTATCCAATTTACATTTGCTCGTTCGGTTAGCCCTATTGTTTCATTCGAACATTCAATTACTCGTATGGCTGTGACCGATAAGAAAGATGAAAGTAAAACTGGCGACAATCGTACGATGGGACGTAAATCGACAGTTCCATACGGTTTATATTTATCTCACGGATTTATTTCAGCCAATTTAGCTAAACAAACAGGTTTCAATGAGTCTGATTTGCAACTGTTTTGGGATGCTTTACGCAATATGTTCGACAATGACCGTTCGGCTGCACGTGGTTTAATGAGTGCTCGTAAAGTGATTGTGTTTAAACACGATTCAGAGTTGGGTAATGCCCCTGCAAACGTTTTATTTGATCGCGTCAAAATCACTTTGAAAGATCCCGCATGTCCTCCACGTTCATTTAGTGATTATCAGATAACGATTGATAAAGATAATTTGCCAAACGGAATTACGGTACTAGAATTACTTTAATGGCCTACTTAGAAGACGACTTGCTTATGCTTTCGGGGATTCAACATTATATGTTTTGTCCCCGACAGTGGGCATTAATTCATATTGAACAGCAGTGGAATGACAATCGTTTGACGGTGGAAGGAGAACTATTGCACACCAATGTAGATAATCCCTTTTATCGGCAGAAAAATGGTTCAGTCATAACTCTGCGTTCGGTTTCTATTGCTTCATATCAATTAGGACTTTATGGCATTTCTGATGCTATTGAATTACATGCTTCTGAGTATTCAGAGAATGCTATAAAGCATCCTGATTATCCCGGTTGGTGGATACCATATCCCATTGAATATAAACATGGTCATACTAAACCTGATGAACGTGATGAAGTGCAATTAATGGCTCAAGCTATATGTTTAGAAGAAATGTATCATATTCATATAGAACAAGGTGCACTATATTATGGGGAGACTAAACGACGCGAATTAGTTAGCTTTTCACCTCATCTTCGGCAACTGACTATTGATTGTGCTGAAAAGATGCACCAACTTTATGAGGCGTGTTATACACCAAAAGCAGAGCAAAAGTCTTGTTGTCGTAGTTGTTCATTAGTTGACCTTTGCTTGCCTCAATTAAATAAGTGCCAGGATGTTAAACATTATTTAGACGACTATTTATATGAGAAAACTACTTAACACGCTTTATGTAACCACTCCGGAAGCTTATTTAAGTAAAGACGGCATGAATGTGGTGATAACAGTAAAACAAGAAGAATATTTTCGTATACCAATTGTTAATATTGAATCTATTGTGACTTTCGGTTATATGGGGGCTAGTCCAGGATTGATGAAATTATGTTGTGATAGTAACGTGTCCTTAACCTTTCTTTCTCCTAATGGTCGCTATGTCGGACGTGTAGAAGGTCCTGTTAGAGGTAATGTTTTATTAAGAAACACGCAATTTCAATTATCTAAAGATAAATCATTTGCTTTAGAATTGAGTAAAGTTCTGATAGCTGGAAAAATACAAAATTATCGAGCTATTTTGAGGCGGCACTTAAGAGACTATGGTGAAAACAATGCTATTTCTGAGTCTGCCACATTATTAGATATCCGCAAGCAAGAAGTTTTTCGTAGTGAATCTCCTGATCAACTTCGGGGAATTGAAGGAGATGCAGCTTTGACTTATTTTAAAGTTTTACCTCATCTAATTATACATCAGAAAGATGACTTTGTGTTTTTAGGACGGAATCGCCGTCCTCCAAAAGATGCTGTGAATGCTTTATTATCATTTATTTACACTCTAATCGCTCACGATGTGCAAAGTGCTCTTGAAACTGTTGGCTTAGACCCTTATGTCGGTTTTTTGCATACGCTTCGTCCTGGAAGAGCTTCATTGGCTCTTGATTTAATGGAAGAATTACGAGCTTATTTGGGTGATCGATTAGTTTTATCACTAATCAATCGTAATCAAATAAAAATAAATGATTTTGTCTGTCAAGGTGAAAAAGGCATTGTCATGACCGACAACTGTCGTAAAGAAGTGCTTCAAGCTTGGCAAAAACGTAAGAAGGAAGAAATTATGCATCCTTATTTAAAGGAAAAGATTCCATTAGGATTGTTATGTTATACACAAGCAATGCTTTTGGCTAGATATTTAAGAGGTGATTTAGATAATTATCCTGTTTTTTTAATACGTTAAACTGATGATGGTATTGATAACTTATGATGTAGAAGTGACAAGTGAGTGCGGTGCGAAGCGCCTTAGACAAGTTTCAAAGGCTTGTCGTGACTATGGACAACGTGTTCAAAACTCTGTGTTTGAGTGTGTAGTAGATCAATCAACTTTTATTCGTTTAAAAATGAAGATTAGTTCGATAATTGATCACGAGAAAGATAGTATACGTTTTTATTTTCTTGGGCGTAATTGGCAAAATCATATTGAGTATATGGGTAGGGTTACATCTTTCGATGTAACCTCTGAACTTATCATTTAGCTTTTGCGAAGGTAAAGTGTTGCATAAATTGCCGCTGTGTCGCATTTGCTGATTTACAGCATATTAAGTTTGTAATGTTCTGAAAGTAGCTGCAGTTTAGTTATTCAATTTTTGCATTCGCTTTTTAAAACCATTTTGATGCTGTATAATAATTAGTTATGGCTAAAGAGTCGCACCTTGCGTGGGTGCGTGGATAGAAACCATTTGTCAAATATAGGATAAAGACGCATGTTTCGGTCGCACCTTGCGTGGGTGCGTGGATAGAAACAATTCCGAAACATATAAAGTTAGTCCTGCTGAAGTCGCACCTTGCGTGGGTGCGTGGATAGAAACAC
>Ga0114938_1002202_pt1 | contig 12494 bp, 7 predicted proteins | sample AshMeaBigSpring_FD_88675 | JGI IMG/M metagenome (GOLD analysis project Ga0114938, IMG submission 88675) | Groundwater microbial communities from Big Spring, Nevada to study Microbial Dark Matter (Phase II) - Ash Meadows Big Spring | ecosystem: Environmental > Aquatic > Deep subsurface >...
CAGCTGCCCGACATGGTGGGTGCTGCCCTCGGCCGGGCCGCGCCAGGCGGCGCCCAGGCGCAGCCGCGGCTGCGCCCGCGCGGGCAGGGCGGCCGCGGCGGCCAGCAGCGTGAGGAGATGGCGGCGCTGCATGCTCAAAACTGGGTGGTCGCCGTCAGCTGCAGGCTGCGCGGCTTGCCGGCGATGAAGTGGCCGCGGTAGAGCTGGTCGGCGTAGAGCTTGTCGGCGACGTTGGTCAGGTTGAGCTTCAGCACCGTCGGCCCGGCGTCGTACTCGGCCATCAGGTCGCCGGTGACGTACGAGGGCGCGTAGAAGTCGGTCAGCAGCGGCTTGACGCGGCTGCGCAGGTTCAGGCCGCCGCCGACGCGCCAGCGCGGCGCGACCCGGTAGGTGGTCCACACCGTGCCGCTGTACTGCGGCGTCATCGCCGGGCGCTCGCCCACCGCTTCGCCGCCGACCAGCGTCGTGCCGCTGACCGAGGCCGCCTTGTCGACCTCGGCGTCGGGGATCCACGAGTAGGCGGCGAACAGCTCCCAGTCGCGCGTCAGCCGGCCGGCGAAGTCCAGCTCGATGCCGGCGGCGTGGCGCTGGCCGGAGAGGATGTAGTTCGTCGGGTCGACCGACTCCTCGTCGCGGTTGCGCTCGTTGTACTTGGTGGCGTGGAAGATCGCGAAGCGCGTCGTGAAGCGCCCTTCGGCCCAGTCCAGGCTGCCGCCGAGCTCGACGTTGCGGCTCTTCTCCGGCGGCGTGTTCACGCCCAGGGCGTCGAAGGAGTAGGTGTCGCCCGAGGTGTTGAACGAGGTGCCGTAGGAGAGGTGGAAGGACAGGCGCTCGCTGGGCTGGTACAGCACGCCGAAGCGCCGGCTCCACAGCGAGTCGCTGCGGCTGCGCTCGGCGGTGATCTCGCCGATCTCACCGGTCGGCGGCGCGCCGCCCGGGCCGGTGGCTCCGGTGGCGAAGGTCGTGTAGTCGCCCTCGAAGCGGTCCCAGCGCAGGCCGGCCAGCAGCTTCCAGGCCGGCGCCACCTGCACCAGGTCCTGCGCGTAGGCCCCCAGCGCCTGGGCGTCGAACTGCTGGCTGCGGCGCACCGCGCGCAGCGTCTCGTCGACCCAGCCGAAGGCCGAGTCGTTGCCGATCGTCGTCGTCGGCTTGGCCGGCATGTCGGCCGGGCTGACCGCGGCGTAGCGCGTGAAGTCCTCGACCGCCAGGTCGACGCCGGCCAGCAGCTCGTGACGCAGCCCGAACCAGCCGAAGCGCCCGCTGTAGTCGCTCTGCAGGTAGGCGCCCTCCATGTCCTGGATCTTGTTCTGGCTGCCGCGCGTGAGCACGGTGTCGGGGCCGATGTTCTCGGCCGTCACACGCTCGGTCACCTCGGGGCAGTTCGGGTTCGGCGCGCCGGTGTTCGGGTTGGGCTGGCAGAAGCGGATCGCGCTGGCGCGCTGGTCGCGTTCGTAGCGGCCCACGCGCACGACGGTGCGCAGCTCGTGGCGGTTGTCGAAGCGGTGCAGGTGGGTCAGCGTGCCGTAGCTGGTGCCGCCTTCCAGGTAGTCGCTCTTGGCGCCGTAGTAGCTGTCGGGCTCCCAGACCTGGGCGATCTCCTGGTCCAGCCAGGGGAAGCCGTAGCTGACGCCGTTGCGGTACTCGAGGTGGTACAGGCCGAGCGAGAACTCGTCGGCCGTGCCGATGCCCCAGCGGAAGGTCGGCGCGATGCCCTGCTTGTCGATTTTGTTGCCGTGCTCGTTGCCGAAGGTGGCCATCGCGTTGACGCGCAGCGCGGCGTCGTCGCCCGTCCTGCGGTTCAGGTCGAGCACGCCGCGCAGGTAGTTGCCGCTGCCCACGGTGACGGCGAGCTCGTTCTCGTCGAACAGGAAGGGCTGCTTGTTGACCTGATTCACCGCACCGCCGGTGGAGCCGCGGCCGAAGATCATCGAGGCCGATCCCTTCAGCACCTCCAGGCGGTCCCAGTTGAAGCTGTCGCGGTCGTAGAAGCCGGGGTCGCGCATGCCGTCCAGGAAGATGTCGCCGGTGCTCTGCAGCGCGAAGCCGCGCAGCCGGATGTCCTCCTCCTGGCCCTCGGCGGCCTGGAAGGTCACGCCGGCGGTGCTGCGCAGCGCGTCCTTCAGCGTGTCGAGGTTGCGGTCGTCGATCAGCCGCTCGGTGACCACGGTCACCGACTGCGGGATGTCGCGCAGCTCCTGCAGGCCCTTGCCGATGCGCGTGGTGGTGGCGCGCACGGTCTCCTTGTCGGTCTCGGCCCTGGCGCGCACCGGCACGGTGGGCAGCGTGGTGGACGCCGCCGACGCGGCAGCGGCGGGTGCGGCGGCGGTCTGGGCCAGCGCCGGATCGGCCAGCAGGCCGAGGCCGGCGGCCAGGGCGCCCAGCGGCAGCAGGGCGGCGGGTTTGCGGACGGGTGCGTTCATGGTGTCGGTCCCTCGGGCTCGTTTCGTTCGGGTTGTGAAGCGGGCGCGGGCTGGCGACGGGCTGGCTGAGCGCAGTTGGAAAGAGGTTGGAGGAAAGGTTGGAGGAAAGGTTGGAGAAATGGGGGTGGGCGGCGCCACGGCGCCGCCGCTTCAGGGGGTCTCCGGCTCGCTGACGAAGCCCAGCTTGGCCAGGCCGGCCCTGGAGGCGTCTGCCAGCGTCTGCGCCACGAAGCGGTAGGCCACGGCCTGGTCGGCGCGCAGGTGCACTTCCGGCTGCGGCTGCTGCCGGCCGGCGGCCGCGAAGCGCGCCGCGGCCTCGGCGCGCGTGAGGGGCTCGCCGTTCCAGTAGGACTGGCCGGCGGCGTCGATCGCGAACTCGATCTTCTCGGCCTTGGGCGGGTTGACCGTGGCGCTGGCGCGCGGCAGTTCCAGCTTGACGGCGTGGGTGAGCAGCGGCGCGGTGACGATGAAGATCACCAGCAGCACCAGCATGACGTCGATCAGCGGCACCATGTTGATCTCGCCCATCGGGGCCGCGGCGTTGCGGGAGTCGAAGCTGGCGAAGGCCATGGCAGCACTCCGGCTTCAGGCCGCTGCCGGGCGCTGCGGCAGCGCCTGCAGCTTGGCCGGCGCCGTCTCGGCAGGGGCGGCGGGGGCGGCCAGGGGCTGCCCCATCGAGACGAAGGTGTGCAGCTCGTAGGCGAAGGCGTCCAGGCGCGAGACGATCACGCGGTTGGCGCGCGCCAGCGCGTTGTAGCCCACCACCGCCGGAATGGCGACCGCCAGCCCGAGGCCGGTCATGATGAGCGCCTCGCCCACCGGGCCGGCCACCTTGTCCAGCGTGCCGGCGCCGCTCATGCCGATGGCCACCAGCGCGTGGTAGACGCCCCAGACGGTGCCGAACAGGCCGACGAAGGGCGCGGTGGCGCCCACCGTGGCCAGCACCGTGAGGCCGCCCTCCAGCCGCGTGGTCTCCTCGTCGAGCACCTTCTTGATCGTGCGGGTGACGAAGTCGCTCGCGCTGCCGGCCTCCTCCAGCTTGGCCGCGCCGTAGCGCGCGTGGTGCTGCTGCGCGTGCATCGCGTGGCTGGCCAGGTGCGCGAAGGGCTCGCGCGCGCCGTGGGTGGCGATCTCGTGCTGCACCGCCTCGAGCGAGCTGGCGTTCCAGAAGAAGTCCAGGAAGGCCTGGCTGCGGCGCTTGCGCAGGGCCAGCGTCAGGCCCTTGAGGGCGATGATGGCCCAGGACAGGACCGACATCGCCAGCAGGATGACGAGCAGCGTCTTGCCCACGGCGTCGCTCTGGGCGATGAAGTGGCCGAAGCCCAGTGTCGATTCGGGGTTCACGATGTCATTTCTCCAGGTCGAAGGCGATCGGGATGCGGGCCCAGCCGGCGGTCGGCCGGCCGGCCTCGATGTAGGGCTTGAAGCGGGCCTTGCGCACGCCGGCCAGCGCCGCCTCGTCCAGGCGCGCGAAGCCGCTGGACTGCTGCAGCTGCACGCTGCGCGGCTGGCCCTCGGCGTCCACGTAAACGGCCACGACCGCCACGCCCGTCTCGCCCAGGCGGCGCGAAACCGGCGGGTAGACCACGTCCGGCCAGTCCAGGTACTGGATGGCCGAGGCCGGGATCTCCTTCGGCGGCGCCGGGGCGGGCGGCGGTGCCGGTGGCGCGGGCGGCGCCGGCACCGCCACGGCCACCGGCGGTGCGGGCGGCGCCGGCTCGGGCTCGGGCGCCGGGGCGACGAAGGGGGCCGGCGCCGGCACCGGCGGGGCGGCGACCAGCGGCGCCGGTGGCGGCGGCTTGCGCGGCAGGGGCTTGGGCGGCGGCGGGGGGGCCGGCGCGGGAGGCGGTTCAGGGGCCGGCGGCGCGAGAAGGTCGACGAACAGCGGCGCGGCCTCGATCAGCGCGGTGCGCACCGCGTCCACCTGCAGCAGGCCCCATGCGGCCAGGCCGTGCAAGGCCAGGATGGCGGCGACGACGGCGCGGCGCGGCCCCGCCGGCAGGCCGTCGGCGACGCCGGCCGAACGGTGGCGGGCGGGTCCGGGCGATGAGCTTGGGCGGGAGCGGTCCACGGGAAGCGGGCGACGGCGCTGTCGATGATCGATACAAAATAGAAAACGAAGCGTAACACGAATGCATCTCATTTAACTATCTGGATCGGGCCCGTGGCGCTTGCACCACGCCAGCGCGGACAATGGCGCCATGCTCGAGTTCGAAATCCTGCGCACCGAGGCCGCGGCGCGGCGCGGCCGCCTGCGGCTCAGCCACGGCGTGGTCGAGACCCCCATCTTCATGCCGGTGGGCACCTACGGCACGGTCAAGGGCGTGCTGCCGCAGTCGCTGCTGGACATGGGCGCGCAGATCATCCTGGGCAACACCTTCCACCTCTGGCTGCGCCCGGGGCTGGACGTCATCCGCGCCTTCGGCGGCCTGCACCGCTTCGAGGCCTGGCCCCGGCCCATCCTCACCGACAGCGGCGGCTTCCAGGTCTGGAGCCTGTCGGGCGCCGACGGCAAGGGCCGCAAGATCAGCGAGGAAGGCGTGCACTTCGCCTCGCCGGTGAACGGCGACAAGCTGTTCCTGACGCCCGAGACCAGCATGCAGATCCAGACGGTGCTGGACTCCGACATCGTCATGCAGTTCGACGAGTGCACGCCCTACCAGACCGCCGGCCGCCTGACGACCGATGCCGAGGCGCGCCGCTCGATGGAGCTCAGCCTGCGCTGGGCCGGCCGGTCGAAGGCCGAATTCGAGCGCCTTGCCAACCCGAACGCGCTCTTCGGCATCGTCCAGGGCGGCATGTTCGAGGGCCTGCGCGAGGAGAGCGCGGCGCGGCTGGCCGAGCTCGACCTGCCCGGCTACGCGATCGGCGGCGTCAGCGTCGGCGAGCCCAAGGACGAGATGCTGCGCATCATGGCGCACACGCCGCCGCGGCTGCCCGCGCACAAGCCGCGCTACCTGATGGGCGTGGGCACGCCGGAGGACCTGGTGGACGGGGTGGCCGCGGGCGTGGACCTGTTCGACTGCGTGATGCCCACGCGCAACGCGCGCAACGGCCACCTCTTCACGCGCTTCGGCGACCTGAAGATCCGCAACGCGCGCCACAAGGCCGACCCGCGCCCGATCGACGAGACCTGCGGCTGCCACGCCTGCAAGGGGACGACGCGGCCCGACGGCAGCGTGACGGGGGCCTTCAGCCGCGCCTACCTGCACCACCTGGAGCGCTGCGGCGAGATGCTGGCGCCGATGCTGGCCAGCATCCACAACCTGCACTTCTACCTGAACCTGATGCGCGAGCTGCGCCAGGCGCTGGACGAGGGCCGCTTCGAGGCCTTCCGCGCGCAGTTCAAGACCGACCGCGCGCGCGGCGTCTAGCTAGAAGTCCGGCAGCTGCCGCACGAAGCGGTTGGCGTGGCCCACCAGGCGTTCGCGCAGCGCGTCGCGCACGCCTTCCAGCACCAGGGTGTCGATGCCCACGCGGGCCGCGCAGTGGCGCAGCGTCACTTGGCTGGCCAGGCTCTTGAAGACGAGCACCTGCGTCAGCGTCGTCCTGGCCTCCAGGCCGAAGGCCATCAAGGCCACCGCCAGCTCGCCGCCGGCCGCCTGCTCGGCCACGCTGATCTGGAAGCGCGCGCTCTGCGCGCTGCGGCTTTCGCGGTCGAACAAGGTGATCCAGGGGCTGTCGGCCTCCATCGACTGCAGCGCCTCGAGCGTGGTGGAGACGAGCGACAGCGTGGCCGCGGTCGGGCCGAGCAGGCTGCCGGCCACCTTCAGGATGGCCTCGTGGGCCTGGAAGTTCTGGCTGCGCTCGGTGTAGACGGCGAAGCTGCGGTCCTGCACCGCCCAGCCGATCTGCGCCAGAGTGTCGAAGTAGGCGTCGTACCAGTCGAAGATGCGCGTGGCGTCGGGCACGCGCTTCTTGGCCACGAGCTGCGCCAGCAGCGAGCTGTGCACCAGGTCCTGGCGCCAGGGCGCGTCCACGCCCGGGCTGAAGCTGAGCACCTCCGAGCCCACCACCGCCGCCTGGGCCTTGCCCGCCTGCAGCGCCAGCTCGGCCGTCTCGGCGGCACCCCGCAGCCGCGGCGGGGCCGGCGGCAGCGCCGCATCCTGGACGAAGTGCAGCGCGCTGGCGCGCGTGGCGTGGGGCATGGCGGTCTCCTGCGGGCGGGGCATCCGCAGCATCTGATCACAGCCACCCGCCGGCCGCATCCCTAGTTTGCGGCGTCCGCAGGCGCCGGCCATTGCCGCGGCCGCGCTTTGCGCCGATGCTCGGCGACGTCCCCCGGATCCTCGAAAGCCGCCATGCCCAGCCAGCCCATCACCTTCGTCATCCCCGGTCAGACCCAGGCCCAGCGCGGCGCCGGCGCCCCGCCCGCGCTGCCGGCCGGCGGCCTGCCCGGTCAGGTCAAGGCCTCGGTGCGGCTGGGCGCGCGCCGCGCCGCTGGCGAGGCGGTGCGCGTCCAGGCTGTGCCGGGCGAGGACGTGGTGGTGCTGCACCTGGCCAACGGACCCATGCTGGTGCTGCACCCGGAGAACGCGCGCGACCTGATGCTCGGGCAGAGCCAGGCCAAGCGCAGCGCGGCCGTGCCCGACGAGGTCGAGGTGCCGGCCCAGCTGCGCTGGCGCGGCCTGGAGCAGGCGGCGCCGGGGCGCACGCGCGGCTTCCTGGGCGACGTGCTGCTCAAGGCGGTGGAGGTGCTGACGGGCTTCGCCAAGGACCAGGCGAGCGACCTCGTCGCCGGCCGCGTCGTCGCCAAGGTGGACGGCCAGGTAGACGCCGGCGTCTACGCGCTCGACCCGCAGGCGCTGGCGGCGCTGAAGGGCAGCGGCCGCAAGCTCGACGCCGTGCCGGCGGCCGGCGAGCCGATGCTGGTGCTGCTGCACGGCACCTTCGTCGACAGCGCCAGCACCTTCGCCCAGCTTTGGTCGCAGCACCCGGGGCAGGTGCGCAGCCTGTTCGCCCATTACGGCGGGCGGGTCTACGCCCTGGACCACCCGACGCTGGGCGCCAGCCCGCTGGCCAACGCGCTGACCCTGGTGCAGGCGCTGCCCCAGGGCGCGCGGCTGCACCTGGCCACGCACTCGCGCGGCGGCCTGGTGGCCGAGGTGCTGGCGCGCGTGTGCGGCCAGCGCGGCGCGCTCGGCGCCGACGACCTGGCCTTCTTCGCCGGCCGCGAATATGCCGGCCAGCGCGCCGAGCTGCAGGCGCTGGCGGACGGGGTGAAGGCGCGCGGCATCCGCGTCGAGCGCGTCGTCCGGGTGGCCTGCCCGGCGCGCGGCACGCTGCTGGCGTCGCGCCGGCTGGACGCCTACCTCTCGGTCCTGAAGTGGTCGCTCGACCTCGCCGGCGTGCCGGCGGCACCTGCCCTGCTGGACTTCCTGATCGAGGTGGCGCGCCGGCGCGAGGACCCGCTGAAGCTGCCCGGCTTGGCGGCGATGGTGCCGGACAGCCCGCTGGTGCGCTGGCTGAACCAGGCCGAGCAGGCGATCGAGGGCGACCTGCGCGTGGTGGCCGGCGACCTGGAGGGTGATTCCTTGGGCAGCTGGGTCAAGACCCTGCTGGCCGACGCCTTCTACTGGACCGACAACGACATCGTCGTGCAGACGCGCTCGATGTACGGCGGCACGCCGCGCGCGGGCGGCGCGAGCTTCCTGCTCGACCAGGGCGGCAAGGTCACGCACTTCAACTACTTCGCCAACGAGCGCACCGCTGCCGGCGTCGTCAACGCCCTGGTGCAGGACCGCCCGCCGGGCTTCCGCACGATCGGCCCGCTGTCCTGGGGCGGCGAGGACGCCGGCGGCCTGCGCGCCGCGCGCAAGCCGCGGCCGGACGAGCCGCCGCCGCACGAGCGGCCGGCGGTGTTCGTGCTGCCGGGCATCCTGGGCAGCCACCTGAAGGTCGACGGCAAGCGCATCTGGCTCGGCCTGCGCGTGATCGGCGGGCTGGACAAGCTGGCCTGGCAGGGCGGCGCGCCCGACGGCGTGGCGCCCGACGGCCCGATCGGGATGTTCTACGACGACCTCATCGACTACCTGCAGGACAGCCACGAGGTCATCCCCTTCGCCTTCGACTGGCGCCGCCCGATCGAGCAGGAGGCGGCCCGCCTGGCCGAGGCCGTCACGCACGCGCTGGACGCGCGCGACGCCAGCCGCCAGCCGGTGCGCCTGATCGCGCACTCGATGGGCGGCGTGCTGGCGCGCACGATGCAGCTCGTCGCACCCGAGGTCTGGGACCGCCTGATGAAGCGCGACGGCGCCCGGCTGCTGATGCTGGGCACGCCCAACGGCGGCTCCTGGGCACCGATGCAGGTGCTCTCCGGCGACGACAGCTTCGGCAACGCGCTGGCCGCCTTCGGCGCGCCGTTCCAGGACCACAAGGCACGCCAGCTGATGGCGGGGATGCCCGGCTTCATCCAGCTGCAGGCCAAGCTGCTCGACCCGCAGCAGGGGCTGCACCGGCACGAGACCTGGCAGGACCTGGCCGACAAGGACCTGACGGTGGTCCGCGAGGCCAACTGGTGGCACCTGTCCGGGCTCGGCGGCGACGGCGGCATCCAGCTCAACCCCTATCGCTGGGGCGTGCCGCCGCAGGACGTGCTGGACCAGGCGGTGGCGCTGCGCCGGCGCCTGGACGAGCAGCGCGAGCAGGCGCTGCCCGCCTTCGCCGACAAGCTGCTGCTGGTGACCGGCAAGGCCAAGTACACCCCCGACGGCTACGAGTGGACGCGCGAGGGCCTGGTCTACCTGAACGCCACCGACGGCGGCGACGGCCGCGTGCCGCTGGCCAGCGCGATGCTGCCCGGCGTGCGCACCTGGACGCTGGACTGCGAGCACGGCAGCCTGCCCGACGCCAAGCAGGCCTTCGACGCCTTCGGCGAGCTGCTCGCGCGCGGCGACACCGACCGGCTGCCCCGCCTGGGCGCCGCCCGCCGCGGTGCCGCGGCCGAGCTGCCCCCGGCGCCGGCCCATGTGCGCAGCCGCCCGTCGCGCGGCCGCCAGCCGCACGCCGGCCAGCCGGCCGAGAGCATGAAGGCGCTGATGGAGATGCCGGCCGAGGCGCCGCCGGACGGCGGCGAGCGCGCGCCCGGCGCGGCGCTGCGCCTGACGGTGCTCAACGGCGACCTCACCTTCGTGACGCGCCAGCCGCTGCTCATCGGCCACTACCGCTCGAGCGAACTGACCGGCACCGAGGCCGCGGTCGACCGCATGCTCGGCGGCGCGATGCGCACCTCGCTGGCCGTCGGCCTGTACCCGGACCACCACGGTACGCACCAGATCTTCGTCAACACGCGCGTCGCCGAGGACAACCCCTGGCGTGGCCCGCGGCCGGAGGCGGCGATCATCATCGGCCTGGGCGAGGAGGGCTCGCTGAAGGCTGCCGACCTGACGCTGGGCGTGCGCCAGGCCGCGCTGGCCTGGTCGCAGCGGCTGGTGGAGCGGCGCGACAGCGTGGCCGCCGAGGTGGAGATGGCCGCCACGCTGATCGGCAGCGGCGGGGTCGGCGTGACGCCGGGCGACGCCGCCTGCGCGATCGCGCGCGGCGTGCGCGAGGCCTCCGAGATCATCCGTCGCGCCAACGAGGCGCGGCGCCAGGCGCGCGAGGCCCAGGCGGCGACGGGGCGCGCGGCCGCCGACCTGGACGACTGGCCGGTCATCACGCGCCTGACGCTGGTCGAGCTCTACCTGGAGCGGGCCTCGGAAGCCTGGCGCAGCCTGCAGGTGCTGGCCACCGCGACCCCCGGCTTCTACGAGGTCGACCCGCTGATCGCCACCGGCACCGGCCCGCTACGGCGCCAGATCGACTCCGGCTACCGCGGCGCGCGCTACGACCTGATCAGCGCCGAATCCGGCAAGGACGACAACGAGGGCCGGATCCAGTTCCGGCTCGACACCCGGCGCGCACGCACCGAGGTGCGCGCGCAGGCCACCCAGGTCCAGTTGGTGCGCGACCTGGTGCGACGCGCGGCGCACGACGCCTGCGACGACCCGCAGGTCGGCCGGACGCTGTTCCAGCTGCTCGTGCCGCAGGAGGTCGAGGTCTACCTCGGCGGCACCGACCGCATGGTGCTCGAGCTCGACGACGGCACCGCCACCATCCCCTGGGAGCTTCTCAATCCGCCGGTCGAGCGCCGCGCCGGCGGCGACCAGCGGCCCTGGGCGATCCGCACGCGGCTGCTGCGCAAGCTGCGCAAGGAGTTCTTCCGCGCCCGCGTGCAGGACGCCGGCGCCGAGGACCATGTGCTCGTGGTCGGCGAGCCCCGGCTGAACGATCCGCGCTACCCGGCCCTGCCCGGCGCCTTGGCCGAGGCACACGAGGTCGCCAAGGCGCTGCAGGGGCCGCGCGGCATCGACCCCGACCGCGTGCACCTGGTCGAGCAGGCCGATGCCCCGCGCATCCTCAACGAGCTGTTCGCGCGCCACTACCGCATCGTGCACATCGCCGGCCACGGCGAGCCCGGGCGCAAGGGCGGGCTCGTGATGTCCGACGGCACCTTCCTCGGCCCGATCGAGATCGGCCAGATGCGCACCGTGCCGGAGCTCGTGTTCGTCAACTGCTGCCACCTGGCGGCACGCGACGCGCCGCCACTGCCCGGCCCGCTGGGCCGGCCGCCGATGGACCTCGCGGCCTTCGCCGCGAGCGTGGCCGACGCGCTGATCGAAGTCGGTGTGCGCTGCGTCGTCGCCGCCGGCTGGGCCGTCGGCGATGAGCCGGCCGCGCGCTTCGCCACTGCCCTGTACCGCGAACTGCTGGGCGGACGCCCCTTCATCGAGGCGGTGGCGCAGGCACGCGAGGAGGCCTGGGACGGCGGCGAGGCCGGCAACACCTGGGCCGCCTACCAGTGCTATGGCGACCCCGACTGGACCTTCCGCCGCCAGACCGGCGACGCCCAGGGACCGGTGCAGGACAGCGTGAAGGAGGAATACGAGAGCATCGCTTCGCCGCTCGGCCTGGCGCTGGCGCTCGAGAAGCTCACCGTCGAGTCCGAGTACCAGGGTCGGCCGGCGACGCGCCAGCTGGAGCGTATCCGCCACCTCGAGGCCCGTTTCGCCGGCGCCTGGGGCGGGATGGGCGCGGTGGCGGAGGCTTTCGGCCTGGCCTGCGCCAAGGCCGGCGCCAGCGCGCAGGCGATCGACTGGTACGAGCGTGCGGTGCGCAGCAACGACGGCAGTGCATCCATGAAGGCGGCCGAGCAGTGGCTGAACCTGCGCGCGCGACAGGCGCTGAAGCAGGCCCAGGCCGATGGCGGGCGCGCCGTCTCGGGCGCGGCGCGCGCGAAGATCCTGGCGGCGCTGGAGCAGTTGGGCGCGCTGGCCGCGCTGCAGCCCACCATCGAGCGGCACAGCCTGTGCGGCTCGGCCTGGAAGCGCCTGGCGATGCTGGAGGCCGGCGCCGAGCAGGTCGACGAAGCGGCGGTCGCGCGGGCGCGTGCCGAGGCCGACCGCTGCTACGGCCTGGCCGAACAGCTGGCGATCGAGACCCAGCACCCGGAACTGTTCTACCCGGCACTGAATCGCATGAGCGCGGCCCTGGCCGCGCACGGCGGCGCGAAGGACTGGCCCGGCTTCGACCCCGAGGTCGTCGCGCGCGCCCGCCAGAGCCTGCAGGCCAAGGTCGCGCACGACCCGGACTTCTGGAGCCTGGTCGGCCTGATCGAGATCGACGTCTTCGAGGCGGTGGCCGCGCAGCGCCTCGCGACCGAGCTCGAAGCGGCGCTGGCGAGGCTGCGCGACCTCCAGGATCAGGTCGGCGCACCGCAGCTGTGGAGCTCGGTGGCCGACACGGCCGACTTTGCGCTGGACGGCTGGCGCGCCGCGGCCAGCGGGCGCGAGCGCGCGGCCATCGAAAGCTGGCAGCAGGCCTTGAAGGGCTGCGCCCGCAGCGGCTGACCGCGCCGCCGGCGGCCGTTCAGGCCAGCGGCGCGAGCGCGGCCATCACGTGGCAGGCGCTGCCGCCGAGCACGAACAGGTGCCAGACGAAGTGCCCGTAGCGCAGGCGGTGGTCGAAGACGAAGAAGACGGTCCCCACCGTGTAGGCCAAGCCGCCGGCCAGCAGCAGCGCGACCGCCGTGCCGCC
>Ga0114938_1002204_pt1 | contig 12484 bp, 10 predicted proteins | sample AshMeaBigSpring_FD_88675 | JGI IMG/M metagenome (GOLD analysis project Ga0114938, IMG submission 88675) | Groundwater microbial communities from Big Spring, Nevada to study Microbial Dark Matter (Phase II) - Ash Meadows Big Spring | ecosystem: Environmental > Aquatic > Deep subsurface >...
CACGTTGAATTCCTCCGGCGAGAGCAGCGTCGACAACTCGGCGTGTGTCCAGCAATAGAACTTGCCCTCGTGCCCCTCGCTGTCGGCGTCTTCGGCGGAGCAAAACCCGCCCCCGGGGTGGGTCAGGTCGCGCCGGACGTAGTGGAGGATGTCGCAGGCGACCGCCGCGTGACGCGGTTCGCCGCTCACCAGGTAGGCGTCCAGATAAAGCTGGGCGAGCTGCGCCTGGTCGTAGAGCATCTTCTCGAAGTGCGGCACGCGCCACGCGGCGTCGACCGCGTAGCGGTGGAAGCCGCCCCCCACTTGGTCGTGGATGCCCCCGCGGGCCATGGCCTTCAGGGTGAAGACCGCGGCCTGAAGCGCCGCGCGGTCGTCCTTGCGCAGGGCTTGATCGAGCAGCAGGGCGAGCTGGGGCTCCTGGGGAAACTTTGGCGCTTGACCGAAACCGCCCTGCAGGTCGTCGTGCCTCGCCAGCAGGCCCGCCACGGCCCGGTCGACAACCCCATCGTCCAGCTCCGCGGCCTGGGCTTCGGCGGCAAGGGCCCGGGAGACGGCACGGGCGACTTGGCGGGCCTGGGCTCGCAGTTCATCGGGGCGCTCCCGCCACAGATCCCGGGCGCTCTGGAGCAATTGGGAAAACGCCGCGGGGGGGAAATAGGTGCCGGCGACGATGGTCTCCCCCTCCGGGGTCAGGATGCTCGACATTGGCCAACCGCCGCCGCCCGTGAGCAGCCCCACGGCGGTCATGTAGACCTGGTCGATGTCCGGGCGGACCTCCCGGTCCACCTTGATGGCGACATAGTGGGCGTTGAGCAGGCCGGCGATCTCGAGGTCCTCGAAGCTCTCCCGCTCCATGACGTGGCACCAGTGGCAGGTCGAGTAACCAATGGACAGGAACACCAGCTTGCCCTCGTCGCGCGCCCGCGCGAAGGCCTCGGCGCCCCAGGGATACCAGTCAACCGGGTTGTGGGCATGCTGGAGCAGATAGGGGGAGTCCTCCAGGATCAGGCGGTTGGTGTACCTGGGTCGCCCGTCGGGCAGCAGGTGCTCGGTGCGGGGCTTGTACTCTGGCCCTTTGGCCGCGAGCGCGGCCGCGAGCGTCTGTTGCAGCTCGGGCGAGCGGGCGGGAAGGACAGTGCCCGCGTCCGCCGCCACGCGAGCCGGTATGACGGCGACTAGTCCGGCCGCCAGCAGCAGGGCGGCGGCGTGCCTGGCGAGCTTGGTCCGCATCGGCCTTCTCACGGCGATAACGCCGCGGGCCTAGATCCCGCTACCCTGCCGGCCCAGGGCGCGCAGGGGATCCACATGCGCCGCGTGGGCCCGGGCCTCGGACTCGGCGACCAGCGCCAAGCTGTCCCGGCCGGCCGGGCGTTGACCTGGAGCCCCTCCTTGGCCAGGCGCAGCTCCGCGGCGATCACCGGCTCAACTCTCGGACCGGCCCGAAGGAGCGCCGGTGGATGGCGCAGGGTCCGAGACGCCGCAAAGCGTCTCTGTGCTCCTTGGTCGGATAACCCTTGTGCCGCGCGAATCCGTACTCCGGGTAGATAAGGTCCAGGCTCTGCATTTCCCGGTCCCGCGCGACCTTGGCGAGGATGGAGGCGGCACTGATGACCGCTACGCTGGCGTCCCCTCCGACCACCGCCTGCGCTGGACAGGGGAGGCTCGGACAGCGGTTGCCATCGATCAGCGCCTTGGTCGGCGCGGGCGACAGACCCGCCACCGCCCTCGCCATGGCCCGCAAAGCGGCCTGAAGGATGTTGATTCGATCGATCTCCTCCACGGCGGCGAAGCCGAGGGACCAGGCCAAGGCCTTGTCGACGATCTCCAGCTCCAGGCGTTCTCGCGCGGCGCTGGAAAGCGTCTTCGAATCGGCGAGACCCCCGATGGGTCGCTGCGGGTCGAGGATCACCGCCGCGGCGGTAACCGGGCCGGCGAGCGGCCCTCTCCCCGCCTCATCCACCCCCGCGATGAGACACGGAAGGCTCATGGGCCTGCCGCTGGCGCGCCGATCAGCTCCAGCACGGCCTTTGCCGCTTCGCGGCCGGCATTTTGTCGCAACTGCCGATGAACGTGGGCGTAGGTATCCAGTATCTCGCCTACCCGCTCGGGCTGCTCCAGGAGCTCCAATACGGCGGGGGCCAATAGCTCCGGCCGGCACCTCTCCTGAATGAGCTCGGGGGCCAACTCGCGGCCCACCAAGAGGTTGGCCATGGCCGCATAGGGCACCTTGACCAACCGGAGGCCCTTGATCAGGCGATACGTCAGCCTATCCATCCGATAGCCCACCACCATCGGCCGCCCGACGAGCAGGGACTCGAGGGTAGCCGTGCCGGAGGCGGTCAGCACGCAGTCGCTCGCGGCGATCACCTCCCGGCTGCGCCCCTCCACCAGGAGGATCGGGACCTCCGGGGCCTCGCGGGCAAGGACGTCCCGCACCAGGGTACTCAGGGAGGGGTTGACCAGGGGAATGGCGAACCGAAGATCCGGATGCCGCTCGTGACAAAGGCGTGCCGTGCGAAGAAAGGGGGCGGCCAGCGACCTGACCTCGCTCGCCCGGCTTCCGGGAAGGACCGCGACGAGGCGGCCCGACCCCTCCAAGCCCAGCGCCGCGCGGGCGGCCCCGCGATCCAGCCCGAACGGGATCTCGTCCGCCAGCGGATGTCCGATGTAGCGCACCGGGACCTGGTGCTCATTGAGAAAATCCACCTCGAAGGGAAAGATGGATAGCATCAGATCGACGGCCCGGCGGATCTGCTTCACCCTTCCGGGCCGCCAGGCCCAAACCGTAGGGCTGACCAAGTGAACGGTGGGGATGCCAGCGGCACGCAGGCGCTTCTCGAGCCCCAGATTGAAGTCCGGCGCGTCCACGCCGATGAAGACGTCCGGGCGCAGTCGGAGAAAATAGCGCGTCAGATCGCCGCGAATTCGGAGCAGCCCGCGCAGGTGCCTGAGGACCTCCACCAGACCCATCACCGAGAGCCGCTCCAGGGGGAAGAGGCTCTCGCATCCGGCGTCCTGCATTCGGGGCCCTGCGACGCCTACCAGGCGGACCTCCGGCACACGCACCCTGATCTCGCGCAGCAAGGCCGCCCCCAAGAGGTCGCCGGAAGGCTCGTTGGCGACGATCCCGACCGTCAACATGCCTCAGCGCACGATGCTGCGCTCGCTCACCGCAACGAAGTCGGCCATGAGCTGCACCTCGGGCGCGGCCGTGTTCCGCATGGCGGCCAGGGCCTCATCCAGCTTGAGACCCGACAGGTAGAGCTGGCGATAGGCGTTCTTGATGCGCTGGATGCGGGAGGAATCGAAGCCGCGCCGCCGCAGTCCCTCGATATTGATCCCCCGCGGCTCCGCGGGGTGACCGCCCACCAGCACGAAGGGCGGCACGTCCTTGGTGATCACCGATCCCATGGCGCTGAAGCTGTGGGCACCGATGCGGCAATACTGGTGGACGATGCTGAAGCCGCCGAGGGTGGCCCAGTCCTGCACCTGGATATGACCGGCCAGGGATGCGGCATTGGCCATGACGACATGGTCACCAATACAGCAGTCGTGGGCCACATGCACATAGGCCATGAAGAGGTTGTCGCTGCCGATTCGCGTCACACCCGAGTCCTGGGCCGTGCCCCGGTGCAGCGTGGCGTACTCGCGCACCACGTTGCGGTCGCCGATCGTGAGCCGCGTCGGCTCGCCCCCGTACTTCTTGTCCTGGGGATCCTCGCCGACCGAGGCGAACTGGAAGATGCGATTGTCGCGGCCCATGTCCGTGGGGCCGCGGATCACCACATGCGGGCCGACCCGGGTTCCGCGCCCGACCCGCACCCCCGGCCCAATGATGCTGTAGGGACCGACCTCGACCTCCGCGTCCAGCTCGGCGGCCGGATCGATGACCGCAGTGGGATGGATCAAGCTCAGAAGTCTCTGGCCGTGCACATGATGTCGGCCGTCGCCACCAGCTTCTCGTCCACTTCGGCCGTGCCCGAGAACATCCAGATCCCTCGCCGCACCCTGCGCAGCTTGACCTCCAAGATGAGCTGATCGCCGGGCTCCACGGGCTGCTTGAAGCGGGCCTTATCGATACCGACAAAGTAGTAGAGAGACTTCTCCCTCACCTCGTTGGGCCGAGACTCCATGGCGAGCAGGCCGGTCGCCTGGGCCATGGCCTCGACGATCAAGACACCCGGCATGACCGGCCGCACCGGAAAGTGACCGTTGAAGAAGGGCTCGTTGAAGCTCACGTTCTTCATCGCCACCAGGTAGTCGTCGGCCTTGAAATCGATCACCCGGTCGATCAGCAGGAACGGATATCGGTGCGGCAACAGGCTCAGCACCCGGTAGATGTCCATCGAGCTCAAAGCTACCTCCCCTGTTCCCCGGGACGAGGAGAGCGGTCGGAGCGGGTCTGGCCGCGACGCCTCACTGCGATTCCCATCCCGGGGTCTTGTCGTTCTTCACCAGTTGCTCTTCGAGACGCTTGAGCCGCCGCGCCAGCTCGTCCAAGTGGCGGAAGCGGGCCACATTGCGACGCCACTCGGCGTTTGACATGGCCGGGATGCCGCTACTGTAGCGCCCCGGCTCGGTAATAGAGCGGGTGACCATGGCCATGCCGGTGAAATGCACCCCATCGGCGATGGTGAGATGCCCGGCCATACCGACCGCCCCGCCGATGGTGCAATTGCGGCCGATCTCGGTGGAGCCCGAGATCCCGGAGCAGGCGGCCATGGCCGTATTCTCGCCGATGCGGCAGTTGTGACCGATTTGGATCAGGTTGTCGATCTTCGCGCCAGCCGCGATGACCGTATCCCCCAGTGCGCCGCGATCCACCGTGGTGTTGGCGCCGATCTCCACGTCGTCCTCCAGCACCACCCGGCCAAGCTGGGGAATGCGCACCCACCGCTCTCCATCTTGCGCGAAACCGAATCCCTCGCGGCCGATTACGGCCCCCGGATGCAGCAGCACCCGTTTGCCTACCTGCGTTCCCTCGCACAGGGTAACGCGGGCCACCAGCCGGCTGTCCTCGCCGATACGGCACCCGGCACCCACGATCGAGCCGGCGCCTACGAGCACCCTGGGGCCGATCTCCACCGACTCCTCGATCACCGCGGTGGGACCGATGCGGGCGCTCGGGTGGATCCGTGCGCTCGCATCCACCTGAGCGCTCGGGTGACAACCGCCGATCACCGCCGGCTCCGGATGCAGGAGCCGCGCCGCATAGGCGAAGGTCAGATAGGGGTTCGGGCTCACCAAGGCAGATACGCGGCACAGGTCCAGGTCCGAGGGGGCCAGGATCACCGCGGCCGCGCGCGTCGCTTCGAGCTGACGGCGGTACCTGCGGTCGGCGAAGAAGCACAGGCTCTCGCCGTCGGCGCGATCCAGGGTGTCGACGCGGTTTACCCCGAGGCCGCCGTCGCCGCGGAGCTCTACGCCGAGTCGGCGTGCCAGGTCGCCGAGCCTGATGGGCGATCTCTTTGGCGTTGCGGCCGATTGCACCTTGATTGCTTTGACCGCACCGGCCTATTTGGCCTTGAGACTCGATTTCAAGCGCTCGACCACCTTGTCGGAGATGTCGATGCGCTCGCTGGCGTAGACGATACCCTCACTGAGGATGAGGTCGATGTTCTGCTCCTTTGCCAGCTCGCGAACCACCTCTTCGACCTGCTGCGCCAGCTTGGTGCGCAGCTCGTTCTGGCGCAACGCGAAGTCCTCGCGGAACTCCTCCTGCGCGTACTTGAGCTTGCGGTCTCGATTGCGGATATCGTTCTGAAGGAGCTGGATCTCCTCCTCGCTCATGAGCGCGGCGTCGCGCTCTAGCTTTTTCCTCAGCTCTTCGATCTGTTTCTGCTGGACCTGAAGCTCCTGCTCCCGCTCGCTGACCTTCTTCTGCAGCTCCTGGCGTGCGGTCTCATACTGGGGAGACTGCTCGACCACCCGGGTCGGGTCCATCACCGCAATGACGTAATCGGCGGCACGCGCAAGCGGGGCCGAAGCGCCCAACAGGATTCCAAACGCCGCCGCAACAAACCGCTTCAAGTCAAGCCTCCTTCACCGTTAGAAGGTTTGTCCCAAGCCGAACTGGAATATCTGGGTATCGTCGTCTTCCTCATCGTTGATCGGATAAGCGACGCTCACCGAAAGCGCGCCCACCGGAGACATCCAGACCACGGAGAGTCCGGTCGAGTACCGGAGGTCGCTCAGGCTGAATCCCGTCGGCGACACCAGATCCTGGCCCGTCTCCTCGGACTGGGGCGGGTCGCCCGTCCACCAGACGTTACCGATGTCGAAGAATGCCCCCAAGCGCAAGGTCTTCTCCAGATCCCCTCCGATCGGCGGGGGGGCGAACAGCTCGATTCCACCGGTGATCTTCGCATTGCCGCCGACCGGATCCAGCTCGCCCGTGGTCTCCCTGGGGCCGAGAGTGTTGTCCTCCCAGCCCCGAACCGTGCGGGGACCGCCGGCGAAGAAGTTCTCGAAGAAGGGCAGAAAATCGGAATCGCCGAATCCATCGCCGTAGCCGAGGTCCGCGTTGAGCGCCAGCGTAAACCGATTGGTGAGGGGAATATAGGTCCGATGGCGATAGGTAAGGCGGTAGTACTGCAGGTCGCTACCGGGGACCGCGACCTCGGCCACCAGGCTCTGCAGACCGCCGCTGGTGGGAAACACCGCGGTATCGCGCGAGTCCTTCGTGTAGGAGGCGGTCACCAGGAAGTCGTTGAACTTCTCGCCCGTCTCTTCCTGAAAATTCAGGGCCAACTCGGAGTCGCCCGCCTCGAACTTCGTATACTGATAACGAAGCCCCAAACCCGCCCGGCTGGTATCCGAGATGGGCAGAGAGAAGGTCATGCCGGCGACGCCGACGTCGGTCAGATAGTCGGCGCTGGAGATTTCGCTGAAGTCCGTCTCTCGATAGGAAAGCTCGAAGCCGCGGCTAACGCCGTCGATCGTGTAGAAGGGATTGGTGTAAGCCAGACGATATTGGGTATTCGAGTCGCTGTTGTTAAAGGCGAACGAAACCCGTTTGCCCGTACCCAGAAAGTTGTTCTGTGTGACGCTCGAGTTGAAGATGACGCCCTGACTTTGCGAGTAGCCAATACCCGCCAACAGGTTTCCGGAGGACTTTTCCTTGACGGTCACCTCGACGTCGACCTCATCCGCCGATCCGGGGACGGCCGGGGTCTCGATATTCACCTCGTCGAAATAGCCTAGGCGCTGCAGCCGCTCGCGGGATTTCTTGACCAGCTCGGTCGAGAACCAGGCCGCCTCCAACTGCCGCATCTCGCGCCGCAGGACCTCGTCGCGGGTGCGGGTGTTGCCCTTCATGTTGACGCGCCGCACGTAGACCCGCTTACCGGGATCGACGAAAAAGATGACCGAGACCTGCTTGGTCTCTTCATTGATCTCCGGGATGGTATTGACATTGGCGAAGGCATACCCCTCGTCGCCCAGGTACTTGGAGATCCGCTCCGCGCTCTCGGTCGTTACCTTGCGGGAAAAGGTGTCCCCGCGCCGCATCTGGATCAGCGGAAACAGATCCTCCGCCGGCACCCGATGCTCGCCGGCAAGCTGTATGTCGCTGACGGAGTAGACCTCTCCCTCGTCGACACCGACGGTGATATAGATGTCTTTCTTGTCGGCGCTGATGGAAACCTGGGTCGACTTGATCTCGAACTTGATATAGCCGCGGTCGAGATAGAAGGAACGCAGCGCCTCCAAATCGCCGGCCAACTTTTGCTTGGAATACTGGTCGTTTTTGGAGTAGAAGGAGTGCCACTTGGAGCGGCCGAGCTTGAACTGCTTCAGCAGCTCTTTTTCATCGTAGACCTTGTTCCCGATGATGTTGATCTGCTTGATACGCGCCGTCAGCCCCTCCTGGATCTTGATCGTGACGGCGACGCGATTGCGCTCCAGGGGCGAGGTCGTCGACTGGATCTCCACCCCGTACTTGCCACTGGCGAAGTATTGTCGCTTGAGCTCCTGCTCGATCTTGTCCAGGATCGAGGGATTGAAGGCCTGACCCTCTGCCAATCCGACATCCTTCAGACCCTTCTCGAGCGCTTCGGTCTCGATATCTTTGTTTCCGGTGATGGTGATCTCCGCCACCGCCGGACGCTCTTGGACCCAGATCACGAGAACGGAGCCGTCGCGCTCCACACGCACGTCCTTGAAGAAACCGGTGCCGTAGAGCGCGCGGATGATGTTTGCGGTGGCGGCATCGGAGGTGGTGTCGCCCACCTTCACCGGAAGGTAGGTGAAGACCGTGCCCGCGGCGATTCGCTGCAGGCCCTCCACGCGGATATCGGATATCTTGAACTGCTCTCCGAAGACGCACGGCGCCAGTGCAATCAGGCCGGTGAGCAGCGCAAGCCGAAGCAGCCGCCGCGAGTTTGCCGAGTCTGGACGCAAAACCAATCCCCCCAATTGTGTGCGCCCCCTCGCGGGCGCTTTCGGTGCGCCTGGAGAAATTCAGGGGGCCAGCGCGGTGCAAGGCCAACCGCCATTTTCGCAGGTTCAAGTATCGGAAAACCGCAGGCGCTCGGACGCCGCGCCCTTACGAGCGCCGGCTCAAAAAACCCCGAGGAGGAGATTTTTCAAGGTCCCCTTGACCAAGCAACCTGCACGGCAAGCTAGTATAAGATGGCGGGATTCGAGTTGCGAGCTTCCGGTTGCCTGAGTCGGCATCGGGACCGCCAGAAGGAGCGCACCCGGCGGGGAGACTAGCCCAACAAGCGGGAGATATCCACGTAGAAGGCGAGGCTCATGAGGGCGGCGAGGATGGCGATACCGATCCTCTGCCCCTGTAGCTGCGCCCAATCCGACAGGGGGCTTCCCTTGACCGCCTCGATCGCGAAGTAGAGAAGATGCCCTCCGTCGAGGACCGGAATCGGCAGGAGGTTGAGGACACCCAGGCTGATACTGACCACGGCGAGGAACTTGACGAAATAAGTGAGACCGTAGCTTGCCGTCTTACCGGCCGTCTCGGCGATTGAGATGGGGCCGCTCAGGTTCTCGATCGACGCCTTGCCCACCAACATTCGACCCAAGACGCGCAGCATGAGCTGACTCATGTCCAGGGTCTTCGCGAGCGCGCCGCCGATGGCCTGCACCGGCCCGAGCCGGACCTCGGTGCGGTATTCGTCGAACAACCCCTCGGGCACGAGCGCCGCCGCTCCGATACGCCCGATGCCTTTCGAGGGTCCCGGGACCGACTGTGGCGTCACGAGGATCTCCAACTGCTCGCCGCCGCGCTCCACCCCGACCTCGAGCGTCCGCTGCGGGTTGCTTCGTACGATCCGCACCCATTGGTCCCAATCCTTTATCTCCTCGCGGGCGACGGCAAGAATACGATCGCCGGAACGCAACCCGGCCTGCTGCGCGGGCCCGCCGGGGTCCAGCTCGCCGATCACCGCCGGCAGCCGGGGCCGCGCCGGCACAAGCCCCAAGCTCGTGAGGATCTCCGGGTCGTCGGGCAGCCTCGACAGGGCGGCGCCAGGCAGCCGGCGCACAGCCTCCAAGCCATCCCCGGCGCGCACCAGAACCGGCAGATCGCCGCCGTCGAGGACCTCCAGCATCAGTGCGAAGACCGCCGACTCCCAGGTCGGCGTCGCGCGCCCACCGACCCTCAACAGCTCGTCGCCCGGCGCGAAGGACGCTTGTGCGGCGATCGAGTTGGGCTCGACTTCGCCGACTCGGGCTCGGGTGCCCTCGTCTCCGGAAACGAAAATCGCCCAGTAGGCCAGCACGGCAAACAGAAAATTGAACAGGGGTCCGGCGGCGACGATCGCCAGGCGTTTCCACAGGGTTTGGCGATTGAAGGCAAGATGGACCTCGGCGGCGGGGACCTCCTCCTCCCGCTCGTCGAGCATCTTGACGTAACCTCCGAGCGGAATCGCGGCAAGGACATACTCGGTGCCGTCACGCGGACTCACCCGCTTCAGCAGCGGCCGCCCGAAACCGACGGAGAAGCGCAGCACCTTGACGCCCAGCTTGCGGGCGATCCAGAAGTGTCCGAATTCGTGGACCGTGATCAGTATCGCCAAAGCGACGATGAAGGACGCAGCGGTGAAGAGCAGATCCGGCATGGCCCTCTATCCGACCGAGACGCCCAGATTTTGTTCCGCCAGGGCCCGCGCCCGGCGGTCGACCTCCAGCACCTGTGCGACGCCCTCCCCGGTCATCGGCTCGGAGGGCAGCCCATCGAGCACGCGCGCGACTACTTCAGCGATGGAGGTGAAAGGGATGCGGCGCTCCAGGAAGGCGGCTACCGCGACCTCATTGGCGGCATTGAGGATCGCCGGGGCGGTGCCTCCCTCCGCAGCGGCCCGCGAGGCCAAACCGAGGCAGGGATAACGATCGCTGCCTGGAGCCTCGAAGTCGAGCCGGGCAACGTCGATCAGGTCGAGGGGTGCGACCCCGGCGACCATGCGCTCGGGCCAGGCCAGGGCATGCGCGATGGGCGTTCGCATATCCGGATTGCCGAGCTGCGCCAGCACCGAGCCGTCCACGTATTGCACCAGGGAGTGGATCACGCTCTGGGGATGGATCAGGACCCGGATCCGGTCCGGCGTTGTGGCAAAAAGCCAGCAGGCCTCGATCAGCTCCAGGCCCTTGTTCATCATGGTCGCCGAATCGACCGAGATCTTGCGGCCCATATCCCAATTCGGGTGGGCGCAGGCCTGCTCCGGAGTGACCGCTGGCAGCTCGCCCAGAGGCGTGTCGCGAAAGGGCCCGCCGGAGGCGGTAAGCAGGATGCACTCGACGCCCAGGGCGTCGAGCCCCCGCCCGTAATCCGCCGGCAGGCATTGGAAGATCGCGTTGTGCTCGCTGTCGATGGGAAGCAGAACGGCGCCGCTTTGCGCTACCGTGCGCATCAGGATCTCCCCCGCGACGACCAATGCCTCTTTATTGGCGAGCAACAGGCGCTTGCCTGCCCGCGCGGCCGCGAGCGTCGGCATCAGACCGGCCGCACCCACGATCGCCGCCATGACAAAATCGGCTTCGGGAAGCGTCGCCAGGGTCTCCAGCGATTCCGGACCGGCCAGCACCTCCGGCGGCGAGGGCACACCCGAAAGCAGCTCGCGCAACCGAGACGCGGCCCCCTTGTCCGCCATCGCCGCGTAAACCGGACGGTGGCGCCGGCACAGCGCCGCCATACCCTCGGCGTCTCGCCGCGCCGCGAGGGCGACAACGCGGAGACGCTCGGGATGACGACCGACCACGTCGAGGGTGCTGATACCGATCGAGCCGGTGGCCCCAAGCACGCTGATGCCGATCACAGGCCGATCTCCAACCAGCTCGCGCCGAGCGCACACAGGGGCGCCGCCGCGGTTAGGCTGTCGATACGATCCAGGACGCCTCCGTGTCCGGGCAGCAGCCGCCCCGAGTCCTTCACCCCGCGCCGACGCTTGAGCAGGCTTTCGAACAGGTCGCCAATCACCGAAACGAAGGCGGTAAGCAGGCACAACAGGACCACCGGCAATGCCCCCGCGATACTCAACCCGCCCCCCCATGCCAGCAGACCGCCACAGACGGCAGCCGCCAAGAGTGCCCCGTACACCCCCTCGCGGGTCTTTCCCGGACTCAGCACCGGGGCGAGCTTGGTGCGACCCCAGATCCGTCCCGTGAAGTAGGCGGCCGAGTCCGCGGACCAGATCAGCACCATGAGAAACAGGACCAACAGCGGCCCCCGCTCGTCGGCTGCGTGCAGCTGCACCATCGCCACCCAAGGACTGACGAGCACCAGCACTCCCGCCGGAATGAGCTCGAGGTCCGGTCCGGAGGCGGGCGCGATGGAACCGAGGCGAAACAGATAGACCGCGATCAGGCACCACCAAAGGGAAGCCGCAATCAGCAGCAGACCAAGCCAACCGCGCACGGGCGGCTGCCAGCACAGGAGCAGGCACAGGCCGACCAGCATAAGGTAGAGGGCTCGCGCTCGGTTGGTCTCGATACCCGCGAGGGCAGTCCACTCCAGGGCGGCCAACCCCACCACCAAGGCGAGGCCCAGGGCGAGGTAGGGGGTCGGCAGAAGCAAGATCCCGGCCGCGACCAAGGGACCGAGGACGAGGGCGGTGAGGATGCGCTGCCGGAGGGACCTTGCCAGCACGGCGCAACCCTAGCGGGTCTCGGCGGGGGACTCGGTCAACTGCTCGCCGGTCAGGCCGAACCTCCGGTGACGCCGCGCATAGTCGGCCAAGGCCTGGCGGTAGGCCGCTACCCCGAAGTCGGGCCACATGACGTCAGTGAAAAGGAGCTCGGTATAGGCGCACTGCCAAAGCAGGAAATTGCTCAGCCGCTGCTCGCCCCCGGTTCGGATCAGCAGATCCGGGTCGATCACCTCCGGAAAGGACAGATGCGCGGCCAGGGTCGCCTCATCGATCTCCTCGGCTGCCAGGCGCCCGTCCGCCGCCATCTGCCCGAGACGACGGGCCGCCTGGGCGATGTCCCAGCGTCCCCCGTAATTGGCGGCGATGAGCAGCAAGAGCCGATC